>Ga0182024_10018926_pt1 | contig 12760 bp, 12 predicted proteins | sample P32metaG_FD_120480 | JGI IMG/M metagenome (GOLD analysis project Ga0182024, IMG submission 120480) | Permafrost microbial communities from Stordalen Mire, Sweden - P3-2 metaG (Illumina Assembly) | ecosystem: Environmental > Terrestrial > Soil > Wetlands > Permafrost | place: Sweden: Stordalen... | reverse complement strand
CGTCTTCTCGGAAACTGGGCGGTTGGAACTACAAATCGAATCACTCCAAGCGGAGCGATCTTTCGCGAACGCCTGCCCGAAGTGTAGAATGGAAAATTTGGGGAGGTAGTGAAATGGAATTCCTTGCTGGCAGTCTGCTCAATCTGATCACCGAGACGTCCACAAATCTTCCGCCTGACGTTCGCGCGGCAATGTCCATCGCGGCCAAGGAAGAAACGCCGGACACGCAATCCGCGCAGGCACTGGGCATTATTTTGTCCAATATTGACATGGCTGTTGACGACACGGGCCCCATTTGCCAGGACACGGGTATGCCCACGTTCTACGTGCACACACCTGTCGGCGTGAATCAGATTCGCATCAAGAAGGCAATTCTCGAAGCGGTCGCGGAAGCTACGCGCCTCGGCAAGCTGCGTCCCAACTCGGTCGATTCGCTCACAGGGAAAAATAGCGGTAACAATCTCGGCGAAGAAACGCCGGTCATCCATTTCGAGCAGTGGGAAGAGGATGACATTGAGGTAAAACTGATCCTGAAGGGCGGCGGCTGCGAAAACAAAAACATTCAGTATTCCGTGCCCTGCACGCTCGATCACATGGGCCGCGCCGACCGCAATCTCGAAGGCGTTCGCAAATGCATCCTTCACGCCGTGTGGCAGGCGCAGGGACAAGGTTGCGCGCCGGGCGCCGTTGGTGTCTGCATCGGCAGCGATCGCGCGCACGGCTACGAACTGGCGAAGGGACAACTGTTCCGCACGCTGGATGATGTAAATGCGAATCCCACGCTCGCCAACCTCGAAGCGGAAATCATGGAAGAAGCGAACCAGCTGGGCGTTGGCGCGATGGGCTTTGGCGGAAATGTTTCGCTCATCGGCTGCAAAATTGTCGCGGCCAATCGTCTGCCCGCCAGTTTCTTTGTTTCCGTGGCCTACGATTGCTGGGCATTCCGCCGTTTGGGCGTGCGCCTCGATGCAAAAACTGGCGCAATTAAAAATTGGCTGTATCGCGATCCCGAGCGCCCGGTGCAACGAATGGCAGCAAGTTCAGGTTTCCAATTGACCGGGCGCGAAGTCGTCCTGACCGCGCCGCTGACCGAAGCGCAAATGCGCGCGCTGAAAGTCGGCGATGTTGTCCTCATCAGCGGTGAGATGTGGACCGGTCGCGACAACGTGCATGCCTACCTGATGAAAAATCCTCCGCCTGTCGACTTGAATGGATCGGTGCTCTACCACTGCGGTCCCGTCATGCTCAAGCAGGGCGAAGAATGGGTTGTAAAGGCCGCAGGCCCCACGACCAGCATTCGCGAAGAGCCCTATCAGGCCGACGTCATCAAGAAATACGGCGTACGAGCTGTAATCGGCAAAGGCGGAATGGGAGCAAAAACATCCGCGGCGCTGAAGGAATTTGGCGCTGTCTATTTAAATGCCATTGGCGGCGCGGCGCAGTATTACGCGCGCGCCGTTGAAAAAGTTTTGGGTGTCGAACTGATGGAGTTTGGAGTTCCGGAAGCGATGTGGCATTTGCGTGTGAAGAATTTCGCGGCCATCGTTACGATGGACGCGCACGGCAACAGCCTGCACGCGGACGTCGAAAAAGCTACCGGAGAAGTTCTGGAAACTTTGCAGAAAGTCTAGGAATTACAAATAATGTATGAATGGGGCTTCTGGCTGGCAGTTTTTATTAATGAAATCAAAGTTGCCAGCCCGGAAGCCCCATTTTTATCTATGTATGAATTAGGTAGCCGGCGCCAGGTTGGTATCGAGAACCAAACCCAGCCGCGCAGCTAATTCCTGACGCGCTCTCCACAAACGCGCCTTCAGTGTGTTTCGCGAAACGCCGAGGACTTGCGCTGCTTCTTGCGCTGAAAGTCCTTCGATTTCCCGCAACCAAAAAGCGGTCCGCAAGAGGGGAGAAATTTCCGCCAATTTCTTTTTCATGCGATCGCCAAGTTCGGTTCCCGCATAAAGCTGCTCTGGATTGGGACCATCGTCCGCGAAGCGTTCCGCCAACGGCAGCTCCCCTTCCAGGGCAAAATCGTCCAGCGAAACAGCCGGCCTGGAGCGCTTGCTGCGCCGCCGCATGAGAGCCGCGTTAATCACGATACGCGTCAGCCAGGTGGAAAACTGCGACCGCCTCTCGAATCGAGACAGATTGCGATAGGCGGAAAGCAGACCCTCCTGCAGAGCCTCCTCCGCGTCCTCCGGGTTGCCCAGCACTCGAAAAGCAGTCTGGTACAGGGCGCGCGTGTTGCGCGCGAACAACGCATCGAGCGCCCGAGCGTCGCCGTTCAAACCCAACTCGATCAGTTGATCTTCCGTCCGCTCGTCCATGCTGACTTCCGTAATTTTTTCCCCTGCGGAATTATGGCGTCCCTGATTCATGATTGTTTTCCCCTTATAAATAAGGAATGCTTGGAGCTTATGAGTTCTTTGTTTCTCCCCCAACAATTGCAAATGATAAAAAACTCTATTATTTAGACGCCCTGTGAAGCGTTTGGCCGTCTATCCCCTTGCTTTTCTTCTGAATTTTCCGTTCGCATCCCGTGATTGGAACGCCTCTGTATCACCCAAAAGGCTGAATTCAATTCGAGTTCAAAGACCGCGAAATTTCTTCCACCACGGCCTTGGTCATGCACCCGCAACCCACAATTCCTACTCCTGCTTCATGCATTCGCGCGAGTAGTTGCTTTCCTGCTGCATCGATGTAGCTGATCGCCTTCAGACGAACTTGCAGAGGGACATCCAGACGCGATTGGCGTTCTTTCCAACACCGCTCCAGTTCCGTAACCCACTCGCCGGACAGTTTTCCCTCGAGTTCCCAAGTCTCTGTGTTATCGGCCTGATTTACGGTAATCTTGAACATTCCCAGCCTTGTGAGCTTAACCCCCAGCTAAACATTCTGGCAACATAAACAGCAAGTTATTGGCCATTGTGCCGAAATGGAATCACACAAAATAACTCTCACATCTACAGTATATTACGGAATAAGTTTTAGATTGGATGAGGAATTTCTAACGTAGGGAGCAGGTAAAAAATGCCGCCATATCGGCATGTGCCAAAATATCGGCACATTACTTCATTTTTGTTTCTCTATACCAAGCTTTCGCATTTTTGATTGCAGTGTCGTTCTCTTCATTCCCAACCGTACGGCGGCTCCTCGAGGACCGGCTAGCACCCATTTTGTTGTTTCTAAAGCTTTTAAGATATGCTCACGCTCTGCTGCACGAAGGGTTTGACTTTCACCGACAGCCTCGGTTGCGGATCTAAGTTCGCCCAAAGGTACGCGGAGGATGGGCCCGGGGGAAACGATGACCGCGCGTTCAATCAGATTTTCCAGTTCGCGAATGTTTCCCGGCCAGGGATAGTGAACAAGCTTCTCGAGCGTTTCGGCCGGGATGGTCTCCACCGATCGATTCATGCGTCGCGCATGCTTTTCCACAAAATAACGGACCAGTGAAGGAATATCTCCCTGCCGTTCGCGCAGAGGCGGCATGAGTATGGGGAAGACGCGCAATCGATAATACAGATCGCTGCGGAAAGTGCGCGCGGCAACCATTTCCGCCAGATTGCGGTTGGTGGCGGCTACCATGCGGACATTCACGCGAGTCGTGTGCGTACTGCCCAACCGCTCGAATTCCTGTTCCTGGAGCACGCGCAGAAGCTTGGGTTGCAATTCCAGAGGAATATCTCCAATTTCATCCAGAAAAATAGTGCCGCCATTGGCGAGTTCAAATCTGCCGATTCGCTGCGCGATTGCTCCAGTGAACGCGCCGCGCTCATGGCCAAACAATTCAGATTCCAGCAGGCCCGTGGGAATGGCTGCGCAATTTACTTTTACAAAAGTGCGTTCCCGCCGCGGGCTTAAATTATGAATGGCCCGCGCAATTAATTCCTTGCCCGTTCCTGTTTCGCCCGTGATCAGCACGGTGGAATCGGTTAGAGCCACGGTCTCCACTTGCTTCAGCACCGAGCGCAGCGAAGCACATTCGCCAATGATTTCATCGAAATTCATTTCTGAGCGGATTTCATCTTCGAGGTAAAGTTTTTCCTGCGCCAATTTATTTTTAAGTTCGGCAATTTCCTGGAAGGCCAGCGCATTTTCAACGGCAATGGCTACCTGGCTGGCCACTTGAGCCAGCAAGTCCACATCGCCTTGTTGGAAGGCGGCATCGCGAAGGCTCGCCAGACTTAACGTGCCGAGGGCGCGATCATGCGTGATCAGCGGCATGCAGACCAGCGATCGAACCCCTTCGGCTCTCATCAACCGTGAAGTCGGCGAATCGAACTCTTCCATTTCATGGCGATCCAGAATCAGAGGCTGGCGAGTTCGGAAGGCTTTTCCTGTCATCGACCCTTCGAGCGGAACAATTAAATCCTCGCGCATGAGCCCCTTTCCCTGGGGAAAATCGAGCGCTAGCACGCGCATGTTATCGGTTCCGGGATCGAAAACCGCGAGGCTCGTATATTCATGGTGAATCACGCGGCGAAGCGTTGCGGAAATGGCGTTCAAAAGGATATGCAGATCCAGCTTGGAAACCACTGCATTGTTTACTTCCAGCAGAACGTGGAGCCGGTCGCGCTCCCGCGCTAGTTGCCGCTGGTAAGCCTGCGAGCTTTCAAAATTTAACGCGTTATCCACGGCGACGGCCACTTGCCGCGCCACCTGCTGCAGAAATGCAACCTCCGCTTCCGTGTGAATATGCGGCGTGCCGCGCCCGAAACTCATCACGCCCAGGCGGCGCTGCGCCGTGGTCAACGCCAGCGAGCAAAAGGACCGCACGCCGTTTTCGCGGAGCGTCTGCACAATGGCGGGAATCCGAGTTTCCTTCTCGATATCATCCAGGAGGTACGGCTTCTGCGATTCCCAGACCCAGCCCGACGGCGTTTCTCCGATGGAAAATTCGCTCCCAGGCCCATATTTCCTGAATTGTTTTTCGGATTCGAGAATGTGCAGGCGCATGACGTTGCGCAAAGGGTCATGCAAAATCAAGTTCAAATAGTCGAATTCCACAACGCGATGCAGGCGTTCCGCAAGCTCGTGAAACAGTTCGCCGAGGTCGCGGTGCTGCGCGATCGCTTCGGCCACTTCCAGCAACGCCTGGTGGCGCGCTTCCGGAGAAGCGCTGGCCGATACGTGAATGGGCGCTTCGCTCATCGTTTGGAGAATAACACTGAGTTCCTCAATGTCTCAACTTTAGCGCGGAAATTCGTGAAGCTGTCGCGTCGCGCAAAACTTTGATTTCCAGATATCGAACGCTGAAGACCGGCATATTTTCAGCGAAGGAAAATGTTTCGAAAGGTTACAGAAAAGATTTGACAGCTGCCGGAATGCACGCGCATAATTATGCAAGTGAGTGCATAAAGTTAAATCGACCATGGCGCTGAACGTACACAAAAAATTCCGGCAAGGGCAGATCCTGAAACTGGTTTCGAGCGAACCCATCTCGAGCCAGGACGAACTGCGGCGCAGACTGTTTCACATGAAGGTCCGAGTCACGCAGGGAACACTTTCGAGGGACATGTCCGAGTTGAGGCTGGTCAAGACCGCCGAGGGCTACAAGCCGCTCTCCAACGGCGATGAATCCGGCACGCCCATGCCGCCGCTCGGGCGCGCTCTGCGCGATTTTCTGGTGGACTTGCGCCCCGCTTTTAACTTGCTGGTGCTGAAAACTCCGCCCTCCGGAGCGCAGCCGCTGGCCGCTGCGCTGGACGCCGAAAAATTCAAGGAAGTGGCCGGCACGATTGCTGGAGACGATACCGTTCTGGTGATCACGCCATCGCGCAAGGCATGCGCGGCGGTTCAAAAACGCATGGAGGATTTACTCCGATGAACGACCCACAACGGGTCGCCGTAGTCGGAGCAACGGGCTATGCAGGTTTTGAGCTAGCCCAGCTTCTTCTTCGGCATCCCAAAATTCAAAAACCGACCTTTTACTTGCGGGAGAGTTCGGCGCACGTGAAGTGCCTGACGGAAATTTTCCCGCAACTGCGTGGATGGGGCGAAGCTCCCTGCAAGACATTTTCCGTTGATGCCATTGCTTCGAGCGGAGCCGGCACCGTGTTTCTCGCGACGCCGCACGAAGCTTCTCTTGAAACGGTCCCGCAACTTTTGGATGCAGGTCTTCGCGTAGTGGATCTGAGCGGCGCGTTCCGCTTCCACAATCCGGAAACCTTCGTGCAGTGGTACAAACTTCCCGCGCCGCCAAAGAATTTAGCCGAAGAAGCCGTTTATGGTTTGCCCGAGCTATATGCCGATCAACTGCCGGGTGCGCGGCTCGTTGCCAATCCAGGCTGCTATCCGACCAGCGTCATTCTCGGCCTGCGGCCGCTGGTCGAATCCGGCTGGATCGCAACCGAACGCGGAATAGTGGCCGATTGCAAATCCGGCGCGACAGGCGCGGGCAAGGAACCGAAGAAAGAACTACACTTCGTGGAAGTAGACGAAAATTTGCGCGCGTATGGCCTGTTCTCTCACCGGCACACGCCGGAAGTCACCGAGCACACAGGCATCGCGGGCGAAGACATCGTTTTCACGACGCATCTTCTGCCCGTTGCGCGCGGCATTCTCTCCACTCTTTACGTGTGGTTTTTCGAGTCGCATACGCCGGAGGAAGTGGAATCTCTCTACCGCAGTTTTTATGCGGACCGCCCGATGGTGCGCATCTGGCCCGCAGGAAAGTTGCCGGAATTGCAGCATGTGGTGCACACAAATTTTAGTGATATCGGATTTGCGCTGGATCCCGCGGGGCGGCGCCTCGTGGTTGTAAGTTGTCTCGATAATCTGGGCAAGGGCGCTGCGGGCCAGGCCGTACAGAACATGAATTTGATGATGGGGATTGGGGAGGCAACAGGACTCCGATGAGACTAGTCGTAAAAGTTGCGGGAGCGTTACTCGATGATGCGGCGGCGATGGAAACGCTGGCGCGTCAGGTGTCCCAGCTTGCTCACCAGGGAAACGAAATTCTGGTGGTGCACGGCGGCGGAAAAATTTTCACCGCCACCCTCAAGCAGATGGGAATTGAAAGCAAGTTCGTCAACGGACTGCGCGTAACCGATCGCGCGACGCGTGACATTGCCATCATGGTTCTCGGCGGCTTGCTGAACAAGCGTCTTGCCGGCGCTATTTCCACGGCTGGGCAGCCTGCCGTGGGTCTGTGCGCATCCGACGCCAGCTGTTTTCTGGCCGAGCCCATGATGCACGACGAAGTGGTTGGCGGCCTCGGTTTCGTTGGCTATTTGACCGGAGTGAATCTGGAATTCCTGGAAACATTTTGGAAGGCGGGAATCGTTCCCGTGGCTTCGTGCATGGGTCTCGGCGCGGACGGCGAACTCTACAATATCAACGCCGATCACATGGCGGCTGCGTGCGCGGAATATATTCACGCCGACCGCTTGATTTATTTGACAGATGTTGCTGGCGTGCTCGACGGATCTAAAGTTGTAAAAGTGGTTTCGACCGGCGATGCCGAAGACATGATTCGGCAGAATAAAGTTTCGGGCGGAATGATCCTGAAGCTGGAAGCGTGCAAGCGTGCGCTTTCCGCCGGCGTTGCGGAAGTGAGAATCGTTGGCGGCTCGGTCCCCAAGGGATTGCTGGCTGCGGCGAACGGTACAAAATTTCCCGGAACGCGCATCACCGCCGAGTTTCCCGTGAGCAGCGCGGGGGCGGCGCAGTGAAACCGAAGGCAAAAAGATCCGTAAAAAAAGCGAAGCCGGCTTCCAACACGTCGGAATCCATCTTGAACGATGTGTCCGAGCACCTGATGAATACGTACAAGCGCTCGGACATGATTTTTACGCATGGGCGCGGCTGCTATATTTTCGATCAAACCGGAAAGAAGTATCTGGATTTTCTTGGCGGAATCGCCGTCAATGCGCTCGGATATTCCTATCCCGAAATGGTGAAGACGATTCGGCGCGAGGCTGGCCGGGCCGTTCACGTCTCCAACCTTTTTCATAATCCGTTTCAGGGACCGCTTGCCGCAAAGCTTGCGAAATGGTCCGGGATGGACCGCGTGTTTTTCACCAATAGCGGCTCGGAAGCCGTGGAGGGCGCGCTAAAGCTCGCGCGCATCGCGGCCAAGAAAAAGCCCGGCGGCTCAACCAAGACTCGTTTTCTGGCCATCGAACAATCGTTTCATGGGCGCACGCTCGGCGCGCTTTCGATTACGCATCCAGTGAAATACCGCGAGCCGTTCGAGCCGCTGATTCCTGGAGTTGAATTTGTTCGCTTGAATGACGTCGCGGACCTTGAATCCAAATTTACGGACGAAGTGTGCGCCGTAATCATTGAGCCGATTCAGGGCGAAGGCGGAATTTATCCGGTCACGAACGAATTCTGGAAGCGGGCAAGAGCACTCGCGACGCAGCACGGCGCCGCGCTGATCGCCGACGAAATTCAATGCGGCCTCGGACGCACAGGGAAGGCATTTGCCTATCAGCGTCTCGAAGGGCTGCCCGACATTGTCATCGTCGCAAAGCCGCTTGGCGGCGGACTGCCGCTGGGAGCGTTTCTCGCGACGGAGGAATTTGCCTCTTCGTTTTCGCCCGGCCTTCACGGCTCCACGTTTGGCGGTGGACCGCTGACGTGCGCCGTTGGCCTGACTTTCCTGGAGACAGTCGAGAAAAAACATTTGCTGGCCAATGTTCAGGCGCGCGGTGCTCAATTAAAAGCCGGCCTGAAAAAGTTGGCAGCTAAATTTGATTTCATCCGCGAAATTCGCGGCGAAGGTTTGATCATTGGCATCGACCTGAAGGTGGACGGCGCACCGTATGTTGCCGAGGCGCTGAAACAAGGACTTCTTATCAATTGCACGCACGACCATATCCTGCGCCTGCTGCCGCCGTATATTTTGACTGCGCAACAGGTGAAGGAAGGCTTATCGAAAATCGAATCGGTCCTTGCACGCACCGAGCGGCCTGCGCAGTCAGCGGCCGTAACTTCTGCCCCCGCCGTGGCTCAGACGCTTGCGGCTGCGAGGTAAAACATGAAAGCGCAGGCCCCGGCTCAAAGGAAAACCGAGAGCCACACATTGAGTCTTTCCACCGATCTTCTCACTGGCGCGGAATGGAATGCCGCGCAAGTTCAGGAATTATTTCGCATTGCCGTGGATGTTAAGGCTCATCCGGATCGCTACAAAACCGCACTGTCTGGCCGCCAGCTGGCGATGATTTTTGAAAAGCAGTCGTTGCGCACGCGCGTAACATTTGAAGTCGGCATCACTAGTTTGGGCGGTACTGCGATTTATCTCGATCATGCGGACACGCACCTCGGCGATCGCGAATCCGTTCCCGATGTGGCGCGTTGCCTTTCGCGCTGGGTCCACGGAATTGTCGGCCGCGTTTTTTCGCAGGATGCTCTCGAAGTTTTGGCTGCGCATGCAACCGTGCCGGTGATCAACGCGCTTTCGGATGTTTATCATCCGTGCCAGGCGCTGTGCGATTTTTTCACGCTGGAAGAAAAATTCGGCTCCGCGCGCGGCGTGAAACTCGCCTATGTCGGCGACGGCAATAATGTTTGTCACTCGCTGATGGTTGCAGGCGCGCGCGTTGGCGCGCACGTGCGAATCGCAACGCCCGCAGGCTACGAGCCGGACTCAAAAATTCTAGCAGCGGCGCGGGTCGATGCTGCCGCCACGCAAGGCTCAATCGAATTATTTCGTTCTCCCGAGGAAGCCGTCTCGGGCGCGCAAGCTGTGTACACGGATGTCTGGGCCAGCATGGGCCAGGAAGAAGAAACTGAAAAGCGCGCCGCTATTTTCGCGCCCTACCAGGTTAACGCCAATCTCATGTCTCAAGCTGCATCCGATGCTGTGTTTCTCCACTGCCTACCCGCGCATCGCGGCTCCGAAGTGACGGACGACGTCATGGAATCGCCGCGTTCCATCGTCTTCGATGAGGCGGAAAATCGCCTGCACGTTCAGAAAGCCATCCTGTTAATGCTCCTAAGCTGAAAGGACAACCGGTGCCAAAGAAAGTAGTTCTCGCCTATTCGGGCGGACTCGATACGTCAATTATTATTCCCTGGCTGAAAGAAACCTACGGCGGCTGCGAAGTGATCGCCATGATCGGCGACGTCGGCCAGCAGGAAGATTTGAAAGCTGCAAAGAAAAAGGCGCTGGCGACGGGCGCGGCTTCTGCAACGATCGAAGATTTGCGCGAAGAATTTTTGACTGAGTACGTTTGGCCCACGCTGCGCGCAGGCGCGGTGTATGAACACAAATATTTGCTCGGCACATCCATGGCCCGGCCCGTAATCGCCAAGCGCCAGGCGGAAATCGCGCTGGAAAAAGGCGCGGACGCCCTCGCGCACGGTTGCACCGGCAAGGGCAACGATCAGGTGCGCTTCGAGCTCGCGTACAAAGCCATCGCGCCGAAAGTAAAAATTATTTCGCCGTGGCGCGAATGGACCATCAACTCGCGCGAAGATGCCATCGCCTACGCGAATGCGCACAAAATTCCTGTCGAGCAAACGAAGGCCAACATTTATTCGCGCGACCGCAACATTTGGCACTTGAGCCATGAAGGCGGCGTTCTGGAAGATCCCGCAAACGAGCCGGACGAAGCGATGTGGCAGTGGATCGCTTCGCCTGAAAAAGCGCCGAACAAACCTGCGGTCGTGGAAATCGGATTCGATGGCGGGACGCCCGTCTCCGTGAACGGAAAAAAACGTTCAGCAATGGCTCTGCTCGAGGAATTGAATGAAATTGCGGCGGAGCATGGAGTGGGCCGTATCGATCTCGTCGAGAATCGGCTGGTCGGAATTAAATCGCGCGGGGCGTATGAAACGCCGGGCGGCACGCTGCTCGTTACCGCGCATCGAGAACTTGAAACGCTATGTCTCGATCGCGAGACGGCGCACTACTCGGAAATATTGTCGCTGCGCTACGCCGAACTCGTGTACTACGGCACGTGGTTCACGCCGCAACGCGAAGCGCTCGATGCCTATTTCACCGAAGCGCAAAAGCGAGTGACCGGCACGGTGGGCCTCAAGCTTTTCAAGGGCAACGTGACCGTCACGAAACGCGTGTCCCCCTATTCACTCTATCGCAAGGGACTCGCGAGCTTTGCCATGACGGGCTACAACCCGAAAGACGCGGAAGGTTTTATTAATCTGTTTGCATTGCCGGTGACAATTCCGGCGGAATCGAAAGTAAAGTGAGCGCTACGCCGAAAGAGCAGCCGTCGGGAAAATTGTGGGGAGGGCGTTTTGACCGCGCTCCCGATGAGCTCTTTTATCAATTTCAACGGTCCTTCTCCTTCGATCGCCGCCTGCTGCCCTATGAGCTGGCGGTCGATCGAGTGTGGGCGGGGGCGCTGGTATCGGCGGGCATACTTTCGGTGGAAGAAATGCGCGACACATTGACCGCGCTCGACAAAATTGCCGACCGCGCGGAAAACGAATACGCATGGCTTGGCGGCTCGCCCGCTGAGGACGTGCATCATTTTGTCGAGACGGCGCTCGTCGAGTATCTCGGCGCGGTCGGATACAAGCTGCACACGGGCCGCAGCCGCAACGAACTTGTGGCCACAGATTTCCGCATGTTCGTGATGGAATCTGTCGGCGAAATGCGTGTCGCCGTGGCGCGCCTGATTTCCGCGCTTGTCGAGAAGGCTGAAAATGTTTTCGGCATTCCCATGCCCGGTATGACGCACATGCAACACGCGCAGCCGATTCTTTTTTCGCATTTCCTGCTCGCGCACGCCGAAGCATTTTTTCGCGATGCGGTGAGGCTCGACGCGGCGGAAGCCATGGCGGACGCCTGCCCGATGGGTTCAGGCGCGCTTGCAGGTTGCGCGCTCGATATGGATCGTGGCGCAATCGCCCGCGAACTTGGTTTCGCGCGGCCCACGGCCAACAGCCTGGACGCGGCAAGCGATCGCGACTTTGCGCTCGATTATCTTTACGCTCTCGCCGTAATCGCCACGCATCTTTCGCGTCTCTCAGAGGATTTCGTTTTGTTCGCCTCGCAGGAATTTGGCTTCATCGTGTTGCCCGACGAATTTTCAACAGGCAGCAGCCTGATGCCGCAAAAGAAAAATCCTGACGCCTGGGAACTTCTGCGCGGCAAGACGGGCCGCGTTACGGCATCGCTGCATACATTGCTGACAATTATGAAAGGGCTGCCTTCGAGCTATCAACGTGATTTGCAGGAAGACAAGGAACCTGTCTTCGCCGCGCACGATCAGGCGTATGCCATGCTGACGATTGCCGCCGGAGCCGTTGCTGCCACGAAACCGAATGAAGCGCGGATGCGTGAGGCCGCGTCCGATCCCGCGCTTCTGGCCACGGAAGCGGCGCATTATCTGGTTCGCCAGGGTGCGCCATTCCGCCAGGCGCATGAAATCGTTGGCCAAATTGTTCGCGAAGGCGAGCGCGCCGGAAAATCGTTTTCCACGCTGCCGTTGGAGACGTTGCAAAAGTTTTCTTCCTTGTTCGCGCCGGATTTTTACGACGCCTTGAAACTGGAATCCGCGCTGGCCGGCCCTGACGTGGAAGGCGGCACCGCACCCTCGCGCGTCCGTGACGCCATTGCAACGGCAAAAACGCGTCTCGCCTCGCTGGAGAAAAAATCATGAGGGCGCGCACAGCTCGAATGAGTGACGCGGCCGCCGTGCACCGCGTGATCGCGCACTACGCGGGCGAAGGCTTGCTTCTCCCGCGCACCGAGGCGGAAATCCGCGAGCATATCGCGCGATTTCTAGTGCTCGTGGAAAAGTGCGGCAAAGATGAAAAATTTCTCGGCTGCGTAGCGCTCGAACCT
>Ga0182024_10018925_pt1 | contig 12760 bp, 11 predicted proteins | sample P32metaG_FD_120480 | JGI IMG/M metagenome (GOLD analysis project Ga0182024, IMG submission 120480) | Permafrost microbial communities from Stordalen Mire, Sweden - P3-2 metaG (Illumina Assembly) | ecosystem: Environmental > Terrestrial > Soil > Wetlands > Permafrost | place: Sweden: Stordalen... | reverse complement strand
CGGTTCCAAAAGATCGCCACGTCACGGAAGGCCGTGGGTGATTCGATCTGTCGCACCGTGAGCCCTTCGGTACTGGTCGGCCTGAGAGCGAGCTCGGCAATTATGCCGATGCCAAAGGCGGACCGGACAAGTGCAACGAGCGTCGCGGGCTGATCTGTGAGGTAGGCAACGTGGGCCGCACGCGCAGAGTCTCCGAAGACGTGAAGAAGGTCAAACCCGCCGCCTTCTTCCTCGGTACCAGAAGGATTGCCGATGAGTGGCCTGTCGCGGAGATCGGCGAGAGCCAGGATCTCACGGTCAACCAGCGGGTCGTCGGTCCTGAGCACGGCAACGACGCGCTCGCGCCACAAAGGCTGGTTGCAAAGATTGCGCAGGCTTGCGTCCCGGATCCTCGGCTGGAGCGGCCGAAACGCTACGTCGACCCCCCCGCTCGCGAGCGCCGTTTCGAGGGAGGCTGCATTTCCCTCGACAAGGTCCACGGTGATCCCTGGGAACTCGTCCCTAAGCAGACAGAGCACCGAGGGGAGGAACAACGAACTCACACTCGGGTAACTGCCCACGACGATCCGCCGAGCCGTGTGATCGACCGCAGTGCGAGCTGCCTCGACACCTTCTTGGAGTTCGCCCAAGGCGGCCTCGACGTGGGCACGGAATACTTGGCCGGCCGTAGTAAGCGTGATTGGGCGAACCGTCCGGGCAAAGAGACGAATACCGAGCGCATGCTCGAGGGCGGCAATATGCGAGCTGACGCGGGACTGGGACAAGTAGACGGACGAAGTCGCTGCACCGAACCCCCCTCGATCGGCGACTGCCAGGAATGTGCGAAGCCAACTGATGTTAAGGGCCATTGCGTCGCGCGCCGAGGCTTCCGACACGGGGTGGTGCCCTGCGGACGGCGCAGCTGCACCGTCGGGAGCCTGCCCCGTACCGGGGCTGCTAGTCGCGTCAGCCATGCTCAATATGCCCACCCCCCGCGCGCACCCAAGTTCGCGCCCGCACTCCGGATGTTAGTCGGGGTAATCGTGAGCCGCTGCGCGCCACAGTCACAGCCCGTAACTTCGGCCAGCAGCATGAACGTCCTCTAATGATGCGGGACTATCCGAAAATCGCCTAACTCGTATCTGCAATACGACATCAAGGTAAGGTTTAGCCGCCCGACCCCGACATTCGAAATCCGGGAAGTCTTATTCCGAGATTCGCGTTAGGAGGGCCTGATTTGGTGACATAGCATCCGAGGGGGCCCACGAAACGAGCCCGAAGGGGACTGCCGTGCGCGGCGGCCGGCTCAACTGGTTTCAAAGCGACTGAGGAGCTCGAACGGATGGAAGAGATGATGGGGCTCGAGGTCGACCGAGATAGTTCTCCAGTTGCTGTGGTAACGGGCGCAGGTAGTGAACTCGGGCGTGCCACAGCTGTCCTATTGGCTGCGCAGGGTTACCAGTTGGTGCTCGTGGACCTGGATGAGAGGACGCTGGCGGAGACCGCCGGGACCGTGCAGGTTGGCGGCGTGAAGCCTCGCACGTTTTGCACAGACGTGTCAGATGCTCGCAGCCTCGGAGACATGGTCCGTCAGGTCGCGAATGAGATCTCGTTGCCAGCCTTGCTCGTCAACATTGTCTCCTCAGGGGCCAGCGGGTCGGTGCTCGAGACGAGCGACGCAGAGTGGTCCCGAGTTCTGGGCGCCAATCTGACCGGACCGTTCCTGGTAACGCGTGCAATCGTGCCTCTGATGATCGATCGAGGCGGAGGTGTGATCATCAACGTGACATCGGCCGTGGCCTGCCTAGGCTCACGCCGCCGAGCGGCCTTTTCCGCCTCGGCTGCCGGTTTGGTCGGCCTGACGAGAGCCGTTGCCCTCGATCACGCGTCGGACAACGTACGCTGCGTGGCTATCTGCGACGGCGGCACCGACGACCTGGATGCCCTTGATGCCTTGCCGGCGGGCGCCCGGCCTGATCGTGGCGACCAGTTGTCAACCGGGTGGCCCAACGGCCGTGGCCCAGCATCAATAGAAGAGGTCGCGGCGATCATCGCATTCATCGCGGGGCCGTCCGGAAGGGTCTTTAACGGGAAAGCCATGCTGCTTGACGGTGGCACCCTCGCCGGGCGAGAGATGACTAGTTATGCACGCATCTAAAGATCCCGGTGCAAGAGGGCGACGGGCCATTGTGCTCGCCTCAGGGGTAAGGGTCATTCGAGAAGGATTGGCGGCGGGAGCGAGCTTCCGCAGTACACGGAGTAGTGGGCGAGACGGCTCGCGGGAAGGTTGATAGAGGTGCAGATCACAGGATTTGATACGCACGACGTGAGGTTCCCCACGTCGCGGACATTGGACGGGTCGGACGCCATGAACCCGGACCCCGATTATGCGATGGCCTACCTTACGGTGCTTACCGATGCCCCCGAGGAGGCGACAGGCAATGGCTTCGTGTTCACGATCGGGCGCGGCAATGACGTGCAACTGTCCGCCATCCGCGCTCTCGAACCTTTCCTCGTGGGCCTCGAAGTGGAGGAGCTGCTCGATGACATGGGCGCCCTCTCGCGGCGCTTGGTCGGCGAAAGCCAGTTCCGCTGGCTGGGGCCGGAAAAAGGGGTCATGCACATGGCGATCGGGGCGGTCGTCAATGCACTATGGGATTTGAAGGCAAAGTTGGCCGGGCTCCCTTTGTGGCGGTTGCTCGCGCAGATGTCGCCCGAAGAGATCGTGGCTCTCGTTGACTTCCGCTACCTGAGCGACGCGCTGACATCGGACGAGGCATTAGAGATCCTGAAAGCGGGCGCTAGTGGAAGAGAGGTTAGGGCCGACGTCCTAGTGATGGACGGCTTCCCGGCATACACGACCTCCGCGGGTTGGCTGGGGTACTCGGACGAACGCCTCGAACTCCTGTGCAGTGAGGCCGTTAACGACGGGTTCACGCAGGTGAAGCTAAAGGTCGGTGGGCAACTCGAGGACGACAGGCGGCGATGCCGTATCGCCCGCTCTGCCATCGGGGACGGCGTTGGCTTGGCGGTGGACGCGAACCAGGTGTGGGATGTTGGGACGGCTATTGAGTGGGTCAAAAAGCTCACCGAGTTCGACTTGGCGTGGGTGGAAGAGCCAACGAGCCCCGACGACATCCTCGGGACTGCGGCGATCCGCGCCGCCGTCCAACCCGTTCCTATCGCCACAGGTGAGCACGTGGCAAACCGCGTGGTATTCAAGCAGCTCCTCCAGGCGAAGGCCATCGATGTGATGCAGATCGATGCTTGCCGCGTCGCGGGGGTTAACGAAAACATTGCAAATATCCTGCTCGCGGCGAAGTTCGGAGTGCCCGTCTGTCCCCACACCGGCGGGGTTGGCCTGTGCGAATTGGCCCAGCACCTGGCAATGTTCGATTACGTCGCTGTGTCAGGCTCTCTCGCCGGGCGCCGGATCGAGTGGATCGACCATTTGCACGAGCATTTCGTCGAGCCTGCGGCTGTGGACCGAGGGCGTTATCGGGCGCCCTCGGGGGCAGGAGCTTCTGTTGAACTCCATGCGTCGTCCATCGCGGAATACTCCTTTCCGTACGGGCCGGTCTGGCGAGGGGCTGAAGGGTGACGCGCCGGGGATGGAAGTTCTGGCCATGAGGGGAGAGGTCATTCGGTTGGGTTACCGTGACCCTCGAAGGCGAGGGACCTAAGCGATGGACTGGCGAGGAAAAGTAAGATTGGGGCGCACGGAGCTCTTCGTCCCGCGCGTCGGGATAGGTACAGCACCACTCGGCAATTTCCTCGGGTCGATCTCGGATGCGGACGCAGACGCCGTGCTCTCGAGGTCGGTTTCGCTCGGGTTCCGGTACTTCGATACCGCACCGCTGTACGGGCATGGTCTGGCCGAGTGCCGTGTCGGCCGCGCGGTGGCAGCTCTCGAACGCGCCGACGTGGTCGTCTCGACGAAAGTGGGCCGGTTACTTAGGCCTGGAGCCCCTCCGGACGAGACTCAGTACCTGTTCGGTGAGCCGGTATATACAGACGTGCCCGCGGCCGGACCGCTCTGGGATTTCAGCTACGACGGGGTCATGTCGTCGGTTGTTGAGAGTTACGAACGGACGGGTCTCGATCGCTTCGACATCCTGCTGCTCCACGATCCTGACAATCACTTCCAAGAGGCGAGCACGAGCGCTTACGAAGCACTCGACGCCTTGCGGTCCAGCGGCGTAGTTAGCGGCATCGGGGCTGGCATGAACCAAAGCCGAGTGTTGACGCAACTGGTAAGGACCTGTGACCTGGATGCCGTGCTCCTGGCGGGTCGCTATACCCTTTTGGACCAGAGTGCGCTGGACGACTTACTCCCGCTTTGCGAAGAGCGGACGGTGTCGGTGGTTGTTGGGGGGGTCTTCAATAGCGGCATCCTTAGCGACCCGTCTCCCGGCGCACGCTACGACTACGTCCCGGCACCTCCCGAAGTGTTGCGCCGAGCAGGGGAGCTGAGGGACGTGTGCGCACGCTACGAGGTCCCTCTCCCGGCGGCAGCGCTCCAGTTTGCCCTTGCCCATCCACGCGTTAGCACCGTGCTCCTGGGGGTCCGCTCGATTGCCGAACTAGAGATGGATGTTCAATGGCTGGACCATCGAGTGCCCGCTGAGCTGTGGGCGGAGCTGCGTCGTCTTGGCCTCTTACGTGATGATGCACCGGTGCCGCAATGAGCAGCGAGTGAAATACGAATGCTGAGTATCCGAAAGTCGACATGTGCCGTTATTGCTATTACGAACTGGGCAACCTAACGTAACAAGCGCTGCAGTGTAGGTCTACCAGTGCCTTGTTCTGAGGGGGTGGAGGAACATATGCAGCCTCAAAATCGGCGATCACACGTCGCTACGATCAAAGGGGAGTATCTGGTGTCAGATGTTCACATCGCTAGTAAAAGGAGATCTCGTCTAGGTCGCACTTTAGGCGCGACCTTCGCTGTGGGTGCTGCCTTGAGCCTTAGCGCGGTCAGCGTTGCTTCAGCTGCGCCTGCTTCCGAAAGGTCACCTCAGTACAACCACAGCTTCGCCACTGTGGCGAAGTCGAAGATCAAGATCGCCATCATCGCTGGTGGGCCGAACGTGGTCTTCGCCCCTTGGGGCGTTGTTGCGAACTTGCTGTCTAAGCAGCTCGGGATCACCGTGACATTTGTCGTGCCACCCACGCCAACGTACGCTGCCTCGGTCGAGACCGCCACCATCGATTCGTTAGTTGCAAAGGGCTATAACGCCTTCGGGGTGTTCCCCGACGGCGAGGCGGCGATTACCCCGACGTACCAGAGGCTTATCGATCGCGGGATCCCAGTCTTCGATCTCGCAGGGTGCACAACCGACCCGACCCCTGCCGATCTTTGTTTCGCCACCAACGTCAGGGCCTCCGCTCAATACGAGACGCAGGTGCTGATCAAAGCGATGGGCGGCAAAGGGAACATTGCCTTCCTAACTGGCGAGCTGACCGACGCGAACACTATCCAACGAGAAGACGGAGTCAAGGCGGCTATCGCCGCAACAGGTGGCAAGGTCACACTGGCTCAGGTAGTCTCGAACATCGACACTCCTAGCGCAGCGCCTCCTGCAGTCGAAAGCCTGCTGGCGTCGAAGGGCAGCACACTCACTGGAATGTTGTCTACCGACTATTACCCATCGGTGGCCGCAGCGAGCGTCTTGAGCAAGAACAAGCAGTTCCGCCACATTCTGTTCATCGGTCAGGACAACGACCCGACGGTGATGAACGCCATCGCCGCTCACGCTATCTACGGGACCATGTACCAGAACCTCTACGGCCAGGCTTACGTCGCCACTATGTGGCTCTACAAGATGCTCGCGGACGGGTGCAGCATAAGCTCGACGGCTCCCTTCATCGACGCATTGGGGACGAAGCACTTCATTGACTCTGGCTACTTCTTCGTTGGCCAAAGCCAAGTGAGCAAGTACATCGGCCAGCCTGAAAACGTCCCCACGGCTACGGCCCATGTGCTTGCGGAGACGTCGAAGTTCTTGTCCTGCCCCTGATCACCAACGGCTAACATGTCGGAGCGTCACGCCTGGATGGTTCGCCATCCCGGTGTGACGCCTTCGGCTGTTATACCTCGGTGAGGACAATTTATCGCGCTTGCGTCGAGTGGAGTAACGTGTGAAAGCCAGGACGAGAGCTTTACGAGCGAAAACGACGTCTACTCCGTCACAGGCGGCCCAAGGTCACGTTACGACGCCTCGGATGATGCGAGTTCGATTAGTCCTCGGGACTTCGAACAGCTCACTCGGGCTGGTGTTCCTCATCGTGGCGTCGTGGGCCATCTTCGGTCTTGGCGGCAGCGGGTTCCTCAGTAGTTTCAACCTGTATTCGGTCGGTCAGCTTGCCGCACGCGATGCCGTGCTCGGTATGGCACAGGCAGCGCTCGTGGTCATCGCCCGCATGAACCTGGCGGTGGGGAGCATCGGGGCGATTTGCGCCTCGCTGCTCGGTTACCTGCTCGTTTCCGCCTCGGTCCCACTTCCGCTAGCCCTGGTCAGCGTTTGCGTGGTCGGGGTCCTTGCTTCACTCCTGATGGGCATCGTCGAGCTGCGCAGCGGCCTGTCGAGCTTCATCGTGACCCTTGCGTTCCTGTCAGCCTACGGGGGCGCGGCACTGTTGGCCACCGGGGCACAGCAGTATGAGATCACCTCTAAAGTGTTGAACCGGCTAGGCAATGGCTCGCTCTTCGTGAGCAGCCTCTGTCCTCTGGTGGTCGTCGCACTCGTATGTGGTGTAATGGTCTGGCTTCTCTACACGCGCAACGGGCTGGGTTGGCGGATGCTCGCGGTAGGGTCGAACGAGCAAGCGGCCCGGGTGTCCGGGGTCAATGTACGCACAGTTGTGCTCGCCAGCTACGCCATCTCGGGTTTGCTCTGCGCAGTTGCTGCGGTCATGGAATCGTCGTACCAGCTCAACGTAAATGCGGGAGTTGGTTCGGACTGGCTGCTCCCATCGTTTATTGCTCCGGTGCTCGGGGGGTTGGCACTGACCGGGGGGGACATCTCGGTCATAGGGATCCTGCTCGCTGCCCTGTTCTACGATAGCCTCCAGTCCGGTCTCACCATCTTGAACGTACCTAGTTACTGGCTCGAGCTTGCCGAGGGCTTGGTGCTGCTTGTGGCCGTCGTGCTGGACCAGTTCCGGCACAGTAGGCGCCGTAGTGCCCACTACAGGCCCACGGAAGTTGTCACTGCGCTCGGTCAGGAGCCGGTCGCGTGATGGTGAGAGTGCTTCGCGCACAGTGGATGCCACTTCTCGGTGCAATCGTCGTCGCGGGCATCGTCCTGTCGTTCACGAACAAGGAGTTCGGTACTGCTTTCAACGTCTACACCATCCTCCAGACGGCTGCCGTCGACGCTGTCATTGGGCTGTCGCAGATGGTGGTCCTTTCCGTCGGCGACCTGAGCCTGGCTGTCGGCGGGATCGGAGGGCTGGTAACGATCGCCGTCGGCAACCTGTTCTCCGTACAGCACTGGCCCATCGGCGCAGCGATCGTGGGGGCGCTGCTCGTCGGTCTTGTTTGTGGGCTATTAAACGGGCTTATCATCGCCTACACGGGGATTTCCGGCTTCATCGTCACGTTGGCGACGGGCACAGCCTTCACCGGCATCTCCTACGGCGTGACCAGCACGATCCCCTACTCGAACGTGTCATCGGTACTCGTGACCCTGGGCCAGGGACGTGCATCGTTTTTCCCCTACGCGCTTATCGTGACAATTGTGGCAACAGTCCTCATAGGCGGTGCGCTCCGCTTCTTACCGATAGGCCGCGAGGTGCTAGCGGTGGGAGGCAACCGTGAGGCAGCTGTACTTTCCGGGTTATCCCGCCAGCGGTCGGTCCTTATCGCCCACACGGTCTCGGGCCTGCTTGCCGCAGTTGCGGCGGTGATGTACGTCGGGGTACTCCAGAGCGCCACTCCGGCCACAGGTAGCGACTGGTTGATCATCTCGTTCGCGGTGCCGATCATCGGCGGCACTGCCTTAGTCGGCGGCGAGGCGTCTGCATCGGGCTGCTTTGTCGCCGCCATCGTGCTGGCTGCTATCAACGACGCCCTTATCGTGCTCAACATCAATACAAATGCGGTCGAGTTGGCCGAGGGCCTCTTGATCTTCGCGGCGGTGCTTGCCGGTCGCTTTGGTCAGGTGGTCCTGCGCCCTGGTCAGCGCGGCGGCAGCAGGCGCGGTGGTGTGGCCCCGGCAACGTCTGACGTGCCCGCGGCGACGACATGATCGCGCAAGCTTCGTCTGCGACCAACCGGGCCGCAGAGCAGCCCAGCTTCGCCATGGGTGACGTGTGGAAGAACTTCGGGGGGATCGTCGCGCTTTCCGGTGCGGAGCTGACCCTGCAGGCCGGCGAGATCCACGCGCTCATCGGAGAGAACGGTGCAGGAAAGAGCACCATGATCAACATCGCCACCGGAGTGCAGCAGCCGGACCGCGGGACACTCACGCTGAAAGGTGAGCAGGTCGAGTTCCTCCGCCCGAAAGCGGCCGTCGACCATGGGGTTTCCGTCGTCCACCAGGAACGCAACCTGGTGGCGAAGTTCTCGGTCGCCGAGAACCTGTTCCTTGGTCGATTGCCCCTGACGGGCGGGTTTGTCAACTACCGCCGTATGGTGGCGGAAGCCCGTCCCTGGCTCGAGCAGGTTGGGCTCGAAATCGACCCGCTAACCGAGGCTGGCCGTCTGAGCCCCGGGCAGGCACAGCTGATGGAGATCGCCAAGGCCCTGGCACAGGATTGCCAGGTGCTCTTGCTCGACGAGCCCACCTCCTCGATCACCGAAGGTGAGTTCGCCCACCTCTTCGACATCCTGCGGAACCTGCGTGCCCAGGGCGCGAGTATCGTGTTCGTGAGCCACAAGCTTGAGGAGGTGTACGCGCTCTGCGACCGGGTGACGGTTTTGCGCGATGGCCGCAACGTCGTCACCGGTCAGCCGCTAGCCGAGGTCAGCCAGGGAGAGATCATCCACGCGATGGTCGGGCGCAACATCGAGGTGCTGACTGGCTCCGCGCGCCAGAGTAGCCACGTCGGAGGGCCCCGCCTTGGGCTCGCCAACGTTTCGACCGAGTTTGGTCACGTCGGGCTGAACCTGTCCGTCCATGCGGGCGAGATCGTCGGCTTATACGGCCTTGTCGGGGCCGGGCGCACCGAGCTTGCGCGCTCTCTCGTCGGGCTCGCGAAGATCACGGGGGGCGAGGTCAGGATCGACTCTCAGCCGGTCAAGATCCGCAACCCTTTCGATGCGCTCCGGAACCATCGCCTCGGCTACGTGAGCGAGGACCGCAAGGGCGAGGGCCTAATTCTCCAGCACTCGATCAGTAGGAACGTCAGCATCACCGTATGGCAGCGAGTCGAGGGACTAATCGGGTGGCTGACCGAGCCGCGGGCTCGCCAGCTCGTGCGGGAGCCCTTGTCCCGGCTTAATGTCAAGATGGACCGTCTCTCCCAGCCCGTTGCCAGCCTCAGTGGTGGCAACCAGCAGAAGGTCAGTGCTGCGAAGTGGATAGCAGCCGAGGCCGAAGTCCTTATCTTCGATGAGCCGACCGTAGGTATCGACGTGGCGGCGAAGGACGCGATGCACCGCTTGCTACGCGAGCTGGCCGAGCAGGGGAAGGCCGTGCTGCTTATCTCAAGCGACCTCCGCGAGGTGATCCAGCTCGCCGACCGGATCCTCATCATGGGCGGTTTTCGACTGCTCGGTGAGCTTGAAAACAGCGGCGATTACGAGGCCGTGAGCCGTGAAGTCATGCGCACCATTACCGCAGCAGCGTCTGGTGCACAGGGGAGCCTGGCGTGAGCCCTGTTCACGGCGATGTCGACGTCGGCTTCGGGCCGGTGCACGACAGGTTCGTTAGGAACTACGAGGACTACGGTGAGTTCGGTGCTGCGACGGCAGCGTACGTCGGGGGTCGAAAAGTGGTCGACCTCTGGGGGGGTACCGCAAACCGGGGCACGGGGCGTCTATGGGAGCAAGGCACGCTCGCGCTGGTGTTCTCGAGCTCGAAGGGTGTCCTCACGATTTGCGCTTTGCACCTTGCCGAGACGGGTGCACTCGACCTCGATGCACCGGTCGTCCGCTACTGGCCTGAGTTCGCATCGCTCGGCAAACAAGACATCCTCGTGCGCTGGCTCCTCAGTCACCGCGCCGGCCTGGCGCTCCTGGACGAGAAACTCCGCTTTGATGACATACTTTCGTGGAGCTCGATGGTCCGCGCTTTGGAGAAGCAGGAGCCGAATTGGCCTCCCAACCACGCTCACGCATATCACTCTCTTACATTCGGCTGGCTCGTGGGAGAGGTCATCCATCGAGTGAGCGGTTTGCTACCCGGGGAGTACTTTCGCGCTTATATCGCTGAGCCGCTTGGACTGGACTCCTGGATCGGCGTCCCCGAAGCAGCACAGGAGCGGGTCGCCCTTCTCGAGGTGGCACCTGAAAGCTGGAGCGACCCGTCGGTTGCCGCCGCGATCGCCGCTTCGGTGGCCGAGGACGATCGCGCTGTTCGCGCCAACACCCTCAATGGGCTTATCGATCTGCCAATTCCCGGTGTCTCACGCTCCCTCGGTTGGAACCGTCCCGAGCTCCATCGGGCACAGGTACCTGCGGCAAATGTCATTACGACAGCTCGGAGCTTGGCCAAGCTATACGCAGCGGCGGTGAGCGAAGTAGACCACCACCGGGTGCTCTCTGCGGCTGCCGTGGCCGATGCGATGGTCCCCCAAGCCGAAGGTGCCCCGCTCTTTGGGATTGCCGTGAGTGGTTCCTGGCAACGATGGGGGACCGGCTTCGAACTGCCGTCTCTGCCCGGGAGGCCGATGCTCGGGCCGGGCAGTTTCGGCCACCACGGCGCAGGTGGCCAGTTGGCGCTTGGCGATGTCGATGCAGGGGTCGGGTTCAGTTTCGTGACTAACACGATGGGCGGTGCGCCGGACACTAGGGCGCAGAGCCTCGTGGACGCGCTCCGAGAGTGCCTCGTCTAGCCGGCACTGTTGATTGCTTGAAGGCGACGAGCCTCGGGAAGGTGATGGGAACTTGGACAAGGTCTTTGCGTCACCCGGCGCCGCGGTTGCAGATATCGACGACGGGGCGTCGCTCGCGGTGGGCGGGTTCGGAGTCTGTGGCGTCCCGGTCGAACTGATCGGGGCGCTGCGAGCGCGAGGAGTAGTTCATCTGCGGGTCGTCTCGAACAACTGCGGGCTCGACGACTTCGGCCTAGGCGACCTCCTCGTCGCGGGCCAGATCGACAAAATGACGAGCTCGTACGTCGGCGAGAACAAAGAGTTCGCTCGCCAGTTCCTCAGCGGTGAGTTGGAGGTAGAGCTCGTGCCGCAAGGGACCCTTGCCGAGCGGCTGCGCGCCGGTGGCGCTGGCATCCCCGCCTTCTACACAGCCACCGGCATCGGCACGTTCGTGGCCCATGGAGGCATGCCGACCAGGTACGCACCGGATGGCTCGGTGGCGATTGTGTCGGCGCCGAAGGAGATCCGGGAGTTTGCAGGCCGACCGTACGTGCTCGAGGCGTCGATCACGTCGGACTTCGCCCTCGTCCGCGCGGCTCGCGGCGACCGTTTTGGCAACCTCGTCTTCCATGAGTCCGCCCGCAACTTCAACCCATTGTGCGCGATGGCCGGCCGGGTCACCATCGCCGAGGTCGAAGAGCTCGTCGCACCGGGCGCGATCGACCCGGATGTCGTCCACCTGCCAGGGGCGTTCGTCCAGCGCGTCGTAACTGTGCAGCGGCCGGGGCCGAAGCGGATCGAGCGGCGGATGGTCCGTACGCGAGCCGCCGGGGAGGTCGCCCGATGACCCTCAACCACGAAGAGCTTGCAGGACGCGTGGCGCTCGAGTTTCACGACGGGGAGTACGTAAACCTCGGCATCGGGCTCCCGACGCTCGTCCCCGACCACCTCCCGTCGGGCCTCGAGGTCGTGTTGCAGAGCGAGAACGGCATTCTCGGCGTGGGGCCATACCCGTTCGTCGGAGAGGAGGACCCCGACCTGATCAATGCGGGCAAGGAGACGGCGACGGTCCTGCCCGGAGCGTCGTACTTCGACTCCGCACTGTCGTTCGCGATGATCCGCGGCGGCCACATTGACACGGCGGTCCTGGGGGCGTTCCAGGTTTCGCGCCGCGGCGACCTCGCGAACTGGACGGTCCCAGGGAAGCTCGTCAAGGGCATGGGAGGCGCGATGGACCTTGTCCATGGAGTGGGCCGCGTCATCGTCATGATGGAACACGTGGCGAAGGACGGCTCGCCGAAGATCGTCAACGACTGCTCGCTGCCGCTGACCGGCCAGTGCGTTGTCGACCGGATTGTTACCGACTTAGCGGTAATCGATGTCTCTCCCACCGGCTTAATCCTGCGCGAGCTCGCTCCGGGGGTGACGGTGGAGGATGTTCGCTCCGTCACCGAGCCTCCCATCGAAGTGCTCGGGACGCCTGCGGTCATCGCGATCGGCGCGAGGCCCGCGTCTAGCGGCGAGGGTACTTAAGCGGTGCCGGGGTCCGTCCTGCTCGGAGGCGCGAGGACGCCGATGGGTAGGCTCTCCGGCGCGCTCGCGAACGTGAGTGCCATAGAGCTAGGCGCTGCGGCGATCGCTGGGGCGCTGGAGCGCGCGGGTGTCGCGCCCGGCACCGTCGACCACGTCGTGGTTGGCCAGGTCCTGCAGGCGGGCCAAGGACAGAACCCGGCCCGGCGGGCTGCGGACCGCGGCCCTGGTCACCGGCCACGGCTACCCTCCGGTCAACGAGAAGTGCTGG
>Ga0182024_10018924_pt1 | contig 12761 bp, 11 predicted proteins | sample P32metaG_FD_120480 | JGI IMG/M metagenome (GOLD analysis project Ga0182024, IMG submission 120480) | Permafrost microbial communities from Stordalen Mire, Sweden - P3-2 metaG (Illumina Assembly) | ecosystem: Environmental > Terrestrial > Soil > Wetlands > Permafrost | place: Sweden: Stordalen... | reverse complement strand
CTGATTTGCCGCGACAGTAAACGGCCAAGCGTTTGTGGTCTGGCCCCAATAAGGATCGACAGCCGGAATCAAAATATCAGGATGATTCCCCAGTGCTCCCTGATAATAAGTGTTGTAATTTGTTCCCCCTGGAACAGCAGAATCAAGTTGATTATTCGAAGGATAACTTTGAACATGCACGTATGCTTCGCGGTAGACAATGACATTTGGTGGGGGCGTGGTAGCTGCCGAGAGGGTGTAGCTTGAAGGAGACGTCTGAACGAAATTCCCAACTGTCACGCTGAGATTGGATGTGCCGCTGCCAGTGTCGTGAAAGTGAACCTGGAAGTCGATGAACTCATTTTGCGTGCCGTAGATCGTTATATAGCAGGCGTTCGTGGCAGGGCTGCCACTGTCTTGCCGAACCTTTTGCGTCGAGTCGGTCATCCAGATATTGTTGGCATACTGAGAATCAGAGCAATTCGTGTTAATGCTTGGCAGAAAGTCTGAAATCAAAGGATTAGTTTGCGCCACGGCAGCCGCCGCGCTGACGGCGAGCATGGCGGCGTTGCTGATCGCGCTGCCTGCCGAGTTGCTGGCCACGACGGCGAATTGGGATTCCCTGTCCGACGTCGTTTCAGCCAGGTTCGTATAGCCCGAAGATTTCGCGCCACTAATGGCCGTGCCGTTCTTTTTCCACTGATAGCTGAGCGGAGGCGTGCCCGAGACCGAGAAGATCGCCGTCTGGCCAGCGGTAACGGTTTGACTGGCTGGCTGCGCGATGATCGAAGGCGCTGGATCCGCGTTCATATTACCTGCACATCCTGACTGGATGAGGGCTAGCAAGAGAAGCGTCAAGGGGAGCAAGAAAGCAAATGGGTTACGAGGAATCGCGACCCTGTATCGTTCTAATGGGATCGGGCGTTGAAGGTGACCAATGCGATTTGGTTTCTTTAGCTTCATCACTGTAGGAAGCTTAGGTTCCCAAGTGATGAGTTGCCACTGGTCGACAGGCTAGTTTGAGGACAGCTATTTTGACTGTCCGCATGAACTTGGGTATTCGACCTTCGACTTTTAGCGGTGAACAGGAATCGATGAAACCAACTGCGAGCGTCAGCCCCTCGGAGATCGTGAAGGCTGTCCTAATCTCTGTTACGGGACACCCGAACGCGCAGAGGATCTCCGCGTCGTACGTTGAGCGGCAAAATCTGACCGTCAGGAGGATGCAGCTTCGCCGTTTCACGCGATTGGCGAATGGCTTTTCCAAGAAACTAGAAAATATGAAGGCGGTCTTGGCTTTGCACATCGCTTGATATAACTTCTGCCGCATTCACTCGACGCTTCGGGTAACTCCGGGAATGGCAGCGAGAGTCGTGGATCATGTCTGGGGCATAACGGAGTTGTTAGCTTAGCTTTGGTGAACCGCTTCGATCACTGGACGGCGCAGCGACAAGACTTTTGGCAAGATTGTCTAATTATGTTGCGGCGTGCCTCAGTTCCATGTATGAAACGGTCTCACCCGCCAACGCTTTTGAAAACATGGCGGCAAGCGTCCTATCTTCTTGGGTCTGCTCGGAGAGCGGCAGTTTGCGTAGTAGTTCTTCCCGCAGGTTAGTTGGCAGTTGTCATAATGGGAATTGCTTGCTGCGTGCACCGTGCATTCAGGTCTGATCTGCTCCTAAAAAGATCCTTTTGCGCCTGTTCTTTTTGTTCCGGCGTTGCATAGCGTGTGGCATGGCCCGTGTATCGATTGTCAAGACTCATTTCGGCCAGATTACATGCCTCCCACCGAGATCGCAGTTCGTCCACTATCCCAGGCACCATTGCTAACAGGAGTGCTTTAGAAGCATTGTCGGCTTGTGCCTGCGCTTTTGGCGCCTTGGCTTGCAGATCAGCAATCAAGGGCGGATTGCCTTTGGCTTTCTCCATCCTGCTCTTTATATCTGTCAGATAAGAATTGGCCACTATGCTTTGAAGCATCAAAAAGCCGATGTTAGCGGATTGTTGTTGTGCTAGGTCCCGTGCGTTTTTTTCAGCCTTGTCATGCGTGTCGCGGTCTTTGCTCATCATGGACAGTTCGCCATACATGAGGCCAAAAAAGAGAGCTATGAAAAAAAGCTTTACATTCCATGACGGGTCTTTTAAAAAGGTCACGATGGCGGCCCCGCATGCCAGGAAGGCAATAAAGACACCAGGACAAAATGGCCGTTGCAGGCTTTTAGGCAACCACGCGAGGAAATACAACGAACAAGCCTCCGCCCAACGGACGGCGGGGAAAGAGTACGCTTTATATTAAGTATTCTCAAATGATACTACTACCAGCGAGTCAATTCCTTGGGATTCTGCGGCACGCCCGGCCGTCGGTAGTCTGCTGGCGGACCATGCAGGATTTGGTGGCATTTCCTGCAAAGCGTGATCAGGTTGGTCTCTAAGTCATCACCAAGGGCGCTCCGTCGTCTCATGTGGTGAACATCGAGATTCTTGGAGCATCCACATTTCTGACAGCGCCAACCATCGCGCTCAAAGATTTCTCTACGTAGCATCGCATATGCTCTAGGCGACTTTCGAATTCGGGGCCTTTTTTGCAAAGCAGAATTATTCATGTCGCCTGCTCTCGGTAGAAGCTGGCCGCTCAGAGGTTGCGGATGGATAACTGCCGGACGCCGGGCATCCGAGATTTTGTTCGGATCCGCCCGTCTCCAAAGCAGCACCCGCCAGAAAATCGGCGCAGATCATTTCGAGCGAATAGCCCCGAGATTTATCAGTCCCGAGCATGAGAGCCGCCGTCTCGAGGGCTTGCTCGACCACGGGCAGCTGACTCTTGTAAAGCTTGAAGTAGATGATCTCCCAGGGCTCGGTTTCTTGGCCTGTGAGGTGGCGTTCTACCTCTCTTTTGAACGTCTCTTTCGGCAGCTCCTGGGCTTTGTGCAACCAGGTTGCACAATCGAAGTCACGTCCGTCTCGGCGCGCCACTTTGGCCATCTCCGTAGCCTTAGTCCAACCGATCTCTCGGAGACGTTGCTTTGGAATCCGAGTCAGATTCTCGTGAATCGCCATCAAGTAATACGCCTTTCGACGCGACTCCGGGAAACGCTTCTCCAGATACTCATCGAAGGATTTCAGATTTTCGAGTCTCCAATACTGACCTGATCGCACTTCGCATAGGTATTGGCCCAGCTCCACAAATCGCCGATCGCGCTCTCGTTCCTTTGTCTGCTCCCAGGACAAGATTTCGTCGATCTTCCCAAGTACGACCAGTGCACGTCGGCGATTCAGCTCTGGGGCAGTCATCTGCCTGTTAATCCACAAGCTCGTTAAGCCAATCAAGATCGCTCGCTCCTGGCCGGCGAATCAAATTCGCGTCGACCATCTTCTTTTCGTTCAAGCACAGCCCTAAGTGCGAACAGCTGACGCAAGCGTTCTGGGGGAATCGAATCCCGCTGTGGGTAGGGAACTGACCTGCCTCGACCTGTCCGACCGTTGCCTCGACCAACCGGCCAAACTCACGGCGTTGCTCTTCCGAGATCGATGCTTTCAAATATTGGATCTCGGGTAGCTGCTTTCGCACGAACACGACGAGTGCAACATCAGAGATACCGCTGATCCAGGAATAGCAAATGAGCTGAGGGTCCAGCGTCAGCAATCCTTCCGGCTCCTCGGGATAGCGAGCCGTAGTAGTCTTCCAATCAATCAGACACTCCCTGCCATCAAGAGCACCGAGAGCGTCAATGTAGGAAACGAACTCGTTATTTCCGGTAAGAGTTCGAAGCATCTTTACCTGCAAGTCTTCTTGTGGACGGTGAATCTGAACGCGATCATCCTGCGCGAATTTCTGTAACAGATGGACTCCCTGGTGGACCAGGCGGTCCCAGGAATCGCCTTTCTTGTATTCGAAAGGAGAATCCTGAAAGGCACCCCATTCCTTAAAGAGCACTTCGGACGGGTCTTCTCGGCGGAAGTAAGCTCCGAGAGCAGTTTCAAAACAGCGACCGAAAACCATTGCCGCGCGCGTGTCTCTTTCCCGCCATCCATCGAGATAGCGGTAGCGATAGCTGCGAGGGCAGCGAAGGTATTGGCTAATCTGCGTGTAGCTGTAGGTCACCAGAATCTCCCGTCACTACGCCATCACGAGCATCCTTCAAGATGAATTCCCATTCGCTGGAGGGCGCAAATCCTGCAAGGTCTAGATAAGTACGACAAGCAAAGACTCTCTTCGTGGTTCGTAGGACTCCAGTGAGACCAAGCAACGCTTTTTCGTCTACCTCGTCGCGCCCCAGCAAATCGCGGTCGTAGGCAAAATCGCGAAGGAACCAGTTCAGTCGCCACAGAGCCTTCACCGTGGCGTAGAGTCGTCCGGAGATTTTGCGGGAAGCGAGATCCTGGGGCTCAAGGATCGCGAAGCTGAGAACGAAGAAGGGCTTCTGCGGATGCCAACGATAGTAAGCGCGATCGACCCGCACGAGGAATACGCCCTGCAGGACTTCATCAGCGCGTGAACCTTCTAAATGCAAACCGGGCAAATGGCGTTTCACTGCTTTACCGCCTCAGGCTGGCTGTAGCCGTTCAATTTGCAAACCAGGGCGGCCCGATCTTTCACGGCTTCGTCGGCCAGTGTCGATACGAAAGTCTCAACCAGATCGCGGCTGGCTTCTTTGAGGGTTGCGGTACCGCAAAAATCTGCGGCGTAGGCTTTCACAAGGGAAGGATCGAGATTGTGCTGACGAATCAGCACGCACAGTTGGTCACGCAATCGAGGCTGGCCGTTGCTTGAGCCGTTCGATCCGAGATGACCATTCGAATGCGGTGTAGCCGCGACGGGCTTTTGCGGAGCCGAGAACGACCCGAGCTCTTCGACACTGCAAAGACCGATTCCGTAAGCTTTTCGGAGAGCCCGGTTGACGGCTCGCGTCTCGGCGACGCGCATTTCGGCGCCGCGGACTAGGGGAGACGTGTTGGAGGGATTGGCATCTCCGTAGCCGACGAAACCCTTCGAAGAGGGGCTCTTGAAGACCGTTGCCTTGAAGACCCAGCGACCGGTTCCGAAATCCGAAAGGCGTTCTTGAAGGATCGTCTTGATCCCACGACAACCTCTCCGGGAAGCGAGCTGCAAGAGTCCGGAATGGGTTACATACCATCGACCATCCAAGAGCTGCAGATCGCCCGCAGCGACAGAGAGAGAATACCTAGCAGTAAGCTCTCGAAGACCGCGCAGGGCTACACGGGAAGGCTCGCCCCACAATTGACGCGCGAGCTTTGCATTACAGCGAAAGGTAACAACATTCCTCTTCATGAACCCTCCTTGGTTGCGCATCTAAAATGAACGCTGTGCATTAATGAAAACGGATCCAGTCCCGTTTCTTTGATTGCCCTCTGCCGCCCTGCAGGGGTAAAAGAGACAAGGTGAGAAACGAGAGCTTTTGGAGCAGAAGTTCACTTACTTTCATACTTCTATTTTAGATGTATACAGATATGAAGTCAAGGAAACATTTGAAGCCAAAAGCCTCCGCGATCGACTGGACTGCTGTTGGTCGAAGGATCAGAGGCCTGAGAGGATTTGATATGACGCAGGCAGATTTTGCGAGTCGGATTGGTGTGAGCCAAAGTTATTTGTCTGCAGTCGAGCACGGGCACAATGAAGTCGGTGCGGAAGTCTTACTCGCAATAGGTCGGCAATTTGATAAGTCACTGGAATGGTTACTCACGGGCGTGGAATAGGCCCGTTTGACAGCTGCCTGAATCGAGAATGTCGGGCAGAGAAGCGCTGATTGACGCGAATCGAATATATGGCGTGTACAGCAGTGGCAGACGCTCATGCGCCTGCCTTTTTTTTGAGTAATACATGTACACCCCGCGAGTAGTTCCGGCTTGGCGGGACCTTAGCCGATTCCGGCTTCGCTAGCGCAGACGAAGTGCGGCAATGAACTGCAGGTTTCGAAATACCGTTGCACCATCGAGGCCAGTGGCGGCATCTAAGCTACAGGCGCGTCCGATAAGTTGACAAGACGTTGGCTGTATGAGGAGCCTTACAATGGCGACACAAAGCAACAGGCCGCGCCACGGGGATTTCGCCGCAATGGCGGGTTCCAAAAGTGGCGAAGAAGATCTGCTGGCCCGCGGGAATCCACGACCTCGAGGTTCCGAAATTTCCAACGGGTTTGGAGTACATTCTCCGGAATTAGTACGTCTCCAATCGACGGGACAGGGCCACGTTCGAGACGAACTGAGCGCCCCCTCAGAGTCAGGCTCGTCTGCCCACAAACAGAATGTAGAAACGGACTTTGCGGAACTGAAAGACGGAACGTTAGTTGAACTAATCCAGGATTCAGAAAATCCTCACCGTACGTTACTAGCGGTATGGAAAAACGGGGATTTGCGCTATCTGGATCAATTGGAATATGACAGCCAAGTCCTTGTGCCGTTGCAGCGGACAAACGAGACTTTCAAGCGACTTCGGCTGCCCGCCGAGGCGAATCCCTATGAATCAGTGCAAAGCCTGCTCAGCCGCGTCGAGCGTCTGATCTCTCGATGCGTTAGTGTTGACGCGATGTACATCCCCGTTCTGGCAGACTTTGTGCTGAGCACATGGCTTGTCGATCGCTTCTTTGTGGCCCCATACCTCTCCGTCGTTGGTCTACCGCAGTCTGGGAAAACCACGCTGTTGAAGGTTCTAAGCTTGGTGTGCCGTCGACCGTTGCTGATAGCCGACATCACCTCGGCATCCTTCTATCGGGCCTGCGCCCAATTCATGCCGACCATGCTCATCGACGAAGCGGGATCTATCAGAAACAATCGTGCTCTCCGGCACCTGCTGCGCGCTGGAACAACGCGGGATGTTATTTCGGTCTTAGCAAACCGCACCTGTCACGCGTACGGAGCAAAGGTCATCAGCTGGCTAGAACCATGCGATGACACCGCGCTGAACAGCCGCTGCGTTCTGATTCCCATGATCGAGACCGCTAGGACCGATCTGGCTGGGCCAAGCGATTCCGAAGTCGAACGAGAGGCTGCGGCGCTTCAAGCGCAGTTGCTTCAATTTCGTTTTCAGAACTATAGGAGCGTGCACCCTGGTCCTATTCCGGGGGATGAAATCTTGCGACCGCGTTCTCGAGATCTTTTGCGGACCCTCTCAGCGGCACATTTGCAGGATGTCAAGCGATCCCAACGTCTCCTCGAATTCTTTGATTCTGGTCAGGCTGTCCCACCGGAGCCCTTGAGTCCGGAGCAGAATGCCGTTCTCCGTGCGCTTTATTCAATCATCCACGTTCGGAAAGACTACACTTCCATCCAGACTGGCGATTTGACAAGCACGGTGAATTATTTCCTCCGAATTGCTGGTGAGAGTTTGCGTTTGCAGCCGCGGAAAGTCGGAGCCGTCTTGACATCCCTAGGTTTCTCCAACCGTAGACGCACAAATTCGGGATGGGTCGTGTCGTTGAATCGCGAGGATGGGGAAAAGCTTCACCAATTGTCTGAACATTATGGGATCGACAGGCTGAGCGAGCGCTTTCAAAAGATCTCACCGAACGACTGCGATCTATGTAGGGCAGTGACCGCCAAGAAATCCAATCGCGTTCCACAGGTTCCGAAAGGACAAGCAAGCACCACTCTCGACCTCCGAGAGGAGCTAGCCCCACACTGAAACGGTGTCTCGGCTGGCGTGCGGAGAGGTGTCACGCGGCGACGCTGACGGCTTGGCCCAATTCGCCCGAGGATGTGAAATATCAAGGACGGCAGACTCGGCGGGTGATGGTCGTGAACGTTGTGAACGTTTCGCCGTAGCATAGGCAATGACCTTTGTTGTGGCTCAGCGGGCAAGTGAGCTGCTGCTGCGCAGGTTCCCCAAACGCTCCGATAGCCCAAGAATCACCGCCAGGATCAGCGCGAGCAAAGGATCCGTGATCTCGGCCACCCTGCCCGGAAGGTGGATTTGGATCACCTCGATTGCCCCTACTAACAACGCCACGGCAACGGCCGCCCGGGCTAGACGCCAGCCGGCCGTACGCAAGAGCCAAATCGCCGATCCATACCAAAAACATTTCCGCAGAAATGTCAGCATGCCGAACTCCCGGTCAGCGGCGAGAAACCCACTGAATGGTATCCAGGAGAATGGGTTGGCGACGTTGGTCCAGTGATAGGGAGCGAGGCCTCGGAGGATCAGCAGCGACACCATCAAGGCGGCCACAAGAGATGCGTGCCGCTGATATCCGCTTAAAAAGTACGAGCAGATATACGCCAGCACTGCGCCTGCCAATTCGGACCAGGTGACGGTTCTGCCCACTATTAGGAGTTTGGCCGGCAGTACCAGGAGCAGGAGTGGAAACAATCGGCGGGTCCGCTCCGCGCCCAGCACATTTTCTAGCAGCTGGGCTAGGACTAACCACTCAACAAAATAGGTGAATGTATCGAATGGAGAGACCGACACGGCCGCGAAGAGGTCGCGGAACTTCTCGCCCAGTTTGGTCCGGCTCAACGCCGGGAACAGAGGAAATACCTGATATGCAAGCCAGGTGTAAAAGAGCAACACTGCTCCGGACGGATGCAGAAACTTAGCCGTTTCTGCTCGGGCCAAGAAGTTCTTTAGCCAGTGCCGATAGAGGAAGCCTAGGGCCACCCCGAGTGCAGTGCCGCCAACATTGCATATTACGTCAGAAGCGCTGCATTCGCGCGCATCGTCGAACAATTGGGTCATCTCGATGCTGCTCGACAGTGCGAGCGCAAAAAACAACGTCACGGTCACGGCGAACGCGGTGCGAAAATTCTGGCGGAGCGCGAGAAAGCTAAACACGCCGACTGGCATGTAAAGCAACAGGTTGACCGCGATATCGCGGATGAGAAATCGGTCTATGACTGTTGGCCAAGAATGAATGAGCACCCAGAGTGGGCTAGCGGCTAGCTGTGTGGAGTGGAAATCCCATGGATACAGGGATCCGTACACGATTAGTGCAATCACGATTAGGAGAATGCGATACAAGCTGGACCTGACTCCTCCCGCATGCGAACCAGCAACGGTTGCCAGATTGCTGCGACATCATAGCACTCTGCTGCAAGCCCCTTTCTGCTTCGACTGGGCGACCGACCTTTGCCGAAAAAAGGAAGATTTCGACTCTGTCGGTGCGTCAGCGAGTCATGTTTAGTGTCTTGCCGTTGTCTTAGAAATGTTCCCGCCCCTAATTCCTTCCTGCACGATCTCCCATTTCTCTTTTGGGGTTGGGTAAACAGCGCGATTTCCTGCTCATGTTGCCTCCTGTTTGGCGGCCCTGATTTCACCTAACTGGTGTCCAGTCTTAGCGGGGCTGCACCACGCACCGTTTCGCGAATGAACGCTTCCGAGTATAATCAGCTAAGTCGTCTTTTCTGTCAGATGTCCGCGATGTTTCCTTTGGGTTTAGGAGACGGGTTGTCAGTCTCGGCCGAATCCTTTTCGAGTACTGAGCACGTTGAGACGCGGTTGTGGAGTCGGCGGCTAGTGGTGTGGTGTGCGATTTTGGTAGGCCTGATTCTGTTGCTTTACGCTTCAGTGATCAGACATTTGGTCGTGCAGTGGTGGACTGATCCTGACTATGGTCACGGGTTTTTCGTTCCGCTCTTCTCGGGCTACATTCTATGGCACGAGCGCCAGCGCTGGACGAAAACAGAAACCAAGCCAAGCAACTTTGGATTCGTAGTGATGCTTGGCGCTATTGCTCTTCTTTTGCTTGGTTCTCTGGGAGCCGAACTCTTTATCAGCAGGTTCTCATTGCTGATCTTGCTTGCAGGAATGATTCTGTTCTTGGCCGGTTGGAAGATGCTGCGTGCCGTTTCTTTTCCCTTGGGCTACCTAATGTGGATGATTCCCATTCCCGTGATCATTTACAATCAGCTCACATTTCCATTGCAATTAATTGCGTCCCGCCTCGCTACTGCTGGGCTGGAGTTAGCTCAGGTACCGGTCTTGCGAGATGGCAATATTGTGATTCTGTCGAACTATTCTTTGGAGGTAGTGGAAGCTTGCAGCGGAATCCGGTCGCTCATGACTCTTATGGCCCTTGCGGTTGCTTACGGCTATATCGTGTCGCCCCATCGCTGGGTCCGCTATGTGCTCGCCGTTCTGATGGTTCCCATCGCAATCGTCACCAACGCGATCCGAATCATGGGAGGAGGCATCCTGGCCCACCGTTTTGGACCCGCGGCGGCTGAAGGGTTTCTGCACGAATTTTCTGGTTGGGCCATTTTCCTCGTTGCAGTGCTATTAATGTTCGGTAGCTATTGGATTTTGCGGCATATAAGCGAACGCCGAAGAAAGCCAGCCAATGTCTAATTCCCTGGGACCAATACGATTGGCGCTCACCGCCGCTTTTCTACTTGGCGCATTTCTTCTTTTGCACAGCGTGAGTCACGGCGAACCTGTTGTTCCACATCAGCCGCTTCGCGATCTTCCTTACACGGTCGGAGCATGGTCAGGTGAGGAGCGTCCGTTATCGGAACGAATTGTGCAAGCCGTGAGCGTGAGTGACTATACGAATCGAGTCTATTTTGCGGACGGAAATGTGCCTGTTCAGTTGTATGTAGGCTACTATGGAACCCAAAAAACAGGCGACACAATCCACTCGCCGAAAAACTGTTTGCCGGGATCGGGATGGGACCCCATCCATTCTGGCTTCGCGACGATCTACATCGCCGGAAGGCGCCAGATTGTCGTGAACGAATATTTGATTCAGAAGGACGAGAATAAACAACTGGTCTTTTATTGGTATCAGGGTAGAGGGAGAGTCATCGCCAGTGAATATGCGGGCAAATTTTGGATGGTGGCTGACGCGATCTCTCGGAATCGGACAGATGGCGCCCTAGTTCGTTTGGTTACGCCGATAAACGACAACGAGGCCAGTGCTCGGGCTCGGCTTGTCGGCTTTACCCAAGGTCTTTTTCCCCAATTAGATGAAATAATACCGAAGTGAACTTCGTAGGAGTGACGGAGCCAGAAACATGCTAGGCGTCAGAAACCTGAAACCGATCGCGATCGCAATTTCTGTGGCTCTAATTCTTGGCGCGTGCTCGAGAGATCCACAGAAAGCGAAGATTAAATATCTTGCCGAGGGTCAGGAGTACATGAAAAAAGGCCAATACGGCGACGCCAGTGTCGAATTTCGCAATGCTCTCAGGCTCGATCCCCGCTTTGTTGAAGCCTACTACCAGCTCGCTCAGGCTGACTTAGCGCAGCGCGACTGGCGGGGCGCATACGCATCCCTCGAGAAAGCCATTGAACTTGACCCGGGACGCCTAGACGCCAGGCTGGATCGTGGACGCCTCTATCTTGCGGCACGGCAGTTCGATAAAGCAGAAGAGGAGGCCAACGCGATTCTGCAAAAGGAACCGAAAAACGTTGGCGCCTATCAAATCCTCGGCTCGGCGCTGATGGGGCAGCGGCAGCCCGACCGGGCGCTCAAATCGTTTTCACAAATCACGGAGTTGCTTCCAAACGACGCCAGTTCTTATTTGAATTTAGCCTTGGCTGAAATCAGTCTGCGACGTTTCAAGGACGCTGAGGAACACTTGAAAAAAGCTGTCGCAGCCGATCCGAAGTCGTGGCAAGCGAGCATCGATCTCGCAAGTCTCTATCGACTGCAGAACAAACTGCCTGAAGCGGAGGAAGCGTTGCAAGCCGGAATTCAGAATAATCCCGACGCCCCCGAGCTTTACGTCGATTTAGCCAACATGCTATCGAACGCAGGGAAATCCGCAGATGCAACTGCAACACTGGATAAGCTCCGAAACCAAATGCCGAAATCATCTCAGGCGGCAATCGCGATTGGCGACTATTACGCCGAACGACTAGATATTGAAAAAGCGATTGCTGAGTATCAACGCGGACTCTCAATCTCCGCTGGTAACCTCGATATCGAGAAACGAACGGAAGAGCTATTCCTAGACTCCAATCGCACAGACGAGGCATCCAAGCTCGATGGTCAACTCACGAAACAGGCACCCAAAGACGTGCTGGTAAACATCAATCACGGCCGACTCTTGTTAGCTCAGGGAAAGCAACAAGACGCTCTCATCGCCCTACAAAATGCCGTGAAGAATGCGTCCGATTCTGCGCCGGCCCACTATTATCTGGGCATAGCTCATTGGCAAACCGGAAGTCTCGGACAAGCCAGCAGCGAGTTCCAGGAGGCTATGAGGGTATCGCCTGGCTTTCCCTTGGCCCTGCGAGGTCTTGCACAATTAAGTCTTGCCCAAAACCGCCTTCCCGAAGCCCAGTTCTACGCACAGGAATTGGTACAAAAATTTCCGGCAGATGTAAATGACCGCATGTTGCTTGGCGAAATATTTCTGCGTGAAGGAAGGTCAAGTCCGGCGGAAGAACAGTTCTTGGCAGCTAGCCGTCTCGCGCCCAATCAACCTGCGGTTCACTTGAACTTGGGGCGCGTCTACTACGCGGAAAAGAAATGGACCCAAGCTGAAAAGGAATTTGAAACTGCTGTTTCGCTCGACCCGTCGAATCCTGCGCTATTGGCTGCCTACGCGGACTTTCTCGTCGGGCGACAGCAAGCCCCCAAGGCGATCGCGCTCGCACAGCAGTTCGTAGGTGCGCATCCGGACAACGCGCAGGGTCATATGGTCCTCGGCACACTGCAATTCAATTCCAAGAATACAAGTGCGGCTCAGGTAGAGTTCGAACGTGCGATCCAGATCGATCCGAAAAATGTTCAGGGCTATTTGCGAATGGGCGGAGTTTACCGAGAGATGAATCAGACTGATGCCGCAATTGGACAGTATCAGAAGGCGCTTGATTTGCAGCCGGG
>Ga0182024_10018923_pt1 | contig 12761 bp, 5 predicted proteins | sample P32metaG_FD_120480 | JGI IMG/M metagenome (GOLD analysis project Ga0182024, IMG submission 120480) | Permafrost microbial communities from Stordalen Mire, Sweden - P3-2 metaG (Illumina Assembly) | ecosystem: Environmental > Terrestrial > Soil > Wetlands > Permafrost | place: Sweden: Stordalen... | reverse complement strand
ATCGACCGGACGATCGAGCGGAGTGTCGTACATTCCCTCCGGCCCGAAGCGTCCATAGCCTCCGCCATACTGCCGGTAACCGCCGCCGCGAGGTCCATAACCGGACGCACCGCCGCCCTGCTGCTGACCGGGTTGTCGTCCACCCGCCTGTCGGCCACCGCCCTGTTGCGGATTACCACCACCGGGCGATTGGCCCCCACCTTGTTGGCCGCTCTGCTGACCACCCGGCTGCTGACCGCCCTGCGCTTGGCCGTTGGGATCCTTCTGACCGTTTCCAGCCGTCCGCTCTAACTGGCTGCGCATCCGCTCGACCCTTGCCAGGGACCGCTCGAGATCGTTATTGCCTTGCGATTGGCCGCCATTTCTGAGGGCGCTCTGCGCCTGTTTCAGATCGTCCGTTACCTTATCGAGCGCTTGTGTTATCGGAGCCTCGCGCGGCACCATGAGAGGGCCCTGTCCACGCCTGAGCCAACCAGCCGACGCAGTCATCCGAGCCTTGGCTTCGTTCTGCTGGATTTCCGAGAGGCCGTCGCGGACCCGCGCCGAGGCGTCGGGCTGCGTCTGCGCCAGATCGCGCGCGGATTTCTTCATGTCGGATTCCAGACGTTCCAGCTCGGCTGCCATCTTTTCTTTTTCCACTGCCATTTGCTCGGCGGTTTGACGCGCCTGCTGCGGCGAGCTGCCTGCCCCGCCGCGCGGATCCCCTATTGCCTGGGCGCCGTACTCCCTCCGCATGCGATTCTCTAAATCGCGCTGTTCTCCGGCGAGTTTCTCCGCGCGCTGTTCCAGATCTCCCAATTGAGACGAGGATTCCTGACGGCGCATCCCGCTCAGAAGGGACTTCGCTTCCTGCAAATTCTCGGCGGCGCGGCGCGCATTGGCCTCGGCTTGACCGGATTGATTCTGCTGCTGCTGGCCCGAAGGCTGGCCGCCTGCCTGCATCTGGCCGCCTTGTTGCGGCGAGCCCTTTTGCGGCGACCCGCCTTGCTGCTGACCTTGCGATCCGGTCTGCTGCCCATTTTGCTGAGAAGCCTTCTGAGCATCTCGCATAGCGTCGGTCGCCTGCGTTATGCGGTCTAAAGCCTGTTGCAGACGCTGATCGTTGGTGCCGTTTCGCTGACCGAGGCTCCTCTGCATCCGTTGCTGCGCCTTGCTTTGCTGATTCGGTGTCTGATGCGGCTGCTGTTTTCCAGACTGCGCATTCTGTTGAGAATTGCCCTGTCCACTTTGCTGCGGCTGGTTCGGCGACTGTTGCCCGCCCTGGCTCGATTGGCCCTGGCCTCCCGAATTCGGCTGACCCTGTTGTTGCGATTGGCTGTTCGCCGATTGCGGAGAACCATCGCGCGAGAGCTGCTCCATCTGCTTCTTCAGCTCTTCTGCGTCACGTCGAAGCATCTCCTGCTGCCAGCGCTGCTCGAAGGTCTGCTGCTTCGATTTGGCCTGTTGATCGGCGAGCTGCTTCTGCCTCTGGGCGAGTTCCTCCAGCTTTTGGAGAGCCTCATCCACGGCCTTTTCCTTGGCCTGCTGGCTCGACGAGGATTGCTGGCCGGTCTCATACTGGTTCTTTTCGGTATCGAGCTCCAGGTCGAACAGATTGGCCAGATCGCGGCCCGCGTTCTGTCCACCGCCGCCTCCCTTGCTACCGCCTCCGAAGGCAACTTGAATATCGCGGAACGTCTGCTCGGCTCTGAGCAGGTACTGCAACGCTTTTTGTTCCGGCTCCAGCGCATCTTTCCACGCTTGCGAGCCGAGCTTGTTCGAGGCCGGATCCATCTGCTTCGCCGCCTCGTCCAGATCCTTCACAAAGGCTTGGAACTCCTGATTGGCCCCGGCGAGCTCACGGCTGCGCGCGCGATCCGCGAGCGATTTCGCCTGCTCCTTCAGCTTGGTTTGAATGCCGGCGAGGAACTTCGCGTTCTCGGCCGAATTTACTTTGTTCTTTACGCCGCCTCGGATTTCGTTCCACGTCGCGGCGATGATTTCTTTCTGACGCTTCGAAATTTCCGTCTGATCCGAACCGTCGGAGGGCATCCCGGGCATCCCTCCCTGCTGCTGGGACTGCGTGTAATTCTTCTCAAACGGCTGTGTTTCGATGAACGCGATATCGGTGCGCGCCGTATTCCGCGCGTCGCGGGCCGTTGCGTAGATGCTCACCACATCGCCCGCTTCGAGCTTGTAATCTTCGAGCGAAATCAATGTCTTGCCGTTCGCTTCTTTCACGCCCTTGGTCGCCAGCAGGGACACGGTTTTTTCGGGCGCACCGTTCACCGAATAGTGCAGTTCCATCGATTCGAGGGCGAAATCGTCCGCCGCTTCGACGGTGATCGTAACCTCTTCAATAGGATTCACCTTCGCATCGCCGCGCGGAGTGACGATCCTCACTGTCGGCGGCTGATCCTGGCGCGCTTCAATGAAATAGTCTTCGCTCAAGCGGACGCTTTCGCCGCGCTCGGTGGCCGCGAAGTGATACATCCCGTCCTTTTCAACCGGCACTTTTGCCGCGATGAAATTCCCTTCCTTCAATTCGAGGGCGATGCGCGATCCGTCGTCCATCAGGATCTCGCCGTTCTTCAAAGGACGGTCGGTCTCGATCGTCAGTTCGGCGACGGTGCCCGCAACCGCGCGCAAATCGCCACCCGGGTCTTCGACGGCGTCTTTTAATCCGAGCCACGAAGGAAAGTGATAAGTGACCTTAATATTTTTGATACCCGGAAGGTCGGCCACGTCGAGCTTGAACGTTTTCGATTTGACGCCGGCCGCTTCCACATAATATTCCACCGGCTCCGGCAGAGATGCAAATAGAAACTCGTAAGCAGTGCCGCTCGAACGGGGAATCATCGCCGCCTCTTCCCACTTCGAGGTGCTCTTGTAGCGCGCGAACAGGCGGACCTGGGGAGCCTGGAAACCAGTCAACGTAGCGGTGACGATCTGGTCGGCTTTGCGGCGCACCACCTTGTTGCCCGGGTCGACCATGATGTCGTAAAAATTCGCGCCGTTAATTCCTTTGGGCAAACCCGCCCACAGGAGCGACGATCCATACCCGAGAAATCCCGGACCGGCGAGGATCATCCAGAGCAATGCCACGCCCGCAGCGCCTCCCGCGGTCGCAAACGCAAAGATATTTTTGCGAGGCGCGACTCGCTCGGGCTCCGTTCTATTCGCGACCGAAAATGCATCCGACGCGAGCAGATCGAGCATGGGATCGCGCGCTTCGCCTCTCTCTACATAAGTCAGCAGGCGCTGATTGAATTCCGGGAAGGTCGACTCGGCGCGCTTCACCGTCTTGTGCCGATTGAGGCGCAGCAAAGGCAATACCAGCGCGAATCCCAGCGCAGCGGCGAGCGCGAGGAACAACACCACGCGCGCGATCGTGATGCTGGTATTGGAAAACGCAAGCGCGTTGGTGAACCATACCATCGCGAGCGTCGCACCAAGCGCCACTCCCAGGGCAATCGCAACGCCCTTCGACACAGTCAGCCAGCGCAGCCTGGTTTCCAGGCCGCGCAGGTAATGATTCAACTGATCGCGCGTGTTCATGCCGCTTCCTTCCTTCGAGTCTCCGGATTATCGGCCGCGGGGCGAAGATGCCGGTCCGCCACCAACGATTCGGCCATCGCTACTACCAACAATAGCAACAAGAGCCACGGCCACAGCGGCCACGGCTTCTTATCCCGTTCACTCCCCGCGCCAGACAAGTGTCCAGACGCGCCAGCCGCGGTTTGGTCACTACCGGTCGCGCGCCACAATGCGAGCGTCTCCTCGGGGATCACCGTCAGGTCCGATTCCCTTCGATCCGCATGCACCGCCAACAGTGTGTGCCGCCCGCTGGCCGTCTTCAATTCGAAAAATCCTTCTTTGTTCACCGCGAAGTTCTTCGCCGTCGTCGCCTCTTCGAGCGATAGCAGCTTCTTGCCATCCGGGTCGAGCACTTCCGCCGCGGCAGCCTTGCTGTCGGCCGTTCTCAGTTCGACGTAAGAATCGACAATCAAGTTGACAGGCTGCTCCGCTCCGCTTCCCGCCAGATATGCAGCCGAACGCTCGACGAACGGAACCCATGACGCGTGCAGAGGCAGATCGTTGGTCACGTTATCGAGCGTCGAGGTGAAGACCAGCACCTTGCCTTCGCCCATCTGCCGCTCCAGCACCAGAGGCGTCTGATCGTTCAACCGCGCCAGAACGCGCGATTTCGCGGGCGTCACGTGAATCGCCTGGTAGAACTTCACGCCCGAGAAACGCTCGACACTGCGGAGCGCCGGGTGGCCCGCGTCGATTTCGGAAACATTGAGGAATCGATCGCCTTCGCGGCCCGCGTAAGCGGCAGCTTCGATCGTCTCGTCGACAAGAGGCACTTTCGGCTGCGCAGCCGAAGCCGGTCCCAGCGCGATCAGCACGGAGCCTCCGGCGTTGACGTACTTCTTCAGCGCGTCTTCTAATGTCGAAGAAACGGTGCCGATGTCGTCGAGCACCACGAAGGCGTAATGCGATAGCTGCTGAGTGTCCGCGACATCCGGCCGCACCACTTCCATCTGAAACGCCGAGTCGCCGGACGAATCGAGCGCGGCGCGATAGTACAATTGCGCGCGCGGATGCCGCCCGTCGTCGACGAACAACACCTTCCGCGGATCGGTGCGCTCCACCGCGAAGTAAAAACGATCGTCGGCAGGCAGGGTATCGGCGCCGTCGACCCGCACTTCACCGCGGCTGAACCCATACGGCGCGTCGAGCGCAAGAAACTCCACTTGCGCGCGCCCTCCAGTGGGGACTTCGACCGTCTTCGTTTGCAGAACCTTATTGTTCAGCACCAGGGATACGTTTTTCTTTGACTTCTCGACGCTTTCATCGGGCGCGGCGAAACTCGCGATGGTCGCTTGCACGCGGACTTTCTTCGGATCGAAAATGCGCGCGGGCGCGACCACGTTCTCGACCGCCAGATTCGTCGCAGGTTTTCCGATTTGATGAAACACGAGCGTCGTCGATGCGTCCAGCCGCAAATCGGCGAATCCCGGCGGCAGCGCGGTTTTTTGCAGGTCGCTCGCGAGATGCACTTCGAGCGGCAGATGAATCGATTCGGCGAGAGTCCGTACATAGCGCGCCAGTTCTCCGAAAGAGGCCCGGCTGTCCCCCGGTTGAATCGATTGGACCGCCGCGCGCAGCTCGCCCGGATCGGAAACGATTTGCGTGAGCGCCTGTACCTGGCCGCCGAGCGCAATCACCTGCGCCTGGTCGCCGGGTTTCAGGCCCGCGATCAGGGAGAGCGCTTGATCCTTGGCCTTCGACAAGTGATCCGCCGCTCGCATGCTGAACGAATGATCGACCGCGATAATTAGAATCTTCTTCCCACCGATCGCCGCCGGATCGCGCTTGATGAACGGATTCGCAAACAACAGCGCCAGCAGAATCAGCATCAAGGTGCGTAGCGCAAACAGCAGGATATGTTCCAGGCGCCGATGCTTCACCGAACTCATCTCTCGCTTCTCAAAAAACATCAGCGAAGGGAATAAACGCGGGTCCGTCTTGTGCCGCTTCAGCAGATGAATCCAGATCGGCAGACCGACGGCAGCAACTCCGGCAAGAAACCAAGGCGCAAGGAAACCCATAGCTAATCCGCAGCCAGCAGCATTCTGACTCCTGACTCCTGACTCCTGACTCCTTTCCTCACAGCTTCCCCTTCCGGATGGCCAGATATTCCCTGAGCGCGCCGTCCAGTGGCCGGCTGGTGTCGATCTGAAAATAGTCGATACCCGCAGCCTGCGCACGCGTCTTGATATCTTCGATGTGCGCTTGAATCTTCGCGGGATATTCATGCGCCACATAATCGGGCGAGACTTCGAGCGTGTCGCCCGTTTCCAGATCCTCGAGCAGCACCGGATGTTTCAAGTTCGGCCTCAGCTCATCGGGATCGAGCAGATGGAACAAAACCAGCTCCGTCCCACGAAACCGGAGCGGCGCAACGGTCTTAATGATTTTTTCAGGCGACTCCCAAAAATCCGAAATCGCCGCGACAATGCCTCGGCGCCGGTGGAACTCCAGGACGTGCCGGAAGGGATGAGCGAAGTCGGTCCGCGTGCCGACCTTGGCGCTCTCAATCGCGTGAAGAATTCGCGCAAGCTGTCCTTGCCTGGTCGAAGGAGGCACGAAGTTCCGCACGTCGTCGTCGAAGATCACGATGCCCGCCGCGTCCCTCTGACCGTGCGCCAAATAAGCGATACACGCCGCAAGAAATCTACCGTACTCGATTTTTTCGGTGGCGTGAGAACCGAACTTCATCGAGCGGCTCATATCGAGAAGAATCGTGACCTGGCAGTTTGTTTCGCCGCGATACCGCTTCAGGAACATCTTCTCCGTGCGCGCGTATACGTTCCAATCCACGTGACGGAGATCGTCGCCGGGCGAATAGGCGCGGTATTCGGCGAACTCCTGGCTGAATCCGAAATCGGGCGACCGATGCAGACCCGCGATGAATCCATCAACCACCGTCTTGGCGACCAGGTCGAGCCCGGAAATGCCGCCAAGGATTTTCGGGTCTAGAAATCGCTGCAGCATTCTTACGCCTTAGGCGCGGGCATCGCCTCCAGCAGCTTCAGCAGCAGATCGTCCGTGGTCAGACGATCGGATTCGGCTTGGAAATTCAGCAGCACGCGATGGCGCAGAATCGGACGCATCAGCGTCGCGATATCGTCATACGTCACGTGATAGCGCTTATGCACCAGCGCGCGAGCTTTCGCGGATAGGACAAGAAACTGCGCCGCGCGAACGCTGGCGCCGAAGTTGATGTACTTCTTCGCGAAATCCGGCGCCGTAGGATCGGTGGGACGCGTCGCGCGCACCAGATTCACGGCATAGCGCGCCACCGAATCGGCGATCGGCACCATGCGCACCACCTGCTGGAAATCGATAATCTCCTCGGCATTGGTCACCGGAACGACTTTCGCCAAATGTGTGGTAGTGGTCAGATCCAGCACCTTCAACTCGTCGTCGGCGGTCAGATAATCGAGCAGAGTATTAAAAATGAAGCGATCGAGCTGCGCTTCGGGCAAAGGATAAGTGCCCTCCAGCTCAATCGGGTTCTGCGTCGCCAGCACGAAGAACGGCGCAGAGATCGTGTGTTGAGTGCCGCGCACCGTGCACGACCGTTCCTGCATCGCTTCAAGAAGCGCCGATTGCGTCTTCGGCGGCGTGCGATTAATTTCATCGGCCAACAGAACGTTGGCGAAAATCGGACCCGGCACAAACGTCCAGGTTCGATGTCCCGTGATCGAATCTTCCTCAATGATGTCGGTGCCCGTAATGTCGGACGGCATCAGATCCGGCGTGAACTGAATGCGTCTGAAATTGAGGCCGAGCGCATCGGAAAGCGTCCGCACCAGCAGCGTTTTCGCGGTACCCGGCAGGCCCGTGATCAGGCAATGCCCGCCGACAAACAGCGCGATCAAAACCTGCTCGATCACTTCTTCCTGGCCGACAATCACTTTGCGAACTTCCGTCAGAATGTCGGCGTGAACCTTCTGAAATCGGTTTATGCGTCCTTGCAGTTCCGCGGAATCGGGAGAGGTAACTGGAATAGTTGACATGAGTGAATTTTCTATTGTTTCACGTTCAGTTCGAGCAATAACTTTTGCGCCGGCTTAAAATTCGGAGCCGCTTCGAGGGCCGATAATACTTCTTCCTTCGCCTCCTCCGTCCGATTCGCCAGCTTCAGCGCGCGCGCCAGCTCATAATGCGCACCCGCCGGATCGAGCGGAGGCATCGCGACCAGAGCCTGGAACTCGCGCACCGCGAGCTGCGGATTTTTCAGATCGAGATACAGCGCGCCCAGCCGCTTATGCAACTCCTCGTCCTTGGGATAAATCAAATTGATCCTCTCCAGCGTTGCCGCGGCCTCTTTCTTCTGCCCCGCATCCGATTCGAGCGACGCGAGCTGCTTCAACGTAACCGGATTGCGTCCACCGACCTTGCTATAGCGCGCCAGCTCCGCCATCTCTTTGTCCTTCTCGCCCTTTGCAAGGTACGCATCCGCCAGAAATTCGTACACACTCGCCGCATCGACGTAATCGGGATAAAGATCGCGAATGCGCACACCCTCGCTGATCACTTCGTCCCACTTCTTCGCCTTCGCATTTTCCGAAATCGTCTTGATCGTCTTCTTCCAATCGTCGAATCCGTCGACCGTCCGTTTCGTCTGCGCCTCCAGCCACGCGATGAACTGCCGATCGAACTCCTCCGGCTTCAACTTGAATTCGAGCTCGATCACGTCCGGCGTCGTCTTCAGCGCCGCGTAATCGTGAACCATCGCGATCAGCTTGTCGTAGCCCCATTTCTGCTCAATAAAATTGCAGATCTTCCCCGCCTGAAAATACGACACCACCACTTGCGCCGGATACGTCGGATGGATAAATCCGCGATCGATATCGGAAATCGGCAGCAGCTTCTTCGTCCGGATCGCCTCAATCGCGTCCGGGTCCAATCGATCGCCCCAATCGGGCGACGCCGCGGTTTCTTCGTAAACCGCCAGCCCTTCCGTGAACCATCGAGGCACGCGGCTCTTCGTCATATTAAGGACGTACACATGGCTCAGCTCATGCCACAGCGTGCTGTCCCAATGAAACGTCCCCGGCTTGCGCGAGTTCGGCGAATCCATCGCGATCACCGAATCGAACGTCACGCCCAGCGCGCCTAATCCCGGCATCCCCATCGTGCGAACTTCAAAATCCGGATGATTCGGATACACCTCAACCTGCACCGGACCCGGCAGTTTGTACTTGTATTTCTTATCGTAAGTCGCGATCGCGCGATCGAGCTCCGCCTGGAAATACGGCCGCAGCAGCGCCGATTCTTTCTTGCCCAGCCGCAGGACCGTCGTCGGAGTACGATACGTATCGTAGTCCTTATACTTGTCCATCAGCATGAGCGTATTTTTCGTCTCCGTCGGCTGATAGCCGGCATTCCACGATTGTTCGAGCTGCGCCCGAGCCTCATCCTCGCGACCCAGCCGCATCAAATTCAACCCCAGCGCCGCGCGAGCCTTCTGCAATTGCGGATCGAGTTCCAGAGCCTTGCGATACAGCGCGATCCCTTCCTCATATCTTCGATTGATGACGAAATAATGCCCCGCGATATCGTACGCCTCGCCGTAGTGCGGATTCACCTGCAGAATCTTCCCCAGCCACGGCGAACCTTTTTCATCGTCCAGCCAGTCGATGGTGGCCAGAATCGCCATCGCGTCCAAAGCCTCGGGCGACATCGCGACGGCCTTTCTCGCCTCTTCTCTCGCCTTCGCGTTGTTGTTATCCTCGAGCGCAACCCGCGCCAGCACTTCTTCCGCCTCATACGCCTTCGGGTCCAGCTCCAGCGCATGCTTCGCGAACTCCACCGCCCGCGACGAGTACCCCTCCGCTGCAAGCTGTGCGAGTCCAATCAACGCCGGCACATTCTTTTCGTCGATCACCAGCGCCTCTGAAAACAGGTCCCCGGCCATGTCCGGCTGCCAGTGGTCGAAATATAGATAGCCCCACCGCACGCGCAACGCCGCATCCTTCGGCCTCGCCTTCACCGCGTCGCGAAACAGATCGTTGGCACTTTTGTAATTGCGAATCCCCCAATATCCTTCGGCCTGAACCGCGATATCGGTCGAATGCGTCAGCTTCTCGTAACAAGCCGCCGTCCCCGGATTACCGTGAAGACGCATCTCCGCGCACGGCTTAACCGCGGCCGGAACCTGTGCGGCCACCGGCAGCGCCAACAGCACCAGAAAATTCCATCTCCTTATCACTTATTTATCGAGAGCCTCCTGCGTCTGCGCCAGTTGAAGCAACAACTGCTGCAATTGCCCCCGATATTCCTGCACCGCCATCGAAGCCTTGCGATATTTCAAGTCGTCGATCTGCGCCTCCAGCTCTTCTTTCTGCTTCAGCAGCGCCAGCTTCGCTGGATCGCGGCTCTGCACCGCGGCAGCACCCAGATGCAGCACCGCGAATCGACCCGCCGTCAGGCCCTCGCCATTTTCCGCCGAAGGAATCTTCACGCCTTCGCCCTTCCCTGCATCCTCGATCAAAGGATGCTCGGTCGAAAGTCTCTTCTGCGTTTCATAAAACTTCGCGGTCTTCTCTTCGGCGTAGCGAAATACTTCCAGCGCCGTCACAATGTCGTTCTTGTCCGAATCCGCCGCCGGATCGCGCATTCCCTCGATCCAATACCGCGGAAAGACGGTCGCGTTTTTCTCCGTGCCCGCTTTGGTCGCGGTAATCACCACGCGCTTCGGCTTCTCAAGCGCCGTGATCGATCCCCCGCTCGCGCTCGTCATATTGACGATCAACTGGTGCGTCGTCGGCAGCTTGTCGAGCAATCCCGCCAGCTCCGTCGCCGATAAATCCGGCCCCGGCAAATTAAACTTGTAATCGAATTCGTCGAACGAGCCATGTCCGATCAGCATCACGATAACGGAATCGTCGGGCTTGGCTTCCTTCGCCACTTCCTTGAGATATGCCTCGACATTCGCGCGCGTGGCGTCGGCGCCATACAAAGTTTTGATCTTCGCCTGAGGCTCAACCTGATGAAGCAGCTTGTCGACATCTTTTGCCCATCCGCTGAACCGCGCGTCATACTCCGGTTCCCCGCCGAGCCCCGCAACCGTGAAATAAAACGTCTCGGCGTGCAAAGCCGCCCCTATCATCAGCCCAATAATCAACACTGGCGCGTGGCGCCCGGCGCCCGGCGCCTTCAAATGACACCCCACTTGCGCCGCAGCAGCCACTCTCCCGACCTCAGCATCAGCAGCAACAGAAAAATCGCCGGCATGTCCCACAAATCCCGCGTTTCCCGCACCGTGATTCCAGCCTCGGAATAATTGATATCTTTCCCTAGCTTCATCGCATCCTCAGGCTTGTAATACTTGCCGCCCGTCTCGGAAGACAGTTTTTCCAGCAGTTCGCGATTCTGCTCGACGTGAAAATTCTCGGCGACTCCGTCGTCTCTCTTGAACGTAATCACATCGCGTCCCAGATCCTCCACGCCGCGTCTGGCCGTCACTTCTACCACATACGATCCGGACTTGGGAACGGTCCAGTCCGCCGTATACACGCCCGCGTCCAAGGTATCGGGACGCATCGCGACGGTCTCCGCCGTGCCGTCGCCCAGGATGTGAGCCTCCACCGTCGCATCGGCCGCCGGAAGAAACGCTTTGTCGCGAACATCGGCCCGCAGCTTCACCAGCGATTCGTCGTTCAGCATCTGCCGTGGTGTTGAAACCATCAGCCGCCGAGGCGTCTCGTTCACCAGCCAGCGCAACAGTTGCGAATAGAACATCTCGTGACTCTTATCAGCCACCGGCAGCAGCATCTGCCACCGCCAGCTTCCCGCCGTCGCAAAAACCGCCGTCCGCCCTCGCCCGTAATTCTGAATCGTCAGCAAAGGCAGTCTCCCGACCGACGTTGGCAGCGCGTCCACCAGCACCACCGCGCCGGGTTTCGGCTGACCCGCATTCTGAAAATTCATCAGGTACGGAAGCTTCTTCCATCGCTCGATGTTTTTCTGCGGATCTTCCTCCAGCCGCGTGATCAGGCTCTCGCGACCCGGCCCCGTCAGTTCCACATTGGCCGGATCCCGCACAAACGTATTCTTGCTATCCGGCAATTTCACCGGCAGCACGTCGTTGAGCACGCTACGCGCATAGCCTCCGTCAGCCAATGAATCACGGCCGCCCAGGAATAGCAACCCGCCGCCGCGCCGGTCGACGAAGTCCTTAATCATCTGCTGCTGAGTTGCCGTGAAGTACGGCGCGTCGACGCTGCCCAGAATCAGCCCGTCAAATTCGAACAGATCCTCGATGCGCGTCGGAAACCCGTCCTTAATCGTCTTCGGCGCGTCGCCATGATCGTCCTGAACGTAAATCTTGTTCTGTGTGGTGCGAAGAATCGTCGCCAGATGAATGCTTTTGTCGTCTTCCACCGCGCGCCGCAGAAACTTGAATTCCCACCGCGGCTCGCCCTCCATATATAGGATGCGAGGCGTTCGATTATCCACATTCACCAGGCGCGTCAGTTTGTTGTTGCGCTGATTCTCTTCGCCCGGCAGCGGATCGATCACGACGTCGATAGCCTTCACGCCCTTCGGTCCCGCGTTAAAAAGGATATTCTCGGTCTGCTCCACGCCATCCGCCTTAAAGGTGATGTCGCGAGCCGCCAAAACCTTTCCGCCATCCTTAATAAAGACCTTCGCCTTCGTTCCCGCGTATCCATGCTGGTGAAACGACACGGTTGCCGAAAGGCGCGAATCCGGCAGCGCCCGAGCAGCCGTCTCTACTCCCGTCAATTCCACGTCGTGCGCCATTTTTTCGCGCCCGAATCCAATCGTGTGGACCGGAATCCGCTGCCGCCGCACCTCGGAAATTGTTTCCAGATCGATCCCTCCGGAGTTATCCGCGCCATCGCTTAGCAGCACCACGGCTCCAATCGGCAGACTCGCCGCGTCGGCCAGAACCTGCTTCAGGCTGTCGCCGATATGGGTCGCCGTGCCGGCCGCGGTCAGCTTTTCGAGGCCGCCTTTGTCGTACGCGTCCAGCCGCTCCAGACGATCGCTCAGCCTATAAAGACGAACTTGAAATCTCTCCTGTAACTGTTTGACGAGCCCGCTGTTCAGGACGTTGACCGCCGCGTTCTTGCGCGACCCGCTCCCCGCATCGTCGACCGCCATGCTGGAAGAATCGTCTACCACGACAGCAACGATATTCTGCTGCGGACGCAGCGTCGCCACGCTGAGCGCAGGGT
>Ga0182024_10018922_pt1 | contig 12761 bp, 15 predicted proteins | sample P32metaG_FD_120480 | JGI IMG/M metagenome (GOLD analysis project Ga0182024, IMG submission 120480) | Permafrost microbial communities from Stordalen Mire, Sweden - P3-2 metaG (Illumina Assembly) | ecosystem: Environmental > Terrestrial > Soil > Wetlands > Permafrost | place: Sweden: Stordalen... | reverse complement strand
TGCGCCTAGCCCTGACCTGGGGGCTTCCCCGCTGCGTTGTTCGAAATCCCGAACGCAGAACCGGCAAAAACCGGCGCTCATGCTGGCGGCATAAGGAAGACGATGGCCGGTCGAGGCCCGATGCCGAAGGATCCTGTAAAGCGCCGGCGCAAGAACGTCGTTTCTGCGCGGCCCACCTCCAATGTGACGTCTGACGGTCGCACCCGGGGCCCGGCTCTCCCGAAGGGAATGCTCCCCGACGGCGAGGAATGGCACCCTCGGACCGTCGCCTGGTGGGCGACCTGGCGGAAATCGCCTCAGGCCAAGGTTTTCATCGCCACCGACTGGGATTTCCTGCTCGACACCGCCCTGATGCACCACGTGATGTGGTCGAAGGGGCGTTGGGAATTTGCGGCCGAGATCCGGCTCCGGATTGCGAAGCTCGGGGCGACGTCGGAGGACCGAGTACGGCTCCGAATGGAGATCGAAGCGCCAGGCCACAAGTCTGCGGAGCCCGGCGCCAGCAATGTCACCGACATATCCACGACGCGTCGCCGCTTGCTTTCGGATGGCTCGCCCTCCGTCGCCGCACCTCCAATCCGATCCACAAAGCGAAGGGCACTAGACCAATGACGACCAACACCGCCACCACAGGCGCAGGAACCTTCAACCTGGACGTGGTCAAGCGTCCAAAGCCGACCGCGCCGTTCGTGGTCCTCTTCGGAGGCCGCGAGTACGAGCTGATCGACGCGCAAGAATGCGACTATCGGGAGCTGATCGAGGCACAGGTCCAATATCAGAAGGGCGACCCTTCGGCGAGCATCGGCAAGCTGCTCGCCGAAGAGGACGTCGAGGCGTTCTTCGCCAACCAGATCCCGACGTACAAGCTCCGGGCGCTCTTCAGTGCGTACAACGAGCACTACGGGATCGGCCAGGGCGACAAGTAGATGGCCTACTCCGCGGGCCAAGCCTTGCTCCAGATTGTCCCGTCCTTTAAGGGCGTCGCCGATTCGATCGACGCCGAGGCGACCAAGTGGGGTGAAAGCGCCGGTCAGTTCTTCGGCGACGCGTTCAACGCTCAGATGGAGGCCATCACCGGGGAGTCGTCCCCGGGGCCCGACGACGGAGTGGTGGCCGAGAAGGGCGACCGGTCTGGCGCTGAGTTCGCCGACGCCTTCAGCGCCCGGGTCGACGCCGAGCTCCAAACCCTCCCCGATGCCGCGGTCGGGCTCGACAGCACCGACGCCGAGGTCAAGATCGGCGAAGTCAAGGCGTCGCTCCAGTCCATCGGCCACGAGACGGTCAACATCGACGTCAACGAGGGCACCGCGCTCGGCGAGATCGCCGTCCTGAAGACAGCGCTTGCAGACGTCGGAGCGTCCGGCGGCGTGGGGGATCTCGGCATCGGAGCGTCCGAAGCGACGCCGGAGATCGAGTCCCTGTCGAACGCGGCGCTCGGCGCACTGCCTGACCTGGCCGGCCTCTACACCTACGGCATCCTCGGCGCCGAAGGGCTCGAAAAACTCGGCCCCGCCGGAGCCGGGGCAGGGGAGGGCCTGGCCGGCGCCGCTTTGAGCGCCGAGGACGCGGGCAAAGCGCTCGCAGAGATGGGTCTGGCCATCGAAGGCGAGTCGGGGACCCTCTACACGCTGACCGGCAACGTGACGACGGCTGATGCCCTGATGAAACGCTTCGGGCTCACGCTCGACGAGGGATCGATCTCGGCAGCCGACTTCTACTCCCAGATGGACGAGGTCCAGGGGGTTCTCGCCGACGTCCAGGCCAAGGCCGGCGGAGCTGGTGGAGGGATCTCCGGCATCGGCAAGGACGCGACGTCCGCGGCCGGCGACAGCGGATCCGGAGTGGGTCTGCTCCTGGGATCGATCCTCACCCTCGGACCGGCGCTGCTCGACGTGGGATCGATCGGGATCGGCGCCATCGGTGCCATCTCAGCAGCGGCCTTCCTCGGCACAGCGGGTCTCGGAGTCTTCGGGCTAGCGGCCCTCGGCGCTGGTGGTGGTCTGAAAGGCCTCGAAGCCGACGCCAAGAGCGTCTACACGGGATGGGCACAGCAATTCGCCCCCACGATCCACACCGTTGTCAGCGGGCTCGTGGGCGATCTCCAGCCGGCCCTCGAGTCGCTGACCCCGGTCGTCTTCAATATGGGCGCCGAACTCGACACTCTCGGTGGTCAGGCAAAGAGCGCTCTCGACAGCCCGTCGTGGCACAACTTCACCAGTTGGCTCGCCAGCCAAGCGGGGCCCGCGTTCGGTTCGTTCATAGGGATCGTCGGCGGTCTCGGTTCAGGCCTCGCTCACATGGGCCAAGTCGGACTCCCGTTCGTAATCGACGTCGAGCACGGCCTCGTGAATCTGGCCGACAGCTTCGACCGGTTCTCCCAGAGCCAGAGCTTCCAGAACTGGGTCAACTGGCTCGTGGCCAACGCCCCCAAGGCTACGGCCGTCATCGGGGACGTGGGGCACGTCCTGGGGCAGCTCCTGGGTGCAGCGGCACCGGTCGGCATCGCCTTCCTCGACATCGCGAACCCGTTGCTCAAGATCACGTCCGACATCCTTTCCCTCTCGCCCCCGGTCAACTCCCTGGTCATTGGTTTGGTGGCCCTCGGCGTGGCCGGGAATCTGATGGGTGGATGGCTCACCTCAGGCGCCGCAGCGCTGGTGAAGTTCGGCGCCGAGCTCGGGATCGTGGACGCCGAAGCTGCCGCATCAGCCGCAGCCGATGGCGCCGGCATAGGCGCAATGAGTGCCGGGCTCCTGGCATTGGGCCCCGCAGCCGCGGTCGCCGGAGCCGGGATCGGTATCTTCGCCGTCACTGCCGCCATCGGTCGGTCGGCTACGGCGGCCATGACCGCCGAAGTGACCAAGTTGATGTCGCCATTCGAGAGCTTGGCGACCAACAACCTGCCTGAGATCTCGACGGCGCTCCACACCACCAACGCTGAGGCAGCGAAGTTCGCCGCTCAGCTGGGGATCTCCGGCACCTCGGTCGACACCATCAATCTAAAGACGCTCAGCTACGCCGATGCCGTCTCTGCGACGGGACAGGCGCTCATCGGAGCGGTCCTGCACGGTAAGGAGCTGGAGGGGGAGCAGAGCAACCTCAGCGCGAACCTGGTCCTTCTGGCCGACAAGTTCGGGCTGTCGACCGACCAGGCGACGTCGTTGGCTCAGACGTTAAATATCCCCCTCAAAGACGCCCTTTCACCCGGTCAGATCCAAACGTTCGGACTCGCCCTGGCCAAGATGTCCGGTCAAGCGGGAGTCACCGAGTCAACGCTCGAGGCAATGGCACACGGGGTGTCGTCATCGATTCCTCAGATGGTCAAGGACATCCAAGGCGCCGCCTCGGCGACTGCCACGTCCTTCGGAACGGCCGGCTCGCTTCTCCAGGCCTTCTCGGGCCAGACCGCCATCACCGGCACCCAGATCTCGGCCTTCTACTTCGACACCACCGAAGGGGCCAAAGAGTTCACGGCCAATGTGCAGAGCGCGATCAAAGACGGATTCAACCCTCAGCTGATCTCCCAGATTCTCCAAGCAGGTCCCGCTCAAGCCGGGCCGCTCCTGGGAGCGATGGTGGGGAACGCCTCCAAGTCCTTCGTGGATATGGTCAACGACTCGATCTCGTCGATGGGAAAGATCACCCAAGAGGCCGTCGTCGAAGCCCGGCTGCTCCAGGTCGCCATCCGCGCGTCGAACGCCGGCATTACGGCTGACTACACGAACGCCGTGGCCGTCCAGCAGCAGATCATGGCGCAAGGCACGACGGCCACCGTCCAGTCGGTGGCCAAGGCCCTCGGCCTCGGTGTCGATCAGGTCAAGAACGTCGCCCACGAATACGGCCTCGCCCTCCCCGACGAGTTCAACACCAACGCCCCCGCGGCCTACGCCGCCGCCGGCAATCAAGGGTCCTCCGCCGCTGCTGGGATCGCATTGCACGCGGGAGACGTCCACACCTCGGCCAAAGGGCTCACCGATGCAGTCCACACGGCACTTACCGGTGGCATAGGCCTCTCTCTGACCGATGGTGGCGGCCTGGGCTTCGCCTTCGGGTCTGGGCTTCTCGGGACGACCAAGGGTGCCGGCGACTCCGGCACGGCCGTCGCAGGAGCTGCTCTGACGGGCTTTGAGAACCCTCCCCCCGGGACGCCATCGCCTTTTGACCTCGGCCAGGGGTTCGTCAACGGGATCATCGCCGGAATCAACTCGATGATCGGCAATGTGACAACCGCTGCCCAATCTGTGGCCTCAGCAGCTGGGGCAGCCTTCGGGGCGACGCCAGCTCCGCCGGTTCACCGCGCGTCGGGTGGCAGCGTCACCGCTGGCATGCCGTACAAGGTGGGAGAGGTCGGCGAAGAGCTCTTCGTGCCGGACACCTCCGGCTACATCGTTCCCCACTCCCAACTGAAAGCCCCGAGTTTCGACGGTGGCTCGAGTTCGGGTGGCCAGATCGTCGGTTTTAACGGCCCGGTCAGCTTCAACAACGAAGCCGACATCGAAGGGGTGCTGCGCCAGGCAACCTTTGTCGGCAAGTCTCGCAGGCTGTAGGTGGTGCCAAGATCCCCTTGAGGCTATTTCAGGTGCCTCGAGGCGCAGTCCCGTCCCGGCCGAGTCTGTCGAGGGCTCTCAGAACGGCACACCGGCCGAGGACGGGACTTTCTTCCATGCCGACGGCATGAAACTCCGACGCTCGCAGCCCCCGCGGCCGCACCCAGAGGGTTTGTCGTTCTGCCCCCGTCAGGTTGAATCGGTCCCTCTCGGCCAACGCCCCATCTGAAACGGATCTCGACATCCGAGCGGTAGCCCGTTCTCCGCTCAATGGTTCAGAGCAACGAGACCGGCCGCAAGGCCCAAGACCGCTCCCACCCCGTAGGAGACGAGCCCAGCCGTCAGCCACCACCGGCCGCTCAGTTGGCTGGCCACATCGTTTCGGAGATCCCGCAATTTGGCTTGGGCCGCTCGGACTTCCAGGTTCGCTAAGACGGGATCCGCCAATCCAATAGATCGTTGGGCGACCGGCATACTCTCGGATGCTCGCTCATCGTCTTCTAGGACAACCAGGATTCCCTTGGCCACTCGGCGGCCTCGGGCGTAGTTGACGGCCACTGTTGCGGTCCCAAATAGCTCTGCGCCGGCCGACAGAACCAAAAGGACGGTTACGAGCGTCCTATACATGGCCTCCGACCCTACGCGCCGCGGCGCGGTGTAAATGCGGGGGAGCTGGTCGAGCTAAAGCCGATCGAGTGACCGGTGATGCTGGTGGCATAGGTCGGGGACGGGCGCGCGCTAACTCGCGGCCCCCGTGTCTGAGGGGATGGCAGCGGGCTCTGCGGGCTCAATATGCTCACTTTATAATCTGCCCACGTCGTCACCTCTCACCAGGTGTCGGCCACGCCTGGGGCCGTGTAGCGCGGTCGCGGGGGCTTATCTGTCACCTGGGGCGGTACACCTGCCGGCAGCCGGGTGCTGGGATATTCGGGGGCGAATGACGGGCCCGCTCGAGCGCTGCGTTTGACCTACCGTTGGCCAACATGGAAGGACGCACGGCGGGAGGGGTGATAGTCAGCGCCGGTGGTGCCGTCGCTCTGGGGACAGGGGTGCTCTTTGCGATCGTCCAATCGCGCAACCACTCGACGTGCAACTCCTTTCTCGGACAGGTCGCTCAAGGGAGCCAAGAGTTCGCCAACCGGTGCAAGGTCGACGACTTGCTCTACTTTGGGGGCATCGCTCTCGCGGTGATCGGGTTCCTGGCGTTGATCGCAGCGATCGTGTTGTTTGCCACGGTCCCCGGAGCCAACTCGGTGACACCTCGCGGTGTCCCGGTTGGCTGGTATCCCGTTCGACCCGGCATCGTCCGACACTGGAATGGGCGATCGTGGGGTCCCGAGACCCATCAGGGTCCACCACTTTAAGAGAGGGAACCACCGCCGAAAGCACCCTCTAGGCACCAACCGGGGTATAAGCGGCATTTCCGGAGCACTCCCCCCAGTAGTGCGCGAGGCTGCACCGTTGGCCGGGATCAGTCTGGCCGCAGAGCGTCAGGGCGGAGTCACTCACATGGTCAATCCCAGCAACCACGTCGACCAACAAGGGGTCATCTGGAATCAGAACGCCTCAGGCGCCTGGTCCTACCGGGACGCTGGTGGCCAGTGGATCCCGTCACCGCCCCCGCCGGCCGGCTGGCTCACGGGCCCGGCGTCCGACCAGCGAGGACCCCCTGAGGGCGTGATTGTGCCGCCCACCCCCGGCCCGGCCAAGAAACGCAAGGCGTGGCCGTGGATCGTGGTCGGCGCCGTCGTGGTGCTCGTGATCATCATCGTGGCCACCGCTGGCGGCAAGAAGAGCACGCCCCCGGCCGCGTCGGGGGCAACCGCGACCACGGCTGCACCACCGACCACGGCTGCACCTGGTACGCCGGGGCTCAACCAGGTGGCCAAGGACGGCGATTTCGCCTTCACGGTCAAAGGGATGCAATGCGGCGTGACGTCCGTGGGGAACGGTCCTGTCACCGAGGCCGCTCCAGCGGGCTCACAGTGGTGCCTCGTGACGATGTCGGTGACCAACGACAAGGCGACGTCGCAGGACTTCTTCGCCTCGAACCAGTACGCGATCGATAGCAAGGGGCGCCAGTTCTCGGCCGACGACACGGCGATCATCTACCTGCCGGGCAACGACTCCGCTGCCTTCTCGGCGATCAATCCGGGCATCACGGTGAGCGCCGTGGTCCCATTCCAGCTCTCGACGTCAGACTCGATCAAACAGCTCGTGCTCCACGACTCCGCGTTCAGTGGGGGGGTTACGGTAAACGTAGGGTGACGGCGGTGGGAATTCGGATGGCCGCGGTGGTGTTGGGAACTGGTCTTTCCCTGGCGGCTTGTGGGCCGAGCACCACCACGAGCGCAATCCACGCTCCGAAGGGTTATACGGCGCCCCAGGCGAACGGAGGAGGCTCCCCGCTCCCTTCGAGCACCACCACGACAGCCCCTCCACCCACGACGACAACGACCAGCACAACCCTTCCTCCCACCCACGACGACAACGACAGCACCGCCCCAGATAACGCTCAAGATCACTGGTAGTGGAACGGCAGGGTCCGTCTCGATCCAGAACGATGGCTCCGAGAGCCAACACAATGGAGTAGCCCTCCCGTACACCACGACCCTGCCCGCGAGCACGACCCTGGCCGGGATCGGGGCCCAGGACTCGAGCGGGGGCGCTTCCACGACGATCAGCTGTGAGATCGACCCCCCGCTCGGAGGAACGCCAGTAACCAACACTTCGACCGGTCCTTACGCTGTGGTCGATTGCAGCTGGGATGCCGCGTCGTGATTCGCCCCGAATCAAAGGAGGCCAGCGGTGGCCGCACGTGAAAATCGAATGACCCTTCCCGCCCCGGCTCCGTGACCCTCTACCGTCTCCGTCACCCACTCCGGCGCCGATGGCTCCCCGGGTCGGCCCGGAGAGCCCGCAGGGTCGCCTATTGGGGCACTCCGAGAAGGCGTCGTCGACGGTGATGCTGGCGGCATAGGTCGGGGACGGCGCTAACTCGCTGCCCGCCTCAATCGGGCCCGTTCCTTCTCGTTGGTCCCTCCCCACACTCCCGCGAGCTCAGGGCCGTCGAGAGCGTGCTCGAGGCATTCCTGGCGGACCGGGCATCCCCGGCACATCGAGCGCGCCGATGTGACGTGCTCGCCCCGTTCAGGGAAAAAGGCGTCCGTCCCGGTACCGTGGCACGCCCCTTGGGCCATCCACGCGGGCCGAACCCAGATCTGTTCGAAGTCGGGCAGGTACGGCGCTTCGGGGACCATGAGCCAGGAGACAGTCGCTGCGTTCATCTAATCTCGAATCGTAAGGCCCGGGTGTGCCGAGTCGGGTGATCTATGCCGACGGCATACAGCGGCGGGGTAAGTCAAAGAAAAGAGACGTCGCCGGCCGAAATCCGTCCGACCGCCTCAGATGCCCCTTCGATGTCGACTCCGGTGTACAGAGCGGTCGTCACCGGGCTGGAGTGCCCGAGCACCTCTTGGACCAGACGTAGGTCCCGCGTGGCTTTGTAGAGCTCTGTGGCGAACCAGTGCCGAAACTGGTGAGCCGTGGAACCGATCCCGATGCTGTGGAGGAAAGTGTTGATCTCCCGGCTCACCGCCTCCGGTTGGTAGCGGCCGCCGTGGAACCTCCTAAAGACGAAACCCCCACCCGGCATAGGGAGAGACTGAAGGGCCTCAAAAACCACTGGGTGGAGGGGAATGCTCCGTTCCTTGTCTCCCTTCCCGATCACCCGGAGGATCGGGGGGTCCTGGGTGATGTCGTCTCGCCTGACGCCGGCAATCTCACAGCAACGCAGTCCCTGGTAGGCAGCCAAAAGAATCCAGCACCGCATCATGGGATTGGCCACCGATAGGGCGCGTCGCAGGTCTGAGCTGTCGGCCGGCCGGGGAAGACGACGGCGCAGCTTCGGGCGCACGATCCTGACCGTCGGGTCGACCTCGGTCAGGTCCTCATTGATGGCCCACACATAGAAGCTGTGGAGGTGGGAGAGCCATGCGCGGCGGGTGACGGCGCACAGGCCTCGACGGTCGAGAAATTCCTCGATCGTCCTGTTGTCTACGTCGAAGATGGAGCGGTCTCCCAACGATCCGATGAACGCCCGGAGATATTGGTGCCGCTTTGCGATCGAGCCTTCCGAGAGACCCCTGCGTTCTTGGTCGATGCGCGCTCCCCGCAGGAGTTCGTCGATCGTCAACGACCGTCCTTTCTCGTGAGCCATTCAGGTCGATCCGAGGGGTGGTGATCCAGCCATAGGAGCGCATCGTCGGATTCCAAATCGAGCACTTCCATCGGCACGGCAAAGAGATTTGAGAGCAGGAGTCGGACCTCGAGGCCCAACATCGCCAGCGGAATGTCGAAGTATGCCGTCAACACGCCTGGGTCGCCCCAGGGGCGATCACAGAAAAGGCACGGATCCGGATCCACTCCATCCTCCTTGGGGTTGAGACACCCGCAGGGAGGATGGCAGCGGGGATTGACCATGCTCGGTATGTCGGTCGCATAATCTGCCCACGTCGTCACCTGCTCTGTAGGTGTCGGCCATGCCCCCGGGTCGGCTGCTACCGGCGCCGGGGGCTTAACTTTCACCCGGGACGGTACACCCGCGAATGTCTGGTTTGCGCGCTCTTTACCCAGCATGTGTGTTCGCACATTCTGGGCCGAGATCGTGGCGCGGAAGGGTTCCCGCCGAAATCCGTTCGACCGCCTCGAGGGCGCCTTCTCGGCCGATGCTCGTATACAGCGCGGTCGTCACGGGGCTCTTGTGCCCGAGCAGCTCCTGCGTTAGCCGGAGATCCTTGGTGGCCCCCTTGTAGAGCTCGGTGGCCCCTCTGGGAGGTGGGCGCATGTCCGAAGCAGTCCCAACATCGGTCAGCGCCCGACCACGGCTGAGGTCAGAGCGAGCCTTTCCCGGATGATGGCCGCACTAAGAGGTGGTCCTTCGTCTTGATCGCGTCGCCGACGGTCGGGCTTACCACCAGTCGCACCTTCTGTGGCTTGCCCCCCCATTTCGCAGGATTCGTGATGGAGGACGTTTCAACTCCGGCCTCGATCAAATCGAGTGGCACGTACCAGGTCGCTGAACTAAATGGCTCCAGCCGGTACGGCCGCTCTGGGTTGTAGTGGGCACCGAGTTGTTGAAATCCGGTGCCGTCCTCTGCTACGGAGCTCACTCCTTCGATCGAGATGGCATGCCTCCCACGGTTCTCGACAACAGCAGCGAGGAGCCGAGTTCTGTAGCCCTGTTCTGCCGCCCACCGGTCGCCATTGGTGTCACCGACCGGTCCGGTGATGACTGCGGTCCCGTTCATCCAGGCGCGCTTTAACCGGACCTTGAGGCGTGGGTCATCAAGCTGCCGGCTGATGACTTGCCATGCGAAGGAGACGGCTCCGAGAACGAGGCCGAGAACGGCGATGGCCAGAGTCAAGTCGGATGAAACACCGCCGGAATTAACCACCTTGACAACGACGTCGAACATTGAACCAGCCTACGAGTAGTGGACGGTCATTTGCTCTCCTGAGGCACCGCTGCCATCGCCAGGAGCAGGCGGGCGCCGATCCCCGGCGGCTCAGATGTCGGTGGCATGAGTCCGAGCGGTGGATCCTCGTCCCAGGAGAACTCTATGAGCGCCACATCGAATCTGTGTGGAGCCCGGGGCGGATCCCGGTCAATCGGTGGTGGAGTGCAATTGCTCCGTCCTCCGTTAAGGATGCGATGTGATCGACGCAGGCGCGTAGCGCGTCCCCGCTTTCGTTGGCCTCCTCACGTCGGTCTTCTGGCAGGAGGCGCTCGTCGCCGCAGGTCGCGTAAATCTCAAGCAACTCTCGGACGATTCGCTGCTGGCCGATCTGGATCGACGCCAACGCGGGCCTATTGATCACGTAGTACCAGTTCAGCTTTTGCAATAACAGGTTGAGAAATCGGGCCTCGGGTTCAATCACGACAGCGGCGTTGTGCAGGCAAGGAGGCCCCGACCTCGTCCACTTCACGGCGTCAACGAAGTAGGTGATGAGCGCAGAGGACGTCCGGTGAACGGCCGCCTTGCTTAGTCGGTCGTTCCGGAACGGACCCTCGATCCAGATCGTCTGTGCGGCGTCGTTCCAGAGCCTCTTCGCGAGATCGCGGTCCCACGGTACGCTCTCGTTCCAATGGTCGGATTCGATCCAATCGAAGAACTCTGTCGCCGCCTCGGGTTCGTAGTCGTGCAGCGCGACGGCGGCGGAGGGATGCTGGGCCGGGTAAGCGAAGAGCTCATGCAGCGGGATCAGGCCGGCTCGGAAAAAGTCCTCGACATCGTGACACGCGTAGCTGACGTCATCTGACCAGTCCATCAAGAGGGCCTCGAAGGATTTGGGGGCGTCCGGACCAATTGCCGCGCCATGACGCACCCACTCGCCGTATTCGAGGTCGTCGGGGTAGAAGTTCCACTTTCGTTTGGCGCGCCCAACCGACCCGCGCAACCACGGGTATTTGATTGTGGCGTCGAGCGTTGCCCTCGTGAGGTCAAGTCCGCGTGATACGGCCGGCTGCCTTGCGGACAGCCAGACAAGGCATCGAAACGTCTGTGCGTTGCCCTCGAATCCCCCGAACCGGAGCACCTCATCTCTCGCGGCCGTCCGAGCCTTCGAGTCCGTCACGCCCTTTTTGCGGGCCTCCGCGAACGTGCGGAGGTAGACCAGATCGTCGACCGTTTTGTTGAGAGCTTCCTCTCCAGCGTGACCAAATGGTGGGTGCCCCAGATCGTGAGCGAGGCAGGCGGCCTCGACCAGCTCCGGGTCGGGCGCGCCGGAACCCCTGGCTCGCTTCTTGATTCGTTCCGCCAGCCGGCGCCCGATCTGCGCCACCTTGAGACTGTGCGTCATCCGGTTGTGGAATCCACCCAGCTCGCCGGCCGGAAGAACCTGCGTTTTTCCCGCAAGACGGCGGAAGCCGCTCGAGTAGAGGATGCGGTCGCGGTCGCGACCAAACGCGCCGCGGTAGTCCTCTTTGCCCTTTTTGAACCGGCGTTCCTGAGCGTCAGCCCCGTAAGCGCTTGGCACTCGAAACGGGACTACCGGTCAGATGACTGACGTGAAGCTGGGCGTCAGGCCCTCAATGGTGTGGAGGGCGGCGGTGCCGGCACCGGTTACGTACAGGCCGGTGAGGTCTTGGCGAAGCAGACCCATGTCGACGAGGTCTCCCAGAATCTCCAGCAAGGCTCCTTGCCTGGACCGAGGGCCGAGCGCATCATCGAGGGCTGCCAGAGAGCCTTCCGGGTCAGAGGTCCGCGGGGCGTCGTCCGCCACCCAGCGGAGCGCTTCGTGTCGTACAGGTTCGTCGTACTTCGTTTTGAGGTCGCCTACGAGTCGGAGGACGAGCCCGTGAGGCCCCCTCGGAGTGGCGACGACCTCTGCCTCTTCGAGGAGCTGGGGCATTGGTGTCCTTTTGCTTGCTTGGCGCTCGTGCGCCCCTTCGTGCAGGGTGAGCATACCGGTCACCTCCATCTCCTGCCTGTGGATCGTGGTCGCGCGAAAAATCGCGCGCTTGAACTACACGTCTGTATCTTGACAGACTGGTGTTTACCGATGTGTGACCCCTCTGAACAGGATGAATACCGGTGAATTCCTTCGGCGGCTACGTCGACAACCCTCGCGCAGAAACGCAATTTATCGCGCGGCTGGACGAAGCCGCGCTCCTGCGGATGTCTGAGCGGCTGACGGCGCTGATGGCGGACAAGCAGCTGTCGGGTCGAGGCCTCGGCCGGGCCTCCGGCGTTCCGGTGAACGCAGTTCGGCAGATCATTAGGGCGGAGCACAAACCTTCGATCGGCAAGCTGATCGCTGTGGCCAGCGCCCTCGATGTCAGCCTGGACGCGCTCCTCGGGGACGGAGTCCCGCGTCGATTCGCGGAGGAGGTCCGAAGAGCCACGGACGAGGAGTCCTAAAAAGGTTCCGCCGCTGGCGACTAAGACCCCCCCTGCCGCCTCCCGTCTGGCCTACAACTTGGCCTACAACTGGCGTCGTCTCTTGTCGTCGGCCCTCTCTGCGCCCTTGCATCGTCGCAGCTAGCGCCGTTTTTGGTGGCCTGGCGCCGTCTGTTATGGCGATTAAAAAAGCATTATCAGTGCTGCGCTCTAACCGACTGAGCTATACCCCCGAGTGCTCATTGACTGACCCCACCAAGCGCCTGTCGCATTTGTGGCCTCGGACCAGCGAATGTGACCCGGGATGGCCCGA
>Ga0182024_10018921_pt1 | contig 12762 bp, 8 predicted proteins | sample P32metaG_FD_120480 | JGI IMG/M metagenome (GOLD analysis project Ga0182024, IMG submission 120480) | Permafrost microbial communities from Stordalen Mire, Sweden - P3-2 metaG (Illumina Assembly) | ecosystem: Environmental > Terrestrial > Soil > Wetlands > Permafrost | place: Sweden: Stordalen... | reverse complement strand
TCAGCGGGCTTGTGGATGAGAGGCAGATGCGGGACCTTCCTTTGAATGGCCGCGATTTCACCCAGCTCGTACTGCTCGAGCCCGGAGTTGTACCCACATTGAATGCTGGACCGAACCCATGGGGCCAGGGAGGGATTACGAAGGCTGCGGTGAATGGGTTGCGGCCGACGTTCAACAACATCACGATTGACGGCACTGACGTGAATGATCCGACTTATAACATCCCACCAGGAGGAGCTTCCGGAGATTTCCTGGGAGTCGAAGGGATTCGTGAGTTTCGCGTGCTCACAAATACGATGAGCGCTGAATACGGCAGGAACGCAGGCGCTGACATCAGCGCGATCACACAGTCAGGAACAAACGCCTTACGCGGCTCTCTTTACGAGTTCGTCCGGAACAGCGCGCTTGACGCCAAGAATTATTTCGACTTGGGAAATCAGCCAATCCCTCCTTTCAGCCGGAACCAGTTCGGTGTGACAATCGGTGGTCCGATCAAAAAAGATAGCACGTTTTTCTTTGGCAACTTCGAAGGCTTTCGGGAGCAGCTGGCGAGAACAGAAGTTGCGACAGTGCCGGACGCAAATGCCCATTTGGGAATCCTACCGAACCCGAATAATCCGGGGCAAACCATCAACGTAGGGGTCAATCCAGCGATCGCTCCCTATCTCGCTCTGTATAAACTCCCCAATGGGCCGGACTTCGGGGATGGTACGGCAGAGCTGACTACTGACCTCAACCAGCCCACGACCGAGAACTATGGTTTGATTCGAATCGACCACAAATTCTCCAATAATGACTCACTCTTCGGACGGTACATCATCGATTTCAGCAGCCTATCCAATCCCTACCTTAGCACGTTGACGCCCGGTTTCCCTGCGCTTCAGGATCGGCGGAATCAGTTTCTAACGATTTCGGAGGACCATATCTTTTCCGCCTCCTTGCTCAACGAGTTTCGCTTTGGGTTCAATCGGACTGTATTCGGGGCGTCAGCGGCGGATTTGAACCCGGGTCTTTCGATATCGCTCCAGTACCCCACAGGACCGCTCGGCTTGATCCAAGTGGGAGCACTGGCCGCGATCGGGAACAGCATCTTGTTCCCCATTAATTCGGCCGGAAACACATTCCAGTTCGCAGACAGTATCAGTGTCAACAAGGGGCACCATTTCCTGAAATTCGGCGCCGATATTCGTCGCGTTCAAATGAACGGGATTTTCGATCTCTATTCAGCCGGGAACTACACATTCAACACTCTGCAGGATTTCCTCGAGAACGAGCCCTATTCGTACTTCGGCGCGCTGCCCGGCTCGAATTCAAACCGCGGATATCGCCAAAGCCTATTTGGCATTTACGCGCAGGATGATTGGAAGATTCTTCCCCGTCTGACGTTGAATATCGGATTGAGATACGACTACAACACGTCGCCGACGGAAGCGCACGGCTTGAACGTGAATATTCGCAATCCGGCGACCGACACGAACGTCACTCTCGGTGATCCGCTCTACCACGCCCCCAAAAAGATGTTCGGCCCCCGGATCGGATTTGCGTGGACGCCATTTGCCGACGGCAAGACGGTTGTGCGCAGCGGTTTTGGAATTTTCTACGATCAGTTGTGGATGAACCTGTACGGTAACACGCGCTGGTCACCACCGTACTATAAAACCACCTTTTATGTTTCGCCCGAGTTCCCTAATCCACTTGCCGGGAACAGTGGAGTGGTCCCCGTCGGTATCAACGATGCGTTCCAGTTCAACCCCTCCCAACCCTACGCGATGCAATACAACCTCAACGTCCAGCGCGAGCTGACAGGTTCCATGGCCTTTACGATCGGCTACGTCGGGACAAGGGGCGTTCACTTGCCTTTGCAGCAGGAAGTGAACACGCCGACCCCGACTATCGAACCAGATGGATCATTGTTCTTCCCTGCAACCGCGCCGCGAATCAATCCAAATTTCGGGCCCGTGAGCGACATACTGATGGGGGCAAATTCATTCTACAACTCACTGCAGGTCAAGATCACCAAGCGCTTCTCCCAGGGCCTAGAGTTTCAAGTGTCGAACACCTTCTCTAAGTCGATTGACGACGTCTCGGGGCCGTATCCGACGGACTTTACGACCGATCCTGCAATTCCTCAGAATCCATTCGACCTTAAAGCGAGCCGAGCACGCTCGTCCTTTAACCACGAGGAGGTCTTCGTGGCCAGCGTCAACTACGATCTTCCTTTCGGCCACGATCGAAAGTATGGCGCGCAGAGCTCGGGGATAGTGAATGGCATCCTCGGCGGGTGGTCTATTTCGGGAATCACGACGGCAGAGACCGGAAATCCATTCACAGTTCTCCTGGGATTTGACCAATGCCAAACCATTGACCCGCCATGCTATCCGGACGTGGATAAGGCGGCGCTCAGGGTTACTGGAAATCCGAACCAATGGTATGCCCCAGCGGCATTCTCCGTTCAGCCCGTGGGAACTCTGGGTAACTCGCCTCGCAACGTTCTCCTGGGGCCCGGTCTATTCACTCAGGACCTTGCTTTGCGGAAGATGTTCACACTCACGGAACGATTCCATCTTGAGTTTCGCTCCGAATTCTTCAATATCACCAACCATCCCAACTGGGCATCGCCCAACAATACTCGTGACCCAACGGGATCCGGCGGCAAAGGTGATGTTGTATTTGACGACACGAGCGGCGTGCCTGTGGGAAATGCCGGGCAAATCTTCAGTACGGTCACGACCTCGCGGCAGATTCAGTTTGCACTGAAACTGCATTTCTGAGGAAGAAGAGACAAGAGACCTGTCAACGTGGGCCCCCCGTTGCCAGGTCTCTTGTTTGGAGATGGCGCGATCAGGGAACCGACACCGGACAGGAGCGTGCCGGGCCCCTTTTTCCGCCTTTTCGCCATGCATAACGGGTCGTGACGTCAATAGCCTTGCATAGATGCTGCGCACGGACTTGGCTTACATAGTAAGGTCGGGCTGGATTCAAACGGCCACAGCGAGGTCAGTCGAGTCGAAATGTCTGCCGCGCATCTCCTGAAGTCGGAAGAAGCGAAGATGAATCGCAAAAGACCTCTCATTGCGGAAGCCTTGTTGATCTCCCTCTGCTTCCTATCGCCGTTCGCATCTCCCGCAGGAGGGCAGGCAAAGGCGCAGGATTTGACACTGCCGGCCATCAGCCGCGCGAGCCAGATTGTCGATCCAGAGTTCACTTTCGACGGGCGCCGCATTGCCTTCGTTGCAAACCGGAGCGGCGCGTCGAAGATTTGGGTGATCGATGCGACTGGTGGCGATCCGAAAATGCTGGTCTCGGGCACTGGAGAAGAATCTTCACCACAGTGGTCTCCGGACGGCGGCCAGATTGCGTTTCTTTCGACTCGAGACGGTCAGCTGGACATATGGACCGCATCCTTCCAAGGCGCTGACCCTGTCCGTTTGACAAACGAAAAATCGTCGAAGGAGGGAATTCGCTGGTCCCCCGATGGGGCGAGGATCGCCTTCATTTCGGACAAAGAAAAAAAACAGGACGTCTATGTGGTGGATGTGAAAAGCCATAAGATACGACGACTGACCGAAGACACGAATGAGTGGGACGAGACTCGTTGGGCGCCAGAGTGGTCCCCGGATGGAAAGTGGATCACGTTTGTCTCAGCGCGCAGCGACTACTTTTCCGACGACCTGTGGGTCGTGGGTTCAGATGGGTCGAATCTGGCGAAACTGACATCCAAAGTTCAAGTGATGACGAATCCGATTTGGTCGCGCGACGGGAAGTACATTGCATTCAACGGTGGCGGGAAGCAAGATTTTTGGTTTGACGATATGTCCGACATCTATGTGGTGGAAATGCCGCAGCGTGAGACACGCAAAGTGAACATGAATACGTTCGTCACGAATTGGAACGGCTTTTACCACATGTATTGGGGGGCGGACAGCCGCACACTCTATTTTCGATACAATGTGCGCGGAGATACGAACATATGGGCTGTCAACGTTGAGGCTGACGGAGTCGCCACGGAGGTTACGAACGGCGAGGGAGCCGTTCAATCCATGGCGGCATCTCCCGCGGGAGATCGCATCGCCCTGGTTCGTTCGACCCAGACGTCGCCCGGTGAGCTGGCCGCAATTTCCACACTTGGGGGAGAAGAAACTCCTCTGACTCACTGGGCGACACAGTTCGTGGGAGTAACAAATCCCAAGAAGATTTCGTTCCGCAGCACCGACAACATTTATATCAACGGTTACCTCTACACGCCTCCGGGAATGGAGCCCGGGGAAAAGTACCCCGGACTAGTTCAGGTGCATGGAGGTGGAAACAATTCATTCGGCAACGGATTCCATCCGCTTGAGCAATATTTCGCGGCGAAGGGTTACATCGTCCTCGCCATCGAATATCGAGGCAGCTCCGGATACGGCCGGCCATTCCAACTGCTGTCGTGGGGCCATTGGGCGGCGGATCAGGGCTGGGACGGGGTTGCAGCGGCGGATTTCCTGCGGTCACTGAACTACTGCAGTGGGAAAGTTGGAATTTATGGCGGCAGCTATGGGGGAATCATGACCCTGGCCGCGCTCACTCGCGATTCTTCGAGATTTCAAGCCGCCGCTCCCTTCTATGGGATTTATGACTGGTCAACTGCTTTTCGGGATGGCGACCGGCTGATGCGGTTCTGGATTGTGATGGGCATGAAGGGTTTTAAACCGGACGAAAATCATGAAATCTACGATCGGAATTCAACCATCAATTTCGTACAGAATGTCACTACTCCTCTGCTGATCGAACACGGCGAGATTGACCGGCGGGCTCCCTACAGCCAATCGTTGGAGTTGGTGGAAAAACTGAAGCAACACGAGAAGGTATTCGAATTCTTTCACTATCCCAACCAGGAGCATGGCATACGCCAACCAGACAACTTCGTTGATGCCTATAGCAGGGCCGAGGCATGGTTTGGAAAGTATCTGAAGGACCAGTAACCCGGCGCAGGAAGGAGACAGGGGAGTGAGACTTAAGCACTATGACGGTTACAAATCGTTTCAGTACCTGGAAGCAGGAGTGGACTACAAGCCTTTCAAGCTCGCGAAGGAAATTGGGCGAGTTCCGCCCTTCGAAATTCCCGTGAGCGCCGAAGAGGCGAAACGAGTCGATCGGATCTTCGACAAGGCTCTCGTGATTTCTCTCCACGACCATCCCTTCGTTGTTCCCGAAGACGTAAGGGAGATTTTCGAATACCGGCGCGGCGGCCGCGACTGGACCGGTTATGAAGGATTGGCTGTCTCGGGAATGGATGTCGTCTTCGATAACTTCATGGATGGGACAGCCATGATCACCAGCAAGGCGGGCTGGAAATGGACCGACATCATTCACGATTTGGGGATGAGGTACAGCGATCTGGCGCACCAAAGAATGGTTTTTCTCGCCAAAAATGTGGATGACTTCTTCCAGGCCAAGGAAACAGGACGAATCGCGCTCGTCCCGGCACTCGAGGCGGCAACGGCAATTGAGAACGAAGTCGACCGAGTGGATATCCTCTATGGCCTCGGCGTCCGAATGATGGGAATTGCCTATAGTGAAGCGAACTGTCTGGGATCCGGACTTAAGGAAAAAGCGGACGGCGGCCTGACGGATTTCGGCCGTAAGGTCGTTCACCGCATGAATAAAATCGGCATGGCCATCGATGTTTCGCATTCGGGGGATCAAACGGCGCTCGATACGATCGAAGCGAGCGAAAAACCGATGTTCATCACCCACATTGGGAGCCGCGAGCTCTGGGATAGTCCGAGGATGAAGCCGGATGCGATTCTAAAGGCATGCGCTGCAAAGGGCGGAGTGATCGGGATCGAGGCGGCGCCTCATACGACGCTCACGAAGAAACATATCCAGCACTCCGTCGATTCATTCATGGAGCACTTCGAGCACATCGCTAACCTCGTTGGGATCGAAAATGTTGCCTTCGGTCCGGACACGCTATTTGGAGATCACGTCGGTCTGCACCATGTGTTCGCAGGCGAACTCTCCATAAAGGCTGCGCACGGGAAGACGGCGTTCCAAGAAGTCGAGTACGTAAAGGGTATTGAAAATCCTGCGGAAGCATTCCCGAATATTGTCCGGTGGCTGGTGCTCCATGGCTATTCGGATGAAGATATCTGCAAGGTGCTGGGGGAAAATATCGTCCGAGTTCTCCGCGTGGTTTGGGTCTAGTGCCGATGAAAACAACGTGCGGCCTACTTACGAACTGTTTTCGTTCTTATTCGGGATTGTGTTTCATTTCTTAAGGCTCTGATGAACGTCTTCTCTCTACACTTCCTCATTGTTCTCAGTATTTATTTTCTTTGCATTTTGGGAATCGCAATCTTTGGTCTGCGGAAAACGCATACCGAAGATGATTTTTTGACAGCCAGTCGGTCGATCGGGCCCTGGATTGGGGGAGCGGTTCTCGCGGCGACACAAATCAGTGCGGGGACACTGGTCGGAACAGTAGGGCGCCACTATGCAACGGGCGTGAGTTGGGTCTGGGTTTGGCTTGGAATGTGGTTTGGGTGGCTCATCTCTGCCGTTTTCGTCGGGCCCAAACTGCGGGAATTCGGTGCCGTTACGATTCCGGATTACTTAGCTGTTAGGTTCAAAAGTGAAACCGCTCGAGCACTTTCCGCAATCTTTATCGTCCTAGGCTACATGATTCTGCTCGTGGCGCAGTACCAGGCTTGCGGAGTGATTTTCCAAGCGATTTTCGGGGTCAAGCCGATCTACGCAATGATGACGCTGATACTGAGCACCTTGCTCTATACGACGCTCGGCGGCGTGCGGTCGAGCTCCTACATTGATTTCTTGCAGATCGTAATCGTGGTCTCAGGTCTCCTGTTTGCAGTCCCCGTTCTCGCGCACCACTTTGGAGGCATCCGTCTTGCCGGGGAATATTTGACATCGCTCGACGGGCGATTGACCGGCTGGTGGTACAACGGGAAACAACTCTTCGGTTACTCCCTGGCGTTCGGGCTTGCGATGGCTGCTGCGCCCTATGAAATGGTCCGTTTTTACTCAATGCGGGACAAAGCGACAGTTCGATATGCCATCGGAGTGTGTTTCCTGTTCCAAGCAGTCATCGCGAGTTGCGTGCTGTTGATGGGAGTTCTCACGCGAGCTATTTTCCCCAATCTTCAATCGCCGGACCAGGCCAGTTCCATCATGGCGCTGAACGTGTTACCGCCTTTCGTCGGATCTCTATTTATCGTCGCGCTTATTTCCGCCATCATGTCAAACGTAAACTCGATTCTTTTGGTCGCTTCCGCCGGGTTGTCTCACGATATTTATGGCAAGATGATTAACCCGGGCTCATCGGACCAGCGCAGACTGCTTCTAAACCGCGCAAGCATTGTTTTGTTAAGCTTCGCTCCCGTCTGGTTCGCGTTGCGCCGCTACAGCGACGTGCAATCCATCGTGATCGTCGAGACTCGATTTCTTGCGAGCTTCTTCTTTGTGCCTATTATCATTGGCCTAAATTCAACCCGCGGGGGTTCGGCCAGCGCAATTGGCTCGATGCTGGGAGGCTTCGGAGGATGTCTGGTTTGGAGCGTTTGGGCAAGCGGCCGGCCAACGAATATTGATGCAGTGGAGGTCGGCATTGGGGTGAGCGGTGCTTTGTACTTCCTCTTGAGTACGATCACGCAGCAGGGCTCTAAAGCAAACTTGGACGGCGCGATGCGCTCCGGCACATAGGCTTGTCTCTATTGAGATGAACAACACAAAACGTCTTGCGCGCTCAATTCACTTTGTGGTCGTTCTTGCACTGAGTTGTCATTCGGCGAGCGCGCAGACAGGCTCATACAAACTTACACATTTCGATTGCGACATTCGTATCGCGGATCCACATCATGTCGCAGTCACGGCGCTCATTCAAATCGCCAGCGATGCAGGGCATTTCCCGCTAAGCCTGACATTGGTCCACTACTCTACGCAAGAAATATGCGACCTTCGAATCGTCGATCAGCGAAAGGGCCCAATTTCTACCGCGAGGAATTTGACGAATGGCGCCTTGGTCGTTTCCATCCCCTGGGCCGAAGGTCCAGCCGTCGCAAATTCAGGAATCGCCTTCCGTGTCGGATATGAGGTGGTTGACACCTCAAGCGACATCAGCCGGATTCCCCTGCCAGTTCCCAATGCTCGGACAGCGTTCGGAGAGCGACTGGTGCAAATTGCCGTTGTGCTCCCGCCGGGAGGGATTTCCTTCGGTGATACTTTTCCTACGCTGAGCTGGCAAAACCAATCGCGCGGTGAGACAGCGCTTGGCAACGTCCCGTCGCTGGCGATGATTCATTGGAAGCCTGTCGGCTCCGTTCGCCTTGCCGATCGGATTTTTGCATCTTCTGTGCTGACGGATGCGGGAATGCTGGCGATTCTCCTTGCAGGATCGTTGGTCTGGTGGCTGAGATCGCGAAGAGACGCTAGAAATCAAATCTCTGCTGATTAGGGACGACGCGTGCGATGGATCGCCGCAAGCACGTCGCACGAATACTTGAATAGGAGTAAGTATATGGGTTTTGGTCTTAACTTCTATGGGTTCTTCGTGTTTGCTGCGTTCTGGGTGTGCCTCTACTTCGTCTGGGCTTTTTTCGTCAACAGAAGGGAAAAACGAAAATGATCGTGTCAGCATTCTATGTCTGCTCAGGTGGTCCCATGAAAAAGATGGTGGTTTGTTTTCGCACGCTGGCCCTGCTCGCTCTTGTGCTTTGCACCCTTTCGTTTGTCGGATCGTCCGCGGCCCAGGATGCGCCGCCAACCGCCGCCACGCTGCCAAGCGAAACGCCGGCTAAGTTCGTCCCAGCCAACGACAGCTTTGATTACACGCGGCGCGAAGTGATGATTCCCATGCGAGATGGTGTGAAGCTGCATACGGTCATCCTCGTTCCGAAGGGCGCCAAGGGCGCGCCGATCCTCTTCACGCGCACGCCCTACAACGCCAATGAGCTTACGACCCACGCGCAAAGCGCAAACCTCGGCCCGACCCTCAACGGCTACGACAATGCCCTTGAGGTGATCCTCGAAGACGGCTACATCCGCGTGGTCCAGGACATCCGAGGCAAATACGGCTCCGAAGGCGACTACGTGATGACGCGTCCCTTGCACGGGCCGCTGAATCCGACGCCGGTCGATCACGCAACCGACACCTACGACACTATCGACTGGCTGGTGAAAAACATTCCCGAAAGCAACGGCAAGGTCGGCATTCTCGGCATTTCCTATGACGGTTTTTTGTCGTTGATGGCGCTCGTCAATCCGCACCCCGCGCTCAAAGTGGCCGTACCAATGAACTGTATGGGTGATGGATGGATGGGCGACGACTGGTTTCACAACGGCGCCTTCCGCGAACAAAACATGGGCTACATCCTGGAACAAGAAGCGACGCGCACGAATGAGGTCAAATGGTGGACCAGCTACTTCGACGATTACGACGTGTACATGCAGCATGGATCGGCGGGTGAGCTTGGGCGAAGCCGCGGCCTCGAACAGGCCGGCTTCTGGCGCAAGCTACTCGAGCATCCGAGCTACGATTCCTGGTGGCAAGCGCAAGCCATGGACAAGATACTGGAAGCGCAACCGCTGAAAGTCCCGGTGATGCTGGTGCACAGTCTTTGGGATCAAGAGGACATCTACGGCGATATCGCCATCTACAAAGCGATCAAGCCCAAAGACACCGGCAACGACAAAGTATTTCTGGTGATGGGCCCGTGGCATCACGGCCAGGAAATTGAGGACGGCAGCTCGCTTGGCGCTTTGAAATTCAATAGCGATACCGCGCTGTACTTCCGCCGGGAAATCCTGCGGCCGTTCCTGGCGCAATACCTCAAGGACGGCGCTCCCAAAGCCAACACTTCGCCCGTCACCGCATTTGAAACAGGCACGAACAAATGGCGCAGTTTGCTCGCGTGGCCTGCCGGATGCTCGAGCGGCTGCACGGATCAGCCGACGCCGCTTTATCTCAAGGCTGGTTTGAAGCTGACTATTGCTGCGCCAGGGCCTGGCGATGGGGCATTCGACGAATACGTTTCAGATCCCGTCAAGCCCGTGCCATATCGCGCGCGCCCGATTCAACCCACCGGCTACACCGACGGCATGACTTGGTCGCAGTGGCTCGTGGACGACCAGCGTGAGGCGTCCGGTCGCCCCGATGTCCTCGCATTCGTCTCCGACGCGTTGAGCGCGCCGGTCAAGATCAGTGGCCAACCGGTTGCCAATCTCGTCGCCTCGACCAGCGGCACGGACTCCGACTGGGTCGTCAAGGTGATCGACGTCTATCCCGACGAAGTGGGCGGCCAGCCAAACATGGGCGGCTACCAGCTCATGATTTCGGCCGATATCTTCCGCGGCCGCTATCGCGAGAGCCTCGAGACCCCGAAACCGATCGAGTCCGATAAGCCCTTGCTCTATCGCTTCAACCTGCCCACGGCGAATCACGTATTTCTACCGGGCCACAAGATCATGGTACAGATCCAGTCGAGCTGGTTCCCGCTGTACGACCGCAATCCGCAGACTTTCGTTCCCAACATTTTCTGGGCCAAGCCGGGGGATTACCGCAAGGCCGTGCAACGCGTGTACCACACACCGACCGAAGCCAGCTTCGTCGAACTGCCGTTAGTTATCAACCCCTGAAATGGGGCGCTAAAGTGATCTTGCCGACATTACGATGAATAAGCGCCGCGGCGCATGCGTGGCTCGAATTGAAATGTGAAACGGACATTCTGAGGCGTTATTTGTCGTTACACGAAGCCTCGTGGCTGTGCAGCGTGTCATCTCTGTTCGCTAAAAAACGAACGATGTTTTTTCATCTCTTCAGACCCTTCGAAAAACACATGAATTCTGAACGCCGAAAAGCTGTCTGACTCGACCCGAAATATCAATCACTTCCAAGTCGACCTGCTCAAGGGTTTTCTGAACGAGAATTTGTCTATGGCCACCCCAAGGTAGCCCACACGTCCCAGGATGGGACGTGTAGGGGTTGACCAGATTTCAGTTGATTGCATAACAACGTCGGCTCCTTGGACCCGAGCAGTCCTCGCGGCGGCACCGATCAAAAATCTGCAATCCCGGCACCTCTGCCGCCAATTCGGATTCGCCCTGGTCTTCGAGAGAGCGGGAAGTGGAGCTGATACCTCCCGCGTACAGCTTACGGACAATTGAGGAAGGTGGGATAGAGCGACGATACCCTTAAGCGACGCACACGAAAGACTTTAGATTTCCCGCCTCCAAGGCTTCGAACCAGAAGGTCGGGAGTTCGAATCTCTCCGGGCACGCCACTCTAACCCACGTTCCATTCGTGCTTTAGCTCGCAATCGCAAATTCGACCTTCCTCCGATTCTTACGGACCTTACGGACGATTGGCTTGGTTATGAAAGCCGAAACGTCGAATCCGAGCCTTACCTTGGTGCGACAGCGAGCGAAACGCATCCAAGGCTGTCGCAGTTCAGCTACAAGTAGACGTACGGGGTGGCCTATTTTTCGACCCAAAGCTTTCATAGCGCTCACCGCGCGCCATGCCTCGCCATACCGTTAGGCAAATAGATCGCGTGGGGATGGTCGAGGGTTCCGTTTCAGACCGGCGTAGCTCAGGAGGAAATCGTGGCACGTCCAAGGATTGAGAGCTTTTCAGAACGCACGTCAGCGAGCGCGAAGTATGACGCGAGGCGCTACCGCATCCGACAACATCCAGTTGGTCGGGCATAGCAACCAGCAGCGTCGTATTGGTGAGCCCCACGGCGACGAACTGAGCGGCATCGCTCGACCATTCTGCCGCAGTCGCTGGACGCGATGCGGACGCCTCTAATGTTGCCCGCAGTTCGACGCCGCCAGCAACCGCCGCAACGCTTAGTCCCGCGAGGATAAGAAAGTGTCTCATCGGCTCAGTTTTTCCTCGGATCACAGGGCATATCGCGCACAACATCCGCGCAGCGTTGAAGCCGCTTTGCCGTCTTCGCCAACAATTTTGCATCTACCTTCCGATGCATGCCGGGGGCCTGATGTTTGGCGATTCGCTTCGCTAGCTCCAGCCGATCCGCATCCAATGCCGTGGGCTCGTCCACGAGAATGCCTACGAACTTTAGAAATTTCAGGTCGTCCGCTGTGAACTTCATGGCATTTCCTTTTCTGCCCGTCGCATAAGGTGATTCATCTTGGCCGCTTGCTTTTGTGTCTGAGTTTTTGCGAGATGGTCTCGCCCTTGCTGCTCATTGTTCAGATAAGCGTCTATCAACTCGGAATCGCTCATCTGAGCGAGCCTCTCACGTAATGCGCCATTCCCGTGGCGAGCCTCAAGTCTTCGGCGCAACAGGCTGGCGAAGTGCTTGTTGTCACGAATTCGCGTTTCGTTGTTGCTGTTAGCTTCGGTAGTCATCGGAGCACCAGCCCATCCCCGATAATTCCATCCACTATCGGAGCGACATACCGAGGCTCAATGACGATGGCGTCACCCCAGAATTGAGCTTCGGGGTTGTCCATCGGCAAGTGGTCACCCATCCAGTCTCTTGCGGTTGAATTTAGGGGACGAAGTAGGAACAGCGATCCATGATTTTCAAGTTGGAAATCGAGTTCAGTTCTTGATGACTTTTGGATTCTGGCGCGATTCGGCATTCGCTTTCTCCGTGTATCGAGAAAGCCGCCAGAGGAATTACATCTCGGGGAAAGGCTGCAAGGTGGGTTTTTGCCCCCTACGGGCCGCATCCCTCCAGACTCTGGAGGCTGGCACCGTGGCCTTGTCTCTGGCTCGGTTGCCGACGCGATACATCC
>Ga0182024_10018920_pt1 | contig 12762 bp, 10 predicted proteins | sample P32metaG_FD_120480 | JGI IMG/M metagenome (GOLD analysis project Ga0182024, IMG submission 120480) | Permafrost microbial communities from Stordalen Mire, Sweden - P3-2 metaG (Illumina Assembly) | ecosystem: Environmental > Terrestrial > Soil > Wetlands > Permafrost | place: Sweden: Stordalen... | reverse complement strand
TCAACCTTGAAGGTGTCCAGCGCCTCCGCGAGGCCGCGAAAGACATCGAGCGGATGGCCGGAAACGTAAAAGCCGAGCAGCTCCTTTTCGAAGGTCAGCCGGTCCGCGAGGCCAAAATCGGCGCCCGCCGCGGCCGCGGTCCGGGCGACGGGCGCGGCGGTCGCAACTGGGGCGGCCGGCTCCGTCCCGCCCAGGAGGTCCATGAAGCTGTGCTGGCCCGCGGCCTTGTCGCGCGCTTGGGCGGCAACCTGGGCCATGGCGCCGTCGATCCCATCGAACAGCGGCTTGCGCGCCTGGCCGCTGGAGTCGAAGGCCCCCGTTTTTACCAAGTGTTCCAGCACCCGCTTGTTGATCGCCCGGCCATCGACGCGGCGGGTGAAATCCTCAAACCCGGCGAAGGACCCATTCAGTTCGCGCTCCTCGATGATCCGCTTGGCCGCCAGTTCGCCGACGCCCTTGATGCCGGCCAAACCGAAGCGAATCTGCGCCTGCTGGGCCGCGCCCGCCTCGCGCACGACCGGGGTGAAATTTTCCCGCGACTCGTTCACGTCGGGGCCGAGGACGCGGATCCCCATGGCACCGCACTCGGCGATGAAGTGGGCCACTTTCTCGGCATTGCCCAATTCCGTGCTGAGCATCGCGGCCATGAACTGCACCGGGTAGTTCGCCTTCAGGAAGCCGGTCTGGTAGCTCAGGATGGCGTAGGCGGCAGAGTGCGACTTGTTGAAGCCGTAGCCCGCAAACTTGTTCAGAATATCGAAGATCGCATTCGAGGTCTTTTCGTCGATCCGGTTCAGCTGCGCCGCCCCGGCCACGAATTTTGCCCGCTCCTTGGCCATCGCCTCGGCGTCCTTCTTGCCCATGGCCCGGCGCAGCATGTCGGCGCCGCCGAGAGTGTAGCCGGCGATCACCTTGGCCGCTTCCATCACCTGCTCCTGGTAGACCATGACCCCGTAGGTTTCCCGGCAAAGCTCCTCCAGGAGCGGGTGGGGGAAAATGACCGTGGTCGGGTCCTTCTTGCCGCGAATATAATCCGGGATCCAATCCATGGGACCGGGCCGATAGAGGGCGATGAGGGCGATGATCTCGTCGATCGTAGCCACCTGCAGCTGCCGGCAGAGATTCTGCATGCCGCCCGATTCCAATTGGAAGACGCCGGTCGTGTGTCCGGTGTTGAGCAGGGCGAACGTTTTCGGGTCATCGAAGGGGATCTTTTCGATGTCGAAGGCCGGGTCAGCGGTGCGGCGGACATTGTCGACGGCGTCGGCGATGACGGTCAGAGTCTTCAGGCCCAGGAAGTCCATCTTGAGCAGCCCCAGCTTGCCCACGGCGTTCATGTCGAACTGCACCGTGATGTCCCCTTCCTGGAGCGTCAGCGGCACGAACTCGGCCAAGGGCTGGTCGGTGATGATGATGCCGGCCGCATGCTTGCCGGTGTTGCGCACCATGCCCTCGAGGACGAGCGCCTGGTCGAAGATCTTTTTGGCGACCGGATTGCGGCCCAGTTCCTCGCGCAGCTCGGCCGACTTGAGGGCGGCGTCCTCGAGCGAGATGTTCAATTCGTCGGGAATCATCTTGGCCAGCCGGTCGGCGTCCGCATACGCGACATTGTGGACCCGGGCGACGTCGCGGATCACCATCTTGGCCCCGAGCGTGCCGTAGGTGATGATGTTCGCCACGCATTGCTCGCCGTACTTGCGCCGCACGTAGTCGATCACCTCGCCCCGGCGGCGCATGCAAAAGTCGATGTCAAAGTCCGGCGGGGAGACCCGCTCGGGGTTGAGGAAGCGCTCGAAGAGCAGCTTGAACCGGAGCGGGTCGAGGTTGGTGATCCCGGTCAGGTAGGCGACCAGGCACCCGGCGCCGGAACCGCGGCCCGGTCCGACCGGGATGCCCTGGCCGCGCGCCCAGTCGATGAAATCCCAGACCACCAGAAAGTAGTCCACAAATCCGGTGGTGGCGATGACCCCGAGTTCGAAGTTGAGCCGCTCGGAAAGCACCGCGGCCAAATCCGTCGCCTCGGCCGGCTGCCCCGGGGCCGGCGGCCGGTAGTCGACCCCGTAACGGCGCTGGAGCCCCTTGACGCACAATTCGAGCAGGTAGCCGGCCCGGTCGGTCTTCACTTCCGGCGGGAGCGGGTACTTCGGGTACCGCTCGCTGCCCTTGGGCAGCGGAATGGTCAGTTCGCACATTTCGGCGACCGCCTGGGTGTTCACCACCGACTCCGGCACCTCGGCGAAGACTTCGGCCATCTCCGCCCGCGATTTCAGATAAAACTGCTGGCTGTCGAACCGCATTCGCTTCTCGTCCTCGATCTTGGCCCCGGTCTGGATGCAGAGCATCGCGTCATGCGGGCCGGCGTCGGCCGCGTGCACGTAATGAACATCGTTCGTGCAGATCACGGTCAGCTTGAACTCCTCGGCCAGCTTCAGGAGGCCGGGGATGATCTTCCGCTGCTCCGGCAGCCCATGATCCTGGATTTCGACAAAGTAGAATTCCCGGCCGAAGATCTCGACGAACCGGGCGCAGGCCTTGCGCGCCTCGTCAAAGCGGTCATGCAGGAGGTGCTGCGGCACCAGGGAAGCCAAGCACCCGGTGAAGCCGATCAGCCCGGCTGCATGCTTGGACAGGGTGTCCAGATCGGTCCGCGGTTTATAGTAAAAGCCCTTGAGGTGGGCATCGGACACCAATTTGAGGAGATTTTGGTACCCTTGGAGATTGCGCGCGAGCAGCCCCAGGTGGAAATGGCTCTTCCCGTCCTCGGACCGCCCATTGCGGTCCAGCCGCGACCCGTCGGCCAAGTACAACTCGCAGCCGAGGAGCGGCTTGATCCCCTTGGCTTTGGCCGTGTTATAAAACTCGATGGCGCCGAATAAGTTGCCATGGTCCGTTACCGCCAGGGCGTTCATCCCCAGTTCCCCCGCCCGGTCCATCAGCCGATCGATCCTGCAGGCGCCATCGAGCAGGCTGTAGTCGGTATGGACGTGAAGATGAACGAAACTCTGATCGGCGGTCGGCACGGGTGAAGGTCTAACACAAACGGCTCTGGACCAGTCGCAAGTGCGAAAGGAGGAGCAACCCCATCCTATTCGCCCGGCAACACCTTGCAAGGCCGTGACTCCTATTGAAAAAAGACCCTTTTTGCCCTTGGCGGTTCGCCTATCGCCTTGTGGGTTCCTAATTGCCGCAAAGGCCATTTCTCATGAAGAAGCCCATCAGACCCGATATGAACCGATCCGCTGCCCGATTAGTGGCGAGCGTTACCGGCATGCCGCCCCCCAAGGGCGTGTACGCCGACCTGCTTAAGCGCCTCAAAGGCAAGAAACCCAAACACGGCTCAGGTGAACAGCACTTATCCTCACTCATTGGACGGGCCAGCAGGTCAGAATACAGTAGTTCTCTGCGGGATTTCCTGCGTCTCCGGCAATCTGCGTCTTTATCCGTGTAACAATAACTGAAAACTCCCCTTCCCCGTCTAAGCGAAGCCGAATGTCCCCCGCATCGTTTGGTGAGAACGGAAGTGGACGGTCAACTGAGAGGGAGAAGCGGGTGGTGGTATAGGTTACTTCGTGGTCTACGTTGGCAGAGCCAAAACGACGGACCCCCTGAACATGATTAATTTGTGTCCTCTGGACATAGAGGATTGTGGCCACTTCTTCTCCATTCCGAATTATAACTGATGGCATTTTAAGTGTATCCTTTATTTAGGATGACAAATTTAGAACAAATCCGCGCAGTGTCGGCTCTTGAGGGCTTTAAGGCACAATACCGCAGCCTGTTTGAAAAGATGAAGATCACCATGTCGGATAGCGAGATTGAAGCAATGGCTCAAGATGAGGTCGATTTTTGTGACAATACCTTCGGCGTCGGACAATGGTCGCTGAATTAAGTAATAAGAATCTGGCCTCAAAGTCCTGCTTTATCCAAGAGAATTGATGGCGTGGTTCGGAATGCCTTGGCAATCCGTCGAATGTTCACAAACGACACGTTTTTCTCTCCCCGTTCAACCTGTCCGATGTAAGTTCTGTGGAGGTCGCAGGCCTCGGCAAAATCCTCTTGGCTAACGCCTAACAGCTTCCGCTCTTTGCGGATAGCGTTCCCAAGCGCCCGTAGATCGGCTTTGCCCTCTTTGACCATGTGCGAGGGTAAATCATACGAGTTTAGATGCCTTTGAATCTACAGCCGTTAGATCGCTTTTACGCTTCCGGGATTGCCTTTTCTTCGGACGATTGGACGCTTTTCAACGATCCAGTCATCCATGAAAATCTACCCCCTATTCTTATCCGCATTGAGCGTCATCGGGTTCTCATCCATCGCATATTCCCAGCAGCCCGTTGCCTACTATACTTTCAACGGCAATGCGAACGACCAAAGCGGGAACGGCAACAATGCCACGCCCCAAGGTAATTACAGCTTCGCATCTGACGGTATCGGCGGCAGCCAAGCGATTAACTTCGTTGGTGACAACTCCCTCTATTACGCGGGAGGGGGTTATCTGAGCCTGCCGCCGCTCACTTCCGCCCTGAACAACGCATTCACCCTGAGTGTATGGGTCGATAACGTGTCAATCGGCGGCAATCCCTCTGGCGAGGAGATGTTCATTTCATTTGGCGATTTGCCCAACGGTGCTCATAGCAACCCAATTACGGAAATATCCCTAAACAACGATGGCGGCAGTCCGTTCTTGGACTACGACTTCAACGCCGGTACGGATGGCCCGGTGTATCCCAACAACTTTGACATTGATGACCCAATTGCGGACCTAGGCTCATTTGAGAATACGTGGCAAAATTTGGTGCTGGTCTATCAGCCGGGCCAGTTGAGCGCGTACCTTGACGGAAGCCTTGTTGGTACGGTTGACAATCCCGGCATTACGTTTGCCGGATTCCCGACCGATTATGCGGGGCTCAACACTCATTGGTTCAACGATGGGTCCTCCCAATCGGCCCGCATGTCGGCGACCTATGACAACGTAGCGATTTACGACACCGCTCTAAACTCAAGCCAAGTGGGGCTGATATACGCTGACGGCGGCCTCCCGGGAGTTCCCGATGTAGAATCGACCGCGCTTTGGCTGGCATGCTCGGTTTTACTTCTAGGGGTAGCCTATCAGCGGAAAGCCGCCGGGTTGTATCGCGGCCTGTGAAATTCTCTGTAGCTGCCGCAATCTGTTTGGTTGCCCTAACCGGCTGTACCCTAGGAAACCCTCCGCGATCCAAATAGCACTCCAAGCCATCGCGGTACATGCGCGATTCTAGGGCTCGCTCGGTTGCGCCGGTTGCAATCCGGCAATGGCGCAGCCTAGCAGACGGCGAGTCATTCGTTATAAAGCAGACTCAGTTGTTTTGACCGGAGATAATCTATAAGCTGTTGTTTCTCATCTATCGTGATGTCAGATAACTGATCTGTTTTTATCGGATTACCGTGGAAATCCCATTTCAGATACCATGATTGATGGAATGATTGTTGGTTATTGTCGCTATCTATGTATCTAATTTGAAACAAGATATAGCATGATGGAAAATCGGCGATTGATGGCTGTCTTGTTATGAAAAGGTCCATTGACTGGGTTTCTCCAGTTTCAACAACATCGGAGAAATCTCCGGGTGGGGCACCTTTTGACATTGGGTCGCCGTGCAGAGTGATTGGGAGGAGAACAATAAATCCATTCACCCTCGTCGCGCCATGTCGGCCAATATTACCGAGGTCGAGGTGGACACTTAGCACCTTCGCTGGAATCGAAGGGTCATTCTGGTTGCTCGCCAAAATCAGTTTTGCACCTCTTAGTTGAAAATGCGGGTGTTCATCATCTAACTGTTTTTGAAGCCTTGTTGTGCGAGTTGTCTCGTTCTTGAACTGAATCCAAGGTGCGACAATAACTGTGGCGATTACGAACGAACCGACAAATAGGACCGCCGCCCACTTCATAAGGCGCTCCTCCCAAGGCTTCCATTTGTCCCTGTGGGCCTGTCTAGCCCACAGCAATATTGCAGAACACAGGCCGCACGCCGCTTCGATTGCGGCGAAGACGCCATCTCCCACCTCCCAGCCTTCGCGGACGCAATGCCACCAAAAACGAATTAAACCCATACTACGAACCTACACTTTTTTCAACTTACAGCCAATCATCCATGCTTCGCTGCCGCAGGGGCAGCAAATCGGCGGAAATGGCGTCAGGTTCGCGCATCCATTCGATGTTGTGCTTGTTCGGATAGATCGTGAAGGGGAGAGAGGCCAATGGGCCGGGTTTGCGGGCCAGGGTGGGTGACTTGGCGGGTTTGGCCGATTTCAGGTCCCGGTAGTACGGGAGGCCGCCGAGGGCGCGGAATCAGGTGCGGTTACACAAGCAATTGCGGAAACGGTGATTTGAGATTAGGGCACCACCCCATTTTGATCAAAATTACCGTCAGCGAGACGGGTCCTAGGCCGAAGTTAGTCTTCCTGGCGTGACCACTTCGCGATTTCAAAGTCGGATTCTCGGTGGCTGAGACTGTCCCATTCGGCTAGGCAAGTATCGCCGGTTCCCACCGCCTGGGCCGCCTCCTCAGCCGTGGCAAACCCATTGACAGGAACCCGCAGGTTACCCCGATGGATTTTCAGGATGACGCCGGGGGAGGGGGCAGCCGATTCGATTTCCCACGTGCAAGAGGTGGTTTTTAATAGGTAAGAGGTCATGTACCCTACCTCGCGGTACGGAATCCTTATTCGTCAACCGCCAAATAGGGGGATGACTCAACATGGTACGATGGGCATCGTTTTGTAGGCGCTTTGGGCAAATTCCATGCCAAAAACCCTTCTGTAACCAATAGGAGTCACGGCCCCTTGCAAATTCCGGTTGACGCGCTCGCGCCGGACCGGCCTACTGCTCCTTTTTCCCTACTGACCTGCCCGCATTAGCCATGTCCATAGAAATCAAAATCCGCAAGAACGAGCCCATCGACCGCGCCCTGCGGCGGATGAAGAAAAAGCTCGATCGCGAAAACATCATCAAGGGTGTTCGCGCCAAACGCTATTTCGAGAAGCCGTGCGAGAAGCGCCGCCGCAAGGAGAAGGTGCAGGCCTTCACCGCGATGCTGCGCCGCCGCTACGATAGCTGAGCCCCTGGGCTCGCCCTGATTCTAGATGACCGCGGCCCGAATCCAATCGGGCCGCGGTCGTTTTTTTTCGTGCATCCCCGGGGCGCCCTGTTTCGTTAGAGCCGAGTGAAACCCATCCTGGCCCTGTCCACCTCGTGGTGCTCGAGTCGGCACTCCGACGGTTACGCCATGCTGCAGGAGATGGCCGGGTTCGGCTTCGAGTATGTCGAGCTGAGCCACGGGATTCGGATCTCTCTCGTGCCCGGCATTCTCCAGGCGCTGGAGGACCGGGTGATCAAGGTCTGCTCGACCCACAATTTCTGCCCGCTGCCGGCCGGGGTCATGCAGGCGGCCCCCAATCTGTTCGAGCCCTCGGCCCGCGAGGCGCGGGAGCACTACCAATGGGTCCGGCATACCAAACGCTCGCTGGACTTCGGGGCCCAGGTCAAAGCGAAGCTCCTGATCTGCCACTTGGGCAGCGTGATTTTTTTCTGGTTCAACCCCGGGGCCAAGATCCGCCGGTACGTGGAGCTGCACGAGGGTTTTAACCCGGCCGAGGACAAGAAATACCAGGCCCTCCTGGCGAAGTCGCTGCTCAAGCTGAAGGAGCGCTCGCCGCCTTTTTGGGAGCAGACGCAGGCCAGCGTGAAGGAAATCCTGGACTACGCGGCGCAGAAAGGCATCAAGCTGGCGCTCGAAAACCGGGAGAAGTTTGAGGAGTTGCCCCTCGACGCCGACTTTCCGGCGTTCCTCGCCAGCCTGCCGCCGGGCGCCTCGGCCGGCTACTGGCACGATACCGGCCACGCGCACATCAAGGAGCAGGAGGGGATGCTGCGGCACGAGGAGCAGCTGGAGAAAAATGCATCCCGGCTGATCGGCTTTCACCTGCATGACGTCAATGCGGAGGGGCGGGACCATCAGGCGGTAGGAAGCGGGCAGATCGACTTTCGGATGGTCAGCCGGTTTTGGCGCCCGGAGCATACGCTGGTCCTGGAACTGAGCCCCCGTGCCACCGAGGACGATGTCCGCAGTTCGAAAGCGCGGATCGAGGAACTGCTCCCGTCCGGCTCGTAGCCGAAGGGAGCCGGCTCAAATCCAGCCGCTGCACCCAGTTCGAAACGGCCCGAAACCACGCCACCGAGCGAGCGACGGGCTATTTGCGCGGCTTGTTTTTGACAAAAGGAACTTCTGCCCGAACGGTTGTGCCGGTGCCCGGCGTGGACCGGACGCTGAATCGGCCGTCGAACATTTCCACGCGCTCGCGCATGCTGGTCAATCCGAGTCGACGGGTCGAATTGCCCTCCGCGAGACGGACCACGTCGAAGGCTCGGCCATCGTCGATAATTTCCAGGCTCACGTTACCGCCGGCTCGAAGAATAACCACACTCACCCCGCTGGCGCCCGCGTGCTTTTCGACATTGGCGAGCGCTTCCTGCGCGACGCGGTAGAGCATCGTCAATTTTACATTGCCGAGGGCTTCGACCGCGGGATCAGCCTTAATTTTGATCTTGAGGCCCGTCCGCTTCGAAAAATCCTTAAGGTAGGATTGGAGCGCCGGGATCAACCCGAGATCGTCCAGCATGGTGGGCCGAAGATCGCGGGCAAATTGATGCACCGCCCGCACCGATTTGTCCACGAGTTCACGCAGGGGCGTCACTCTTTTCCGAATGCCCTGCGGGTTAATCTCCGCATTCCGGGTGAAGACCTCCAAATTGAGATTAATGCTGACCAGCAGCTGGATGATTTTGTCGTGCAATTCGCGGCTGATCTCCTTGCGCTGATTCTCTTGCGCCAGCAGGATCTGGTGGGAGACGCGCCGCAGTTTCTTCTGCAGCAGATTCGATTGTTCCAGCAATCGCAGGGCGCGTTGCTCGCTTTTGATCAATTTCGCGTTCGAGGCGGTCAGCACTTCCGCGCGATGCTGCGCGTTCAGGACCCGCTTGCGCTCGGTGATGTCGTAAAAGCAATTGATGGCTCCCGTGATTTCTCCGCGGTGGTTCTTCATCGGCCGAATATTCACGAGCACGGTAATCCTCGAGCCGTCGGGCCGCTCGATGAGCACCTCCGCGTCGCGCGTCTCCGCGATTTTGCCGCTCACCACCTCGGCCATGGGACTCTGCGCATGCGGCATAAAACTGCCGTCGGGACGGAACAACTTGAACGAACCGCAAAACCGTTCGTCGGTATCTCCCAGCGCGGGCTTCCGGCCCCACAATTGCACGGCATGGCCGTTGAACTTCTCAATCAGACCCGAGGTATTAATGGAATAGACGGCCACGGGACTCAGTTCGAACAACGTGCGGTAGCGTTCTTCACTGGCCCGCACGATACCGGCATCCCGCAGGCGCTGGGAGACGTCCACCAACATGGCCCGACATTCCAACCCGCTGGGTAGGCATCGGGCTTCGATGTTCACGGTTCGAGGCGGCTGGCCCTGGCTCAAGAGCTCGAAATCGCCGGATTGCTTGGTCGGGCCGGCAAAGACCTGCTTGAGGAAGGCATTGAAAGCGGGACGATGGTCGGGGGAAACCAGCAGGCCAAAACGCCGGCCGATCAATTGGGCGCGCTCGCTCCCCACCAAGCTCGCGCCAGTGAGATTTACCAGTTGAATCGTGCCATTGGCGGCGAGGCTATAATAGCCGACCGGGGCGAAATCATAGAGATCCGCATATTTCTCCAACCCCGCCTCGACCTCCGCCTTGGATTGTTTGAGCTCCTCATTTTGCAGTTCCAACTCGACCTGATGAACCTGCAATTCATGGAGGATCCGCTGCGCGTCGGCTTCGGTTGCGATGCGCGCCACTCCGGTCGGTTTCTGGCGCAGCTTATGTTCCGCCCGCCGGCGCAGCCGGCCGGTGCTCTCCGCGGGGTTGAGAGGCCTTTTCATCGTTTGGATTTCTCGGCGTTGCCGGCCGCGTTCCGGATCGGTTTGCCCTTCGCCTCGCGGAGTTGCCGCTGAGCGTCATGGGACTCCAACCGCTTCTCGGCGCGGTCCAGCGCGCGCCCTTGTTCGGCCGAATGCGTGTTGAGATCGCTGTTCTGCTCGCGCAAGCCGGCCTCCACTTTTTTGGCCGCGGTGATGTCCGCGAAGGTGATGACCACGCCGTCAATCCGGTTATCCATCGTGCGGTAGGGCATGATCCGCACCGTAAACCAGCGCCCATCTCCGGTCGCGATCGATCTTTCGGAAAAGACCAGGCTTCGCAGCACCTCGTGCGCGTCCGTGACCAGCGCCGGATAGATCAGGTCGGAAGCCAGGTCGGTGAACGGCCGGCCCACGTCGCTCGGGATGAATTTAACGATGGTCTTGGCCTGACTGGTGAACCGCCGCAGGCGAAGATCGTTGTCCAGAAATACCGTGGCAATATCCGTGCTGTTGAGCAGATTTTTCATGTCGCTGTTCGCCCCGGAAAGCTCGTCCAACTTGGTGTGCAACTCGGTGTTGACCGTCTGGAGCTCCTCGTTCAACGACTGCATTTCCTCCTTCGAGGTCGTGAGTTCCTCGTTGGTGGACTGCAACTCCTCATTGGTGGACTGGAGTTCCTCGTTCATGGACTTGAGCTCTTCCTGCGAGCTCTGCATCTCCTCGCGGCCCGCCTGCACGTCTTCGCGGGCGCGCAACAGTTGCCGCTCCAGTTCCCGGTGCGGAGCCCGGCCGGCCCGAGCTTTGTTCGACCGGCCTCTCACGCTGGTTTCGGCTGGGAGGACCGTTTCGGAAAATACGATCAGGGCCATCCCGCGCAGCTCTTTGGGTTCATCGAGTGGCTGGACCATGAAATCCACGGATCGGGCGGCCTCGCCGACCCCGACCTTGATGTCCCGGACGGTGACCGGTTCCTTTTCCCGCCGCGCTTTTTGCAGGGCGTTGGCCAGATCATAGCGGAGCCCTTCGTGGGCCATGGCCATGACGTTCCAGTTGGCCTTGCCGGCCGCCGGTTCCAGATATTGCCCGGTCCGGCCGCTGAAGAAGACAATGTCGCCCTGTTCGTCGACCAGCACAGCCGGGGGCGCAAAACGCGTATAGACCAAGTGTTCCGCCAGCGTCTGGAGGCTGGGCCCGGGACGGCGCGCTGGCAGCGTCGCGTCGAGCGAGTGCGCCGGGTTGGGGACAAATACCGCCGGAAAATCGCGTTGCCGGCCCGCAATCGTGGATTCCTTGCGCTTGAAAATTCGTTCCTTGAGCGCGAGCGGCACGAACAAATTGGCGAAGCCGCCGATGCTTTCCGCGCTCCCGAGAAACAGCACCCCGCCGGGATTCAGGCTGTAGTGAAAAAGCGGGAAAAGTTTCTTTTGCAATTCCGGGGTCAGATAAATCAACAGGTTCCGACAGCACAAAATATCCAATTTGGTGAACGGTGGATCCATGATCAGATTCTGCGGCGCAAAGACCACCATGGCCCGGATCTGCTTGTTCACGCGGTAACCGTTCTCTTCCTTGACGAAAAACCGGGCAAGTCGCTCGGGTGACACATCGGCGGCAATGTTCTCCGGAAAGAAGCTCTGGCGAGCCTTGTCAATGGCGTCCTTGTCCAGGTCGGTGGCATAGATCTGCAAGGAAATATTGTTAAAGGACTTGGGCTGGTTCAGCGCTTCGGTGAACACCATTGCCAGCGTGTAAGCCTCCTCGCCCGTCGAGCACCCGGCGATCCACGCCCGCAACACGCTGCCCGCGGGCCGGCCAGCGAGCAGCTTTGGGAGCGCTTTTTTCGCCAGTGACCGCCAAGCGGCGGGGTCACGGAAAAACCGCGTCACGCCGATCAGCAGTTCTTTGAAGAGGATGTCCAGCTCCTGCGGATTCTCCTGCAAATATCGGACGTAATTGGCGATCTTGCTCAACCGATGAATGCCCATGCGACGTTCGACCCGCCGATACAGCGTGCTCCGCCGATACATGGTGAAATCATGGCGGGTGCGAGAACGCAGCAAGATCACGATTTTTTCCAAGGCGCTCTCGTCTTTCTCCGCCAAGGGCAGATCGGACTTGCCGATCCGCGGCAGACATTGGCAGTAAGCGATGAGTTTGTCCGGCAACTCCTCGACCGGCGCCACGAAATCCGCCAGCCCCGCCGTGACGGCGCTGCGCGGCATGGAGTCGTATTTGGCCGTAGCTGGATCCTGCACTAGCGTCACCCCGGCTTTTTCCTTGATGGCTCTTAGGCCCAGCGTGCCGTCGCTGCCCATGCCCGACAGGATAATGCCAACGCTGCGCTCATGCTGGTCCTCGGCGAGCGAACGAAAAAAGAAATCGATGGGCAGACGCAGGCCACGAGGCGCGCTCGGGGAGAGCAGGTGCAGCGTGCCATGAAGGAGCGACATGTCCTTATTAGGCGGGATCACATACACAGAGTTCGGCCGGACCTTGGTGCGATCCTTCACCTGCATTACCTTCATGGAGGTGGTGCGCTGGAGCAGTTCGGTTAACATGCCCTTCTGCGTCGGATCCAGATGCTGGACGACCACAAAGGCCATGCCGCATTTCGGCGGCACGTGTTCAAGAAACTGATTTAATGCCTCTAATCCTCCGGCGGAAGCGCCGATGCCTACGATGGGGAAGGAGCGCTTCGCGCTCGACGTGCTCTTCACAGGTGAGGTAAGAGCGGATATTGACGAGTCACGAGCCGATCGACGTTTAGGGGGGGGGGGGGGGGGGGTTTTTTTGGGTACGGAGGTTTTTCTTTCTGCTTTT
>Ga0182024_10018919_pt1 | contig 12762 bp, 13 predicted proteins | sample P32metaG_FD_120480 | JGI IMG/M metagenome (GOLD analysis project Ga0182024, IMG submission 120480) | Permafrost microbial communities from Stordalen Mire, Sweden - P3-2 metaG (Illumina Assembly) | ecosystem: Environmental > Terrestrial > Soil > Wetlands > Permafrost | place: Sweden: Stordalen... | reverse complement strand
GGCGAAAGTTATTACGTGGCGGAGATTCAGACCGGACGCGTGGGAGCGGATCAGAACAAACCGAAGCGCGAGTTCTGAAGGCGCCGCACCTGTAATTTATTTGGAGCGATTGCGGTAGAGCGACGCGTCCACCTGTTGGGTCATCGCTTCCACATCGAGCGGGATTCCGAGAAATTGTGCGAGGTGCTGGGCGACATCCTTCGGCTTGCTCAGAACTTCGTGATAAGGCACGCGAAGGGCTTTGACGTAGGTTTTGCCATCCATCCACGCATACACTTCGCGCAAGTGCTTCTCGAATGCTGCGGAGATCGCGGCGGGGTTTGCGCCCTCCTTATAAGTCCCACGGCGCTTCAACATTTGATCTTGCGAAGCCAGCACTTCCAGTAGCGGGCGCAGCATGAAGATGATGCGGTATTCGTGGCTCGCGGGAAGTGAGAGCAACAGCCGCGAGATTACTTTGACAACTTTGCCTTCGCCTTCCGCGATGCACGCTGGATCATTGGGGAGTTGCTTGATCCGCTCCCACTCCAGGTAGCCGCGTGGATTGTCGGTATCGGCCTGCCGTTCGCCGTCAGAGAGCGCGTTCATCCCGCCCGCAACCAGCATCTGCATCATGAGAGAGGTGCCTGAACGAGGCAGTCCCGAAACGATTGTGATCATGCGTTCCCGTCAAATGTGCGGAGGGGCAAGCCCGGTCCACGAATGAACTTCGATCCTACAGCCTAGCAGAGGTCTGGGGCGCGCCAGGTCAGTTCTGATTCTTCAGCGGCACTTCGGCGCGGTAGATGGCCTGCCAGCGACCCTTTTTGAAGATGTAGACCGAACTGCCATTCATGTACACCGGAACTTTTTGTCCGCCGCAGGTGGCGTGTTGCTCGCCTTTGTAGGTGAGCAGGTAGGTGCCTGTGGCCAACGGCAGCACTCCGAAGTCCGAAAGACTGTAGCCCTCCACCACGCACGATTGTGCGGATTGTTTCTGCTCCTCGAGTTGCTGGTCGCGCGAAAAGCTGCCGTATTCGCCCCAGAAGACTCCGTTCTCGGGAATGTGATTGCGGAAGTAGGCTACGTCCTTGGACTTCCAGGCCTCGAAGAAGCCGGTTTCGGTGCGGACGAGTTCCTGATTGACATTGCTTTTTGTCTTCGGCGCTTGTGCGTGCGCCGGCCGGAACGGAAGGGCGAGGAAAATAAGAAATGCGGCGAAGGTGAGCGAAGTCCTGAGCATGCTCATAAAGTCTGCCTAGCATACGCCATCGGGATTAGCTCGGGAATGTCCAGACCCTCTTCCTGAGTGAATCTGAGGGCGCCTTGGTCGTACATGTTTCGCCTCCCGCGTTTCGGTTACAATGACCGCGTAAGGCCGAATCCGGCGGCGTTTGGGCCGCCCGAACGAGGGGTACGTCCTTGGCGACTGGCGAAGTGACCACTTCCAATACCCAGAATATTCCGCAGCTTCCCAACCATAAGGTGAAGGTCAAGAAGGCCGGGCAGCGCGCCTGCAACGAGAAAAACGAGAAGGGAAAATTCTGCGGCGGGCACTTGAAGCTCTGGTTTTATATGACCGACGCGGTCGAGCGCGAGTGCGGCGACGTCGAGAAAGCCTGGGGTCCGAAGGCGGAAGTGTATCGCTGCGAAAACTGCAGGGCGCTGTATCTGCCAACGCCGGGCGAGACCAAGATCAACGTCGCGGGGCAGGGGATGATTTCGGTGTTCGGGTTGACGCTGCCGCCGAAGGAGAAGTGAGGAAGCTTCTAGCTGCTAGCTAAGGCGCAGTGCGATTCATTCTGGGGATCCACCAACGCAAGCCGAGCTTTGCTCGGCGGACAGCCGAAGGCGGCTGTCCCCACATGAGTTTTGCTAGGAGCTAGCCGCTAGAAGCTAGCAGCTGTTTCCATGAACACTCCTGACCTCATTTACGACTGGAACAAGAATCATCCGCCTGGGTTGAAGCCGCCGGGGCCGGTGCTGATCAATGACGAGACCTTGCGCGATGGGCTGCAGTCGCCGTCGGTGCGCGATCCTTCGATCGCGGAGAAGATTGAGATCCTTCATCTGATGGAGGCGCTGGGGATCCACTCTCTGGCGTTGGGATTGCCAGGGGCCGGGCCACGCGCGGTGGAGGCTGTCACTGCGCTCGCGCGCGAGATCGCGGCGCACAAGATGAAAATTCGCGCCAACTGCGCGGCCCGAACGCATGAGAACGACATCCGCCCAGTCGCCGAGATTGTCCAGAAGACGGGGTTGTCCATCGAGGCCGCGACCTTCATCGGTTCCAGTCCGATCCGCAGATTCACCGAAGGATGGACGGACGATTTTCTTCTGCACACGACAGAGAAGGCCGTGAAGTATGCCGTCTCGCTCGGGCTCGACGTCATGTACGTCACCGAAGACACGAGCCGGTGCGATCCGGAGACGGTCAAGCGGTTGTACACGGCGGCGATCAACTGCGGCGCCCGGGCCGTCTGCATTTGCGACACGGCCGGGCACGCCACGCCCATGGGCGCTCTGGCGCTGGTGCGGTTTGTGATTGCGGAATGCGTGAAGCCCTCGGGCGAGAACATTCGTGTCGATTGGCATGGACATAGCGACCGCGGCCTCGCGATCGCAAATTCGATGGCGGCCATCATTGCTGGCGCAAATTGCGTGCACGGCTGCGCGATTGGCCTGGGTGAACGCGTCGGCAACACGCAGGTGGATCAGATGCTCGTCAATCTGAAACTGATGGGCATTGCGCCCTGGGATCAGCAGGATCTGACGAAGCTCAAGCAGTATTGTCAGGCGGTGTCGCGGGCAACCGGCGTGCCGATTCCGGCGAATTATCCGGTGGTCGGTGACGATGCCTTCCGCACCGCAACCGGTGTGCACGCGGCGGCAATCATCAAGGCATATCACAAAGACGACGTCGTGCTGGCGAATACAGTCTATTCGGGCGTGCCCTCGCACGTCTTTGGGCTGGAGCAGATCATCGACATCGGTCCGATGAGCGGAAAGTCGAACGTGCTGTGGTGGCTGGAGCGGCACGGCATCCCGGTGAGTGACGGAATCGTCAACCGCATTTACCAGCGAGCCAAGCAGAGCGACCACACGCTGAGCGAGGCGGAAATTCTGGAATGCGTGCCGACCGCGGCGCAGAAGAAGTGACCCGCGCATGGCCCCCTTGAGACATGCGATTCTCGGCGTGGGCGGAGTTGGAGGCCTGATCGGCGCCTGCCTTGCGCGGTCGGGCGAGACGGTCACGGTGGTGGTTAGGCCCGAATCCCTCGCGCAATATCCCGAACAAGTTCATCTGGAAAGCGCGTTTGGAAATTTCAGCGTGCCGGTTGCCCGTGCCGACGAGGTGCCGCCTGCTGACGTCTTGTGGATTGCCGTGAAGGCCACGCAACTGGATGCAGCGCTGGCTGCTTTAACCAAGCCCGAGTCAGTGAGAGCCATCGTTCCTCTGCTCAACGGGATCGACCACCTCGCGGCACTGCGCGCCAAGTATGGTCCCGAAAAAGTCATCGCAGCAACAATCGCCGTCGAAACCGAGCGCGTTGCACCCGGACACATCGTCCATCGCACTCCGTTTGCTCGTCTGAACGTGTCTTCAGCCGGACGAAGTCTCCTCGGCGCTGTCGTTGATGAGTTTCAGAAGATGGGTTTCGAGTGCCACTTCATCGATGACGAACCGACGCTGATGTGGAGCAAGATTGTTTTCCTCGCCCCGTTCGCTCTGACGACCACCGCTGCGGATCGCACGACGGGAGCGGTCATCGCCGATCCCGAGTGGAAGCAGCAACTGGAATCCTGCGTTCGGGAAGCATGCGCGGTTGCCGTGGCAGAGGGCGCCAAAGTGGACGCGGACGCGATCATCGCAGCGATGATAAAGATGCCCCCGAATATGCGCAGTTCCATGCAGAAGGACGTCGAGCGCGGCAATGTCCCCGAAATCGACGCGATCGCAGGACCCATCCTGCGCGGCGGTCAGCGTCACAGGATCGAGGTGCCCACTACGAGGAGACTGGTCGCGGCGGTGGAGATTCGAGCCGGGAATCGACGCTCCCTCGTGTAGCATTCCGAAATGACCTGGACGGAAATCCTGGGTTTTGTGACGGGCGCCGCATCGGTTCTGCTGGCGGTCCGCGAAAGCGCATGGAACTGGCCTGTCGGAATCGCGAACAATATCTTTTTCCTGATCCTTTTCTGGAAAGCGAAACTCTACGCGGATGCGGTCCTGCAGATTGTCTACATCGTTATCTCGGTCTTCGGCTGGTGGAACTGGGTGCGCGGTGGGACAGGTCATACCGAACTGCCCATCAGTAAGACCACAGCTCGAGCCGGAATTACTCTTACCCTGATCACCGTCACAGCGACGGCGCTGCTCACCGCAGCTCTGCGCCGCTTCACCGACAGTGCCGTGCCCTTCGGCGACGGCGTTACCACGGCGCTCAGTTTGACCGCGCAGTACATGCTCAGCCGGAAGCTGCTGGAGAACTGGTGGGTATGGATGACGGCAGACGTGATCTACATCGCACTCTACTGCTACAAGTCTCTTTACCAGACCGGCGTTCTCTATCTCGTCTTCTTTGCGATGTGCATCGCAGGATACACGGGCTGGCGAAAGTCTCTGGCGTCGAACACCGCGCGGGCTCCGCAGGAGGCGGCAGTACTGTGACACGCGGATTAGTGATCGGCAAGTTCTATCCGCCCCATCGCGGGCACAAATTTCTCATCGAGACGGCGCTGGCCCAAGTGGACCGTCTCGACGTATTGATCTGCGTGCGACCCGATCAGCGGATTTCAGGAGGGCTGCGGGCGCAATGGCTGCGTGAGATGCATCCTTCCGCTTTTGTGAGGGCAATTGACGATCCCGGCGAAGACGACAATTCCGAGTTCTGGGCTCAATACACGGCGCAAATCCTGGGGACTGTACCAGACGTAGTGTTTACTTCTGAGGACTATGGTGAAGCCTACGCCCGCTTTCTAGGCTGCCGTCACGTGATGGTCGACCGGAATCGAACCCATGTGGAAGTTTCGGCGCGCGCGATTCGGGCAGCCCCCCTGCGGCATTGGGAGTATCTTGAGCCCTGCGTTCGTGCTTTCTTTGCCAAGCGGGTTAGCGTCGTGGGAGCGGAATCGACCGGTACAACAACTCTCGCGCGCGATCTGGCCTTGCATTACGATACGGTTTGGGTGCCGGAGTACGGTCGCGAATACTGCGAGAAGTTGCAGGCGGCAGGCGTGGACTTGTGGACCTACCAGTGGCGCAGCGCGGAGTTTACGGAAATCGCCCGCAAGCAGCAGGAGATGGAAGACGACATGGCACGCGAAGCCAACCGTGTCCTGATTTGTGACACAGACGTTCTGGCAACAGAGATCTGGCACGAGCGCTACCTGCGGACTGGTTCTCCTGATGTGGGGGCCATTGCCGCGGCCCACCGTCACCATCTCTATCTGCTCACGGACTGTGACCTTCCTTTCGTGCAAGACGGGTTGCGGGATGGGGAGACGATCCGGCAGTGGATGACGCGCCGTTTCGAAGACGTGCTGACGGAGCGCGGACTCCCATGGGTCAAGATCTCCGGTACGGGGGAGCAGCGGCTGTCCGCAGCCGTTGCCGAAGTCGACAAGCTCTTCGAGCAATGCGCGCGAATTGGCGCCGAACATCGATTTGCGCGGTGAAACGAAGGGGTGTTTGTTTCCGGGCCAAAGGACAGTCCAACCGGTACCCCAACGACACAGTGCCCAATCATCTTCCGTAACGCCCTCGCCAATCCCCAATCCGGCCAACGCGTTGTAAACTAACGCAATACTTCCATGAGCCCGAATCCCCCGCGCTCGGACTTGCCGGACGCCGCGCTTGCGCCCTCGGTGCAGCAGGAAGTGGCGCGCCTCGCCGCATCCCCGGAAGTACGTTCCGCATTCAACTGGTTTCGCACCCAGGAAGCGCAACTGGCGCACTGGCAAATGGAGATGGCGCGGATTCCGGCGCCTCCGTTTGGCGAGTCGGCGCGCGCGGCCTGGCTGTCGGAACGCTTTCGTGAAGTCGGGTTGGACGATGTTCGCATCGACGACGTGGGCAACGTATTCGGCACGCATCCCGGATTTGGGCGGCGCTATGTGGCTCTGAGCGCGCATATCGACACCGTGTTTCCCGCCAACACGCCTCTGAATATCCGCCAGCAGGGAAGCCGCATCTACGGGCCGGGAGTTTCCGACAACGGCGCAGGTGTCGCGGCGCTGCTGGGCATTGCATCGCTGTTGCGCAATGTTCGCATCCGGCATTCGCTCCCGTTTGTGTTTATCGGGAATGTGGGCGAGGAGGGCGAGGGCGACCTGCGCGGCATGCGGCACATTTTTGCGACGCCTCGCTGGAAAGATTCGATCGCGTACAGTCTGGTACTCGACGGCGCGGGCGCGGACACGATTGTGGCCGAAGCCCTGGGCAGTCGCCGCTTTGAAGTGATCGTGCGCGGGCCGGGCGGCCACTCGTGGAGCGATTTTGGCGCGCCCAATCCTATTGTGATTCTGGCGAAGGCAATCGAAACCTTCGCGGCGACCCCGGTTCCGACCGCGCCGAAGACCACGTTCAACGTCGGTGTGATTCGCGGAGGGACCTCGGTGAACTCCATTCCCGAGTCGGCCAGCATGAAAGTCGATATCCGCTCGACATCGATGACCGAAATGGAGCGCTTGGAACAGTCGCTACGCCTGGCGCTGAATCGCGCGGTGGAAGATGAAACCATGGCCGCCGAGATGCGATCGTCCGCGCAGAAGCGGCCATCCGGAGTGAGTTGCGAGGTGGTGGTGATCGGGAACCGTCCGGCGGGAGAGTTGCGGGCGGGGGCGCGAATTTTGCGGGTGGTGCGCGCGGTCGATTCGCAACTCGCCAATGCGGCGCAGGTGCAGCGCGCATCGACGGACGCGAATATTCCGCTTTCGCTGGGGCAGGAAGCAATTGCCATCGGCGGCGGCGGGTCGGGCGGCGGGGCACATACATTGCAGGAGTGGTTCGATTCCAACGGACGCGAGTTGGGCCTAAAGCGGATTTTGCTGACGATGATGGCGCTGGCGGGGGTGGGGGAATGATGCTTAGATTTGCAACGGTGGGATTTTGGAAGGGAAGCAATGCGATATCTGCTCTTTTCTGTGGACTGCTCTGTCTCGTCGCTCCGATTGCTCGTGCCCAGACCTCGACGACCGTGACGCCACCTCCTTTGCCCCCCGAACATATGGTGAGAGATCCAAAGTCGATGGCCGACATCATCTTCATGCACGCCAACGTCTATACGGGCGTGCCTGCCAACACGCCGTTCAGTTCCATTCTGCGCGAGGAAGCGATCGCCGTGCGCGGCGACCGTATCCAGGCAGTGGGCAAGGTCGTTGACATTAACAAGCTGAAAGGGCCGCAGACGCAAGTCGTCGACCTCGGCGGGCACTTCGTCATGCCCGGGTTCAACGACGCTCACCTGCATCTTGATGATGCTGGAATGACGAAGCTGAGCCTGGATCTGACGGGGGTGAAGTCTCTCGATGACCTCCGCGCGCAAGTCGCGAAGAAAGTCGAAGAGTCGAAGGCCGGCGATTGGATTCTGGGATCGGGCTGGGACGAAACTCTCTGGCCAGTGAAAGTGACGCCCACTCGCTGGGATCTCGACGAAGTGTCAGGCGGGCATCCGGTATTCCTCGTCCGAATCGACGGACACATCGCCGTGGCCAATACTCGGGCGCTGCAACTGGGCAGCATCACGCTGGCCAGCCGCAATCCACAGGGCGGGCAGATCGATCGCAACGAGAATGGTGAGCCCACCGGCATTGTGCGGGAGACGGCGCAGGCCGCGATTCTGGAAGTGGTTCCTAAACCGACGCACCGCCTCCGCCGTCAAGCCCTTGAGCTTGCTCTCGCTGATCTGACCGAACATGGCGTGACGTCCGCGCAGGATTATTCGCCCAACTGGGAAAATTTTCAGATCTACGAGGAACTGGAAAAAGAAGGCAAACTCACCGCCCGCATCACGGAATGGCTGCCCTTCGACGATCCCGTCGAAGAGTTGGACAAGAAGCGCAACTCGCATCCGCAGTCGGACCTGATGTTGCATACCGGGATGCTGAAGGGGTTCATGGACGGCTCACTGGGATCGCACACGGCCGCGATGCTGGAGCCCTATGCGGACGATCCGAAGAACTCCGGCCTGCCGCGATACGACGCCGCGAAGCTGAACGACATGACGAAAGAGCGCGTGCTGGCGGGTTTCCAGATCGGCTTTCATGCGATCGGCGACAAGGGCGTGCAGATGGCGCTCGACGCCTTTGCCGAGGCCGAAAAGGCCGCGCGCGAGGCGCACGTGAAAGCGCCCAACGGCGGCGAAGATTTCCGCCTGCGGATCGAACACGCTCAGGTCACCACCGCCGCGCAGATCGCGCAGTTCAAGACTCTCAGAGTGATTGCTTCGATGCAGCCCAGTCATTTGCTGACCGACATGCGTTGGGCTCAAGACCGGCTAGGACCGAAGCGCGCCGCAACCTCGTACGCTTGGCTGGCCTTTCTGAATAAGGGCGTCACGCTGGCCTTTGGCACGGATTATCCGGTGGAACCGGTCACGCCATTCCGGGGGCTCTACGCCGCCATTACGCGCAAAAGCGAGAACGGCAAGCAGGAATACTTCCCCGAAGGGCGGCTCACCGGGGACCAGGCGATCGCCGCGTACACTGTGGGTTCGGCATTTGCCGAGTTCGAGGAGAAGGAAAAGGGGAGACTGGTCCCCGGAATGTTGGCCGATTTTATCGTCCTGGACCGGGATCCCACGGCGTCCGCGCCGGAGAAGTTGCTGGGCACCAAGGTACTGCGCACCGTATTGGGCGGGAAGACGGTGTACGAAGCGAAGTAAATCGAGGCCCGTACGCTCGATCGACGATCGAGTCCATGGTTAGCACTCTCGCGGAGAGTATCTTACTTAAATCCCTTGAGCATCAAACGGTTTCGTGGGTTTGTGCGTCTAATAACAGAACTCTCTATGGCGGGATCTGCACTGTCACAACCGACAGTACCGGTATGTAAATGGGTATACTATAAGGGTTTAATCGGTTTCGGAGGGAAGTAGACATATGGATTCGGGCGCAATGTGGATGCGCATGAAGGCTCATGGCTGGGCCTACACGCTGAGTATTCTGGCAACGCTTTCCGTCGGCATTCTGATCGGGACGGTCGTTTCCTACGGAGTCAAAGGGAAAGAAGGGCAAAAGAGCGACGCGACGCCGCTTACGCTGCCCGCACCGCAGCAATTGTCGAACACGTTTTCGCAGATTGCGAAGCAGATGGAACCGAGCGTGGTCAACATCAACACGGAATCGACCATTAAGAACGTCCACAAGCGTCGCGGGCAGAATCCCGACGACGAAGATGGCGGCGATGGCAGCGGGATGGACGACTTCTTCAACCACTTCTTCGGTGGTCCGGGTGGCCAAGGTGCTCCCGGGGGGCCTGGCGATGGCGCGATCCGCGAGCGTTCGCTGGGTTCCGGCGTGATCGTCGATCCTAAGGGATACATTGTTACCAACCGGCACGTAGTCGAGAAGGCGGATCGCATTCGGGTTCGCTTCGAAGATGATCCGCCGGGCGTGCAGCACGACGCCAAGGTCATCGGCACCGATCAGGAAACAGATCTTGCCGTGATTAAGGTGGACATTGACCGCGTGCTGCCAGCTGCCAAGATGGGTAATTCCGACAGCATGCAGGTGGGCGACTGGGTACTGGCCGTTGGCAGTCCATTCGGCCTGTCCGAGACGGTGACCGCGGGAATTGTTTCGGCCAAGGGCCGTGACATCGTCCCCGGCCGTCAGTTCCAGACATTCATTCAGACGGATGCGGCAATCAACCCCGGAAACTCGGGGGGACCGCTGGTCAATATGAACGGTGAGGTCATCGGAATTAACACAGCGATTCTGAGCGAGACCAACGCCTATGCCGGCGTGGGGTTCGCGCTGCCCTCGAAGACAGTGGTCGACGTTTACAACCAGCTGACCGGGCCGGAACACAAGGTTTCGCGCGGCTCGATTGGCATCATGTTCGATGCGGTCGAGAATCCTGCGATTGCCCGCGTGTACGGTTCGGGATCGGGTGTGACTGTATCGAGCGTCGTGCCGGGCAGTCCGGCCGACCAGGCTGGCTTGAAAGTCGGCGACACGATCACCAGCGTGGACGGCAAGAAGGTGACCAAGGGTTCCGAACTGGTGGCCGACATCGCCTCGCGCAAGCCGGGATCGAAGGCGAACCTGATTTTCCTGCGCAACGGAAAATCGCAGGAAACTTCGGTGACCATCGCAGACCGCGCCAGGCTGTTTGCCGCGCGGCTGGGCGACGATCAGGAGAACGAAGACGAGAGCACTCCCAAGCAGAGTAAATTCGGTGTGATGGTTCGAAAGCTGACACCGGAAATGGCCGACCGTCTCGATATGCCGGCCGGAAAAGGCGTCATCGTGCAAGACGTGAAGCCCCGCTCTTTTGCGGAAGACGTAAACCTGGGACGCGGCGACATTATTCTGGAAGTGAACAAGCAGCCGGTGAATAGCGAGGAAGAGTTCGCCAAGGTCGAGTCGAGCCTGAAGAGCGGCCAGGACGTTGTGTTTCTGGTACGCTCTCGCGGTTCATCGAAACAGGACGGAACCATCTTCCTGGCCGGTACACTTCCGTAACCGAAACGAGCCCAACGGGAACTGGCGCTGTACTCTCCCATAGTGGATGATTACAATGCCAGCGTCCGTTGGGCTTTTTATTTTGAGGTAAAGGTTTCCGGTTGAGAAGTTGGACTCCAATCCGTAGGGCACGGTTCATTGCCTCGGGCACGCTGGCGATATTGGCGTGCGTCGGTGCGGCGAAGGGTGGCCAAACATCGACAAGTGATACCACGGAAAAGAAGCCAGCTAGTACCACCTCCTCTTCTCATAAGACGCCTCACAAGAGCACAACAAAAGCTTCCACCGCTTCAACAGGCAAGACCAAGTCCGGTTCTACGCACACCGCATCGTCAGGAAAACATTCCTCGCACAAGAAGTCGGCGAAGACGCGCGGCCAGCAGAAAATCGACTCCGAGAGGGCACAAGCAATCCAGGAAGCGCTGATCCGCGAGCACTACATGACCGGAGAAGCGACGGGCACCTGGAACGAGGCCAGCGAACAGGCCATGCGCCGCTACCAGGCGGATCACGGCTGGCAGAGCAAGACGGTACCCGACTCGCGGGCACTGATCAAGCTGGGCCTGGGACCGAGCAAGGACCATCTGCTGAATCCTGAAAGCGCGATGACCACTGTTCCAGATGCGCCACGCGCAGAGCCGCTGCCCACCGCATCGCACAGCACTCCGCCTGCGGCCGATCCAGCGCCGCCCGCCAACCCGAACGATTCCCGCCCGCAGTAGCTATTGACAGCAGTCACCACCCAGCATTCGGTCAAAACAGATGCACGGCTCGCATCAGTTCGTCTGGCTGAGACTGGAATGCCTGTTGGCGAAACTTTCCCAACTGGCTGGGCTGAATGCCGATGGCGGACGGCTAGTTCTTCTTGTAGCTCATCATCCCCGGCTGCGGGAAGTAAGGTAAGGTCTGGTTGGTGATGATGGCGCGGGGATTCGTTTCCACTAGAGCTTCGGCGACGTCTTTTCCGCAGATGGCGGCGGCAGCATCGCGCGCCGTGGAAAGAATCGGAACCCGTTTTTCGAGATCGTGAGCATCGGTCGCGAGAACGTGGACGGCTTGGTGTTCGAGCAGCCATAGCGCTGCGCGCCGCGTCCGATCGCCCCAGAATCCGGTCAGAGCCGAGCCCGTCATCTGAACCACGCATCCCTGGTCCGCCCACTCCAACACGCGCTGCGGGGTCTCGCGCAAAATAGGGTTGCGCTCGGGATGGGTGATGACCGGCGTCATTCCGCAATTCCTAAGCTTGTAGAAGTGCTCCGTCGTCTGGTCCGAGATGCTGAAGTTGCTGAACTCCACAAGCAGGTAGCCCGTGCCTTCGATGACGTAGCGGGTCGGGTTGGCCAAGGCGTCCTGGATATTGTCGTAAGACAGGTGAAAGTCGCAGCCCAAGCCGATTTTGAGCGAATCGCCGACGAGTTCCTGCAGATGCGCGGCGAGTCCCTTCAGGTACTCGCGGTCGTAATGATAGCGATCGTTGGCGTGAGGCGTGGCCACCATGTGCGTAATCCCGTCGGCGGCCGCCGCGCGGCACAGGGCGACCGAAACGTCCCACGATTTCGGGCCGTCGTCTACCTCAGGAAGAATGTGAGAATGGATGTCGACCACAATTGTACGAACACCCGCACGCCGCTGATAGTTGCCCTTCCTCACGATTTAAACAGATTCGTCTGCAAAGTCCAAGCCGCGCGGGAACTGGCAGATTGTGTTCGATGGGTTCGAAAGAATTGCTGGGCCCAACTCCACTTGCGCTTTCAACAGGGCGTGCCGGTACGCGCTGGTTTGTTTCGCGACCTTCGCGGTTACAAACTCGTCCCATATCGCTCGCGAATGAACTCCGCAATCCCCGCGTAGGCTTTCGTCAGCGTCGCTTCATCTGGCAAGAACACAATCCGGAAATGTTGCGTTCCCGGCTTCTGGCCGAAGCCGGAGCCATGCACGACCATGACGTGTTTCTGGCGGATGAGTTCCTTCACGAAGATCTCGTCGCTCTCCCGGATGTCGATGCGCGGGTAGGCGTAGAACGCTCCCCGCGGCGCGACGCAACTCACCCGCGGAGTCGCCTCGCACCACTTCTGCGTGAGATCGCGGCGCGAG
>Ga0182024_10018918_pt1 | contig 12763 bp, 14 predicted proteins | sample P32metaG_FD_120480 | JGI IMG/M metagenome (GOLD analysis project Ga0182024, IMG submission 120480) | Permafrost microbial communities from Stordalen Mire, Sweden - P3-2 metaG (Illumina Assembly) | ecosystem: Environmental > Terrestrial > Soil > Wetlands > Permafrost | place: Sweden: Stordalen... | reverse complement strand
CGGCCAGTACGCTCGACACACCACCGATGGCGGCGTTTTCGTCGCGGGAGTGGAGCCGCACCAAGGGGTCGAGAATGAGTAGCCGTGGCCTCCGGCGTTCCACGGTCGCTGTCAGGCGGCGGAGGTCTGTCGCGTCGTCGAGCTGGAGCCTGGCGTTGTCGAGAACCTCGATCTGCAGGTCGCCCGTCCCGGAACCGACGCGGTAGCGCGCGACCTTCCGGAGGCGGTCTGGCGCCAACCAACGCTGTCCCTCCATGGAGCAGATCATCACGAGCCCCGGGCCGTTCACCGGGTACAGACCGAGGAACGGCTGACCGCTGGCCACGGAGACAGCCATCTCGATGGTGAGCAGGCTCTTCCCGAGTTTGCTCGATCCACCGAGGATGCCGACGCCATCCTTGGGCCACACGTCTTCGATGAGCCACTGATCTCCTTCGGCCGGGGAGGCGATCGTGGCGTAGTTGACGAACGGAAGCGCGTCGTCGGGCGGCTCGGTGTCGAGGGCGGTCGCGCCCACTCGCTGCAGCTCTTCTGTCGGGATTCCCTCATCCATCGTCCACCGCCTCCGTCTTCGGTCCATCCGCTGCGAGCAGCATTCTCGAGAGCCACCCGCGGCCGTCGTCCGTGACCGACACGCCGACGCTCACCCAGACGCGCGGCGGCTCGCTCGGCCACTGCGCCGGCACGCCGATCTTCATCTCCTGGATCGTCTGGGCGATCCCACGCGCTACCTCCGTCCCACGAGCGCCCTCGACCGCCGCTTGAACGCGCTCGAGGATCGCTGCGTGGACGGATGCCGGTGCAAGGACGAAGGGAGGGTCGTCGGGGCGCACCGGGGCGAGGTGGAAGAGCACGGTGAGGGTGGCGTCGATCTGCTCAGGTGTGATGCCGACGGTGAAACCCCGAGCGTGCGCGTCGAACAGTCGCTGCTGCAGCTGCGTGGGCGGCTGGCGCCAGAGCGCCGTGTGCAGCTCGGTGATGGTCGCGGCGGGCGTGCTGACCACGCGCGATTCGACGATCGTCGTCGATGCCGCGACCGCGGCGTCCGGGAACGCCGCATGATGAGCGTCGAGAATGGCACGCCGAACCACGGCGGACGCCGGCCAGCCTCGAAGCGCCGCCAGCTCGTTGATCTTGCTGCGGAGCTCGGCGTCGAGCCGGAGCTCGAGGCGGTCATCCTTGGCCATGTGTAAGGCCCTCATTGAGGGTCCGCGCCGCCGTTTGAGCCACATCGGGCTCGGTCGCGAGCGCCCCCCGGAGCCGCTTGCCGAGCTCCCGGCGCTCGAGGAGCGGCTTCACGTCCGCTGGACCTACCTCGCCTCTCTGGACGTATGCGTCCGTGATCGAGAAGAAGAGCCGCTTCCTCGCGAACCGCAAGCCGCATGCGCACTTGCAGACGAACCCGGTGGCGCGCGCGGAGTGCTTCGTGTGCTTGGCCACGGGCGCGACTCTCGGTCACGTCGCACTCGGGAACCAGGGGACGGCTAGTCCCCCCCTTTGCTGCGCTTGCGCCGCTTCTTCAACGCCTCGGAGAGCCGAGCGCCGAGCGCCTCCAAGTCAGGCGCGGTCCCGCCCCGGGTGATCCCGCCCGCCACGAGCAACTCGGCGATGATGCGCCACTTTTTATGGCCTCGGCCTCCCTTCGCGCCGGCTGCGAGAGCACGCTGCACGAGCTCGAGAGGCGGTCGTCGCCGCATCGCGCGCCCGAGGCTCGACTGCGCCGCGCGCCCGAGGACGGCCTTCGTTCGCTCGTTCGTTTCTCCGGCACCGAGGACAGCCCACGCGCACTGCAGGTAGTCCTCGACACGCTCCGCGACGGACTCCACCGCCTCGGCGGCGACGGCTTTCGGCGCATCTCCCGTCAGGAGCTGAACGGACAGCCGCAGCGTGTCCAGCGCTGCGCCCTTCGCTTGAGCATCACCGGCAGTCGCGAGCGTCGCGACGACCCCCGCGACCCCGTGCAGGAGTGGCGCGATGTTCGCTGTGTCCTCACGGATGCCTGCGACGTCGTCAATCTCCTCGGCGATCAGCGACAACTGGTGCGCGAGGAGCCACAGCCCCTCGTCCGCGCCCGCCGAAGGTCTTTGTGCGTACAGCGGACGGATGCGACGGGCCCGCTTCGGGCCGGGGGTGTCGGCGCCCGATGCCACGGAGTCAGTGTAGGGGAGTTCGCGCCCGACCAGGAGCTTCGTTCCTGCGGCGTGCCGGCTTTGCTCCTCACGTTCGGCACCGCCCGCGTGAGGATCGGCGGCGTGGGCACGCCTGCGGCTCGGCCTCCGTACCGACGAGTCCCAGCTCCGAGACCGACCGGTCAGGTGCTCTCACAAAGGAGCGGTTGCGGATCGTCGGAAGGCGCCCCCACGGCTGCCGGAGTCCCGCGGCGGCGCGGACCTCGCAGGGGAGCCGGTTCTGGGTCACCTTGCGTACGCCTCGAACCTCCGTGCAAGCGCCGCCCTCCTCTCTTCCGGCAATTCGTGCTCGACGGAGAACAGGTATGCCTCGTGGGGGTGCTCGTGGTCGCTCGTCTCGGGGCTCCCGTCGGCGGAAAGGAGCCCTATCAGGACGCAGTCGTCGCCGATGGTGATCCCGCTCAGCCGGTGGGCTTCCGCGGGCGACGGCGGAAGCCCGAGCACGACACCGACGCGATAGACGTGACCCACGAAGCCGACGAGCTGGCCAGGCTTGAACCGACAGGTCTCGGGGTCGCGACCGCCCCAGGGCGTCTCGTACGCGCCGTGGATCAGACCTCGGACGGCGCCATCCGCACCGAGGATTGTCGTGTCACCCAGGTCGTCCAGACGTGTGACGTCGAGGGTTCTCTCGGCGAGGACGTAGTAGCGGATGCCGCCGGAGTCTTCGTCCTTCGTGATCCTCTCGCGCACGAGGCTCTCTGCCTTCTCGTACGTCGAGAAAACCGCGAGCTGGTGCACCCAGGCGCGGGCGCCATCCGCGAGGGGAGCGTCGACGGACACCTCGCTCAGCTCGATGATCGTCCTCTTGGAGGTCATGACCTGCTCCTCGTTGCCGCCGCCCTGGGTAGCGCGTCGCCGACCCGAGCCCAAGCTCGGCGGCCATCGCCGTTGCCATCTGGATCCTGCGCCGACCCCTCGCGCGAGGTCGAGTCGTTCCCAGTGGCGGACTTCACGCAGCACGCGACACTCGCGCCCCATCCCGACCCGCAAGCTGTTGATCTCTCGCATCCCGATCCTCGCGTTCGCGTCGCGCGAGTGGCGGAGTTCACCATCCGAGCCTGTCCGCGGCCTGGGAGACGTCGTCGGCCGTGACGTGAGCGTAGATGGTCGTTGTGGCGATGTCGGCGTGACGGCACGCCGCCTGGACGACCCGGAGGTTTCCCCCCGATGCCCGGAGCATCCGCGTTGCGAACGTGTGGCGGGTGCAATGGAAGTTCAGATGACGGTCGAGCCCCGCCCGCTGTTGCCAGGTCGTGAACAGCCTCTCGACCGATCGCGCCGACAACCTCGACCCAGACGGCCTGCGCGACCGGCCGCCGCCTCGCGACGCGAACAGCGGGGAAGCGTCGTCGAGCGGCTCCTCGCGTTTCTGCTTCCACGTCAGGAAGACGGCGACCTTTCGCCTCGTGCGCTCAGGGAGCACCATGTCGCCGGGTCGGCCCCCCTTGGTCACCCGCAAGGCCACGACCGTTCGGACGCCCTTGCCGTTGCGCAGGTCTCCCACGTTCAGCGCGACTAGCTCGGCGAGGCGCAGCCCCGTCGTCAGAGCGAGGAGCAGCACGACATGGTCCCGTAGATCGGCGTCGGCGCGAGCGGTTGCAGCGAGGATGCGCTTCACCTCGTCGTCGGTGAGCACCTTGGGCGTCGTCTTGCCGTGCAGCATGGAGCCTCCGGCGAGCCGCGAAAGACGCCACTCGCTGGGCTACTACGTCCCGTCGCCGGGATGTTCAACCACCGGATGGACGCGGCGGAAGGTGTGGCACTCGGTACGGCTATCCTGCTCGTCGAGGCCCCCGCACGGACGAGGCTTTCCCGTCGCGACCGCCACGAGTCGGATGCGGCGGCTAGGCCAGATGACGATCGCGAGAGCGGCATGGATCTCCGCCTCGGGTGAGCGCCGTGCGGTGGCCGCCCCCCGCTCTAGCGGAGCCACGCGGGTGGTACGGCCGGGTCAAGCGGCTGCTCACCAGACGGTGCCGCGTCGAGATCGCCGCGAAGAGGAGCCACGCCGGCACCCGGGAAGTGAAGCTCCACCTCGTAGTAGCGTCCTGGCGCCGCGGCGGCGGCCGCCCGCAGAGCGTCGATGTCGACCCCCCATCCGCCTGCGCGAGGTAACGCGTTCGCGATCACAAGCATCGTGCCGGCCCGAGGGCGCGCGCCGGAACGGGGAAGACCGTGGTGCAGAGCCAGGCGGTCGAGGTGCCACAGCAGGTCATCCCTCACGCGAGCGTGAAGAGTCGCCGCGATGACGGCATCGGAAGCTCGCTGCGCGACGGCGCAAAGGCTGACCTGCTCGTCCACCGTCATGTCGCGAACCGGCGCTCCCTGCCGATCGACGAGAGCCGTCAGGTCCTGGTTTGCACCGACCGTGAACGAACGGTGGATGATGCAGTGCCGCAGCTCGACTGTCTCCGCGTAGACGGAGCAGAGACGCGGCCAAAGGTCCGCGTCTGTAGAGAGCGGTGGGCAAGTGCCGGCGCGAGCGCGAGCGTGTTGCTGCTTCGTCGCGATCGACCACATCGCCCCTCGCATCGGCAACCCGGCCTGGTTCAACGCGAGTTCCGCGACCAGGTCGAGCACCTTCCATGCCGTCGCGACGAGCAAGGGTCGAAAGCGAGCCACCGCCGCCGTCACCTTGGGCTCGGCCATATCGGCAACCAACGTCTGCGTCATGGCGCGGACGCGCAAGTCGTACGTCAGAGCGCTCGGTCCTGGGACGAGGAGATCGACGAGAGGCATCGCCTCCGCGAGAACGAAGCGCTCAAATTCCGTCGCGTCCGCGAAGTCGGCCGGAGTGAGAATCATGCCCTCGTATCCTCCTGCGAAGATCCGGACGCAACCGCCGGACGCTTCCTAGCGCCGTAGCCGGGGGGAAGAGGGCTCACGGTGTGGCGTCCTCGTCCGACGCGCCGACACGCGCCAATGCAGGAATGACCCGAGCCATGGCTTCCGCCCACCCAGCCACGTCGAACTCCTCGACGGCGGCGGGGAGTCCGACGCTCCGGTGATATCGACCCTTCAGCGGGCCGTCGCCGTCTCCCCCGGTGCTCCCGGGCTGCTGCACTGCCGGCAGGGAGAGTGTCCGACGGATGCCATCTATGCACGCATCAACCGCGGCGCGTTGCTCCGGCGAGGCGATCTGAACGTCTTCATACGGATGCGGCTCGGCGAACGCCTGCATCCGCCAGTTCTGCAACTGAAGCCCGATGTTCACGGCAACGCCATCGAACGCTACGACTCGCTCCACGTTGACGAGGGGCAAGCCCCGCGTCTCGCTTGCCTGGACCGACCAGCCGGAGGGCTCGTGGCCGACAGCACGCCGGGCGAGAGCTACGAGCCACGCTCGGCCGAGCGTGTTCTTCAGGCCCGCGTGCGACACGTAAGCGACGAAGCCAGGAGCAGCGCCGCGATCCTCTGGGCCGAGCGCGACCCGTGCGTACCTCAGATCCGCCGTGACGAGGTCGACGGCGGTCACGAGGCGCGTCACCGCGTCGGTGAGTCCCAGAGGTACCGATGCTTCGGCGCAAGAGCGTACGCTCGGCGAAGACCCGCGAGCAGCCCGGCGTAGGTTGCCGGACGCCATCCGGTGCCGGATACAGGCTCGGTGCCCAGCAGCGTCAGGAAAACCTTGGCGCGAGCGGACTTATTGCCGTCGGCGAGCGCTCAGTCGTACTTCGCGAGCTGCCGGCTGTGTTCGATTGCCTTGATCTTGTTCTCGACGGCGACGACGCCGGCTGCGTCGCCCGCGGCCACATGAACGAGGATGTCGACGTCGTGCCACTCCCGCTCAGCGTGCCGGATGACCGTCTCAGGCGACAGGTCGGGCGCGAGCGCAAGGAGGATGGCCAGACGCGCTTCGGGTGGTAGCTCCACGGTCGACAGGAGCCACGCGAGCGCAGCCGAGTAGACATTCTCGCTCATCGCGCAGGCGACAGCCTTCACAAAGTTCGGCGACCACCCCTCGAACGCGCGCTCCGCCTCCATGCCTTCCTCCGTCTCCTCGCGAGTGCGCCAGGATCGTACAGCGAGACCGTCGTGCGCACGCGTCGTCGAGCGTCCCCTGCGACCTCGCGATCGACGTCGCGCGGCTTCGACTCGCGTACGCCATCGTGCGTCGCCGGTCGCCTGCTTCTCATCGAGACCATGCGATACTCGGACGCTATGGGCGGAACATCGGTCGTCACGGACGGACATCGACGTGCCATCGCGTTCATGGCCACCCCGACGTTCCGGTCGCTGGTCGAGACGCATCGGGCTGCGTGCCGTGGTCGAGGCGCCGTCTATTTCCGCCCGACCGACCAGGGCCTCGTTCGAATCGCGCTCCACCCCGCGGCTCGTGCGTACGTCGGGTTCCGTACCCACGCGAATGACGACGGTCACGTCATCACGGACTTTGTGAACCTGCCGACACTGGCCGACACCGAGGCGCGCTTCGCAGGCTTCGAAGGATGGCTGCCATCGGTGAAGCGCACGTCCGACGAAGAGCGCGGGGTCATCGCGTGGCTCGCGCCCTGCCTCGAACGCGGCCTCGTCCTCCCAGACCGTCTCGACCTCGGCGCAGGATGGGTGTTCCTGCACCAGGAGTGGCGGTTCGCGAGTGGAGGGAAGTGCGACATCCTCGCGGTGCATCTCCCATCGCAGCGACTCGGGATCATCGAGTTCAAGTCGGATCGGATGAAGCTGGACGATGCGCGTGAGGAGGTCGACGAGTACCAGCGCGACTGGCTGCGTGAGGCCGCCGAGCTCGCCCCATTCTTCACCGCCCTACTTCGAGCGATGGGGTCAGCGTACGGGAACGACCTGGCGGCCACGGGCACTGTCATGGCGGGCCCAGCCGAGCCCTTCGTTGGCGTGGCTGCTACCCGATCAGGCGTGCGGGTGATCAGAAGATGAGCGGCCGCCGTCGCGGGGGTGAACGCCCGTGAGTCGACCCGGCGGGAAGCACTCGGCGTGGTACACCGCAGCGTGTGGCGCCCAGACGGCGTGGAAGCTAGGGACGCATTCGCTGACGGGCGCCGCTCGACAGCCGGGAACGACCTTCGTCGAGGAGCGCGGCGTGCGCGCCGAGATCGGCCCGTTCCCGATCTGCTTGCCGCTGCCCTTTGCCGATATGAACCTGCTTTCCAGCGTTCGCCGTGATGCCATCGAGCGCTTCGCCAGGCACGACATCGAATGGCATGCGTGGTCGCCCGGACCGTCGGACGTGAAGTGGCCGTCCGGTCACCTCCTCGATTCGCAGGTCCAGTGCGTGAACGTTCTGTTGTCGCTCGCACGGGAGCCGGCGCTCCTGCTCAACCTCGTCCGCCAGGTCGAGCCCGGCGCGACCCACCTGGTGTCCGTCGAGGATGACAGCCCCGTCGCCTTCGAGTGGATCGGCCACAAAGACTACCTGGGCGAAGGACGTGGCCTCCCTCGCCATCGAGGACGGTTCTGCACGAGCGCGGATGCGCTGATCGTCGTCCAGCGACCCGACGGCAGGACGGGCATCCTCGTCGAGTGGAAGTTCACCGAGACGTACGACCACGCCGTCCCGTTTCGAGGGTACGGCGGTACCGACCGACGCGACGTCTACCGCGCTGCGTACGACGGCGCGAGATGTCCGCTGTCAGTCCGGCCGCCTATCGAGGCGTTCTTCCACGAGCCGCACTACCAGCTCCTGCGGCAAGCGCTCCTGGCCGCCGCGATGGTCGAGGCAGGGGAGCACGGCATCGACCGCGCCATCCTCCTCCACGTCGTGCCCGCGAAGAACGGCGCGCTTCGGGCGATCACGACGCCCGGGTTGACGGCGTTCGGCAAGGACATGGCGACGATCTGGCGGCGGCTTTTGCCCGGACCCCGCGTGACCTACCGCTGCGTCGACTCGGGGCCCCTGATGACCTCCACACCCGAGCTACGCGAGCGCTACGGGATGCTCGTGGGCTGACTCTGCATGCGCGCCTCGGTAAGCGTTGTCGCCCGGTCACCTTGTTGGCCGTCGCGTCGTTGCTCCAGGGTTGAGCTTGGCGCGCTCAGCCTTCCTCGCCGCTCGTGCCGCCGCTCGCGCGACCGTCCGAGCCTCGCGTAGCGGGCCGGTGGTGAGGTTCCACATCCTGTGTACGGCATCCCGGCGCTCGCGCGGGCCCATCTCCGGGTGGGTCCGGCGGAGCTTTCGACGCAGCTTCTCGCCCTCGCGCTCCAACGCCGCGGGATCGAGTCCGAGCGAACGCCAGTCGGCGTGGTAGGCGGGCTCCTTGCCGACCTCGGCCAGCACGAACGCGACCACGGCCTCGGGCGTCTCCGTGATCCTCGGGTTCGCGTCTCCGCGCGCTCCACGCAGCGAGAGCCCGACGAGCAGACAGATCTCCGCGTGCTCCCACTCGTCGTCGGTCATGGGTCGTCCGACACGCGCGAGGAAGCGGTTGTTGACGAGGGCGAGGAACGCGTCTCGCTCGGTGGTGTCCGGTCCTGCGGCCGGCGGACTGCCCCGAGTGCCGCGACGACCCAGTGGCTCGCGTTCAATCGCGGCAAGCTCCAAGAAGCCGTGGGCGATTGCTTCGAGGGCCTTGGCTCGACGTTCGTGCTGGCTGATCATCGGGCGACGGTAGCCCCGAGGACACATGTCGGCGTCGGACATGGTTCGACCGACAGCGGCGGCCGGCAGTCAGGCCGGGGACGATAGGCTGGCGGTGAGCTCTTCGTGGGTCGGAACGATCTGGTCACGCTGAACGACGCGAACCTGACGGTGGCGATCGGTGCTGGCTGACACGAGCGGCTTCGCCTGCACGACGACCAAGAAGACGGTTACCCCCTCGATCTGAAGGCGCGGAGGGGACCGCTCGACCGGCTCGTCGCTCGGTAGCTGAAGCCGCTCGTCTGAGAGGTTGAACACGACGAGGTGGGCAGACGACTTGCCGTAGTCGTGCGCGTATCGAATGGCCTGACCGACGCCCTGTTTCAGGTAGGGCACCCGATAGCTCCCGCCGTCGTAGAGCTTGATCTCGCACACCAGCGGGTCGTCACCATCGAGCCCTGCGACGACGTCCGCCTTCCCTGCCGGGGACGCCGGCTGCGAGTACGGGTAGTCGATGCCGTCCGCGAAGAGGAACTCCCGCACGCGTCGATCGTAGATCGCTTCGCCCTTCGCCGGGTTCGCCTCGAACTCCGCGTAGAGTCTCGGCTGCTCGAACCACTCGATCTGGCGACGCATGCGCTCAAGGTGGTGGAGCACCTCGGACTCCGTGTCCAGGCGTGCCTGCAAGTAGTCCACGAGTGGGAAGACGACGTGCGTAGTGAAAGCCTGCGCCGACTCATCCAGATTTTCGCCGTAGGAGAGGATGCGGCCGACGTTTGTTGGATCGCACGCGTCCTCGGTTGCGCACACCTCCATGATACGGAGCAGCGTGCGAAGCTTCTCCGGCTCGGTCGGAGGCCACTCGTGACATGCCCGCTTCGCGCCGAAGACCTCGTTCTTCATCCATGCGTCGACGTCGAACTCGGCCGTCTCCGTTTTCAGCAGCTCGAAGATCGAGCGGAAGCGAGGCGTCCTCTGCAACAGGTCGTGGACGTAGCTGAGCTGAACCTTGTACTGCTTGAACCCCGCCTGTCGCAGAGCGTCGAAGAGGCGCTTCAGCTCGCGAAGCTCGTTGGTACGCATCGGCGCAGGCTACCGTCACTCCGCATCGCGCGGGAACCTCCGAGGGTCGCATCGACGACCCGAGGAAACCGATCCATTAACCTATCGACCGGGTACGCGGGAGCGATACGCCGTGCTTGATGGAGACATGAAGCGCGATTGGCTAAGGGCGGCGTCCGTCCGAACGCGGCGTCGGCCACGCCGCGCGACCGGATTTTGGCCTCGGTGGTTGCCGTGGGCCATTCTCGGACCGCGAGGGGGGGTGGCCTTCGGGTCGCATCGACCCGATCGACGCGTTCCGCGATTCTGGCCCCGGCAAATGTTCCGGCGGCGAATACTAACTCCACGCGCTGGCCGCTCACGGATGCCTGGCCCGGGGCCCTGCGACGGTCTGTCTCATGCGTGAGACACGCCGACCACGACTGGCTCGCCGTGCCCGCGTCAGAGCTCGGCGCCAGCCCCATGACCGGTCACCCCGTCGTCGGGTCCACCTCGACCCGCCACCCGAGCACGATGCTCCTGCCGTCCTCGCCGATCTCGGCGTCCAGCCGCGCCGTCCCGGAGACCGGTCGCCCCGCCTCGTCGACGCCGGCCCAGGCGAGGGTCTCGGCATCCATGCGCCCCACTTCTGTGCTGGTGAGCGGGCCGACGACAGGATCGAGGATGTCACCATAGGGAACCACGATCGGATCGGGCTGCGGGCCGTCGAGAGAGTCCGGGTCCGGCGTCGGAGCGATGGCGAGTGTGTGGTCGGCGATGTCGATGGTCATGCCGTACGCGGGGGACAAGGAGATCATTGGCCGACCCGGTAGTCCTGCCACGACGGTACGCGGAACAGCGCTATCCTGCCCCGTCCTTCCCATGGCCGATCACGACCCTCCAGACCCACCGTCCGCGCCGCTACCGAGCGAGCCCACGACGTCGCCTCGAACCGCAACGGGGCCCACTCGCCCTGGTCGCGCATCGGGCTGACCCCGCCATCCGAGCGCTTGACTAGCCTTCGGAGCAAGTGATCGCCGCTTCGCGCAAGAAGTTCGCCTCAACAACGATCTCACCGAGGCTGACCTGCCCGGAAGTCGAGATCGGCCATGGCGACACCCAGCTTCTTCAGGACCTGGCTGCGGAGTGCCTTCAGATCCCTCCCGGAGAATGACTCCCCGAGGACGGGCACCGAAGCCCTGTGAAGTTTCCCACCCTTCTCCGTCCACTCATGTACGACGTACCGCTGGTCGTACCAATGATGCGCATGCGGAATCCCCCCGGGACGAAGCTTCTCTACGAGGATCGTGCACTCTGGATCCACCCTGCTCCCATCATCGAATAGCGCAGCGGACATCATTCGACGAAAATTCTTGGGGCTCAAATGGTCTGCGGCGAGGGCCACCAGGACGGGGACGTAGCCCATGAAAGCGGTCGGTATCCTCGCGTTGCTATAGTGCCCATCCGGGGTCCGTTCTATGCGCGCGAAGCCCCACGACTCCAGCTTCTCCGTCGGCCAGTCCGTCGTCCCGAGTTGCGCGTGAAACATCGGGTGCGCCTCGCGCGGAGGCTGCTCGTAGTCGTAATGCAACTCAAGCAGCGGAACGCTCCGCCGTGGCGGAGGAAGCTCATCTCGGTGAAAATACCCGACGCAGGTTGTCGACCGCACGACCTGAGATAGGTCCGGAGCAAAGGTCTCCGTCACCTTGACCGTGATGTCGACGTACTTCTTCGCGGACACGGCCTTGTAGGGCCAGTTCGGCAGGTACAGTATGGCCTCCGCCGTAACGACTCCGAGTCGCTCGGAAACAAGCGCTCCCCTTCCGTCGGCGGCGTCAGCGCGCAACTGTTGCTGGCTCGCAGCGTCGGAAAACGCCGTCCAGATTCGCGAGTAGGCTTGCTGCACCTGGACGATGCGGCGCCCCGGAGGACGGGACGACGCGCTCATGCCATGCCGATCCACGGCCCGACTTCGTCGAACACGTCTCGGCGAACTCGCGCAAGATCGGCGCCCCGCGGCAGCCAACTAATCTGCGCGACGGAGTGATCCTCGCAAACGGGATCGTTCGTCATCACGCATACGAAGCCCGCGGGCGACTTCTGATCAACGGCGCACTTGCAGGGCATAGGGGCGGTCCCCGTGGCCTTCTTCACCAGCGACCGCCCATCGGCGACGCCGCTGTCGTGCAATAACTCTACGAGCCGATGTCTCCACCACCGAGGGTCGCGCGGGTCGGCGAATGGTCCATGGTACAGCGCCGCCGCGAACGGCTTCATCACTGGCGGCGCCTCAAACGCCTTCGGCTGGATCCCAAGAAAGCTTGCAGCCGCAGTCCGATCCAGCACGACTCCAGGAAAACGCAGGATGGACTCGTAGAGCCACATGCCGAGCGCTAGCGCGACGCGACGAACACGAGCCTCTCGCGGTACCTTGGTGCCCGCGTCTGAGGTCAGTGGCGTCAGTCCGGCGATCATTCGCTGGTCACCCCGCGTGTACAACGCAAGTTGGTCGACGACCTCCGTGGCCCGTAGCAGCTCTGCAAGTGCGGTTGCTGGTCCACGGAGCTCACGGCGACGGCTCTTTGACTGGCTGATCTCGTCAACCAGTTCTTGGATCTGGCGAAAGCCGTCCGCCAGGACCCGCACCTTCCCGGCCATAGCTACCGGGTCGATCGCGTCGAGAATGATGCGTCCGCCACCGCTCCTGAGCCGCTCCAAGAACGAGTCAGTCTTGCCGGAGGCGTAAATGCACGCGGGTATGCTCAACTCGCTAGCAAGTTTGGAGATGATGGCTTCCGAGAGACCAGGATAATTCGGTAGGGTGGAAAGGTCTCGGTCGGTTACGACGAGGGCAAGCTTCTTGTATTGCGGCCGGCGTAGGACCGCGCGGAGGCGATCCTCGTAGGCTCCCGATCCGACCTGACTCGTATCCAACTGCTGCACCACAAACCGTGGCTTTAGGCTTGTCTTCAGTGCCGCG
>Ga0182024_10018917_pt1 | contig 12764 bp, 9 predicted proteins | sample P32metaG_FD_120480 | JGI IMG/M metagenome (GOLD analysis project Ga0182024, IMG submission 120480) | Permafrost microbial communities from Stordalen Mire, Sweden - P3-2 metaG (Illumina Assembly) | ecosystem: Environmental > Terrestrial > Soil > Wetlands > Permafrost | place: Sweden: Stordalen... | reverse complement strand
CAAAAATTGTGGGCAGTAAGTGGGCACTCTGGCGGGCGGGAGATTGCGCTGATCGCTGTAAGTACCTAATAAATAAGGGCGGAGGAGGAAGGGGCCCGGTGGCCCCACCGGTCTTCAAATCCCCTTCTGTACAGTATGACAAGTTCCTTGAGACTCTGTGGGCAACAAAACCGCGTACTTTTTAAATGCCAACGCTACTCCGCAGCAGGGTGTAGAAGGGCGGAGTGGGCAGTCGGTGGGCACTGGAATGCGTTTCGATGCCCTCGATAGTTTCGGAGGAGTGTTCCCTTCGCCTCTACCTTCAGACCTGAAATCACCGAAGAACTCTGAATACTCGTCGCCAAGGCTAGCAAAAAGCAGTTCTGCGATTTCGTACTGCCTTGGCTTCGAAGACGGATGTAAACAGATGTTGTTCCTTTAGTAAGCCGCCGCCGGCCCGGTCCTCATCCTCGATGGTTAGCGACGATTTCATCGCACCGGTGCGCGCGTTCACTCTGATCCTGTAAGGGTCGCTGAGGTGACTCGGAGATCGGTATACGCCGCCTACCAGCGGCGGCGGGATCTTTCGTCTTGTGTTCCGATTCGAATTATGATTAAAGAGTGCATTCGCGCGAAAGTGCGATCGCATGGTCGAACGACTAGGAGGACTTAGATGAGCAGACCGACTATCGCACAGTTAGAGGCGATTCTAGAGAGTGAGGAAGAGGTAGAGATCGAGATCCTTCCAAACGGCGAAATTCGGGCGAAGGGGCAAACATCGCTGCAGGAGACCGGAGGACGCAAACCACTGACGATGCGCGAAGACTTGGGCGGTGAGTATTCCGAAGGTCAGAGGTAGTTCAATGGACATTCAACGTATCCGCTCGGAAGTGATTCGGGCTGCAGAACAGTTTGCATTTGTTGAAGCTCACCCGACTAACGATGGCGGGGTATACGTGAAAGCGGCCCTACAGACCTCCGCTGGGAAGACATACATCCTCGCCATTTACTTTCCGGACTACCCCAGCCGCATGCCACAGGTGTTCGTTACTAACCCGACCTTGCGGCCGACTGGAACCAATCACATGTACCGAGAGGGAAGCATCTGTTTCCTTCACCCCAACATGTGGAATCCCGGACGCCACACTTTAACCTTTGTCCTTGGACGCGTTGCCAAATGGCTTAATAAATACGATTGCTGGCTCATAAACGGCGGCCATTGGCCGGGTGCGCAGGTGGAACACTAGATGCCGCTCGATTTTGGTTTACTCTCGATGACCGAATTGCGGACCCGCCCGGGCGAGATACTCGACCGTGTCGCAGACGGGGGAGAAGCATTTATTATCGAGCGTAACGGCCAACGGAAGGCATGTCTTGTGCCTTTGTCGGTTTTTCTTCCAGATATCGCGCCCGCCAGAATCGCCCACGAGATCCAGGAGCTCGTTCGGCATGGCGAAGAACACTCGACAACATTCACCGCGGGCCGTGAGCTGTCATTTCGGTTCGCATGCAAACTGTCAGACGGAGCATCTGTCGAGTTGGAAGTCTTGCTGCCACACGGATACCCCCACAATTGCCCGCGTGTCTACGCCAGTGGCGTTGCGGAAGGTTCGCCCCATCGCTGGGCGGATGGTGCGCTTTGCCTTTACGGCGTGATGAGCGGATGGAACCCAGGGAAACAGACCGTCTTTTCGACTCTGAATCTCGCTCGGCAGTGGCTCCAACGCTACGACACTTGGCGCAAAGTCGGCAGATGGCCCAAGCAGGAAGAATTGCAAGATGAACGAGAATGATGATCAGCTTTTTGCGCGCATAGCCTCTCTCTTCGATGTGGGGTTGCTGAGTGAGGCGCAGGTACTCATTGCCGGTTGCGGTTCAGGCGGGGGACAAGTTGCTTTGCAACTCGCTATGTCAGGTGTTCGGAAGTTTGCCCTGTTCGATTCTGATGTGCTTAAGGTCGAAAACGTCATCCGCCATGTATGCGGTCGCCGCTATCTCGGACAATTGAAAGTGGATGCTGTCGCAGACGTTCTGCATGACCGCAATCCCGCGATTGATATCACTCGCCATCACGTTGATCTCATGGCCTGCAGAGACCTCGCCGATCATGTTAGGCGGAGCAGTGTGGTGGTCATGGCGACCGACAACGAGCCCACTCGCTATCTTCTCAATCAACTATGCGTGGAAACTAAGACTGCGTTTGTGACCGGCCGTGTCTTTACCAGAGGCATTGGCGGAGAAGTATTCGCTTACCGTCCAGTAGAAGGTGGATGTCTAGCATGTCTTGAAAGCGTTCTTGAGCGCTCTCAATTTCGCGACGGAGTGCGAGAGATTGATTTGGTTTCCGATGAGGAGCGCGAAAAGCTCTACGGGCTCGAGATCAGCGAGATCAAAGACTCGCCTGGGTTAAACGTGGATATTTCCTTCATCACATGTTTCCATACCCGGCTTGTACTCGATGCGATCGCACGGACGCTCCCGGAGCGGCCGAAATTCCTGCCAGCGATTGAGACGAACTACCTCGTTTGGGGAAATCGTCCGGTACATCCGTTCAAGAAACATTTTGAACTGCAGCGACTTCGGGTCCATCCGCAACAGGGGTGCCTTGTCTGTGGCAACGGAGATTCCAAATGAAGTTCCATGCCAGCGAGAACGTTAAAGTGCGCTTCCCCGAAGCGGCGCTTTCGGTGATCTTCGACGAATGTGATCGCTTTGACCAAGACGAAACGGGCGGCCGTGTTATCGGCACTTTCGAAACAAGCGGTGATCACCTTACTTTGAACGTAAAGGGCACAATCGAGTCGGGTCCACACGCGCTACGCACGCCAGTCAGTTTCTTTCAGGACGGGAAACATCAGGAGCGTGTCTTTCGCAGAATCGAGCGCAGTCATCCTGAGATCGAGCACCTAGGTAATTGGCACACACACCACGTTAACGGACTGTCAAGACTCAGCGATGGCGACGTAGATACGTATCGGCGAACGGTCCAGCATCACAACCACAATATCCCATTCTTTTATGCGATGCTCGTTGTAGCAAAAAATAAATCCACGAAGCTTCATCAGCGTTACGATGTGAAGCACTACATATTCCGCCGCGATGACGATCGTGCCTACGAGATCCCAAGCCGGATGGTCGAGGTCGTTACTGCGCCTATCCTTTGGCCAGTAGAGACGGAAGTCAACAATGCCGGCAATTCACTTCCAGGTGATTTGCGAGCGAAGGCACAGCGTGTCTACGACCGAGATATACTTGGCGAGTTCTACCGTGAAGTTCACCCTTTCACTTCGGCGAAGCTCGGACTGTATTGGCGGGGATCTCTTGAGCTCCTTGATGGCTCGAAAATGCAGGTTGTCGTGGTCGAGAACGCATCGCCCTCTGGACCAAGTTATTCGATTGTCGTCCGCGAGGTTCCTTCAGCGGTGAAAGCTATCGCAGACCAGCTCGCCGCGCGCGACTTTCCGTCCGCTCGGGCGGCATTGATCGCAACGGAGCGGCTTTGTAATCGGGCTCTCTACGAGGGGAGTGGCCACTCACATGAGACAACCTCTAGGTTGAAGTGAGGCACTATGGACATCTTCACACTATACGTGGCGCAGGGAGCGTTGGCCGCAATTCGCTCGGGTGACGAGGCAATAATCGTCGACGCGCACATGCCAAACTGCGATGACGTTACGCCGGAGCAGATCGAACAGAGTCTCGATCGCTACCTTTTCAAAAGAAAGATTCGCGGTTTGATCCTCACCGGTCTGGACAGAGATCATGCATGCCCTCCGGGCGTTGACTCGATCCTGTCCAAACATGAACCAGATTGGATCATGTATCCCAAGTACTATAAAGATACTGATGCTGCTTCCGAGGTATTCGATATAATATCGCGAGAAGAACGGCGCCGCGCGCGATCCAACAAGCCACTTATGCGTAAATCTGTGCGCGTCGATCGCGTCGATTCGCGAAATCTTACGGACCTTGCGAACTACTTTTCGTTCGAGCTGTTTTCTCCTCACACTGAAGATATGGATTCCTCCAACAACAGCGGCCTTGTCCTTAAGGTTACCGGTCTGGATCGTAAAGGGTTCAGATATCTGATAACTGGCGACACCGAAACTGAGCGTTGGGAGCGTATTAACAATCTCTTCGGCGCGTCGCTCCGCTCAGACGTTATGGCTGCACCACACCATGGGTCGCGCACTGGTGTGAACGCGCGCACCCTTCTCCTGGTGAGTCCGGACACTATACTTGTGAGCGCCGGAGTGGATAATTCGTACGACCATCCACACGGGTCCGCAATCATCTTATACGAAAAGGTTGCTAAGCACGTATTTTCGACACACGCCGAAGGCACGTGTCTCCTGACCAGACGCTTCGGGGAGGGCTTCGACACGCAGTTGATAAGCCATTTCGACCGAACTGCTGCGAATGCCTAGGACAGGTAAGATCTTTCTGCCTGAACCGCCCGCCATACCTAAAGAACCAATCTTCGGGCTCGCGCTTTCCGGCGGCGGTTCGAGGGCTGCCGCATTTCATTCAGGTACCGTCCGAGGTTTGAGCGAAGTAGACCTGCTAGACCAAGTTAACACCGTATCGAGTGTATCTGGAGGTTCGCTGTTCGCCGGCGCTTGGATGGCTGCGCGATGGAAGGGATACAGGTTAAGTACGTTTTTGGATCGAATTATGCGGGAACTTGCGGACGGGTTCATCGCGCGTTCAATCACTCTGCGCTCGTGGCGGCTAATTCTTCCCTCTTATACACGATCGAATCTTCTTGCGGAGACATTTGATCGGACGCTCATGTATGGAATGCGCCTCAGAGACCTGCCTGATTGTCCTGTCCTTTGCATCAACACGAGTGTGATGAACACGGGCCAGGTTGGTAAGTTCAGTCGTGATGGGTTCTCGTCTACTGGGATCCAGGCGCCGGGAGAAGCCCAAGGAGACTCGAACCCCATCATCCCCCTCCCTGACTTCCCGGTTGCCCTAGCGGCCGCTGCGTCCGCAGCTTTCCCCGTCGGCCTTCCACCAGTATATCTGATGCGTGGCGAGCATATTCCCGAAGGTTGGGGCGGGGAAAGTCTCGCCGATCATCGTAGATTTGCGTTAATCGATGGAGGCGTCCTTGAAAACCTCGGAGTTCAGACGCTGCTGAAGAGCGAGCGGTTTGGCGCCTGGAATCTCCTCATTAGTGACGCCGGTCAAGCTGAAGAGCCCTGGAACCCGAAAGGCATCGCGAATAGTGTTCGCGGAGCAATTGTCGGGATGGTTTCGTTCCCGATCCTTGAACGTGTCGCGAATATGATGAACAGCAAGCAAAATCGTCATATGCGACTCGGTGCTTTCGGCGAGCTGGAGCGCAGTTGGCTGGTCGACAGCCTCCGCACCGGAATCTTGCAAGTCGGTTTGGCTGAGTATCTGTCCGGTCAACCAACATTGGCTCGGCGGCTTGTTCTATTCGTCCGACTTAATCAAACAATGAGAGATCTTTTGAAAAGGATACCTCGCTGGCGCCTGCGTGAACTTGCCGCTCGTTCTTCTCAGCTTCTTCCTGACCGTTTACCTACCGCGACCTTACTGAAACGACTTGGTGTCCAGCTTGACCGCGCATTGGAGATACACGCTGCTCTGGGAGGCGATGCGCGAATCGAAGAACTTAACCGCATCAGCACACACTTCACTGCACTTTCGAAACACGAGATAGAAGATCTCGCGGCGCATGCATGCTGGCAGGTGCACGCTATGCGAGCGCTGTATCTGTGATCAGTGCTGCGGTTATGCACACCGACATTTCATTTCCCGATCGGCCAAAGAGGTTATCACGCTTCATATAGGCCCGATGCGAGAAGAGCAGGAAGCAGAAAAATGAACAACCATACAGCGATCGAGGGTCTAAGACGCCTAGTGCTCAATAAGCATCAATCACTTGTTGAGGACATCGGCGTTCCCGCCCCCTTCCTACAATTGCTTGACGAGAGTGGTCAAGTAGTATCGTACGAATCAGCTTTGGCAGCGTCAGGCAGCCAAGCGACGACCTCGAGCGGACTGCGGTCGTTCGAACCAAAAGCTGGCGAAGGTTTTTACGCCCAGTTGCGGCGACAACAAGAGCGGCGATATCAAGACTACCTCACTACAGTCTGGGTGGTGACGGGACCGGATTGGGAGGCCGAGGTAACGATAAGTGAACCGTCGGAAAATCGACCATGGATCGTTGAACCGCGTATCACAGAGTCGAGTGAAGAAGGTATACGGTTTCTTTCACTGTTCGCTCAATGATGAAATAAATCAGTGAATCCGCCTTCTTGTTCTCCTCAATCACCGTTCTAGTCGCCAGAGCAAAAAAAGTACCATATGAGACTGGATGACTTAGTCGCCGATGCCAGGACGTCCTTAGACGAATCGATAAAGGAGATGATCGATCGCCCGGCGTTCCGTGACGATATGAATCGTCTGGGCCGCTACGCTTTCTGGACTAACGCCGAGAACAGGCCCCATCTGTGGGACCATCAGAAAGCAGCAATCGGCACTGTCGTCGCTTATCTAAATGGGGACAAATCCATTCCCGAGCGGCCTGATCACATTGAAGCCGCTCTCCTCAAGCTTCCCACAGGAACCGGAAAATCCGGAATTATTGCCGTAGTTGCGCGTTGCCTTCCAAGGGTCCGAAAGGTTCTTGTGTTGACACCGCGCGAGGCTCTAACAAAGCAGTTGCTGAGAGACGTTCAATATCGATTTTGGGGACACATTGGTTATCATGTCCAAGAGAGTCAGCTGTTTGCAGCGACAGCTGAGACAATCGGGGCGGAACTACAAGCCGCCTACACCGATACTTTCCTTCCAAGTCACTGCAACGATATGTTCACGCATCTAAATGAAGCCGACCGGGTCGTACTTGTTGGCACTCATCAGGCACTGGATAAGATACGCCGAGCCGCACTGGATGACGATGACGCAAGCGCCGGAGTTTGCAAGGAGCTGCTTCATCGTATCAAGGAGACCTTCCAACTAATCATCGTCGATGAAGGCCATTACGAGCCGGCGATCTCATGGTCGCGTGGCGTTCGTGAATTCAATCTCCCAACGATCCTTCTAAGTGCCACGCCGTATCGCAATGACTACAAGTCGTTTCGCGTTAGGGGCCGATACTTGTTCAACTACCCCTACGCAGACGCCGTTACGGAGCGCATCATCCGTCCCGTGGAGATCGTCGTCCCCGCCGCCGACCCCAGAACGCTACAAGGCGCCGCCGCGGTCAAGCAATTCGTTCAGTTGCTGAAGACGGAACTACCCCCGCGGCTCGAAGCCACCGCACGCTGGTTCGGGGACGAAGATACGTTGCCGAAAGTAATGATCCGAGGTGATGAGCTGGACAAGCTTATTTCTCTTCAGACGGCGATCGATGAAACGTTTGAAACCAAATCGGTTGTCATTCACGATCGCGCGGAGAAGACCGAACAGAACAAAAACCTGTTCAATTCCGTATCGTCTGCAACCCAAGCTCGTCCTCATGCGCAATTCTGGATTCATCAATTCAAGCTTATGGAGGGCATCGATGATCCATCTTTTGTGGCTGTGGCTATATTCGATCTCATGGGAAACGCGCGCCAGCTTGTACAACAAATCGGCCGTGTCACGCGCCACTCAAACGGTGACGGAAGGGTGAAGCAGACCGGCTGGGTCCTTGCCACTTCCGCAAACATTGATCGTATTCAGACATCGTGGAAGCGATATGTCGCCTATGAAGGCTACGCTGCCAATAATGCCCGTTTCATTGTAAGCAACGAGGTCACGCTGCCTGACAGGCTTCTCGAGCTTATGGCCGAGTATCAATATATCGGCGGCGAATTTCGGAGGCGCTTTGAACTCGAAGCGCCTCTTGCAGCAGAGGATATTCAGCTTCCCCAATCGGCGGCTGTTCTTAAAGCAGATACGCGAATCACCGATATTGCTGAATTCGCCACTTTTATAGAGGAAGCCATATTGGACAAAGACCGGTTCAAGATCACGCCGATAGCGGGATTACCTAGCAATATGATGGGGTTCTCCTACTACGCTTGGCGCAATACGCCACTGTTGGTCGACAGATTTTTTTCTGAATGGAGATTCGGAATCTTCATAGCCGTTCATTACGGTGAGTTTGTCTTCATGCACGACACTGAAGGTCTCGTGGTGGACGTCGAGAAGCTCGGCCTTAAACGCGCTGACCGAAGCCTGATGGAAAAAGCGTTCCCTGAGCAGGATGATGCCAATACGACGCGACTGTCCCGCCTTTCATTTTCATCACTCGAAATGTCTCAAAATGCCATCCGCGGTATGGCTGTCAGAACGCGCTCGTTCGCCGACGTTTTTACCGATCTGCTTGACCCATCGCTTGTTCCGGCGACAGCGTTTGGATTCGTAAATGGGCGCGCCCGATACCTGGGCTTTGTGCGTTCGCGAATACGGGAAGGAACCGAGCGCTACGTAGGCGTGCAGGAATATCTAAAGTGGACCGCTCAAGTTGCGCTGGAGCTGAACGACGATGACAGGACACGAAACAGCGTTTTTGGTCGTTATGCCCAGGTTGTTGCTGGTCTTCCGCCCGAGGAAGCGTCACCGACGTCGATACTACTAGACTTCTCAAGAGATGCGTTTATCGATACCCAGGACGATGAGGCGACTGCTGCGCAAGCCATCAACAATGAAGAACCCGAGTATGATGAACTGTGCGCTGATGTCGATCCGATCACTCATCAGTTTCAAATAAAAATTGCTGGCGCAGACGTGCCGTGTTCGATTGAATACCGAGAGAGTACCGGGACCTATCGGATAGAAAGCGAGAAGTTAAACGAGCTCTTTCCTCCGAAGGAAACAGAGAACCGCAGGCAGCGACAGACCATTGTGCAACGCCTGAATCATGATCAGGCGTTCCGTGTCATCGTTCAGAACCCTGCAATCGTCTATTCCGAAGGACGATTCTACAAACCGCGCTTGAGATGGACAGTAGAAGGCGGCGGGAAACCTATACTCGATAGCGTCATTGCGTCCCTCAGTCTGGAAAACGTTACGGCGGAAAAAGGCGAAGGCCTCTATGACACAGATAGGAACGGGTGGTATCGAAAGTCAATTTTCGGCCTATTCTCTGCCGTATGCGAACAACGACTCGGTGCGATCGGGATCGCTGACGACGACCTGACGCGCGCCATCGCCGGCTATTCCATTTGGTTATGTGACGACGACAACCGAGAGAGTGCGGATTTTATTGGGATCAATGAGGACGAAAAGAGAATCGTCTTGGTCCACGCCAAAATGGGAAAGCAGGGGGAGGGTGGTACCGGCTTCAACGTAACAAGTCTCCAAGAAGTGGGTCGTCAGGTCTTGGCAAGCCTCGCATTTATTTCCCGCGGTGAACCATCTCCAGTCTGGTCGTCTTCACGCTGGGAATCGGATGTTCAGGCGAACGTTGTGCCGTTGGAAGGCAGGAACAGGATATTCAAGAGTGCTTCCAGTTTAAGCGCCGCGCAGCTGAACGAAAGGCTAGTTCAGGCAACTCAGAATCCGTCCTTCGACAAGGAAACCTGGATCGTTAGTGGGAAGGCCGTGAGAAAAGCTGCTTTGATCGAGGGTCTGGATGCAGAACCGCGAGAGAACCGCCTTCGCCAATTTCTTATGCACTGGGACGCTCTTCAAACTGCGTGTGCGCGCGCGAGCGTTCGTTTGCGGCTATTTTGCGACTGATTGAAAAGGTCTCCTCATTTTTTGGATTGGACGCACTGGATTTGTGTCGGCTCTCAGATTCCGACGCATTCCGGCGGAAGCCCAAATCCTAATTTTCGATCGGCGTATCCTTGCCGCGTCCCGCCGATCATCGTAACTTCACGAGGAACCGGGGGGATTCAAGTTCCGTGGCAGGTGAGCGTCTCCATCAAGGCCAAGTGCTGGCAGGTTCGCTCTTCAGTGAGCCGATGCGGATAGAAACCGTCAGGCCCGTAAGCGGCGACACCTGGAGCGTCGGGCTAGTCGGCGTTCAGTCCGAACGTTTTCGCAACGTAACGCTGACCGCGGCTGATCTCCAAAAGCTCACAATTCAGGAGACGACCTGCTCGTACCAGGGCGACTGCGATCTGCTCCGTCTCGGACTTCAGGCGTACATGCTCGGTATCGCCTACGAGTTCGACCCGTACTTCGGTCTTTCCATTTCTCGTGTAGATCCACTTCCTCATCAGCTTGAGGCCGTTTACGACTATCTCCTCAAGCTGGCGCGCGTTCGTTTTCTTTTGGCCGACGATGCGGGTGCAGGTAAAACGATCATGGCGGGTCTGCTGGTCAGAGAGCTGAAGCTTCGCGGCTTGGTTGAGCGAGTTCTCGTCCTGTGTCCGGCAAACCTCACGTTCCAATGGCAGCGGGAACTCAAGGAAAAGTTCGACGAAAAGTTCATCGTGCTGAAGGGCGGTGATATTCGCGAGCAATTCGGTATCAACCAGTGGCTCGAAAACCGCCAGATCATCACGTCGCTCGATCTCGCGAAGCGGGAAACAATTCTGCCTGGTTTGCGGCAGGTCCATTGGGACCTCGTCATCGTCGATGAGGCTCACCGGATGTCGTGGTCCCCACCCGCTCGGAAAACAGCGCGCTACGCGCTCGGCGAGCTGTTGCGCGACCACTCCGATCACTTCCTGATGCTGACCGCGACGCCCCACAAAGGCGATCCGGAGAACTTCAGCCTCTTCCTCCAGCTGCTCGATCAGGATGCCTATGCCGATGTGAAGTCGATTCGCGCGGCCATCACTCGCCGCGTCGCGCCCTTCTATCTGCGACGCACCAAGGAGGCGATGGTTTACTTTCCCGAGCGTCAGTCTGACGGCAGTTGGGTTGCTCGAAAAATTTTTACAAAGCGCGATCCTCGTACCGCCGATTTCACTATCGATGGCGACGAGTTCGATCTCTATCGCGATGTGACCTCTTTCGTGAAGTCGCAGTCCTCTCGCGCCGCCGCCAAGGGCGACGATCCCCGCGCACGCGCCGTTGGCTTCCTGATGGCTCTCTATCAGCGCCGACTCGCTTCGAGCGCTGACGCTCTGCGGCACTCGCTGGAAAATCGCGCCCGACGTCTCGCGGAAGGGTTGAAGCGCGCGCAGGACATTGCGCTCACCGCTTCCGATCTGCCGGACGCCGAAGATATGGAGGAAATGGAGGAGGCCGAGCGCGATCGCATCGAGCGCGTACTCGAAGCTGTCACGCTCGCCCAGAATCCCGCGCTGGTTCGCGAGGAGATCGCCGATCTCGAGGAACTCGCCAAGCGTGCCGGTGCCTTGGAGGAAGCCGAGGCCGAGGCCAAGCTGGCGAAGCTCAAACAGGTTCTGAAGGAGCAGGGATTCTTCGAGGATTCGGGTGAGCGGCTCCTGATCTTCACCGAGTTTAAGGACACGCTCGACTACCTCGTCCGCAAGCTCACCAACTGGGGTTTCAAGGTCGGCTTCATCCACGGCGGGATGCAAATCGGTTCACGTGACGTGAAGGGCAGCAGGCTCTATGCGGAGCAGCAGTTTCGCGAAGGCGCGATCCAGGTGCTGGTGGCGACCGAAGCGGCTGGCGAAGGCATCAATCTTCAGTGCTGCCACATCATGTTCAATTACGACATTCCGTGGAACCCCAACCGGCTCGAACAGCGGATGGGCCGCATCCATCGCTATGGTCAAACCCGCGACTGCCTGATCTTCAACTTCGTCGCGACGAACACGGTCGAGGGCCACATTCTCGACCGCCTGCTCGAAAAGCTCAACGAGATTCGCAATGCGTTGGAAGACGACACGGTTTTCAATGTCGTCGGCGAAATTCTTCCATCGGCACAGATGGAACGTATCCTTCGCGAATACTATGCCGGCAACCTGGGCGAGGCGGATCTGGAAGATCGCCTTCTACGTGATGTGAGCGAGGATCGCTTCCGTGCAATTTGCCAAAACGCGCTGGAAGGACTCGCCTCGAAGAAGCTGAACCTGCAAATGCTCGTCGAGCGCCGCGCCCGTGCGCAGGAGCATCGACTCGTTCCTGAGACCATCGCTCGCTTCGTCAGTCAGGGCGCTCCTTACGTGCCGTTCACTCTCAAACCCGTGCCCTCGATGCCGCATACGTTCGATCCGGCCGCGACTCCGCAGGCCTTGCGTCGCTATGAGAGCCAACCCGATTGGAAAATGGCTCCGCTGGCCGCTAAGTACCCGCGATTCTCGACCGACCGGGAGACGGCTGAAAAAAGTAGCCTCGAATGGGTAACGCCGGGACATTCGATGTTCGAGGCGCTTCGGCGTAACGTCCTCGAGCGCGCGCGTGAATCCTTCGCCGATGGTGCGTGCCTCTATTCCCTCGACGTGGCCGCGCCAGTGAGAATCGATTTCTTCCGGGCGCGCGTCGTCGATGGCTTGGGCGACGTGATTCACGAACGCATGTTCGCGGTCGAAATTCGTGATGACGGCAGTTTCGAGCTTCGCGATCAGAGCATCCTCGGGAACATGAGTTCCGCTTCCGTCCCCGCGAGCTTGCCAGCCGTCGCGCATGAGCCGGAGCCTCGTGCGTGGCTGAACGAGCATGTGCTGACGGCTTTTTTGGATGAAGTCCGGCAAGAGCGCGCCGCAGAAGTCGAACGAATTTCTCAGCACGTCGAGTTGTCGCTGACCGAGCTTCTCAATCGTGAGGATCAGTTGATTGGACGGCTCGCGCAAGAGGCGGAACGAGGCGTCGAAGGTGCGGCGGGCAATCTCAAGCAGGCTGAAGATCGTCATTCCGCATTGATGGCGCGTCGCGAGAAGCGGCGCCAGGAT
>Ga0182024_10018916_pt1 | contig 12764 bp, 9 predicted proteins | sample P32metaG_FD_120480 | JGI IMG/M metagenome (GOLD analysis project Ga0182024, IMG submission 120480) | Permafrost microbial communities from Stordalen Mire, Sweden - P3-2 metaG (Illumina Assembly) | ecosystem: Environmental > Terrestrial > Soil > Wetlands > Permafrost | place: Sweden: Stordalen... | reverse complement strand
GGTGCCGTTGTCGTTCTTCGACTTGGCAAGCTTCTCAATCTGAGCCGCCGTGAGGGCCTTAACGCGAGTGCGGATATCTGTTGCGAGCGCTTCACTTAATTTTAGTTGGTCCATACGTTGTTGTTTTTATGATAGCACCTAGCTTTCATCGCGCTTTCAGGTGTGGATAATCGCTAGAAAATCTTGGTCCAAACGCTGCCGTTGCAGCCCCACTCGTGGCTGTTTGCAGCGTTGTAGAAGATGGCGCCGGCAGTGTCGGCCTCACAGGCGGTCGTGGTTCCCGATGCCGTGATGACTGCCGTTCCGTTTATCTGCACCGCCGTCGTCGATGCTGGGCGCGATGAGGTCGCGCTATTGAGGTTATCGTTGAAGATGTCCGAGCCAGCCGGATTGAGAATTTCGCTAAAGGCGGTCGTGTCGTTGTTGGTGTAGGAGCCTGCCAAGCTGTTGGTCGAGGTGGCAAAGGTGTACTGCCCCGAGGTCGTGGCGAGGAAGTATTGGGCGAGTCCACCGACGTCAATTGTCGTCGAGGTGCCGAAGTAGATGGCATAGCCCATGGCGCCGTTTTCGGGCGTCCATTTCAGGATGATATCTTCCGGTGAGTTCTGGGTGGTCGAGGCGTCAGTGGTGATGGTCGCCGAGTTTATGAGCGTCGTGGTGCCACTACCGTCCAGCGCCGCTACTTCAAAGATATAGGGCGTCGAGGAGGCGAGTCCTGAGGCCGCGGAGCCGTTGGAGCTGGTCGCGATTGAGGAGATGATAGGCGGAGTGATGGGAAGCGCGAATGAGAAGTTTGGCGCGTTCGTCACGACAACGGTGTTGGTCTGCGAGCCGTTTATAACGTCAACCAGATGGGTCAGGAAGGGCGAGCCGTAGTTGGCAGCAAGTACTCCCGTGGCTAAGACGGGGACCGAGAGGATGCCCGCGATTATCTGAAATGTTTTAGTGAAAAGTGTCATACGTTGGTTGAATGATAACAACTAAAAACGAGCGTCGAGGGGAGTGTGGATAACGGCTATTTTATTGTGAGCGTGCCACCTTTGATGGTGAGCGGTGAGGAGATTTGGACGACGGGTCGGGGCGTGGATGGTGGCGCGGCAGGAAGCAGCTCGTAATAGTCGACACCCCACGGAGTAGAGCTATTTGAGGCAGAGTAACCAATCGTGTACGTGCTTACCGAAGCTGCTGGCGTGTATCCTATACCGCCTCCCTCTTGGTCGCCGCCGCCGCTATAGAAATAGGTTGCAGACACATGGCCAGTCCCCGTCGGGGTGATTGATGAAATGGGGGCGATTGGACTGCCGTTCGTAGCGACAAAATCCACGACCATGCTTCCTGCACTTGAGGTAGTAAAGTTCTCGGAGATAGATGTTCCCGAAACGCTAAAACCTGTGTGACCTGTAAATGGGTTTCCGGTTTGCTGGGCTCCAAAAAAACTTGCAATCGAACAATTCAGGTCAGTTTCAGTACCATTATTAGTGATTGAAAGCGTGTTGGCGCCGGTTGGCGGATTTTGAAGATAGTAATAGGAATATTCATTTGCCACTGTCGAAGTGGCGAGGTGTACCATCGCTACACCTCCGTAACTGACGCTTGCAACGCTAAACGCATTAGGGGTCGCAACGACTAGGATACCATTTGCGCCCGCACCCATCGTATAGGAAGTAGTTTGCGTTCCGCTTGCATCGCATCCGACCCACGTTGCGGCGTTGTCACTGGATACTGAAGCGAACGCACCCTTTGGCAACGCAAACAGAACCACCGATACGATGGCGAGCGGCGCGAGTATTTTGTAGAGGCGTTTCATACCTACCAAAAGCCGAGCCAGTTGATAATGGCGGGAATAAGCGGTGGCGAACCCGTTACGTCTTGCGAGGCAGGTTCAAAGGCAGCCATGATGCCGTCGTAGCCGCGGGAGACGCTTTGCGTTTCGTTCATCGAGTGTGAAGCGGCCGTCTGTGCAGAGTTTGTATCTGACAAGACTGCACCATAGTGAAACCCGCCAACTTGCCGGTGCAAAGTGTTAGCCCCATCGCTCGCCCAGGTGCCGTCTGGAAAGCTCCACCAGACATACCAATCGTTCGCGACGGTGGAAGTAAGTGATTGAGTTACTGCGGTCGTAGGTGACGAGTTAGGAACGCCTTTTACTGCCCACTTATCCAATGTGTGGAGCTGGCTCACGCCCGAGTAACAAGTAGCAAATAACTCGATGGTATCAGAACTCCCGAGGCTCATGAGAAAAGTTTGGTTTGTTGAAGTCGCCCCGGCAAGATAATACGCTTTCAATATAATTGCAGATGAACTCGCGATGACCGACGTCAAAAGGGTCATGGCTACCCCGTTATCGGTCATTGAGTTCACAACAACTGACTCGTTGTTATCAGCAAAATAAACGACTTGTAGCGCATTGTCGGTGGTGCAGACGACACCGGGCAGTGAGGGAGCGGTTGTAGCGGCGTTGTTGCCGTTAGTTGCACTATTGACATACGCAATAGATGTGCTGGCGTAGACGGCAGGGGGTGGCGCGAAAAAGAAAAGTACGGCTATAATGGACACCATGCCAAGTAACTTTTGGGGCAATGTTGGGCGACTTTTATTGTTGATTGTTCTTTCTCCGGTCATTTTAGTGTTGGGTATCATCGCGTTTTCAGGCGAGAGAGCACAAGAGCGCTAATTGCTATCTTCCAAGTCTGCGGTGACGGTGATGTTGTTTGGTGCCGAGGCGTTGTGGCCGATTTCCATGTAGATAGCCTGTGAGCCGTTCCACACATTGTTGGTAGACACGGCAACTTTTGCGAATGGGTTGGCACATTGCACCGCCGACGTTGTAGCCGAGCCGGTCCCGAACGCTACCCAGGCGGTGCCGGTGTCAGTCTGGCAGCGAATGTTGAGCATGGTTGTTTTATGTAGTGGGTTAGCGACCACTAGCGTCGTAGAGCCTGAAGAGCCAAACGCCCCGTCATACACGAGCGTTGAGGAAGCGAACGTGGAGGATACGGAGTGAACCGCGAAGAGATTATTGTTCTGGGAGGCCCCACCGAATGCCAGAGATGTGGAGGCAACGGAGTTGGTGTTGTCGTAGAGGTCACCTGCAAAGAGCGTCGGGACGGTGCCGGAGTTCGGGATGTTTATTTCGCTCGCTATCGTTGCGGCGGTCGTCGAGGCAAATTTGATGGTGAACCCGTTCGAGGAAGTTGCCACGCCAATAAAGGCCGTGTCTCCACTGTTGGTATAGAGAAGTAAGTTTGCGCCCGGGCCGGTCGAGTTTGTGCCGCCGTTGGCTACCGAGAGCTGGGTGCCGCTCCAGTCGGCGTTGTTGATTGAGGCACAGGTTGTGCCGCCAGTGGCGGAAATAGCCGTAACAAACTGGCTGCTACATGCACTCGCGCCGCCATAAGCACCTTCGAGACCTCCCGCACCATTTAGTACGAGGGCGGATTTAACGCCTTGGTTGGTGATGCTCGATGAAGCGACCAACGAGCCGATAGTCGAAGTAGAGAAAATACCGCCCTGGAAGTCTTCGAGAGCCGTTGAGGTGGCGGAGACATTTATTGCTCCCCACGTTCCCGGCGTGAAGGGGTAGGCAAAAGAACTACCACCCGAGCACGTCCCCGCTCCCACAACACCTGATGAGTTGGTGCCGAGACACGATTGGTTTGGTAGTCCCGAGATAGTGAGGTTGGTGGTCGAGGCGACGCCAAGCTGTGAAATTTGAAAGAGCAGGGTCGTCGAGCCGATTGCGAGCAATGGCCCGGTGGTTGAGGCGGTGTTGACCGTTAAATCATTCGTTCCATAGTTGTCGTTTATGGTGAGCGCGGTGGTCGACGTGGTGGCGATAACCGTGTTGCTGAAGGTCGTCGTCGCGGGGCCGAAGAAACTCGTTGAGGAACCCATGAAGCCAAGCGTGTCGAAGATAGGAGTGGTAGTTTCAGAGACACCGATTGAAAAGTTTGTAGCTGGGGTAAAAGGATACGTGCCACTACCGCTTGAAATGGTGTTGCATCCGAACAATCCAGTCGCAAGGGTATAGGTGAGTGCGCTGCTTCCACCTGAGCAGCTACTAAGTCCTGCGCCTGAGAGTGTCGTAAGCGTCGTTGAGCCAGTCGAGAGAGATGTCGTTGTTGCGTTCGTTGCAGTCAAGGCGGCGAAGTTTTGTAACACACTCCATGTGTTTGTGTGTCCGAGCGCGAGTGAAGCATCTACATTGCCAGTCGGAGAAGAAATGGTGAGAGAACCTCCAGCGGATGCGAGCGAAGCCACACAGTTGCCGTTTTCGATAATGCCCGACGTGTCACCGAGACAAGAAGAACCTGCAGCCGAGGTGTCATAGAAGTTATCGGCGTAGATAGTTCCCACAGCGCTCAGGGCAGTCGTTGAAGCGTACTTGCCGAATTGGTAGCTGTTGGAGGTGGTCGCAGTGCTATAGAGCAATCCGTTGTTGTCGTTCACTGTGCCTGATGAAAGGCTCGAAATGGTCGTAGAGCCGTTGGACACAAGACCGTCCAAAAACGCCAAGACCGACGAAGTTGAGTTGCCATACGAAGTCGGTGTGAATGGCCACGCGAACGTGTCTCCTGCCGTTCCATTCGATGCGGCGGTTATTTGTCCTTGTGCGTTTACGGTCAGGTTGGTGTTGGTGTAGGACGAAGCGGTGACGGTCGTGTTTTGCAGTGCAGAGGAAGGCAAGTCGAGCGAAGAGCTGGCCGCACCCTCCATTACCCCACTGTTGGAGTTGTAGAGAAACACGTTGTTGCCGATGCCGTTGTTGGTCGTGGTGGTGAAGGCTGTGGAGATAGTGCCCGAAGTCGTGAAAGGGCCTCCCAAGATAGGGTAGGTGGTAGCGATAGACGTTACCGAGCCGCTTCCTTTGCCATTAAACGTGTTCCAGTCGGTTGATGATAAACACCCTGCTTGCGAGCCAGAGGCAGTCTGGCAGCCCAGCGAGCCGCCAGAGCCGAGTTGTACAAAAGAGCCGGTGAGGGGCGATGAAGCAGAAAGCGTTGAGGTGGCAATCTGCCCAAAGGTGTTGACGCCCGTGACATACGGAATGTCGCCTAGCGTGAGATTGGTTGTCGTGCCGAGGCCGCCGAATGAAAGCGTTGTGCCAGAAAGGATGATAGGCCAAGTAGGGGTAGTGAGCGCCGTTTGGAAGTGCGAGGGCGAGAAAGTCTGCCACGTTCCACCGAAGTTGCTGGATCCATTGGTGAAGCTATCAACGCCGCCGAAAGTGTTTGCGTCGCCCAAGAGCGTCGAAGACGCGCCCGAACCCGCACTAATAGTGTTGCAGCCGAAGCTACCACCGCTCCACGTCAAGGCGTTGCTCGCGCCGTTGCAGCCGATAAGACCTGCACCATTGAGGGTGGCAAGCGTCGAAGAAGCGGACACATAGAGGTTGGTCGTCGTCGCGTTGGTGCTCGTGGCGTTGACGGTCGTGAGGTTGGTTATTGTATTCGTTGCGTCGTTGAGAATGAGCGACGAGCTGGTGGCGCCGCTGGGGAACGGGTACGGATAGATCGTCGGCGTGCCGCTCAACTGCGTATATGGCAGCAACAAATTCGGCAGAGTCGTGATACCGGATATCGAAGTCGAGGCCGAAAGGCGATTGTCAAAAAGGCCGTTGAAGGTCGTCGTATAAACGCCGTTGGTGACGGTGCCGGCGTTGCCGGTGATGCTGGCGTTGAGCGAGGTGGTCGAGATGTCATACGCAACTCCGGATGCGTTTATCGCCACCACGCCGCCGTTGCTCCAGGGGGTAGTCGTCGCGAGCAGGTACGCGCAGCCTTCGGCGTTGCCGGATGCGTCGACACCTTGTGCATAAAAGCCCGAAGCGCAGTTGGAGCCATTTGCGGCGAGTGCGGTCGCAGTCCCGGCGTTGCCACTTACTGAGCCCGTTATGGTGTGCGTGAAAGTGTCGAAGTCGCTCAAAAGCGTCGTGCTCGAAACAATCACCGAGCCACCAAGCGATACGCTCGTACCGTTTATGGTGAGGCTTGAGTGCTGCAGCGACGCGTTGGGGAGTGCCAGCGACGATGATGCCGCGCCAAGAAGCACGCCCGTGTTGCTCGTATAGATAAAATCGTTAGCAGGCAGGCCAGTATTTGAGGTGGTGCCGACCGGCGTGTAGCCAAACAGCGACGATGAGGCAAAGCTATATAGTTTTCCGTTGTTGTTGCCAACCAGGCCGGAGGTGAGCCCGGCAATGGTGGTCGAGCCGTTTGACACAATGCCGTTGCTAAAGGTGAGTGCCGTCGAGGTCGAGTTGCTGGGAAATGGGTAGCTAAAGAAGTTGGGTGTGCCGGTGAGCTGCGAATAGGGCAACGACAGGTCGGGTAGCGTCGTTATGGTATTGGTAATGAAGCCAACATCATTCGTGAGCTGCGAAAGCAGGGTCGGGATTGTTGGCGTGCCGGTGAGCTGCGAATACGGCAAAGATAGATTTGGAAGCGCGCTGATGCCGGATATCGAGGATGATGCCGAGAGCCGGTTGTCGAACGCGATGTCAAAGGTGGCCGGCGTCAGATAGTCGACGTTGTTGGTGAAGATTGAGACGTTCTGCCCAGTGAGAGCCGCGACAGCCCGCGCGTTGTTGAAATAGAGGTTTGAGGAGCCTTCAATAAGCAGGTCGGTCGTCTGCTGGGTGAGCCAGTAATTCGCCGATGTGGTTGAAAAGCCGGTCCCGCCGCTACCACCGCCGCCGAACGTCGAGGTCGCGACAAACTCATACTCGCCGTTCTTGCCGCCGACCAAAACCTGGCCGTAGGCCGGCGTCGTCGAGGTGCCGGTGCAGCCGGTAAATATCTGACAGACCGTGGCGGCGTGCGCGGGCGCCGAAAATGAAACCAAAAAAGCAAACGCAATCGCGATAATGATGCAAAGCGAAGCAAAGAGTATGCGTTTTAGAGTGTCCATACCTCCTATTCAGTGGAGATTAACTCCGGTCTCAAATAACAACGGCAGTCAGGGTGCAGCGGCGGTGCGCCGATGTCGCCATAGTTGGCAGTCATCACGCCGCCCTCGGCTCCGCTAATCGCGTCGCCCGCGTCGTAGAAGTTGCTGTCGATGTCGACTTCCTTGCCGTCCTGCGCTTGGCAGAATTGGCACACATGGTCGTCTTCAGCGGTGTACCATTTGACGGTCTCAACAACGCCGCTCGCCTTCCATGCCGCTTTATTCGCGAAGTTGGCAGCCCTGAAACTCTCGGTCTTGGCGATCATGCCGGCGCGGCGCGTGTCGGCGAAGCTGTACACGTCGTCCACTGCATTGGTCAGTTCATTGAGGTTCGTGCCGCCAGTTTGAGTAAGTTTATCCGAGATTACTTCTTTGAGTTGTGCGAGCGTTGTCTCGTTGTAGCTGGTGGCCATCTTCGAAATGCCGTCGTCAAGCGCATTACGCACCGCTTCGTCGGCGAAGATGTTTTGGTTTGCCGCGCCAATCATGGTCAGCGCGGCCGTGGCCTCGTCTTTTGCGAGCGCCGCGATGATGGGAGTGGTGAGGTCAACGGTTATGGTGATCCATTCTTTGGCGTCGAATAGGTCGTCCAGCCCCTTTTTGCGCGCGGTTTTCTTGAGGCCGGGGAGGGTTTCAAGAGCTTCGAGGACTTCTTTCCGTTGCTTTGCATTGATTCTTTGGAAAATCCCCCGCAGTTCGCTTTCGGCTGCCTCGCTGCGGTCTGCGAAACGCTTCCAATGCTCTTTGTATTCCTCGTGAGTAAGGTCGTTGAAGTGTTTGACTTGAAACTCGGGCGCTTTGCCGATCTGCTTCTTGAACGCTTCGAGCAGCGACTTTCTAAACGTAGTGATGGTGCTATGTGCGGTCTTGCCGCCCGTGCGCACGCGCACCGCGCGCGTGTCCCAGCCTTCGGCAGTCTTGGCGTTGGGCCGCATCGCTTTGGACTGATTGCCTTCGCTGGCTGCTCCTGGCGCAATGGTTTCGCCCTCGGGCGTTTCGGTTTCTCCCACGGGCGACATAGCAGTCGGCGCCATGAGCTTCTCGCCACCTTTGACCGGTCCTAGGCCAGCAAAGTTCTGGCGTGCTTCATTGACTGTCATGACGGGCTGGCTGCCAACCATCGCCTGCATTTCGGTCGTGCGAGCCGCTTTGTCCTCGGGCGTGGGATCTATGAAGGTGAGATAGAGGTCGTCGCCATACCGAGGGACGAGAAACTCGTTGAGGTAGGAAATAATCAAAAGCATCTTCGGCTTGATAGTGCGCTTACTGAAGACGTAGTCGGCCGTTTCGGCTGTCGCGCGGTTGGTGTCGCTTTCTGCGGTGCCGAGGATGGTCTTGGAGACGCGGAAGCCGGCGAGGATGCGATCGCGCGTGGTGTCGGTGAGCTTGGCGAAATCCATTTCGCGTTGCGACATGCCCGCGTTTTTGAGGTCCACACCTTTGGGCAGTGCGGGGACCTTGTGCGCGTTTTCGATGCCCGTGTAGGCGTCTTTGAAGCCCTGGCGTATGCGGTCTATCTGACCTTCAATGTTCGTCTGCGTTGCGAGATAGAGGCCAAGCGACGCACCATTGAGGAAGAACTTGCGATTGTATTCCATCGCGTAGTTGTCGTTGTCGATCCATACGGGGATGGTTTGCGGGATGCCGATGCCGACAAACGGGTCGTTGGGGTCGGGATATTTCAGGTGGAGTATCTGCCACGGCTCAAAACGCCAAATCTTGCCGTCGAAGGTGTATTCGTAGTGGCTTAGCTTGTAGGGGAAGCTGCTCTTATTCACCTTCACGCGCATGGTGCCGGGATTGAGCGGGTAGATGGCGCGCGGCGGCGTGTTTTCGTCGCGCACCCCGTCCAAAAGCCAATAGGCGTTACCGGTCAGCTCCAGGTGCGCGAGCGTCGTGTACTTGAGTTCAATCCCCGTCATGCGCTCGTTGACGCCTTCGAGAAGGTCTAGCAAGGGGTGGTCGTCTAGCTCTTCGTGCTCTTTGCCGGCGATCTTGTAGAGCCGCAGTTGAATATTCGCGACTTCGCTGGCGATGGCGTTGACGGCTGCATAGGTCCAGCCGTTGAACGCGGCCATTGCCTTGGCGGCATCGACGTTCTTGGCGCCGGTCGGCTTGTAGATGGCGAGCGGGTCGCCACCGAGCGTCATAGACTTTTCGTCGGCTGAGGGGATTTCTGCTTTGCGCCGGCCGCGGCGGTCGCTTACGACAACGGCGCCGTTGCCCTGGAAACCTTCAAAGCGATTGACAGGTGCGGTGTCTTTTCGTGATGCGCCCGGTAGAAAGCGGGTAATAAAGTCAGGCATAGGCTTGCTAAAAGTCTAGCACGCAAGCCGCGCGTCACTGTTGCGGTGGGGATATTACACGTAGTGGACGACCGCCTGCTCAAGCCCGTCTTGGACAACACCTAAAATCAAATAGGCGATAGCGTCGACCCCATCATCATGTTTCTCCACGCCATAACCTAGTATTTGTGTCAACAGGTGCTCGCATCCCTTCCTTGGAAATTTAACGGTGCCGTTTTTGATATATCGGGCAGCAACGCGCAAGCGAGCCCGTTTATCTTTAATTGGGCGCATGCCGGTTACTGCAAATGCCCGGCGCTCCATTTCTTCGATTGCGGCTTGTTGAAACGCAACATTCTCAACATAAAATTCGCTCGTCATGTGCGAGCTGTGGCGGATGTTGTCGAGCGTTGCCATCGTGTCGGTAAACGTCATGCGCCGGAGAATGGGGTGCGGCTGCACGTACAGCTGCGTCTTGCCGTTCTCGTAGGCAATCTCAGCGCTCACGATGGCCGTATAGTCCGCGCTTTCTTTCGTCGAGATGGCCAAGTCCACGCCGTGGGCCAAATAGTTGCCGTCGTCGAAGGGCGGGTCGTCGTAGTAGTGGATGTCCTCGGGCAGTACGTCCTGGCCTTCTTCGGGCACGACCTGCAGCAACATCTCGCGCCGAAACGCGATGTCGCCCATGTCCTCGCGCTTTTTGTCTATGGCATCTTGGTTCGGGAACAGCGCCGGCCAAACGCAGCGCTCCACTTCCGTGCCGTCGCCCTCGCGCAATAGCGCAAATTCCAGTACCCGGTAGCGCCCGGTGGCTTTCATGCGCGCCAAGAGACCATCCAGGTGCAGCCAGTTGCCGACCAAGATCACGCGGCTGTTGTGCGCCAGGGCGCCGAGCACCTCGCCGCGCCACCAGCGCGCCGTCTTGTCCCGGCCCTCCTGCGTGCGGACGCTTTCCAGGTTCTCTACGTCGTCGCCAATAATGAGCTTGGGGCGATGTTCGCGATGGCGCAAACCGCGTATGCGCTGGCCGCGGCTGCGCGCCAGGATGCGCACGCCGGTCGATAAGAGCAGGTTGCGCGCCTGCCATTCTTCGCGGCTCTCAAGCTTCTTGCGCACCTCATACGAGCTGTCGCTGGCTCTTTTCAGGTCAACCTTGCCAAAGTCCTCGCGCAGCAGCTCGTTGGTTTCCAGCTCGAACTTTATTGACGATATGAGCGCGCTGGCCTGCGTGCCGGTGTCAGCGGCTAGGACGATAAACGGGTACAGCTCGGGCTTCACGAGCGCCGCGTAGAGCACGTACGCCATGCTGGTGAAGGTGCTTTTGGCGCTGCCGCGAAAGCCAATCTCAAGCAAACGGTCGATTTGGTCGTCTTCAAGCGCGGCGATAAGCTCGGGGAAGAAGTCTGCCGGCGGGAGCGAAAAGTAGTGCGGCAGGTAGATGAGGCAGAAGTTACGAAAGCCGCGCGCGAGCGTTTTGCGCGTTTCAATGTCGTCGAGGCCTTCTTGAAGAAGCTCAAATAGTGCTTGTGGTGTTTGCTCCATTGGGTTGAGGCAGTAGCGGCACAATGGCCTCTACTACCTCTTTGGGCAGCGCGCCCCAGTTAAAGAATGCGGTGATGACTATTTGGCGCCGCTCTTCGGGCATCGGCGCGTAGCGAATAGCCTGCGCGGCTTGCTCGGGCGTGCGGTAGATACCAGCCGCCACCTCGGCGTTGAGCACCGCGAGGTCGAGCATGACAAGGTTTTTGCACGCCTCAACTACGTCGCGGTTGCTGGGCTTGCGCTCGGCCGGTTTTTCAGGGTCAGATTGCCAGTAGACAATGTCGCACAGCCGCTCGCGCACCATGCGGTAGTTCTCGCGGGTAAAGGCTAAGCGCTCCTCTATCTTGGCGCGGTCAACCTCGATAAACGCCTCACGTTGAACCTTGAAGACAAGCTTGCGCAGATACGAGTGATGGAACGTGCGGCCAAAAACCTTTTCCAGCTTTTGCTGCAGGTCGGTCACGCCGATGCCCGGCTTTAGTGCAAGTTCGTCGCGAATTTTATTTCGGATTTTCTCCTCAAAAGGGTCGAGGATGCGCATGACGCTATTTTACACTACTCTTTGGGTGTGCGCGCTCAGGCTGGTGCGTGAGGTGCCACGACGAACAGCGGCTGCATTCATAAATCCTCAAGAACGGCGCCTGCTTTATTGCCAAAAGATAATTCATCTGCGTCAGCGCCTGCTTCCTGTTGTAGGGCTGTTTGTAACAGCGCGACCCTTTGCGACGCCGCGCGCCAACGCGCTTCTTGCTCTCACGCCGCGAGTCAACACCTGTGTGTATGGGCTCAAATGTCGCCGCGTCCTCTAAGTCGTCGATGTCGATATGGCGGCGCATAGCTTCGGCTTACTTGCTAAGCGTGCAGCGCGCGCGGCGCGGCACATAGGGTCTAAAAGACGCGCGTTTCGTCGGGAGCTTCGGCTTGGGAGGTGGTGGAGGGTTTGACCGGGGCGCGATATGCACTGGGAAGGATGCAATCTCTAAAAGTTTCTGCCGGCGCTCGGGTGATATCTCATTCATGCTTTTGTAGAGCCAGCAACAACCGCGCCACGGCTTCGGTGGGGGTTGAGCCGTTGCCGTACACAGCATTTTGTCTATTCAACATCGCACGCCAATTCTTTAAAACTGGCTTAAATGTGAGCGCGAAATTGCCAAAGTCATCTCCGCAAGCAGAAATGAGTTCTTCGAGGATCAAAACAAGGCAATCGGTCGCGTGGGGCAGTTCACCGCGGACATACTGATAGACGGTCCCGTCGCTTCGTATAAAACTGCGCCCCGCTAAGGGAAAATTGAGTCCGACGCCCCCTTTGTTCAGTTGTAAGGCTAGTTCGTAGGTCATACCGTTTCGGGTTGTTCGGCCGCGGCCTCAACCTCCTTCCATTCAAACTCCTCTGCGTGCTTGGCGAGCGCGATGCTCGCCTCCACGCTCTGCAAAAGCTGCTCCATCGCCTTTTGGCCTTGTTGGGCGTGCTGGGCGATACCTTGCATCTGCCGCGCAATTTCGTTGCGCCGCTCCTGCAGCGATTTGCGCTTATTGCGGTTGTCCACGGTGTGGTTATCCAGCGCCTTTTCCAGCTCTTTGATGTCGGCTTCCAGCTGGTGGTCTTCCTCCTGCAGCCGCTTATAGTCCGCCATGAGCGGCTCCAGGCTGTGCGCTATCCAGTCGGCGTGGCACGCGGCGCTCCATGCCTTATTGCGACATTCCTCCATGAAAGATTTGCGTGCGTCGATTTGTTGGACCTGGCTGAATGTTTTCATTTTCTTTTCTTGGTCTTTAGTTTTAGAGCGTTCAGTGAAAGCGTGTTTTCTACCTTGTCGACGCGCGCCAAAAGCGGATTGACGACATCGCAGGTATCCTCGGCAAAATTATTAAGCCGATGGACATTTCGCTCGATTGCGTCGAGCCGTTTTCCTAACAAAAGCCAGGTGAACAGCCGTCTCATACCTATATCTTACCGCGCTTTTGCGGTTGTCACGGCGGCCGGTGTGG
>Ga0182024_10018915_pt1 | contig 12764 bp, 12 predicted proteins | sample P32metaG_FD_120480 | JGI IMG/M metagenome (GOLD analysis project Ga0182024, IMG submission 120480) | Permafrost microbial communities from Stordalen Mire, Sweden - P3-2 metaG (Illumina Assembly) | ecosystem: Environmental > Terrestrial > Soil > Wetlands > Permafrost | place: Sweden: Stordalen... | reverse complement strand
GGTAAACATCACCACTGATGCGGCTCGCGGCTATGGGGTGCCAACTCAGCTATGGGATGCTTCCCTCTTGAGCAAGAGTGGGGCAAAGGCGGGACAAAAACAATTCAACAGGATCGCTAACCGCGTGTACACCTTTTGATCTAAACAGCGCACACGAACGGAAGAACTTCCTTTCCAAACTGCGATTTACGATTAGGGATCCCGCTCCACGCTAATGCGGCAAATATCCTGATTCCATGGGCAATTTACCGTCGACGCGCACCACGTTGATGGTGTTATCGACCGAACGGACATCTACGAACCCGATGGCCCCGGGCGTGGATTGCACAATCTTCAGCACCTCGGCGTCCGAATCCGTCATCACGATGGAGTCTTTGTGAGCCGCGATCAAAGCCTTCCACTCACTGTCATTCATCTTGTTCAAGTGCTGCAGGGTTTCCGTCTCACCGGCGGAATCCTTGTGAAGGACGAGAATGACGGTTTTCCCGTCAGGCCACTTCTTTACTTCCGAGCGGAAAATTCTCGAGAGATGCGCGGCGGTGACGGTTCCGACATTGTTGTCCTTGTTGACCACTACCGCCATATGGTGGGCGAAACAAGGCGTGAGGAACGTCAGGAGAAAACCAACCAGCACAACCAGGCGTTGCAGTTTCATAAGCACGTCCATATCAAACTGTCTGGTAAGGCAATGTCACGAGCCTAATCGAGAATCGCGCCGGAGGACGTAAAAACATTGTCAAAACGCGGCGAGGAACCTCGGAAGAAAACATCTGGTCTTTCCGGAATATGAGCGGCTTTCTGAATGAAAATTGACAATTCCTGATCGCGCCGTACAATCCGCTCTCATGACGATCGGGCCCATTGAATTGCTACGGCAGGCGACACCCACGCAGCGGCGGACTCTACTGGCGGCGGCGCTGGGCTGGGCTCTCGATGCCTTCGATGCCATGCTTTACGCGCTGGTGCTGGCGTTGTTGATGCGCGATTTCGGGATGAGCAAGACCACGGCCGGACTTCTGGGCACGCTTACGCTATTGGCATCCGGCTTGGGCGGGGTGATGTTTGGTTTTCTTGCCGATCGCATGGGACGAAAGCGCGCGCTCATGGCGAGTATTCTCACCTATTCCGTGTGCTCGTTCGCGTCGGGACTGGCGACCAGCGTTGCGATGCTGGCGACAGCTAGATTTCTGTTAGGGCTGGGCATGGGCGGCGAATGGAACACGGGAGCGACACTTGTAGCTGAAACCTGGCCCACCGAGCTTCGGGCCAAGGCCCTCGCGATCGTTCAGAGTTCGTGGGCCATTGGCTTTGCCCTGGCGGCCGTCGTGGCAGGACCCGTGGCACACTACTTTGGTTGGCGGGCAGTTTTCTTCGTGGGAATTCTGCCTGCGCTGCTGACTCTGTGGATGCGCCGCGGAGTGCCCGAGTCGAAGATATGGCAGGAGCGGAAAATCTCAAGGCCTTCAGCCCAAATTGCAAACGGGCCGCACCCGGCATCATCCACCGCAGCAACCGACAGAAACGACTCCACCAGCTTCTCTTTAATCTTTAAAGCACCCTACCTGAAGTCCACCATTGCGCTCTTGCTGTTTAATCTTTTTTGCATGTTTGCATGGTGGGGACTGTTCACTTGGATTCCTCCCTACTTGTCGCTTCCGGTCTCGCGCGGCGGCCGGGGCTTTGGAGTGATGGGCACCACGACTCTGCTCGTGGTGTTGAATCTGTTCGGCATGTTTCCCGGCTATGCCAGCTTCGGTTGGGCCGCGGAACGGCTTGGCCGAAAGAACGCGTTTATCTTCTATAGTCTAACGGCGGCATTTCTGATTCCGCTGTATGCTATTGCGCGTTCGCCGATCATGCTGATGATATTGGGAACGGTCGTGGCATTCTTCGGGACCGGATTGTTCTCCGGCTCGGGTCTGGTTGGAAGCGAAATTTTTCCCACCACACTTCGGGCCCGCGGCCTTGGATTTACATACAACGGGGCGCGTACCTTGAGTTCGGTTTCGCCGCTGATCATTGGGCGAGTAGGCCAGGCCAAAGGCTTGGGCTGGGCGTTTTGTTTGTGCGCTGCAGGCTATCTGCTGGCCGCGCTGGCGACGACCCAGCTGCCGGAAACTCGGGGAAAGAGCTTAGAGTAGCACCGTCGGCGCGAGTTCTATTCCATCGGCTCGACCATCACCGTGTCCGCGGCCACACCGCTCTCCGGTCGCTGCACGATCACAATGGCAGCCAGGACGAAGACAATTCCCAAAGCCTGAATCGGGCGCAACACTTCCCCCAGCAGCAAGGCTGCGAGAACAATCGAGAACACCGGCTCCAGGCAACTGGCAATGATGGCGCGGGTGGGCTCCAGATGCTGCAGGCCAAGGAAGTAGAGAGAGAAAGCGCCCAGCACTGAGATCATCGAAAAGACGAAAAGAAAAAGCCACTGCCCGGGAGCATAGTGGGCAGCGATGATTTTCCAGGGAGGATTAACGGCGAGCCAGAAGATAGAGGCTGCGGCGAGAGTCCAGACCAGCACGCGCCAGCGGTCGTAACGGGCGAGAATGCGGTGTCCGCCAACGTTATAGAATGCAAAGGAAAATGATGCCAGCAGCGCCGCGATGAGGCCGTAGGAGTCGAGATGAAAGCCGCGTCCGGAGCGACCGCCGAGAACATCGATAACCAGGGCGATTCCGACGACGGCTAATGCGACTGCCGCCACTTTTTGCAGAGTGAGCTTCTGCTGGCATCGCGCAACCACGTACAGCAGCACCCACACCGGCGCGGTGTATTGGACGATGATGGCGGTGGCCACGTTAATTCGCTGGATAGCGACGTAATAAAAATAGTTCGAAACCGCGACGCCCAGCGTTCCCAGAAGAAAGCAGTACCCAAGATCACGTACGGGCAGCTTGATGCGCCGCCAGCCCTGAGTACCGACGAGCAGCGGGAGCAGCACGAGCAACGAGAATGAAGTTCGCGTCTGCGACAGAATCAGCGGGTCGATGGGATGACGCAGGGCGGGAAGAAAAACGCTGCCGGCGAGCAGCTTTCCAGTAAAAACAGCGCGGCCCAGTGCGGCAGAAACTCCCCACAGGAATGCGGCCGAGGCAATAAAGAAATATCCGCGAAGTGGGTGAGGCTGCGTTTGGATGGGTTTATTCGGGATGGCGAGCCTCGTTGAGTGGCTACGATAATCAGGCAGGGTAGCCTAGGTGGTCAAGGCAATCGAGCTTCTTGAAGCTGACCGGAGACTGGCCCGCGACATCACACCATTCCTTTCCTCAAATCTTCCAGAGGATACCGCGTTCCGCGCCAGATGATTCCATCATTCCAGAAGGTATGAAACATGGAACGCATCAGGGTATAGATGAATAAGGCTGTGCTCAATGGATGCAGCAGGAAGTAATAAGCCGGAACACCGGACCGCCATGACATACCGACATAAATCGAAAACATGGACCCGAGAGCCACGGCATAGGGTAAACGTTCCCAGCCGTGCGCCAGCCACACGCCGAGAAACGGCATCAGATTCAGGAACGCCAAACCGAATGCCGAGATAAGCGTTCGCGGCCACTGAAACGACAATACGGCGAAAAAATTCTTGGTCAGATTGTTGACCACTCCCATTGCGCCATTCGCCCAGCGAATCGAAATCAGATCGCCGCCAAAAACATTTCGCTGTGCGAACCCGGCATTCTTCACCACCTTGCCCAGCTTCATATCGTCGAGCACTTCCATGCGCAATCTTTCGTAGGTTCCGATCGATTCATACACGCTGCGGCGAATCAAGTTAAACGCCCCTACACCCATGTGATCGCTCGATTTCGGATCAGCCACCTTCCACGGCCTGTGGCCGAAGACGAACATGGTTTGAAAAAATGCGATCATCATATACTCGCCCGGGCTCTTCATAATCATCTGCGGAAACAGCACCACATGATCCGCCCTTTCGGCCTCAGCGTAAGCCACGGCGCGCCGCACCGAGTCCGGCTTAAACAGCACATCCCCATCTGTAAACAAAAGCCACTCGCCCGTCGCCGCATTGGTCGCCGTCCACATGGCGTGCGTCTTCCCTAACCATCCTGCCGGCAACTCTTGATGATGAATCACTCGAAGAACCGGGTACCGCATCCTTCTCGCGTTTTTCGCGAGCGGGTGGGGTCTTCGAGTTTCGGGATTTTGACTTTGAGCCACCCGTTCCATGATCTCTCCGGTCCGATCCGTTGACCGATCATTCACCGCAATCACTTCATAATTGTCGTAATCGAGTTGCATCAGGAGAGTAAGAGATTGTTCGATATCTGCTTCTTCATTGCGCGCCGGCACGATAATTGAAACTAGCGGATTGTTCACGGGACTGCGGTCCCATTGCGGCTGAGAAATATCTGCAACGCTAGGCATTCCGATCGCGGCATCGACGATGCGCGAGAACCAGGCCAGGGCGAGAATGGTGCCGGCGATCCAATGAAAATAATGCATCCGCCCTTAGCAGATCCCCATCTGCCCTTCTGCACTCTGTACCGGCGCAAATCTCATCCCGTAGAACAGTATGGCAGAGGAGGCCACCATGGCGACTACCGGGAGAACGAACGCAGCTTGCAGCGTTCGTTTGTCGGCCACATAACCCATCAGCGTTGGTGAGGGCACGTCACCCAGTAGATGAAACACAAAAATGTTCACGGCAAGCGCCGTTGCGCGAATGTGGGCTCCCACGGAATTGATTACCGCCGCATTCAGCGGCGAAGTATTGAGCAACAAGAAAAACGCCGCCACCGCGATCGCCGGCACCATTACCGGGCCGCGCATGAACAACGCCGCAACCATGAATGGAACGCCCAGAGCCATGCTCGCCGCTGAAACAAAGTAATACGATCCTTTCATGCGCGGCAGAAGATAGTCGCCTAACCAGCCTCCGGCCAGTGAAGCCACAATGCCATCCACCACAATGATGATGCCGAAGAGGAAATTCGCCGACTCCAGCGAGTAGCCGCGCGCGCGCGATAAAAACGTCGGCATCCATACCTGTATTCCGCCCAAAGCGAAAGTCATCATTGCCATGCCCAGCGTCGAAGTCCAAAATGCAGGATTTCGTGCCAGTCCCAATAATGTTCCCCGCTCCGGAGTTTCTTTCTCTCTGTCGAACTGTCCGCGCTCCGGTTCGTGCAAAAACAGCACCGCCAGCGCCAAAAGAAATCCCGGAACTGCCGCGACGTAAAAAGGAAATCTCCACCCGAAGTGAGGGCTAAGATTGCCTCCTAACAAATATCCGGCAGCCGTTCCCACCGGAATCGCCAGATAGAAAATGCCGAGGATCCTTCCCCGTTTCTTTTCAGGAAACAAATCGGCCACAAACGTTGGAGCGATCGTCACAAATGTTGCCTCGCCAATCCCCACCAGCGTGTGCCGAATCAGCAACTCGGTATACGTGTGCGTGACCGCGGTGAGTAGTGTGAGCCCGCTCCAGAAGATCGCGCCGCCAACAATGATTCTCTTCCGCGAATAGCGGTCGGCCAGCGGCCCCACGAACGGCGCCGCTACCATGTAAAAAAGCAGAAATGCGCTGGTAAGATAGCCAACTTGAGTATTGCTGAGCCGAAATTCGCTCTGCACCAGCGGTTGCACCGCGAACAGCACGGAACGGTCGACATAGTTGAGCAGGTTCAGCGCGGTCAGCAGAATCAGCGCTGTGCGCGGATGAAGTTTCGCTGAAGTCACGAGGTCGAGCGAATATAGCACGGCCTTCTTTACACTCGGATCAAAACTGCTTCGTTTTCTTAGGATGCGGCCATCTTGCCACCACCGTCGTCGAAATCCCGCCCCGAGGACGAAACTCACCCTTCACTTCCGCCCACACCGGTTTGGCCCACCGCACCACATCTTTCAGAACCCGGTTGACCACGTTCTCCTGAAAAATTCCCAGGTCGCGATAGGACTGCAAATATTCTTTGTACGATTTCAATTCGAGACAGGCCTTGTCTGGCTGATAACGCAGCGTTATCAGGCCGAAATCCGGCAGTCCAGTCTTCGGACAAACCGAAGTAAACTCCGGATCATCGATCACAATCTCGTATCCCGGAAACTGATTCGGCCAAATCTCGATCTCGGGAAACTTGGCGTCGAGCCCGGATTCAGCGTGCTCCGCCGTGTAACGTTGTGGTTTCTGCATAAAAACCATTGTAGCGGCTGAGGCGCGCATTCCGGCGAGCTGCCGGTCGCCGCGTCTGACCGCGCCTAGTTTCAAGCATCCACCAACACTCGTCCGCATCTAACCATGCAACGGCTTGGGATGGCGCTCATCTTTTTGCCGCTGCCGCAGTGGTAAATTAGTGCTTGCAGTTGTCCCCGCCGCACCCTGAAAGATAACGAGTTGCCAGCAACCGACAATTCGAACGGTCGTCCTGCCTCGCGCAAGCCTCGCACTTGGCTTGCCATTGGTGTAGTTGCGGCTCTAGCCACAATCCCGCTTTTCAGCCGCCAGGCTCCGCTCAAGATCCGCACCGCGACAGTTGAACGCGGCTCCATCCGTAGTCTGATCTCTACCAATGGCAAGGTGGAGCCCGTCCAGAATTTCGAAGCCCACTCCCCCGTAGCTACCACAGTGAAGCGTCTGCTCGTAAAAGAAGGAGATCATGTCCGCAAAGGCCAGCTGCTGCTGCAACTCGATGACAGCGACCTGCGCAGTCAGGCTGCCCGCGCCCAGGCGCAGATGAAAGCGGCACAAGCCGATCAATCGGACCTTACCACCGGCGGTACGCGCGAAGAAGTTCTCACTCTTGACGCGCAATTGATTAAAGCGCGCACCACTGTAAAAGAAGCCCAGCGCAACCTCGGCGCGCTGCGCCGCTTGCAGCAGCAAGGTTCAGCGTCGCTCGGCGAAGTTCAGCAGGCCGAAGAGGCTCTGCTGCGCGCCCAGGCGGATGCCACTCTGCTGGAACAAAAACAAAAAGATAGATATTCGAAACCCGAAGTGGCACGAGTTCAAGCCGTGGGCGCGGAAGCGCAAGCCGCCTATGAAGCCGCCGAAGACGCACTCGCCAAATCCAGCGTACGAGCGCCTTTCGATGGCGTCGTCTACACTCTTCCCGTCAAGCAAGGCGCCTATGTGCAGACCGGAGACCTGCTGTTGCAGGAAGGCGATCTCTCAAAAATGCTAGTGCGCACCTTTGTCGATGAGCCTGAAATCGGACGCCTCTCCACCGGACAAAAAATCGAAGTTACCTGGGACGCTGTGCCGGGTCGAATCTGGAATGGCGCTGTCAGCACCATCCCTTCCACCGTAAAACTGCGTGGAGCGCGCAATGTCGGGGAGGTCACTTGCACTGTCGACAATCACGATCTCCGATTGTTGCCGAACGTCAACGTCGGCGTCACCATCATCACGGCAGAGCAAAACGACGTCCTCACGCTCCCGCGCGAAGCCGTGCGCATGGACGACACCAAGCCTTATGTCTATCAAGTAGTCGATGGCAAACTAAAACGCCGCGACGTGGACGTTTCTCTGCAAAACCTTACGCAAGTGGAAATCACCGCCGGACTCCCGGAGCATTCCGAAGTAGCACTCTCTTCCGCCGATACCAAGCCTTTGGTCGATGGCAACCGCGTGAAAGTGGTTCAGTAAGTCATGCAGTATCTCGCAGCAGTCGATCATCGTTCCGCGAGAGTGTCGGATGCGCAACAACGAATCGTGGCTCGACGCTTCTATTGCCACGCGATCCTCACAGGTCTTTCCCGAGTCGTTGCCCTGCTGTGCTTGCTCACGCTTTTTACACTTCCCGCCATCGCCGACACGCCGCAGGACCTTCTCGCCGCAGGCCAGGTTGACCAGGCCTTGCAAGCTCTCGAAAAACAGATCCACAGCGCTCCAACCGCTGAGAGCTTCAACCTGCTGTGCCGCGCTTATTTCGATCTCGACGATTGGGACGCCGGAATCCCCGCCTGCGAAAAAGCTGTGTCGCTCGCGCCGGATAATGGCCTGTATCACCTCTGGCTGGGGCGGATTTACGGCGAGAAGGCGGATCGCTCCGGATTTTTGAAGGCGGCAGGGCTGGCAAAGAAAGTGCGCTCCGAGTTTGAGCGCGCGGTCGAGTTCGATCCGCGTAATTGGGAAGCGCACACTGATCTCGCCGAGTTTTATCTGGAAGCGCCGGGCATCGTCGGCGGCGGAGAAGACAAAGCTCGTGTGCAAGCCGATATTCTCGTGACGATGAATCCTGCGATGGCGGATTGGGTAAGAGCCCGCATCGCGCAAAAGAAAAAGGACAATGCGATTGCGGAAAAGGAATATCGGGCTGCGATCGACGCCAGTCACGGAGGAGCGCGGGCCTGGGTGAATCTTGCTGGCTTCTACAGACACATCGGCCGCCTGGATGAGATGGAACAGGCGCTGCATACCATGGAATCGCGTCCGCTGGATTGGCCCGCCGCGCTCATGGATGGAGCCAGCGTCTTACTTCGAGCCGGCCGCGATTACCCTTTGGCCATCCGCCTGGTGCGCCGCTATCTTGACTCCGGCCCGGTCGAGGAATGGCCCGCCTTTAAGGCTCACTATCTCCTCGGTGAGTTACTCGAGAAACAAAGCGACCGCGACGCGGCTGCTGAACAGTATCGCGTGGCCTTGGCTATGGCGCACACGTTCGCACCAGCACAAGATGGGTTACAGCGGGTAGCGCATTAGAACGATGCTGGCATCTCTAGCCCAACATTAGTGACCTAAGTCGCTGGCACGTCGAAACCGTAACTTCTCAGCACATCACGGATAGCGGGCGTCTTTATGAACGCGAGGAGTTGCTCTGCAACTTTCTTGTCTTTGGAGGAGCGAAGTATGACGCATGCCTGCTCGATGGGTGGATATTCCGCGGTGCGAACTTCGACGTAACGCCCTTTGTCTTTCATATTCGGCGATAAGGCCAGCGATAGGGCCACAATCCCAACATCAGCCGCGCCTGAGACTACGAACGATGCGGTCTGCGAAATATTCTCTCCCAGCACAAACTTGTCCTTCACCTTATCGTAGATATTCTCGCGCTGTAGCGCTGCGACCGCGGCCTGCCCATACGGCGCGTGCAGCGGATTTGCGATCGCGATCCTCTTCACTGACGGATCCAATAAGACCTTCATCCCGGAAGTCAGATCCAGTTTCGAATCGCTCGGAACCCAAATTACAATCCTGCCTCTTGCGTACTCGGAATAACTTCCGGGCTCCGTCAGCCCCGCCGCCTCCAGTTTCTTGGCATAGTCGAGGTTCGCCGAAAAAAAGACGTCGAAAGGCGCTCCATTCTGAATCTGCTGCAAAAAGTTTCCTGACGAACCGTAGGTGGCCTTCACTGTCTTCCCGGTTTCCTTCTGGAATCTGGCGGCAATATCTTGCATGGCGAATTGCAGGTCCGCCGCAGCGGCGACACTTATCTCCTGCGCTAGACACAAGTGGGAAGAAAAGCTGATTGCCGGCAGAGCCAGCAAGGTGAGGCAGAAAACAGAACGAAATCGCTTTCTCATGTCACACGCAGAATCATAACTTCCGTAGCTTTTATCAAAGCCGCCGCAGTCTGCCCGGCCTTCAACTGCATTTCGCGGGCGGAGCGGGCCGTGATGATCGATACAATCTGCTGACCTCCGATCGAGATCGCCACCTCAGCCATCAGGCCACTAATGCGCACCGAATCGATCCGTCCCACCAGTTGATTTCGGCCGCTGACGCGGCGAACCACCAGCTTGCGCTCTTTTTCACTTCTGCCCCGCGTTCTGAAAAGCAGACGGTCCACTTCCTTTTGCGGAATGCGATGATGTCCCCCGGCGGTTTGAATGCTGCGAATCTTCTTCTTGTAAATCCATTGCTTAATGGTCGGAAAGCTGACCCCGAGCTGCAAAGCCGCATCGCGCAGCTTCAGCAATTCCTCATTCTTCTGACTGGATTGTCCGTTCCCTGGCATCGGAACGAAATCCTACAATCAACCCGAAGCATGGTCAATCGCTGGTCCCTCTTGCCACACACGCCGTGAACGTCAGTCTATCTGCACTGAACCGATTTGTAATTGATAGTGTAACTGTATGTCATATACACTTCAAAATTCTTCTGCCAAGAGCAATCGTTATTCGGAGGTTTTATGCGGCAATCCAATGTCTTCTTCGGGAGGCGATGGAAAACTTTGACGCGCGCCGGCTACATTCCAACGGCTGCCTCACTGCTGGCCCAATCCTTCTTGCTGCTTTTGTGGCTTGCGATGGGGGCGTTCCCGGTGTGGGCCCAAACGGGAGCGAGGCTTTCCGGCGTGGTGACGGACGAAGCCGGCGCAGCCCTTCGCGATGTCGCGGTGAGGGTCAAGAACGTCGACACAGGCGCAACGCGCACGATCGCAACCGACGGCGGAGGGCACTATCAGGCGTACGGCCTGCCTCCGGGGCGCTTCGAGATTCGAGCGGCAAAACAAGGGTTCGCCGATGAAGCGCGCACGGGAATCAGCTTGGCGGTCGGCCAGGAAGCCGCGGTCGACATTAAGATGAAGCTGAGGACGCTCGATGGCACCCCCGACGCCTGCGCCGGCGGCCACGAGTTCGCCACCACCGATTGCGCGCTGACCTGGCACGGCATCGCGCTGTTCGGTGCGTATGACGTCGGCGTCGGCTGGGTCAGCCACGGCTTACCGGAAAACGGCTACAACTATGAAGGCGAATCTCTGGTGAACCGAAGCGGCTATCAGCATCGATTCCTCGTCGCACCGAACAACCTGTCGCAGACGGGTCTGGGCATCAGGGGCAAGGAAGAGTTTCTGCCTGGCTGGTCCGTTGTGTTCAACGCTTCAACTGGCATCAATCCGCAGTCCGGACTGCTCGCCAACGCGTCAGCCACCGACACCATTAACAACGGCCTTCCCAGGAGCGGCTATTCGATCGCCATCGACGGCGCGCGCGCGGGCCAACCCTTCAATGATGAATTCTACGCAGGTATAGCGTCCAAGCATTTCGGCACGTTGACCTTCGGCCGTCAGCGCGCTCTCGGCACCGATGCGATGCTCCTTTACGATCCGGCCGGCGGCGCCTATGCCTTTTCGTACATCGGGTATAACGGCACGATGGCTGGCGGCGGCGACACCGAGGACTCCCGTTGGGACGACGCGCTGAAGTATCGCCTCACCTATGGCCCGGTCCATTTCGGCGCGATGTATAAATTCGCCGATGGTTCTGGCGGCTGCTACTCGGCCTCCGCAACGTTTACTGCCGCCAACTGTACGCCGGAATCAGCGCATAACAACGCCTATGGATTCGACCTCGGCGGAGGCTACGGCAAGTTCTCCGCCGACCTCGTCTTCCAACAATACAACCAGGCGATCAGCGTATTGAACCCCTTGCTCGGCCCTCAGAGTCTGACGCAGCCATATCAGTCGACCACCGACAGCATCAATACAAACCCCATCACCGGTGCCAATGTGATCGGAACGACCAACACCGTGTATGGCATCGTGACCGACAACCGCGCCAGCATGGTCGCTGCGAAGTATGCGTGGGACCCGTTCAAGTTTTTTGCCGGCTACGAATACATCTGGCAGAATAACCCGTCGAACCCGTTGGGCATTGGCGCCTCGGACCAGGGCGGTTATTTCATGAGCGGGGTCGAAGACAACAATCTTGATTCTGAAAAGTTGGTGCAGATCTGGTGGACAGGCGTGAAGTACAGCTACCGCAGCAAAACCGACATCACTTTGTCCTGGTATGAGCAACTGCAGAACGACTTCCTTCTTCCGCCGACCTGCTCGCCCGCAGCCGGTTTCCGCAGTGCCTGCGCGGGCAACCTCAACGAGGGGTCGCTCTATACCAATCATCACTTCACCAAGCGTTTCGACGGTTTTGCCGGAATTGCGTATTCCTACGTGAGCGGCGGCCTGGCCATCGCCATTCCTCATGGCCCCGGCGTCCCCTATGTCCACAACAGCAACTTTGCTCCGACAGTCGGCGGTCGTTTCACCTTCTGATCGCTTCCGCGGCGGGCTCAGTCGAAAGCCCAACATGGATTGTGATTCATCAAAACCTCGCGGCGGGTTCGAAATCGCCACAACTCCGCTCACTTATAGGAGAATGTATGAGAGTTGATCATGATCTCCGTGCGAATCGACAAGTGGCTCTGGGCCGCGAGATTTTTCAAGACGCGCTCACTCGCCGCGCGAGCGTGTGAACTCGGCAGAATTCAATCCAGCCAGCAGCCCGCGAAAGCCGCACGCGAAGTTCGCATCGGAGATGTACTGCACGTGACCAACGACGGCGGCGACTTCGAAATCGAAGTCCTTCTTCTCAGCGAGACCCGCGGTCCCGCTTCGATTGCACAAACCCTCTACCGCGAGACAAACGCCAGCCGGGAATTGCGCGAGAAAGTCGCGGCCGAGCGCAAAGCGATGCGAGAGTTCGAACAGTTGCCCGCAGCGCGACCGTCGAAACGTGATCGACGCCGGATCATCCAATTCCGCAGCAGAGGCTGAATCCCATCCAGCCATCAGAAGCGTATATCGCGGTAAAACACGCAGTAGCTTTCGACGTACCAGGAAACGACGAAAAGAATTAGCATGACGCTGGCGGACCAGAACAACACTCGAACTGGAAGTGTTCCGGTGAGCCGCATACCTCCGCAGGCAGACTTCGCAGTCGACTCGCGAAACACCAATCCGCCGACCAAGGAGATTGCCGCCGCCAACGCCAGCATTTCTAAAGATTCGTAAATCCTTTGATGCAAGGTGCCGGCTGGAATCAGGAAAGCTGTGTGGAATAAGGCATACAAAGAAAGGATGGTG
>Ga0182024_10018914_pt1 | contig 12765 bp, 13 predicted proteins | sample P32metaG_FD_120480 | JGI IMG/M metagenome (GOLD analysis project Ga0182024, IMG submission 120480) | Permafrost microbial communities from Stordalen Mire, Sweden - P3-2 metaG (Illumina Assembly) | ecosystem: Environmental > Terrestrial > Soil > Wetlands > Permafrost | place: Sweden: Stordalen... | reverse complement strand
TTTTGAGCTGGTTCAGCATGGTTTCGACCTGGTCGCGGCTTAAGCGTGGACCGGGAGGGGCTTGGTTCGGGGGTTCTTGGCCTTCCTGGCCCTGTCCTTCCTGCCCGCCACTACCGCCTTGTTGTTGACCGCCCTGTTGTTGCCCGCCCTGTTGTTGCCCGCCCTGTTGTTGACCACCCTGTTGTTGACCACCCTGTTGCTGACCGCCCTGTTGCTGACCGCCCTGTTGCTGACCGCCCTGTTGTTGGCCTCCCTGCCCGCCTTTATTTTGGCCGTTCTTTTTATTTTTCTGGTTCTTCTTTTCCGGTTTCTTTTGTTTCCGGTCCAGCATCTGCTGGGCCAGATCCCGGTTGTATTGGGCGTCCTGGTCATCGGGATCCATCTGCAATGCCTGGTTATAGGCGTCGATGGCGCCCTGATAGTCCTGCTTCTGGAATAGCGCGTTGCCCAAATTGTAGTCGGATGCCTCCTGCAAAGTCTTGGCCGCGGCCGCTTTTTTGTAGGCGTCGATGGCGCTGTCATAGTCGCCGTTGCGGTAGGCGTCGTTGCCCTCGTTGTAGTCGGACCGGCCGTTGTCCAGGTCGGCCCGGGCCGCGGCCGAGAGGGCCAGCAGGCACAGGAGCGGCAAAAGGGCGCGGGCGGGGCGCCAACGCCGGGAAAAGACCTTCATCAGGCCGGCCCATACGCGCAGCCAGCCCCGGCTGCGCAGGGACAGGAGGCTTTCGGCCAGCAGTAGGGCCAGGGCCCACAGCAGGGGAATTTCAAAGAGGGGTTCGCGCACGGTACGATCCGGGGCCTTGCCCAGGCCTTTTTTGAGCGCCTCCACCTTCTCCACCATGCGGCCCAGCGAGGCGTCGGAATCCCCAGGCAGGTAGTCCCCGCCGCTGGCGGCGGCGATGCGCTCCAAACCGGGGCGGTCCAGCTTCGTGCGCACCGGCTGGCCGTGCCACATCTTGGCGTAGACCCGGCCGAAGACATCGGTCTGGTCGGGGATGAGGGCCCCCGCGGCGGTGCCGACCCCCACGCATTCTATGGCCACGCCCGCCGCCTTCGCGCGCGCGGCCGCGGCCGTCACGTCGCTGTCCACGGTGTCTTCGCCGTCCGTGGCCAGGACGATGAGCTTGCCCCGGGTGCTGTCCTGGCCGAACCCGTCCAGGGCCATGTTAATGGCTGAGGACAGGTCCGTCCCGTCGCGGGGCACGCAATCGTTGTCCAATTTGTCCAGGAAGAGCTGGGCGGTGTCGTAGTCGGTGGTGAGGGGGCAGGCGACAACGGCGCCGCCCGCGAAGGCCACCAAGCCCACCCGGTCGCCCTCCAGGCTGGGACTGCTTAGGAAGCCGTCCAGCGCGTGCTTCACGGCCCCCAGCCGGTCCGGCTGCATGTCCTGGGCCTTCATGGAGCTGGAGACGTCCACGCACAGGATGACGTCGGCGCCGAATTGCTTGCCTTCGATCTTGACCGGCGGGCCCAAGGGCACGGCCAGGGCCGTGAGCAAATACCAGCCCGCCGCGGCCCACAGGCCTAGCTTCACGAGCCCCCGCCAAAGCGACAATCCTGGTCCGAACCGGTGCAGGGCCCGGGCGTTGAATTGGCGGCGCTGCCACCACCATTGCTGCAGGAAACTCAGCAGGTGCAGGGCCGCCAGAGCGCCCAGCCAGGGCACCCAGTCCAGGACTTGGGGGTATTGGAGATCGGAGGGGTTGAGGCCCAGGTTCATGCCGTCACCCTGATACGAAGGCGCAGCAGGGACTCAAACAGCAGCAGTATGGCCCCGGCCAGAAGGTAGGGATAAAAATGCTCGTCCACGTCGCGGTGGCTCTTCACCGTCACCGGCCTGCGCTGGAGCTTGGCGATCGTGGAATAGATGTCCTTCAATGATTCCGTGTCCTGGGCCCGGAAGTATTGGCCGCCCGTGGTCGCGGCGATGCTCTTCAGCAGAGGCTCGTCGGGCTCCTCCTCACGGTAGGAGACCATTTGTCCGAACGCGTTCTCGACCTGCACCACGGCGCCGCCCTTGACCCCGATGCCGATGGTGAAAACCTTCACCCCGGCCCCGGCGGCCAGGGCCGCGGACTGCATGGGATCGATCCCGGCGTTGTTGCGGCCGTCGGTCGCCAGCACGATGACCTTGTCGCTCTTGTCGTTCTCCTGAAGCAGGCGGCTGACCGCCAGGGCCAGGCCGTCGCCAAGCGCCGTGCCGTCGACGCCGATGGTGCTGAGGTCCACCTGCTGTATGAAGTACTTGACCACGTTGTGGTCCAGGGTCAGCGGGCACTGCACAAAAGCCTTGCCCGCGAAGACCACCATGCCGATGCGGTCGTCCGGGGCCGAATCGACAAAGGATCCCAGGGTGGCTTTGGCCGCTTCGATGCGGCTGGGCTTGAGGTCCGGGGTGCTCATGGACCCTGAAATGTCGAGGCAGAGGAAGATGTCGAGCGCGTTGACGTTGCTGTCGCTGCTGTCCCGCACGGTCTGGGGGCGCAGGAGGGCCAGCAGCAGCAGGGCCAGGGCCAGGTACCGCAGGAGTCTCGGCGCGGGGGCGAACCAGCGCAGCCAGCCGGCGCCCCTTAATTTCGGTGAACCGGACAAAGGCAGGGCATGGCCGAAGGCCCAGCGCAACGCCCCCCATAAGAGGCCCGCTCCCAGCAGCCAGCCTATCCAGAGGTATTCGGGTGAGGCCAGGTCAAAGGCGCGGTAGGCGCCCAATGTCGCGGGCAAAGCGCGCAGGGGTGCGAACAGGGCGTCCAGGTTCACGCCAGGCCCCGCCGCTGCCGGGTGCGGAAAAATTTGAAGAGATCCAGTCCCAGATCGCCGTCCGTGCGCGTCTCAACCAAGTCCACCTGTCGCCGCCTTAAGGACCGGCGCGCGTTCAGGAGCACCTCCTCGCGCCGCCGTTTCCAGGCCCGGCGCGCCCACGGGGAATCGGTATCAAGCCACACGCGGCGGCCGCTCTCGGGGTCGCGGGCGGCGATCAGCCCCAGCCACGCAGGCAGTGTCTCGTCCAGGGGGTCGACCGTGCGGATGGCCACTATGTCGTGGCGCAGGGCCACGGACGAGAAAGCCGGGCTTTCCACCTTGTACATGAAATCGCTGATGACGAACACGGTGGCCCGCCGCTTCTGGGCTTTCCCAAGCTGCTGGACCATGGGACCCAGCGCGCTGCCGGTGCCTTTGGGCTCCAGGGTCAGCAGCTCCCGCAGGCCCCTCAAGAGATAGCCTTTGCCGCGCCGCGGAGGCAGCCAGCCCTCCATGCGGTCGCTGAAGAAAAGGAAGCCGACGCGGTCGCCGTGCCGGGTGGCGGCCAGCCCCAGGGCCGCGGCGACTTGGGCCGCCAATTCGCGCTTGTCCCCGGCGGAGCCCGAGGCCAGGGAGCCGCTGACGTCCACCGCGAGCACCAAGGTCAGCTCGCGCTCCTCCTGGTAGACCTTGAGGAAGGGCCGTCCCATGCGCGCGGTCACGTTCCAGTCGATGAGGCGCACCTCGTCGCCGGGCTCGTACTCCCGCACCTCGGAGAACTCCAGGCCCGAGCCCTTGAACGAGGACAGGTATTCGCCCGCGAGCGAGCTGTCCACCAGGTGGCGGGCGATGATCTCGATGCGCCGGATCTTTTTGAACAGTTCAGCCGTGTCCATGGACCGCCTCAGGGCACCTTGACCTTGGCCAGAATGCGGCCCACCAGTTCGTCCGAACCCACGCCCTCGGCCTCCGCCTCGTAGCTGAGGTGCAGGCGGTGGCGCAGGACGCGGTGGGCGACGGACTTGATGTCGTCCGGCGTCACGTAGGCCCGTCCGTCCAGGAAGGCCTGGGCGCGGCCGGCCGCGGCCAGGGCCAGGGTGGCGCGGGGGCTGGCGCCGAAGCGGAGCAGGGGCAGCAGGTCCGCCAGGCCGGCGGCCTTGGGATCGCGGGTGGCCAGCACCAGGTCCACCAGGTAGCGCTTCACCTTTTCGTCCATGAACACGGCCTGGGCCTCGTCGCGCGCCTCCAGCACCTGTTTGGGCCTCAAGAGGGGCTTGGGGTCGTCCTTGATCTCGAGCCCTTCGGCCCGTTCAAGGATCTGCATCTCCTCGGACGGCGTGGGGTAGTTCACCACCACCTTGAAGAGGAAGCGGTCCACCTGGGCCTCGGGCAGGCTGTAGGTGCCCTCGGTCTCCACCGGGTTCTGCGTCGCCAGCACCATGAAGGGCTCGGCCAGCTCGAAGGTCTCCCCTCCGATGGTGATGCGCCGCTCCTGCATCGCCTGCAGGAGGGCGCTTTGGACCTTGGCGGGGGCGCGGTTCACCTCGTCCGCGAGCACGATGTTGGCGAAGAGGGGGCCCTTGGCCACGGTGAACTCGGAGGTCTTGGCGTTGTAGATGCGCGTGCCGACCAGGTCGGCGGGCAGCAGGTCGGGCGTGAACTGTATGCGGCTGAAGGCCGCGGCCACGCGCAGCGAGAAGCTGTGCACGGCCAGGGTCTTGGCCAGGCCGGGCAGGCCCTCGATGAGGACGTGCCCGCCGGTCAGCGTGCCCAGGGCCAGGCTGTCGAGCAGCTCCCGCTGCCCGACCACGATGGTCGAAAGGTCCTCCAAGAGGGCCGCATAGGCGTCCCTCAGCTCCTTTGCCTTGCCGCTAAGATTCTTTTTTTCGATCGCCATCACGCTTCTCCTTCGTCGTCAGGGCTGGAATCGTCGTCCGGTTCGTCGTTCACTCCGCTCGCGCCGCCGACGCCACCGCCCAAAAGTCCGCGGTCGACGGCGTCCAGGGTCTGGGCCAGGCGCAAGAGCCTGTCGGCGAGCTGCTGGGCGTCGCCGGCCCGGGGGGGCTGTTCGGCGAAGAGCGTGTCCAGGGTGCGGATCAATTCGGGCGCGTCCAGGGGGCGCAGGGCCCGGACCAGGGCGAGCCTCGGCAGCGGTCCCGGCCCGAGGGCCAGAGATTTTCGCACATGCTCCACCGCGGCGGAACGCATGCCCATCCAGGCGCTCTTGGCCTGGCCCTCCTTCCACAACTCGGCCATCCGGTTCAGGGATTTCGACAGGGCCTGCTGTTGGGGCGACAGTTTGCGCGCCCCTTCCAGACCCTTGATCAGGCCGCGGGCGTCGAGGTCGATCTGTTCGCGGTCCTCCGGACGGAATTCGGATCCGCCATAAAGCAGGAGTTCCAGGCGCTGGCGCAGGGCGTTGATCCGCTGGGGCTGCAAGTGGGGCGCCTGCAGCCGCAGGGTCCGGATCGCCTCCCCCAGGGTCAGTCCCGGGCGCATGTCCAGGCGCTGGCGCAGGTAGAGGCGCAGGGCCTCGCCCACGCTCGTCGCGTAAATCCGTCCATCCGAACCCGCCAGATAGTCCCGCATGGCGCGGTCCAAACGGGCGATGGCAGCCTGGGCCGGATCCGACGGCAAAGGCTCCTCGACCACCTTGGGCGGATTGTGCTGGGCCACGAAAGCCAGCACGATCAACAGGGCGAGAAGGCCGCCGAAAACGGCGGCCATCAAAGTCCAAGGGGTCCCGCGGTCGGGTTTGATGCCGTGCAGCGATCCGGCGTCCGGCCCCAGGTCCTGCGGGGAGGCCTGGGAGGGCATGGGGTAATTTATGCCCTGGGGCCTGCGGACGGTGATGACGATGGGGTCGGTGGCGCGTTCAATGTCGCCGTTGAGCGCGTCTTTGCCAGAGGCTTTGTAGGGGCCCAGGACAAAACGGCCCGGCTTGTTGGCCTCAAGCTCCCAGGTCCAGGAATAGACGACTGTGGAGGCCCCGTTGATCCAACTGCTGCTGTAACTTTGGCTGGGGCCCTGGGCGTCGAACCCGTCAAAGGTCGGGGTGCTCACGGTAGGGCTGAACATGATGCTGCCGTCCACCGTCAGGCTCAGGGTGAACTGCACGGTGTCGCCCAGCTCCAGCTCGGTATGGTCCGCGCTGGCATTCAATTGGAATGTGCCTGCGGACGCCCAAGCGGGCAAGAACGCCAAAAAGAGTGCGCAGATCCAGGGGCCCATGCCAACCAGACGGACGGAAAAAGCCTTTGGTTCCATAGTTCTTCAAGCGCCCAGGCGCTTGGCGACCGTTAGTGTAACCTATAAATGGGAAAATTCCACAGGAACCAAGGGGCGCCTAAGGCGCGTTTCGGCCCTCGGGGCCGGGGTTTATGTGTCTAGCCAAGGCCTATGGATGGCCTTGTCCAGACACATAAACCCCCGCCTTCAACGGGCCTGACAAACCTTCCCGGTCCCCAATCCAAAACCGTTTTACTTCAACATTAGTGAACCGCCAACTTTTCGCGGGCCAAAGTGAGGGTTTGGCGCATGGCTTCCACGGCGGTCTGGGGGTAATTGCGGCGTTTCTCCGGGAACTCAAAATCGGCTTCAATGTCGGCGGGGCTGACGGCCTCCGCTTCGTCCAGGGTCTTGCCTTTGACGAGCTTGGTGACGACGGCCAGGGCAGCCAGGCCGAAGCCGCAGCCGTTGGTGGTGTAGGAGGCGTCCTCGATGACGCCTTGGGGATTGATCTTCAGGTAAATATGGTAGCCGTCCCCGCAGGCGTCGTTGTGGAAGACGTGGTCCACGGTGGCGCCCTCCATTTCGCGCGAGTTCTCTTTTTCGTCGTTCATTTTTTTGTAGCGTTCAAAATCCATGGGCATGACGTAGACCTTTCGAGCTGCAGTGCTTCACGCAGGCTTCCAAGCGCTCCACCCTATTATACGCGGACGGTCGGAATTCCGCCTTTAAAGCTGTAAAATCTGGGCCTGGCGGCTGATCCAAAGACGCCCGGACTTTGTGCGCGAGGGGCCATGGAAAAGACACAGAGGTTTTGCCTGAAAGCGTCCGCGATTCAGGGCTTCATGGCGATAGCCTGCGGGGCCTTCGGCGCCCACGGCCTCCATAGCCTGAACGCCGGACTGCCCGCGGACCAGGCCGCGCAGCGGCTGGACTGGGTGTCCACGGGAGCCCGCTACCAACTGGCCCATGCCGCGGCCCTCCTGGCTCTGGCCGCCTTGGCCCCTAAACTGAAGCCGGCCAGTGCGTGCTGGGCCGGTCGGGCTTTTTTTTACGGTCCCCTCATGTTCAGCGCCACGCTTTACGCCATGGCGCTGGGCGCGCCGCTGTGGCTGGGCGCGGTGACCCCTCTTGGCGGACTGGCCATGCTGGCGGGTTGGGCCCTGCTGTTCGCCGCCTGGGACGGGAGCGGAGCCGGAAGCCCGGCCTAGCGGCGCGACGCTCACACCGGGCTTTGTTTGCGGTCCAATTCCTTTTTTACGGACGTCACCCCGTCCTCGCGACGGCCTTGGAAGTAAGTACGGAAAAAATCCTCCAGGTCCGGACGCGGGCGCCGCCATTTCCAGAAGCCGTTCAAGTCGCGCTCCAGATCCCGGTCCAGACGGAAATCCAGTTCGGCGAGCGCCCTATGCCTTTCCTTGTAGGAACGGTCCGAAATCTCGCCGTGCCACAGATGATAGATGGCGCCGGGTAAAAACCCGACTTCGCCGTTGATCGAGTCGTGGTAAGACCGGGCCCAACTTAAGTAGTGGGATGCGCGTTCCTCGGAAAGACAAAGGGTGTCGATAGCGGCCGCATAATTTCCATAGGCGGCGCACGCCATGGCGCGATCACCGCTTCCGATGATCATCGCATCGTAGAAGGAATGGAGACGCAGGAGTTCGGCGCTCGCGGCCCAGGCGATCCCAAAGGAGCTGCTGCGCACATCCCAATTATTCCGCGGCGAGAATGAGCTCGAAGTAAGGGTTTCCGCGGCGATGAGCGAGGCGATCCCCCGGCCGGAGACGCGGAGCCGGGCTTCGGAGGGATAAGGCCCGGCTTGCTTCGACTCGCGATCCGTGAGGTCGCAGAGATCCGAAAAGAGCTGCACGATCCGGTGTTTTTTCAGCGCGAGAACGGCGCCCTTCGCCCAGTCGCCGTCGGCGAAAAGGACGTCGCAATCAACCCACGCGACGTTCGGCACCGTCGGCGGGAGCGCCGCCAAAGCGCTGTTGAGGAGCGATTCCTTGTGCCACAGCGTGGCCGATCCGCGATGCTGCACAAGAATGTCCGCGTCCCCGGGCCTGAGGTCGAAGTGCCCGTCCAGCGACAGCTCGGCCGTGACCAAGGGCACGCCCAGTTCGTCCCGAAAGCGGAGATAATTGGCGCGGCGGCTCCGGAAACCGGCGGGGTTAAAGTACGACGTGAGCGCCCAAAGGGGCGCGCTTTCTATTCGGGTGGGCCTCATTTCGCATTGAGCCCCAGGGCTTTTTCCTCAAGCGATTTCGCCTCGTCCACGGACTTGAGCTTCAGCACCTTCTTCGCGGCGGAAAGCGCCACTTTTTCGCCATCGGCGTCCCGCGCGTTGCGAAACCGGTCGGCCGCCCTCAATAGTCGGTCATGAATGGCCTCAATTTCCTTGGTCATAGTGACCTCGACCTTTAGGGTGAATTATTTAACCGTCTTCTTTCCTGTCCCTGAAATAATTCCTGGACCACGCCCGCAGATCGTCCCGGTGCCGGGGAAACTTCCACAGGCCCTTTTCCGAAAGTTCGAGGTCTTTTTGCGGGTCGAAACCCAAGGCCCGCAGGGCGGGGCTCCGCTCGTCATAGCCACGGTCCCGAAGATGCCCGTGCCAGAGATGAAGGACGTTGCCGGGGGCATAGGACACCCGCGCGCGCACCTCCGGGTAGATCTTGGAACACCATTTGACCGCATGTTCCTCGAGCGCCGCGTTCCGGCCCGTCTGCCTCCTCATGCATCGCGATTCCCAGTCACCGCAAAAGGCGTGGGCCATCACGTCGTCCGCGCCGCCCATGATGAAGAAATCACAAAAACCGTGTTTATCAAAAACCCGCCGCCGGCCTGCCCAAGCGAACCCCGGGTGCCCGTGGAGGTGGAACTCCCCTTGGAGTAGCGAATTGGGGAATTTCGAATAATGGCGACCGAAACTTTGGTAGATATCGCCGACGCCGGCGTAATCGCCGTGTTTTTCCGGCAGCATCACCGCGTGTTCGAACGGTTGAACGACCACATAGTCATCCAAGATCTCCGACGTCCGGACTGCCCAAAGAGGGTCATCGAAGATGATGTCGTTGTCAAGCCATGCGATCTTGGTGCAATGGTCGGGAAGCCCCTTGATGGCGAGGTTGAGGAGCCTCTCTTTCTGCCACATGACGTCCTCGCCCCTGACATGCAGGACGTTTTTCGACGCGGGCAGATGGAAAGTCTGTTCTTGGAAAGCGCACTCGATGACGATCCAGTGCATCCGGGACAGCTCCAGCCTGCGGATGAAGCCGGCGATGTTGTCTTTCCTGGTCTGGAAACCTTGGGGGTTGTAGTACGTTGAAATCACAAAAAGGTCATCGACCGGCACATACTGCTCGGGCGCACGGATGGCCTCGGGTAATCCGGCCACGCTATCGGCGGGATCAGCCATCCTCTTTTCTCAAGGTGAATATGCTTTCGGCCCAATCGTGCAATTCATCATTGTTCGAGTTCCACTTCATGCAGCCGTTTTTGTCCAGGCAGATATCCTTGGACGGATCGAAGTTGAAGTGCGGGAATTCCTTCCTGAATTTGAAATCGTCATAATGCCTGTCCTTGCGGTCCCCGTGCCAGAGATGGCAGATGACGCCGGGGACGAACGACAATTTCGACTTGATCCCTTGATACATCGGAGCGCACCATTTTTGGAAATGTTTCCGGTACGTGGTGTTTTCTCCGACGATGCGGGTGACACAGGGGGAGTCGAAATCGCCGCAAAAGGCGTGGGCCATCAGATGGTCGCCGTTCCCGACGATCTCGGAACCGTACAAACCCTGATTATGGAAAACCTCCCTGCGGGCGCCCCAAGCGTATCCGGTGTGCCCGTGCAAGTGGAAGCGGCCCATCAAGAGATTTTGGGGATGCTTCAAGAAGATGGACGCGAAACTCGGCGCCGCCTCTGAAAGCCCGAGAAATTCGGTTTCATTCTCTTTGAGCGGAACGACAATTTCAAAGGGCTGGATGACCGAATAATCGTCGAGAAGCCTGCTGCTCCCGACGGCCCATCCGGGATTCTTGAACAAAATATCGCAGTCCAGCCATAAAATCTTGGTGTATTTTTTCGGCAGGGAGGAAATCGCCTTGTTGAGCAGGCTTTCCTTCTGCCACATGACCGAATCCGTGCGCACCTGTATTAAATTCGGTTCTCCGGTGAGCTCAAAGGGCCGGTTTCTGAACGCGCATTCCACCGTAAAGAGCTGGACCCCGTTGTTTGGAAATTGCTCCCTGAAACGGAGATAATTGACCAGTTTGGATTTATAGCCCGCCGGGTTGAAAAAACAGGTGACAGCGGCGAGGTCCGTGATCTCATTGGAACTGATTTCCCTTTGCGATTTCAATTTGCGCATCGTGTTGGTGAACCTCCCAGGTCTTTGAGCCTGCCTTAACCCGGCGCCTTCATGGGTGCGAGGGAGGCGCGGACGAACGGGCGGAAAACCGGGGCCGGGCCCCGGTGCGGTCAGCGGCCTTTCCGGCCAATTTTAGGGCTATGCGAAATCGGAGATGTCGGCTAAAATGTCCCTATGGTCGAAGGAATATAACTGTCATTGAATGATCCAGTCAACAAAATCTTTGTGGGGCGGGTGCCCATCCTTGGCCGGGGCCGGGCGTGATTGGAGAAAAAATATGGCCTTTGATAGCGATTTTCTGTTCAAAATTCTCGCTATTTTGGGTGGGGAATCATTTATTTGGAAATTTTATGAACAACGGAACAAAAGTTCATTAATACCCCATTTGATCATTAACTTCAGAAATAATAATGTGGCCATTGAAAATAAAAAGGCCCTTATTACATTTGATTTCGCGATAAGAAATCCGACTCACAAAAGTATTTATGTCGTTTTTTCAAGAATTTACGGGATCGCGCAATATAATGAAATTTCAACCGAACATATCCCTTCGGATGACGAATATTTCACGTTGGCTGAGAAAATAAACGGCACTCCGCAATTAAGTCCCGACATAATATTTCGGCATGAGGTGAAATCGACGAGCTGGGCCGAGTTCATTTTGTCCCCCTTGGGTTCCGACTTCATCTTTGAACCCGGGGAGGAGTGGTCGAGCAATTTCGCGATTCCAGTGACGACCACTGAAAAGGGACATATAGTCCAATGCAGGATGGACCTCCTGATTTGCGAAACCCGCCCGCAGATAAGATTTTTAAGGGATACTTTCGAAAATAATGTGGAAAAAATGATGGCGGTGGATGAGTGGGATGTCGAATATCGGGGAGATATGTATTTGCGCCTGCTGAAAATGCATAAAGTTCTCGTTTTCCATCAATTACAGACGTTCAGGATTCCGGCCGCACCAGCCGCACCGGCCACACCTGCCGCCCCTAAAGCCACACCCGCCGCCACGGCCGCACCTGCCGCTTCAGTCGCTCCAGCCGCTCCGGCTGTCCCCAAAGCCGCACCGGCCGCACCGCTTACACCAGCCGCACCGGCCCCATCGGCTGCACCCGTCACCTCAGCCACGCCGGCCGCCCCAGCCCCATCTGTTAGCTCAGTGACGCCGGTCACTCAAACCACACCGGCCGTCCCTAAAGCCACACCGGTCACACCAGCCGCACCTGTCCCATCGGTCACACCAGCCGCCCCGGCCGCACCCGTCACCTCGGTCACTCCAGCCACGCCTGTCACCTCAAGCACACCGGCCACACTATAGTTTATGGGGAACGACCTCAAGAACGCCATCCTGCGCTAAGGGTCGACCGTGGGCGCTTTATCTTTTTGCTTGGCGGGCACCGGTTTCCTGGAATGGTCGTAGATCATGCGGCCGACGACGGCGGCGACAAACAAACAAATGCGGGCGATGAGCCCGGCGGTGGGATTCACCCGGTTCAGGGTCACCAGACTCCAGTAAAACAGGAGCACCACCCCGGCGATCAAACCAAGGCCCGCGGCCACTGCGACCACCCAATAGGCGATCTTTCCGTAGGTCTGGAGTTCGCCCAGGTCCCGGAAGTGCGTGACGACGTACACGACGCCGAAAAAGGCGGCGACCAGGGCGCAGGTGAAAAGGAGTGCGATCAGGCCGCCGAATACCGGATATGTCTCGCGGATGATGATGTAGGCGATCCCATAGGCGACGAGGGCCGCGATGATGAGCGCGTTACGCACGAATACGCCTGCTTTCACGGAGCCCCCGCCATCATCAAGGAACGTCGGCGCCCGCCGTCTCTACATGGTCTTGTTTACGCGACGTAGTCTGGCGGCCAAAACTTTCAACAATGCCATCGCGAAAATGGGGGTCTGCTGGATCAGGGACAAGAAACGCTTCTCGTCCACTTCCGCGAAGGAGCAATCCGTCACGCAACGGATGGTGCCGCTGCGCGGTTCCTGGTCGATCAGGGCCAGTTCCCCGATGATGGCGCCCGGCTTGGCCAGCTCCACGATGTAGCCGCTCACGATGATCTCGGCCTGTCCTTCGAGCAGGACGTACATCTTTCCGTTGGTGGCGTCGCCGACGGAGAACAGCAGGTCCCCCTCCGCCAAGCTGAGTTTCTTGGGATCGCGGTCGAATAGGTGCAACACTTCGTCGGACAAGGTCGTCTCCTTATGTTTGTGTGCGGCGCCTACCCGCGATCGCCCCAATTTTCCCACCAGGGCATATTCAACGTCAACGCCGCTGTTCCCCGCTCCTGGAGCCGCGCGCTTAGGCCCCGGTCTTCAGCCGTTCATACTCCGCCTTGATGTGCTCCACCACCCCCGGATCGTTCAACGTCGTGACATCCCCCAGCGCCCGGCCCTCGGCCACGTCGCGCAGCAGGCGGCG
>Ga0182024_10018913_pt1 | contig 12765 bp, 8 predicted proteins | sample P32metaG_FD_120480 | JGI IMG/M metagenome (GOLD analysis project Ga0182024, IMG submission 120480) | Permafrost microbial communities from Stordalen Mire, Sweden - P3-2 metaG (Illumina Assembly) | ecosystem: Environmental > Terrestrial > Soil > Wetlands > Permafrost | place: Sweden: Stordalen... | reverse complement strand
TCATCGCAATTGAATTTGCTCACCAGAGATAACTTTCGTCATTCATCCTGTAACTCACGATCCTATAGGTTACTTCCACATACACCATTCTATTCGTTAGATGCACATACTCTGAAAGAAGTATGGATGTCTGCTCAATTCAAGTATCCAGAGGTATCGAGCAAGCCACTCCTTTGGGAATCTCCTATCCCACGGGATACGAAAGTTTTCAAACAATTTCGCACGCGCTCATTTGCATGCACGCTCCTGCGCGTCGTGAAAAACGGCCACAAACTCGACAGCCGCCACTTTGATAGGCAACGAAGTGATGCAGAAAAGAAGGCAGATGCGGACTCGTAGATTCGGATCTGTCTTCGCAAATTCAGCTTTCAACGGACAGCTAGTCTTTCGCTAACTCTGCCGCGACTGCGGCAAAACCAAGGGACGCTGTCATGACCCCGCGTTGGTTTGCACGGGTGCAGTCGATCCGCCGATAGCTTCCTCCACGGGTACAGGGGCGTTCACGAGCAGCGGATAGCGCGGCACGGTCCCAAGATCGAGAATCCGGCCAGCCGTTCTCCGGTTAGTGTGAACAAGGAAAACGACGAATGAAGCGAGGAACAGTCCGGTTCCCACGGTCAGAACACCATCTCTCAACGGTCGGGGACTTACCGGAGTGGCGGAGAATGTGGGCATTTGCGCCACCGCCACGTTCAACACCGAATGCTCATTCATCACTTCGGCCATTTGAGCCTCGTCGCGCTTCTGCAGATATAGCTGGTAGTTCTGGTCTAACTCAGCAACGCGGTGTTGAAGAGCGTTATAGGTTCCAGACTGTTGTTCCGTTGCCTGCAGCTTCTGCTGTAGATCCTGTAACTGTCCCTGAAGTGCTTTGCGGCGACCCATGAGCGCACCTATTTTTGCGCTATTTTGGCTCAACTCCTGTTGAGCGAGTTGCCATGTAGGATTCACATCGCTCGACGTTTCTGCCGAATGGAAATGGACTGTTTGATTCAAAGCACTCTCGGCCTGGCGAATCTCGCTGTCTACTTGTTGGACGAGCCGATCGTCACTTCGGTACTTCGTCAAAAGCTCTGTCCGGCGCTGTTGCAAGTCGTTCAGCTGTTTGTTGAGCTGGTCGACCGATCCGGTGTCGGGAATCTCCGTGGTCCGAGTTACCATCCTTTGCGGCGTGGCGCCGACTTGCGCGACGTCTCCATGTATCTTGTCACGCGTGAATGCAATCTCAGCATCCGATGACTCCAAGTCAGTGGATATCGATAGAACCTGCTTTTGAAGCAAATCCTCCTGATCCACAATTGAAACGAGACCTTGGTCGCGCTGAAACTCCGATAACTGCTGCAGCGCTTCCTGCCATTGCTGTTTATACTGTTCAGCCTGCTGGGAGAACATCTGCCACACACCTGGGGGCTGAATCAAGTTGCGCTTCTCTTGGAGAAACGAAGCCAGCAACTTAGTAAGAAGTTGGTTGGATTGGTATGGGTCGGTTGTAGTAACCTGCGCCGAAAGAAGGTAGGACTTTCGAACAGGAGTGACTTGCATTGCTCTCCGCAGCGAGTTTACTGCTATCTCATGACGTTCGAGCTCACTGGCTGACTTCGGTTTCTGATCCAGAGACCAGTTTGGATCGACGACCCGATTCAACACATCTGCGCTTTTGAGAACTTCTGCTTCTGAGTTGAGTTGTTCCTCGGTTACTTCGTGGACCGCGCCTGTGCTCTCCGTTTTTCCGGGCGAGATCGCAGGCACGCTCCGTTCGTTGGTAACCAACAACTCCATCGTGGATGCATACTTTTTCGGCGAGCCAAAGATATAGGCTCCGCCAAGCGCGAGCACGATCAACAAGGTCATCAAAAAAAGTTCCCGATGCTCCCCGATGATGTCGAGAAACCGCGTGATGGACGCTTCGTCCTCCTCGGCGCCTGTGTAGAGCGCGAGGCGGTCCACGGGGGCAGCCAGCAGTTCCGGCCCGGCCCTATGCACAGATTTCTCAGTCATTGACCGGCGCTCCTTGTCGAGATTTGAGGGCGTATAAAATTCCATGCACAGTTGTCCTGAACTCGCTACAGAGCTAACTCTGCCTTGAGTTGGTGAGAAACTTCGCTGTCCATCAAACGCTAACTGCGGTCTTAAGCTCGCTCGATCTTTCGGCTTTTCGCTTCAACAAAATGCCATAAGACAATCCGATCAAGGACCAAAGAAGAAATCCGGTCTGTCCATTGACCACATTGTTCAACGGCGATTCAAATGCGAGTCCCGTGAAACAACATTGCAAACCGAGGAGCTGGGGAAATTCGCGGGCAGCCTTTGTGAACAGTAGCGTGAAAGCACAAACTCCCAAAGCTGCTGCGAAAACGAATGAGCCTGGTAGGCCGAGGCTCAGAAGAACCGCAACGACGCTGCTGTCATTTTGTGCGTCAACCGTTCCGTTGTCAACCCCTAATCCGATTCCCGTCGGTGAATGTTGCAGCATTTCAGTAACCTGCCTGTAAGTCTCTCTTCTATCTAGCGCGCTCTCATCGTGCTTCAGATCCGCGAAAGTACTGAACCGCGCGGAGAGTGTCTCGGAGAATTCCGGCACATTCGAGGCAACCAAAATAAGAATGGCGCATCCAATGGTGGCGAAAATCGTGCGGACTTTTTCTCTCGGTGATGCGCGGAAAGCCAGGAAAATCAAGCCTGCTACCAGACCAACCCAGGCGGACCTTGCGAATGAAAGCGCCAATGACGTGATGCCCGCCGGCAATATCAGGTATTTCCATTTGCTCGGCAACCTATATGCCAGTAGGATGCCGACCATCAAAAATGCTCCAAGAATTTGCGGAGAATTCAAAGTACTGAAGACGCGCACCTCCATCGGTTCAGGCTTTCCGATCGTCACCATATCCACGGATCGCATCCATGCCGCGTCCCACGCAGGGACGGCAAGGTATTGAAACAGTCCGTAGATTCCGGCGACGAATGTGCCGCCCAACATTGCGCGTTCGATTCCTTCGTATGTCGCAAAAATGCGGTCTCTTTCGATAAGGAGATAGAGCGCGAAAGTGATTGGAGCTATCCACATCAACAGACCGGTTGCGGCGCTCGAAAACTGTGCGTGCGCGCACGCGACAAACGCGCCGTAAAGAATGGACGCAATCGCATAGCAAAAAGGAGAACATTCCCTGTTGACGACCTTCCTCCACTGCCCTAGGACCAACAGCAGCGGGATGAAAAGCACCAGGAAAGGAGTTGCGATGATGACCGTCTCTCTCGCGCCGGTTTCGTAGTCGACAATTCGGCGTATCAAGGGAGTCAAAAAAAATAGCCAGGTTACGAATTCACCAAACAGGGCGCTATCCGCCCTCAATGCTCGGTATCCCACGTAAAGACAGCCGGCCGGGAACAGAACAAGGAGAACCTTGGCAGCAGGCGTAAACATTGCACCGCCGACGATCACAACGAGAGCTAGCACAAGTCTGCGCTCTGGGGAAAGATTGCGCCACGAAGGGATCTTCATTGAGCCATTCTATTCACTGCGCTTCGCAGAATATCGAGGTGCGAGCAGCAGCAGCGATGGAGGCAGGGCAACCTGAATCGACAAGTAAGATTCATAACTCATAGAGGTTTGGCAGGTTGCACGCATCCGGGCGGCAAATCGGCTCTTCCGTTCCCGGTCGGAGATCGAAAGAAGCCCTTCACTCATGTTGGATGCGCAAAGTCGTCTGACCTATCGTGAATTTTGCTATCATGCACTCATTAACTCTTGGCGGCGGGTGTTTCTGCCGGCGGCCTCGCTTTCCTTCCCGTTCTGTCGTGTCCGCGCCTCGATATCTAACAACGGCACTTTTGCGATCGATTTCAAGCAGCAATCGCAGACGAATGAGGTCGTCCCTTCCTTATGGCAGCCCCTGGTAGTGTGGAAGTTAAAGAAGTTATTTCCCAACCGATTCCTTCTCCATCGGCAAAGAAACGCGTCGCCATTTTTATCAGCGCCGATTCCTTCGAGCATTTTTTTGGAGGCATGTTTGGTATCGACCGGGAAGCATACCTTCGCTCCTATCGGAATGATTTCGTCTGGGATTATGGCCGCGGCCTGCGTGACGAGGGTCATGAAGTCTTCATTTACATTCTTTCTTACGGCCGTCCTGAGTTGACGCAGGCCGAGGATCATCTCAGCGTTCGTTTTATTCCGTTACCGTCGTGGCTTCGACCCTTGGACGCGTTCCTCTACCGTCTTCGCAGTCTGCCAGGATTCAATGCAGTTCGGGAGCGCGTCCGGTTCGAAGCTTACGGCCGGTCGCTTCGCCAGGCGCTGGATATAGACAAGATCGGCGTCTTGTACCATCAGGAGATTTGGACGCCGCGATTTGCCGTGATTGTTCCGAAGATCGCAATCCCTGTGATTGGGGCCGACCATGGAGCTCTTGCCGGACAGACCATCACTCGGGAGCAGCGTCAAGCCTTCAGGCAGGCCGCGTACGTGTCCTGCCAATCAGTCGAAGGACTGGAGCGCGCTCGCGGCGCGGGCGGCAACGCTGTCTTGATGTGCAATGGAGTCGATACGAGCGTATTTGCTCCACCGGCTTCAAGCGAGCCGCGCCTGAAACAGGTGCTGACCGTGGGCAGGATGGTTGAAGCCCAGAAGCGATTCTCCGACCTGATTCACGCAATGTGTTTCCTACCGGAGTTCACGCTTACAATTGTCGGGAGTGGACCCGACGAGGCAAAGTTAAAGCAGTTACCTGCAGAGCTCGGTATTGCCGACCGAGTTCACTTCGCAGGTTTCCTCTCCGACCGGCAGCAGTTACGCTGTCTCTATCAACAATGCGGCGTATTTGTTTCCTCTTCCGCCTGGGAAGCAGCCGCTCTCGTCGTGCTGGAAGCGATGAGCTGCGGAGCTCCTGTGGTTGCCACGAGGATACCGTCTTTTGAGGATCTCCTGACGGACGGCGAGGACGGGCTTCTTATTCCCGTCGGACAACCGGAAGAGATTGCCAAGGCTGTTCGGCGAGCTTACCAATTGCGAGAAGACCTTGGCCGCGAAGCCCGCGAGACAATCGTTAGCCGTTATTCATCCAAGGTGCTCTATAAGAACCTGTCGGACCTCATTGAAAGCGTCGAGAGCAGCGCTTGCAGAGCGGAATCAGCTTAGTGCTCAACGATGTGCACCACAGCCAATCGATCGCTCACGCCGATTGTCAGCGACGAGGGCTCTGTTGAAAGATCGCGCTTTTGCGTCGAGCCATCCGAATTGAACGATACGATGTGCGCGATGCCGAACTGGGGCTCGAGTTGCAAATGGACCTGATCTGAAGGAACAGGGCTCACCGCCTCAGATTCGGAGTTATAGCTGCTTCGCTCAAGCCAGAGGATGAGCTCGTATGAGCCATCCGCTTTCTCGAAGAGCGTATGCGAAAGAGCAGGATCCTTTGCGTCGATCGAAAACAGCAGCCGCCCGGCCGTCTTCGGTCTCGAAGAGTCGTTCAGAATCGAGAGAAGGTTTCGAAGCGCAATGAATGCCGGTTTCTCGGTCAAATCGTGGCGGAGCAGACCATATCCACTATTGGGGAATTCGTCGAGCAATTCGTAAATAAAAGTCCTGTGCACGCCATGATTCCAGGCAAGCAGCAAGGTTCTTAGAACGTAACTCGATTCCACATCGATCGGAATTGTGCCGGCACGCGTGGGGTGATCGAACGCTTCGTAGCCCGTCTCAGTGATCTCGTTTGGCCGTCCTGAAGCATTCAGGTTCGCTTGATCGAGCCACCAATCGAAGCTGCCGTATCGGTGCCCTTGAGCGTCGCCTGCGCCCCATCCCTGTGTACCGGGATTTCTGCCTCCAAAATAGACATGAAGGTTGCTATACGTCACCCATTGCGCGATTGAGCCTGTGGAAACGTAGGCTTCCCCGGTCGTGAAGGAAGGTCCAACGAGCGGTACTTGCAGTTGATGCGCCGCACTGGTCAAGACGGGAAGAAAGGCAGTGACGTGCGCGATGCCGACGCTTCCTCCTCCTCCGCAATTCGTGCCGGCGTCACATTCGTTGGGGGCTTCGAGCGCCTCCACGTCCGATGCTGCGCGTGCAGCCTCGACAATGGCTGCCGCAGTCAGTCTCTCGTCGAACGCAAAACCGCAGGTGCAGCGAATGCCGGAAGCTGCCAGCTGCCGATGGTCGCCCACGAAGGTTGGCGTTAGAGGAAGGGCGTCACGAACGTGGTGCACGCCGAGCCGAACGAGTTCCTGCAGCACGCGCGACCAATTGGCGTAAGGGGTATCGACATAGCTGATGTGGGTTTGCACGCCGAAAGAATCGACGAATGCGGCGGCGGGAGTGGCCGGTTCGGCATGAAGAGAGGCCCATCCGCCATGATTCGAAGACTGCGAGTTCGCCGAAGCGTCAAGGAAGCCTCGAACTGCAACCGTCCAGCGCGTAAGATCGCGGGAGAAAAGAAGGAGCGCAAGACCCATCGACACGGCTCCGCAACCGATCCAAAGGCTTACTCTACTTCTCCGGATTCCGGCGGCGGCACGTGCGGATGCGAAACCAAAGGTCGCCGATGTCATCGCTCTGCGGCTACCGGCACTGCACCCGATGGATGCCCGGTCCTCCCGATTTGAAGGAAGCGCCTGGATAACTCAACGTGCCGAGCGACAAAGCTCCGCGAATTCAGATCTCCACTCTTCATGCGGGTGAGAGCACGTTGTGCTTTTGCTTCCCGCATAGCGTCGTTCCCCATGAGGAGATCGATTGCCGAGCCAAGAGCCTTGGGATCGTTGGCGGGAACATAGGTAAGTTCCTCCGAAGTGAAGTAACTTTGCAAACCTCCAGCATCGGTCGAAATCACTGGGATTCCACAGAGCACTGCCTCTTCGATTACGGTAATGCCTGACGCATGCAGATTGTCGACCAGGCAGACAACGACAACGTCGGCCCACTGGAAAATCGCCCTGAGTTCCGCGTTCGTTTTTGCTCTTTCGCAGGCAATATTCTCCACGCCCGCTAGAAGGCTTTTGATTTTTGCGCCGGTGAGCGCCTTTGCCTGGTAGCGCGGATCGTTCCTGATGGCAGCAACAAACGTGTTCCAATCGCGATGCCGATCCTTGCCCATGGTGAGGATGCGAATGGGAGTGTGCCGCTCGCGATGGATGACATCGAGCGGCTCATCGGCACGAATTCCATATTTAAGGAATTCCACTGGAGTATCGGGGAACAGCCGTCTTGCCTTGGCTGCGGCAGACGGCGACAGAAAAGTCAGCATGTCAGCCCGCCTCAGCAAGCAGCGATACAACGTGCGATGAAGGAGGGAATAGGATTCCCAAAAATCCATCACCCACACGGTTTGGGCAATAATAGTGGGCCGCTTGGCCGAGGTTCGGCGCAGCCGAGCGAGCAGCAGAACAGCCAGCGCCTGGGATTCCGTGTGAGTCCAGACCACTTCAGCGCTGAAGATCCCCTTTCGGTTTCTCCACGCATGCAAGAGATCAAATCCCAGCGCTGCTCGTACGCCTAGGCGGACCAATCGGGTCAAGGAACTCTCAGGGGCATCTTCCGACTGTTCGACAACGCAACCCATCTCTTCAGCCTGCCGATACCCATAAGGGTCATCATGGTTGATGCCAACGATTTCTCCCTTATCCCTTCGCTGCTTCCACGCAGTGCGGCCGAATTCACGAGCCAAGTGAACAAAGACGCGGAGCTTGGCATCGGCGGGGTTCGAAGTCATGGTCGGTCTCTCTACCTCAAAGGTCATGCGGCTTTTACAAATTGGCGGCCCGCTCGCGCTCGGCCAGGGGCAATTCGATCTCGTTTTCAATTGCGGGGGTGTTGACTCGCGGCGAGGACTTTGGCCGACGAGCCAGATAGAGCAAAGCAGCCCAACTCATGATTCCGAGCGCTCCATCTGTGAGCAAGGACGCCCAGGCCGCTCCATGCCACGAGTATCGCGGGATCAGGTAGAGGTTGAGCAACCCATTGCCGATTGCGGCGGTTGCCTGACAAGCAAGCCGAAACTTCTGATCGCCCGCGCCAGAGAGCGCGTCGCCGGCGCTGAGACTAAAGCACCGAAAGACCGGGATCAGGCAAAGCCATCGCAACGCGCTCGCTGCCTCCTGATAGGAGTGACCCACCAGATGAGGCAAAATCGGAGCAAAAACAAACATTCCGGCGACGGCGATGACGCCCGGGATGAGCACCCGCTTTAACAACGTCCGCGCCATGGGAAGTACGGCAGCTGCCCCATTCACACCCGCCTGGAAGAAGCGCGGAAATGCGGCGCCGACGAGAGACATAATCGGCATCGTCCCCATGTTCAAGACGCGATATGCCATAGAATAAATGCCGTTGGCCTGCAGCATGCCGTAGTGCGACAGGATCACTTTGTCCAGATCGTTGTACACGGAAGTGGTCGACCCCGAGACGGCAAAAACAAACCCTTCGCCCGATCGCTTGAACAGAAGGCGAGGCGCGAAAGATGGCATTCCATAGTTGCGCGTAACTGCCCATACTGCAGCCGTAGCAACAAGCATCGAGATCACCAGAGAAGCCATGGCCCATTGCCATGCGTGCGCATGACCCAGCACAACAAGCATCACGAGCAGGAAAACCAGCCGCAAAACGCTGGTGAGCAAGGTAAGTGTCGCGCTCATCCTCATCTTTTCGAATGTCTGGAACACCATGCTTGCCGCAACCGTTACCTGCACGAAGATGCACTCGCTCATGGCCAGGAGGACAAGAACATACAAACTGTCTCGATGAATCATCCATGGGCCTATCAGCCATAGCAAAGCAACGAGAATGCCGCCAATCAGAAAGACCGAGAGGAGAGCATTGCCCCAATAGACGCGAGACTGACTGCGATCGGCGCTCACATAACGCATATAGAGCTGGCCGGAGCCGAGAGAGCCGTACTGACTCACGATCGTTACCAGCGCAACCGCTCCAGAGAGAACGCCATATTCCGAACTCTGTAACAATCGCGCCAGAACAACGAACGAGAGCGCCTGAACCAGGAAAGACAGGCCCTGGCCGGCGAATAGCCATCCGGCATTGCGAAGGAGAAGACTGTTCTTTGCCCGCCTGAAGTGCTCTTGAAGCAAGATTGCCTACTCCTTTGTCTTTTTGTGCATCCGCAGTCGACAACTCGGCCCTTCGACCAATCGCGCACAATCACACAAAAACGTCTGTTCTACGGCTTAGCCGCGCATCGATATTGGCGAAAAGCTTCGGATGATCCAGGCAACAGACCTACCAGCTTGGATGCGCATCTAAGATTCAGAAGAAGGTTGCTTCATTCCGATTGAGATGCGCAAATCACTCCAGCGTGTGTCTTGCCCACCGGACCCATAACACCTGTTCTGAGGCTCAGCATTCATAACTCAGTGATGCCAGCGAAGATATCGGATTCGGACTGGGGAAAGGACAGATGGACTCTCAGATATCTCACAGTGGGCGACGCCTCACATTTGGAATAAGTTGACGTGCCGATGAGAATATAACTGTGCAGCGATCACAGCGCCGATGACCTTGGACTTACGTACAACGAAGTTACAAATCGCAACTTCCGGTTAATATTCGGCGAACACAGCGTCCAATTGAAGACATGATAGCATACCGATTGTACGCATGCCGGACGACGTCATCCGGCGGCAAAGGGCTTCTAGCTGCACAGTACGGCGATTCGGTTGGCACTTTGAGACCGAACGCGCAAGCAGCGATCCTTGGGATTTCGGGGATTTCGCTTCCCCCGCATTCGTACAGTCCATTGGCGTTTCGCTCCCTGCACAATGCAATGATCCGAGCGGCATTCAGCGCATGGCGGCAGGTTAAAAGTCCAAAAAAAGGAGTTTGATTGGGACCGATTCGGGTTCTATTTGTGAATCACACGGCCAGATCGGGAGGCGGGGAGCTGGCGCTGCGCCTGTTGATCCGTCACCTGGACAAGACAAGGATTCAGCATCGATTGCTGCTCTTTGAAGACGGACCGATTGCGGAGTCGCTTCGCCAGGATACAGAGGTTCACATTTTGCCTCTTTCCGACGAGATTCGCGATGCACGCAAAGACGCGCTTGGTTCAGGCGGGTCAAGCAGCTTGGGAAAACTCAAAACACTCTCCATGTTTATCCTGCGACTCAGTCGAATGATCGGCAGCCTCGACGTTGATATTGTGCACACGAATTCTCTGAAAGCGGATATCCTCGGTGGGATCGCAGGCCGGCTTGCACGAAAGCGCGTGATTTGGCATCTGCGCGATCGCATTGCCGACGATTATCTTCCTCCCAAAACGGTCCGTGTCTTTCGACGCCTGGCGCGCTGGATCCCTCATGCAATCGTTGCAAATTCAAATGCAACCCTCGAAACACTTCGTCTTTCCAATGATTACAGACAGAAAAGCAAAGCTGCCACAGTTGTCTACGACGGCTTTGATTTTGCCGAACTGCCTGTCGGGGAGGTTGTGCCGCAGGGCAGCCTCGTGGTTGGGCTGGTGGGCCGAATCTCCCCATGGAAGGGGCAGGACGTCTTTTTGCAGGCGATTCATCAAATCCACGGTGAATTCCCCGAAGCGCGATTTCAGATCATTGGTTCCGCGCTCTTCGGAGAGGACGCTTATGAGAGTCGCTTGCATGCTCTCTCTACCGAGCTTGGACTAGACAGGTGTGTGGAGTTTTGCGGATTTGTTCGGGATGTACAAAAGCACATCGCCAAATTAGATCTGCTTGTTCACGCATCGACCATTCCTGAACCCTTCGGACAAGTCATTATTGAGGGGATGGCGGCGGGCAAACCTGTCATCTCGAGTCGCGGAGGCGGCGCGATGGAAATTGTTGTCGATGGAGTCTCCGGCGTTCTCGTTCCGATGAACGACTCCAAGGCGCTTGCCGGGGCCATGAGAGAACTTCTCGGCAACGCCGCACTGCGGGCGCGCCTTGGCGCGGGCGGACGCGAACGGGTGCAGGATTCGTTTCGAATCGAGCTGACCGCAGCCAAGATCGGCCAGGTTTATTCGGAACTCTGTGCAAGATAGCTGGAGGACATAGCGCCGCAATGCAAAGAACAGCGAGCGTTTTCGCGGACCCGACGAGGGAATCAACGGCATCCTCCCCACTTGTGCTCCAGATAGGGATTCAATATGGAGGAGGAGGGGAAGGCCGCGTCATCTCCGAGCTGTATAAGTTTCTTCCTGCGGCCGGATTTAGAGTGCTTGGAACAGTTGCTGAGCCGGACAATGTCGAGCAGTTAACGGAAGGTAAGTTTCTCAATTTCGCTCCGACAAATGCGACGAAGTTCGATCGGTTTCGCAGCGCGCGCCGTAAGATCGTTCGGATCATGCAAGAGGAACAGCCGGACATCGTAGCTTCTCATTTCGCGCTCTATGCTCTCCCGGCGTACGACAAGCTTCGTTCGGATCGGCTGGTAACTCATTTTCACGGCCCCTGGGGCGCAGAGTCGGCTCAGGATGGAGCCGGCGCTATGGCTGCATCCGCCAGAACGCTGGTCGAGAAGAGCCTCTATTTGCGATCGGCTCGTGTCATCGTCCTTTCCAAGGCGTTTGCGCAATTGGCGACTGAACGATACGGCGTCAATCCGGCCAAAGTACGGATCGTGCCCGGATGCGTAGACATTGAGCGCTTTGATGTGCACGCCACCCAGAGTGCTGCGCGCAACCGATTGGGATTGCCGACGGACAGGCCCATCCTGCTCTCGGTGCGGCGATTGGTGCGCCGGATGGGCATCCTCGAGTTGATTGCAGCTCTCCCGCAAATCACAAGACGTGTGCCGGATGTGCTCCTCTGCATAGCTGGCCGGGGGTTGCTTCGCCGGGAGCTGGAGACGCAGGTTCGGCGACTGGGACTGACCGATCATGTGCGCTTCCTGGGCTATGTCGACGACGACGATCTGCCTTACCTCTATCGCGCTGCCGACATCAATGTCGTTCCCACGGTGGCTCTCGAAGGCTTTGGTCTTGTTGCCGCGGAAAGCCTGGCTGCCGGTGTTCCCGCAATGGTGACGAGGGTCGGAGGACTGCCCGAGGTCGTGGCCGATCTTTCACCCAATTTGATGTTTGCCTCTCCGGGTTCCGAGGATCTTGCACACGGCCTCATAGAAGCATTGCTGGGCCGCTTGCAATTGCCGGATCGCGCTGCGTGCGCTGCATACGCAAAGAAGCATTTCAGTTCGCAGCTTATGGCCGAGCGTATCGCGGATGTGTATCGGGAAATCCTATGACCGTAGCAGAGTCTGCCGAGCTTAGGCCGGTCCAAACGACCCACCCGCCGAGCACAATCGGCGTTCTTATCCCGAGCTACAAGAGATCGCGCGACCTGGTTCGTTGTCTGGATGCTCTGCGTGGACAAGAGCGCGTGCCGGATGACGTGATGGTCATTGTGCGGCGCGAGGATAACGAGACGCAGAGTGCTCTTAGCGATTATCCGCAAGGCGTGCTTCCCTTGAGAACGATTGTTGTGGATGTACCGGGAACCGTCTACGCACACAACATTGGAATTGATGCCTGCAAGACGGACGTGCTCGCCATGATCGATGACGACACGGCACCTCATCCGCAGTGGCTGCGCATTATCCTCGAACGCTTTCAGGCCGATGCGCGCCTCGGGGGTCTCGGCGGCAGGGACCGCTGCTTCGATGGCAAATCATTTGATGAAGAGCGGGCAAGCACTGTCGGTAAACTGCAGTGGTTTGGCCGGCCCATTGGCAATCATCATCGCGGATATGGCGGGCTGCGAGAAGTGGACCTATTGAAGGGCGCCAATATGAGTTTTCGAGCCGCG
>Ga0182024_10018912_pt1 | contig 12766 bp, 8 predicted proteins | sample P32metaG_FD_120480 | JGI IMG/M metagenome (GOLD analysis project Ga0182024, IMG submission 120480) | Permafrost microbial communities from Stordalen Mire, Sweden - P3-2 metaG (Illumina Assembly) | ecosystem: Environmental > Terrestrial > Soil > Wetlands > Permafrost | place: Sweden: Stordalen... | reverse complement strand
GGCGATTTCGAGTTGGGCGATGCGGAGGGCTTCCGCGGGATCGTGCCCGCGCCCGAGATAGTAAGAGATGAGTCCCTCGTTTGCGTTGTCGTTGTTGTTGATCAGAGGCCGTGCCATCGCCACGAAATCCGTGTATGCCGAGGCTGCTTCGGTTGTCTGGCCGGCGCGCTCGAGAGCCTCTGCCAGCGCGTAGCGGCTTGCGACGGTGGGAAATTTCAGATTGCGCTGGCGGAGCAAGTCCACGGCTTCGGAATAGTGTCGCCGCGCCGTCAGAACTTGAGCCGAAACTTCAAGGGCTGCGTAGTAGCCGGGGAATCGCTGCAACGCCGACTGAAGGAGTTTATCCGCGCCATCGATATCACCGATGGAAAGCTGCAAGTCCGCCATTTCGGTCAATGTCCGGGCAAGTTCTTCGGTCTGTGTTGGAGCCATCTGCTGGTACGCCTGGGAGAAGAAGTCCGTGGCGCCCTGCGCATCTCCATAGAGACGCCGCAAGGCGGCGCCGCGCAAAAGGCCTGGCACGTTTCCAGGCCGCATATCCAACATCCACTGCGCTGCCTCTTCGGCATCGGGGTATTCACCCAGTGCGACGGCCGCGTCCGCGACAAACCCATAGAGCAAAACATCATCGGGAGTCTTCTTATTGAGCGTTTTCGCGAGAGCAAGCGCTTGCGCAAACTCGCCACGCCCCAGCAAGATCATGATCCACGCCTTCTGTCCTTCGAGATTGTCCGGAGTAATTTGAAACGACTTCTGAAGCACCGTCTCGGCTTGAGCGTAGTAGCCGGGATCAGCCGTTTCGCGAACGCGTTGCACGTACGCGACTGCGAGATCGTTATACGGCTGGCTGCGATCGGGATACGCTTTGATTGCTGCTTCGGCCCACGAGATCTTGTGCTGGGCGGGCGTGGCGCTGTCGCGCGGCGCCTGCGCATACACCATCGGAGTCACAAAGAGCGAGAGAACAGCAAGGCCAAAGGTTTTCATTTCTTCTCCCCTTTCTCGAGTAAGAACTCAGAGCCGCACGGATTTGCCGCGCGGCTCTGATGTTGAACCGACTGACTAGGAGATGGGCCCGCCTCCGGGCTCTCCTGGATCGATGTGACGCCGATTGCGGCCGCTCGGGCAATCCGCCAGGTACGGGAATTGCGTCCGGAAAGGCGCGTCGTTCACATTGACACCGTCGCCCAGACGGTTGTTGGGGAATTGATTGAAGCCGGGGACCAAAACGCCGCCCACGGCTACTCGTAGGGTGATGTCCACAGCGTCGTCCATCAAACGCCGTCCGTTTGGATAGCCCGCGGGATCGCCTCCAATCAAACCGAGACGGTTGGCGCTGGCGGGAGGTGTTGCTGGAACGCCGGTGTTGAGTCGAAGCAGGTCTGCGATCGGCCCAGCCGGAGTTCCCTTAGCGGCGATTGGCGCCGCATAGGTCACCAGTGGAAGTAAATCGTTTCGGGGCGCTGGAGGAATCTTCAAAGCCCCTGCGTAGACCGCTTCCACCACATGCGCAATCGTCGGATCGAGGTCGAAGTTGGCGAACTGTTTGTCGTTCACCGGTTGCTCCATGCTCCAGCGGTCCTTCGAGCCGATTCCGATCACCAGTTCATTGATGAGCGGGTTGCCCATTCTCTGCACCTGGCGAAATGCACCGAAGCTCACGGCGGGATCGGGGGATTTACGAATGGTCACGCGCGGCCGGGAAGTGGTTCCCCAAATGCCGATCGTTGCCTTGGGCGAGGTCGCCGGTTCGACTTTACCGGTGCTGGTCAGCATGGTAATCGGTACCTCGAGGGCGATGGTGTTGACGGCGTAGCCGGAAATCGTGTCGCTGGCAAAGTTCTGCGTCGCCGCATCCTCTTGGTCGGTCAAGACTCCGGGGACACCGCTGGCAAGGGTTCGGTAATTGACAGTGTCGAAAGTAGCGCCGAGGTCAATATAGAAAGGATCGTCGACGGTACCAGCGAAAACCGATATGCCGTTTGATAGATGATAGGTGGCCGCATCGAACAGACTGTCGTAATCCATCGTGCGGGGTCCGTTGTTGGTGGGCACAGCAAAGAATGGAGACCCGTCGGAGTTTTTGAGTTCGGTGCATTCATCTCTACCTTTGTTATGCCGAACCATCGTTACCGTATAGGTTTGCCGAAGATTCAAGCCTGGGTTGTTGAAGTCCTGAATCTGCGGAGGAATTACCAGGTTCGACGTCCCGGGCTCATTCGCGCCGTTCGGGCCGATTCCCGCTAGCCCGACCGGGATATTGGGAAGCTGGAATTGCGTCTGGAAGCGGATCTGGAAACTAACATCCGCCAGAGCGTCTTGGTCGTTGTCCACGTGGATCTCGTACAGAATTTCGGGATCAAACGGGAACCAGTTAGGGCCATTCGCGGGCTCCAACAGAGGATCGACGTTGAGAATCATGGTGACCTTTGATGGAGTCGTGTTCGGCGTCTGGTTCGCACTGTAACTTACAAATGCGTAGACGTCGGTTATATCGGCCTTGTGATCGAGCGCAGTGATCGGAGCCTCCCGGTGGCTGGAAGCAAGCAAGCCGGTTGGCACTGCGATCGACATCGCCGCGAGCATGGCAAGGCAATTGCGAAACCACTTCATAGGCAATCTCCTTTTAGTTGGTGCCATCCGCCCACTCCCCGGGAAATCCCCGCGGGCGGCTGGCAGATTGGATCAAGGCAGGCTGCGCGCGCGGCAGGTCTACCGGAACCCATTCGATGGAGTTCGTGTGGTAATACGGACAGGCGCAGTAATTCGGATGTGCTGGTAGAAAGTATTTATTCCACGTTACATTCTTTTGACATACGTTTTTTTACCGAGGATTTCGGAATGGCCGCAGGCTTTTGAAGGTTCAGGAGTTGCTGTCGACTGCGGATGCCCGCCGGGAGCGAGCTTCGCGGTCAGCACATCCGAACTCAGGTTGGTCTCGTATTTTAGTACGCCGGAACATGAGGCTCCCCCTCGGTCCAGAAGCCTTAGAAGCCTTGGAATGAGTTGATTTTATGAGTGAGCACTGCGAGTGTGTGTCATCCTAAATTCTTATAGATATCACGAGCGATATATGTGGATCACTCTGGTTCTGATCCTGTCATTGACCGTCGCCCCGGCAGTGAGCGGGTTGCCCGCGGGCAGTGTGCCTAAGGGCGCCGATCTTGTCGGCTCGGTCATAGATCCGCAAGGAGCGGCCGTCGCTAAGGCGAGCGTCATCCTCTCCTCTCTCGATCCAGGAGCCAAGCTAACGACTGCCACCGATCCGCAAGGGCACTATGAATTTCGCGGCGTCGTCCCGGCCAAGTACATGCTCAAGGTAATCGCGACAGGCTTTGACGTTGTCGATCGGGCGGTCGTTGTCCCTGAGGGCGAGCTTTTAACCGTCGACGTCCAACTGAAGGTTGCGGCAACGAATGAAGAAGTTAGGGTCTCGACCGACGTGCTGGACGTGAGCGTTTCAAACCCTGATCCCGCTCAGCGCTTGGTCATTCGGGAGGAAACGCTGGACGCGAATCCTGGACGTCCAGGGGCGCCGGTCTCCATTCCTGGTCTGCCCATCGAAACCGCGTCGGGCGGAATCAAAGCTCCTCAGTACTTTGCACCAGGCGTCGCGGGAGACCACGGAGAACCGATTGCGTCGTACATCCAAGTCGGAAGTTACCTTGTCTCCAACAACCTCTCGGCGAACGCTCACGGAAACGGGTACGCGGATCCGAATATCCTGGTTCCGCAAGTAATCGGGAACGTTCAGGTGGACGGAGGCGCTTTCAACGTCCGCGAAGGGAACCATTCGCAGAATCTCTCCGCTACTTACGGGCTGCGCCCTCAGTTTGATCCCTTTTTCACCCTGACCGGCGATTATCGGAACCTCGACGTCGTTGCGGGATTCCGCCCTGATACCCTTTCCTGGATTCTGGTGCAAGGTTCTTATGGCAATGGTTTTCTTGACCGGCTCGAACACCGCAAGCAATTTAAGGTCAACGGTTCCCGCGTGTTCGAGTTTGGCGATCACAAACTCACGCTCTTCGGCATCGGCTACTACGGCTTTTCGTATGTGCCCGGCCTCAGTCCACTCGGCGTTCCTGTTCCGGACGACACGATTGACCCTCGTCAGAAGGATCAAACGCACACATCAGAGCTCGTGCTCAATGACGTGTGGCGTTTGTCGAGCTCTCAGCAGCTTCAGCTTTCAGGGTTTTTCCGCACGTACAATCTGTCACTTTTTTCCAATTTTGGCGACGGACTCATCCGTCAAAGTGAGTTTCGAACAGTCACAGGCGGCAATGGCACGTACCTGAACAAGCTTGGGGATTTCTTATCGCTCCTCGCCGGAATTGACTATCAGCGTGATGCGCCCCGGCGTGACGATTTGGACCATTACGACTTCTTCGATCCCTCCCAACCAAACGTCTACGGTGCGTTCCAAAAGGTGTCGGCAAACAACATCACCATTGGGGATGTCACGCCTTATGTGGCCGCGGAGGGGGCGCTGATCCGATACTTCCACTACTACCTGGGATGGCGACGCGACGAAATCGATTTCAGCAACGATGACCTACTGGTTCCCGCGCACTCATTTGAGAACTGGGTCGGCGTCAACAATCCCAAAGCCACCCTATCGTTCCTGCCGAGAGAGCACTTTTGGTTACCCAACATTTCTTTGAGCGGAGGGGAAGCGTTCTTCACGAACGATCCCAGAATTGGCACCGGAGCCGTTCAGGGTACCCTCGTCAGTCGTTCGCACTCGTATCAACTGGTGGCGAGCAAGACGCTCGCCGGAACGGACTTCCGGCTCACCTTAGGCCATACAACCACGGAAGCATCCCTCGCCAAAATTGACCCGGACACCGGGTTGCAGTTTGACGAAGGTCCGGGCCGGCTGCGTTACCTGACGTTTGCAGCGCGCCACTACTTTGGCTTCGGCCTGTTGCAAGCATCCGTTTCAAAAGCGGATGCGCGAGATTTGTCCGACGGCACACCAACACCGGAAGCGCCGCGCCTGATTGTGGATGGCCTCGCAACCTTGGATCATCTTCTACCATTCCATTTGCGAGCGCGTGGCGAGTTTGAATACGTGGGAGCCAAACCGCTCGGAGAGCTTGTTTCTGGTGTGCCAAACACGGAGGTCCGAGGAGCTGTCCTGCGCACGTTCAAACAAGGCCGAATGGACTTGGGGATGAACTTTTTGATCGCCAGAGGTTACACGGGGCAAACTACCGAGCAGCTCGAACCATCTCCATTCATGAGTGTGGTTGGCGTGCGGCTGCACTCGTATGCCAGCGCTTCCTGCACGTATCACTTCGCTCGTGACAACGGAGCTTCCCACTAATCACGGCGAGCTGGATCGTGGATTCTGGGATTCGCATCGTCGGGAGTCGGCTGCGTGGCCCAAGCGCACAATCGCGTGTTTGCCTGCATTAGGGCGCTGGGGTAGACTCCATGGCGAGTGGCGGACACTTCGTCTATTGTCGGTCGCACCATCTCCCACTATACCGTCCTCGAAAAAATCGGCGGCGGAGGCATGGGCGTAGTCTATAGAGCGGAAGACACGCGGCTCGGCCGGAATGTTGCACTGAAATTTCTTCCCGAAGACATTTCTCAGGACCCGCTGGCGATCGACCGGTTCCGGCGCGAAGCGCGCGCAGCATCCTCGCTTAATCATCCGAGCATTTGCACCATTTACGACATCGGAGAATTCGAAGGGCGTCCGTTTATAGCCATGGAGTTGCTTGAGGGCCAGACGCTGAAGCATCGCGCTTCCAGAAAATCCTCGGCATTATCCGAACTGTTGGACATCGCCATTCAGATTGCCGAAGGTCTGGAAGCTGCCCACGCCAAAGGTATCGTCCACCGCGACATCAAACCCGCTAACATTTTCCTTGTGGATCGAGGTGCGGCGAAGATACTGGATTTCGGCCTGGCGAAACTCACAGCGTATAGGCAGCCGGCGACGAGTTCTGTAAGCGAGTCGTCCATTCCCACCCAAGTGCACTTCCTGGACAATGATCTGCAGACAAACCCGGGCAGGTCCATGGGCACGGTCGCCTACATGTCGCCGGAACAGGTGCGTGGCGAAGAGCTCGACGCACGGACGGATTTGTTTTCGCTCGGCGTTTCGCTCTATGAAATGGCCACGGGGGTGCTTCCGTTTTCGGGCGTGGTTCCTGCTTTGGTCTTCGACAGCATCCTGCATTCCTCGCCGACTCCCGCGACGAAGCTAAATCCGTATTTGCCCTTGGCCTTCGAAAACATCTTAATCAAGGCGCTGGAGAAGGAAACCGACCTCCGCTACCAGACCGCCGCCGAGTTTCGCGCCGACTTGAAACGGTTGAGGCGCGATACGGAATCGGGCCGGTCAGGGACGTTTGCTACGCCGCCAGGTACGGCTGAAGCGGATCGCCAAACTCGCGGACGCCGAGGCTGGCGCGGTTGGACGGTGGTGGCCGCTGGGTCGCTCATCGCTATTACGGCAATTCTTGGATATGTTCTGACGCGCCCGGTGGCACCGCCCCGCGTACTTCGAACGGTCCAGCTCACCAATACAAATCGGCCCAAGTCAGACTTGGTGACGGACGGCTCACGGCTCTATTTTATCGAGGGCCAATCGCAGCTTTCGCAAACCTCGGCGACCGGTGGCGAGACATTTCCCATAGCGACTTCCTTGGAGGACACAGGCTTTTCTAACGTTTTCGATATTTCGCCAGACGGGTCTGTGCTGCTGATGAATACTGCCCGAGGGACTTCTCTCGACGGCCCTCTATGGACAGTCCCGGTGCTTGGCGGTACGCCTCGCCGATTGGGCGATCTTGCGGGCCACGCCGGTGCGTGGTCGCCGGACCGCAAGACCATTGCCTACGCGAAAGGGAGCGCGATATTCCTGGCGAAGAGCGACGCCAGCGAACCACACCAACTGTCTATAACGGCGGGAACGGCGAGCGACCTCCGGTGGTCGCCCGATGGATCGGTTTTGCGTTTCACGGTCAACGATCCTCAGACCAACGCCCGCTCCATCTGGCAAGCTTCAGCGGACGGTAGCAATCTTCATCCCTTACTTGCGGGCTGGAACACTACACCCAACGAATGCTGTGGCAATTGGACGCCAGACGGAAGATATTTCATGTTCCAGGCAGTCCGCGACGGAACCGCAAATCTGTGGGTCCTGCAGGAACATGGTGGGCTTTTCTTTTCCCCTCCTCACGAGCCGATGCCGTTGACTACCGGGCCAATGAATGTTGGAAGCCCCGTCCCGAGCCGGGATGGGAAGAAGATCTTTGTGCGAGGCTGGCAGCCCCGGGGGGAATTGGTACGCCACGATGCGAGATCAGGGCAATTCGCGCCATACCTGTCGGGAATCTCCGCGATGGGACTGGATTTCTCTCGGGATGGAGAGTGGGTTGCCTACAATGACGGCACCGATGGCACCATGTGGCGAAGTAAGGTGGACGGAACGCAGAAACTTCAACTTGTGATCCCGCCGATGCTGGCGTATCTACCTCGCTGGTCGCCCGACAGCAAGCAAATTGCCTTCTTTGGTCATCCACCCGGCGAACCTTGGCAAATCTACGTGGTTCCCGCCGCTGGAGGCGCACCCGAACTGGTGTATCGCAGTGCAATCAACCTGGCGGACCCCAGTTGGTCGCCAGACGGCAAATCGCTGGCCTTCGGCGAAAATTCATTGAACAATCAGGGCTCAGCAATCTACGTCCTTGACCTGAAAACGCGAAACGCCTTGAAGCTGCCGGGATCTGATGGCCTTTATTCTCCCCGTTGGTCCCCCGACGGACGCTACATTGCGGCCATTCCGCTCGATTCTCTAAAACTCATGCTTTTTGATTTCACAAGTCAGAAGTGGAGCGAGCTGGCCAAAATATTCGTCGCTTATCCGACCTGGTCGCGTGACGCTCGCCATTTATATTTTGACGGGATTCTCGACAACCAAGAGGGCTACTACCGCGTACAAGTCTCCGACGGCAAATTGGAGCGTATCTTCAGTCTGAAGGGGTTTCAGGCAGCCGGAGGAGAATTCGGAAACTGGAGCGGCCTCGCCCCGGACGAATCTCCACTGTTGGTCCGCGATGCCAGCATCCAAGAGATCTACGCCCTCGATTGGGAGACCCGTTAGCCCACTTTGCTTGCCGAGGCTCGCGTGGTGAGACTTGCGGAGAATTCTCCGCAAGCCGGCGCACGCTTCGAAAAAACGCGTGCCGCCGCAGATTTGCGCTTCCCGTTCCGATTTTGCAGTATGCTGTCCGGCGAAGCAGACCACCTGGTGGGAAGCCGCGTTAGTGATTCAGGAAAAATCGGGAGCCCGAACGTGACAACACGGCGAGAGGTCTTGAAGTATGCGGGGCTGGGAGTCGGCGCAGCGGCGGGGGCGGTATTGGGGGTGACGGTAAATGCCAAAACCGAAGCGCACGAGGCGCGGCCTCCGACCAAACCCGCGCAGACAGAAGTCACCGACAAAAGCGGAAAGCGGCTGGCGGCGGGGGCGGAGATTGCGTGGTCGAAGGTTGCGCGAAGCGCCGCGGCGGCGGACGTGACGGTGGACCCGACGAAAACGGCACAGACGATCTTGGGATTTGGCGCGGCGTTTACCGATGCTTCGTGCTTCACGCTCTCGCGCCTGAGCGACAGCGATCGCGCGAACCTCCTGCATACGATGTTCGGGCAGGATCAACATGCACTGGGCACCGGGCGCATACCGATTGGCGCGAGCGATTACAGTACCGCCACATACAGCTACGACGACGGTGCGGCCGATCCGGAGTTGAAACGCTTCAGCATCGACCACGACCGCGATTGCATTTTGCCGACGTTGCGCGCGGCGCTCAGCGCGAATCCGGATCTATTCTTGTTCGGCTCACCGTGGAGTCCTCCCGGATGGATGAAGTACAGCAACTCGATGCTGGGTGGAAACATTCGGCCGGAAAATATTTCCACATACGCACGATACCTTCAGAGATTCGTGGAGGAGTACGCGGCGGCGGGCGTGAAAGTGCGCGCGGTGACTACTCAAAACGAGATCGACGCGGACCAGGGCGGGCGAATGCCGGCGTGTCCGTGGCCGGAGGAGGACGAGGAGCGCCTGGTGGAAGCGCTCGGCCCACTCTTAGAAGCGAGCGGCACGAAAATCTGGACACTCGACCACAATTACAATTTGTGGGGCCGTGCCCTCGATCAACTCGCAAGGCCCGGGTTCAAGAAATACGTGAACACCGTGGCCTGGCACGGATACGTGGGAAGCCCGGAGATGATGGGTAACGTGAAGCAGAGATTTCCAGACGCGGAAATGCATTGGACTGAAGGCGGAGACGACTACAAGTCACCCGATTATTTGACAAACTGGAGCAAGTGGGGCGCGACGTTCGGTGGCATTCTGGCGAACGGTCCGCAGAGCATTACGATGTGGAATGTGGCTCTTGATGAGCGCGGGCGGCCGAACGTCGGTCCGTTCGATTGCGGCGGCCTGGTGCAGATTCATTCGGTGACGAAGGAAATCACGCTGACGGGATTGTATTGGGCGCTGGTGCACCATGCCCGCGCGTTTCGCCGCGGCGCGGTGATTGTCGCTTCGCACGACGCGAACGGCGACGCTCCGGCGGTGAACGGCGCATTGATCGGCCAGCCAGCGTCATCATCAACGGTGACAGCGACCCCGAACGGCGCTGCGGCGTCGCGCGTGTATCACACGGCGGCGAAAAATTCGGACGGCTCGGTCGTGCTGGTGCTGACAAATCCCGGCGACGCGAAGGAGGTGACGATCTCGTGCGGCGGGCAGACGGCGAAAATAACGCTGACCACGGATTCGATCACCACGTTGCGGTGGAGCTAAGTTAGCTTTGTCGAGGTTTCAGCACCGTTCCATGCTGACAATGTTTGCAGAAATTCGATATTTGGATCATGGAGGGACCAACTTGGTGAAGAAATCAGCCTTACTCACCGCGATTCTCGCCGCCCTAGCAGTATTCGCCATTGGTTCACCAAAACTGGAGTTGAGCTGGAAAAATCCGAACTACACTGGCGGGAGCTTCAAGAATATTCTCGTGCTGGCGTTGAATGGCAAAGCGGCGAATCGCGCGGAATTCCAGGACGAGTTGGTCGCGGCAATTTCCCGCCCACGAGGAAAGGCTGCGCCCAGTTATGAGTTTATGCCGCGGCCCGACGCCACTCCCATCGACATGCATGACCTGCGGGAACTGGTGAAAGAACAGAAGTTCGACGCCATCGTGGTCGCACGCTTAACCAAGCGGGACACGAAAACCACCTACGTCCCCGGCGAGGTCTATACTCCATTCCCCTATTATGGAACTTTTTACGGCTATTACGGCACTTTGTACCCGGTGATCTATTCCCCCGGATACATGGAGACGGAGAAAGAAGCGCAAGTGGAAGTGAATTTCTATGCCACCGAAAAGCCTGATGGAGAACTGGTCTGGACAGGAACCACAAATACATTTGACGCCGGTTCCGCAATGAAGGTGATTAAGGATCTGGTCAAAATTGTAACCAAGGAGCTCGAAAAGGAAAATATCATCGAGCAGGAATCCAAATAGGCTCTCGAGTGAAATGGCTCGCGGGGCCGCCGTTGCTCGTCCTGTTCTCGACGTCCAAATCCAGCAGGTGTCTATGACCTGCTGCGGAAACCTAAGAGGCTCGGTGGCCTAAGCTAGCAAGTACAGATCTTATGAAGCGGAACAGTCCGGCGAGATCGGTTCGAATAATAGGAAGACAATCGCATGTTCCACGTCAAAAGTCACACGCTCCAATTCATTGACTTCTTTCTTTGTACTTCTTCCATCCTTGCCTTCGAGACGAGGCTTTTCATGCCTCGGCTGAGGTGCGCACAAGCAAAGAATCTGGGGACGTGTACTGCATCGAAGGGCCTCGATGTACCCGATTTAGCTCGCAAGAAACAAGCCCCCCGGCGGCGGCGCGTCGTACCTATTTCGAATGACTGATCAAATACAACAAAGCGACGCCCTGGTGAGCTGCGCCGCCTGCAAAAATGATTCACGGTTGCTATTGAAAGCGCGAGACCTAAACAGGTACGCCTCCAATGAGGAGTTTGGGTACTACTTATGCCGGTCTTGCGGCATCCTGTGCCTATCCCCGATTCCTCTTGATTTGGATAGGTATTACGACAAGAAGCATTCCTCCTATGCTATGCCTCGGTCCGTTGGGGAACTCAGAGTCCAGGGCGAAGGATTTAAGCCGCGTCTGGCAATCATCAACCGCTTTGCGGCCACTGGACGGCTTCTCGATGTGGGTGCGTCGCACGGAACGTTTAGCTACCTTGCTCAGCAGAACGGCTTCGAAGTTGAAGCGGTTGAGATGGACTCCGCATCGTGCCGATTTATACGGGAGTTGGGAATTAAGGCCGTCTGTGCCAGCACCCTCGACTCCGCAGAGAATTTGCTTGGCATGTATGACGTAATCACGCTGTTCCATGTCATCGAGCATCTGAAGGATGCAGGCAATACGGTCAGCATCTTGGCCCGACACTTATCTCCTCGCGGGATTTTGGTGATTTCCACGCCTAATCCCGATTCGATCCAATTCAAAATACTCGGTCGCTACTGGGTTAACTTGGATGCCCCGCGTCACCTGCTCCTGATCCCGCTGAGTACCTTAACCGAATATGCGGCCCGAAATGGACTGGAATTGGCATACGCGACTTCATCTGATCCGGAGACCTTGGCGTTCAGCAAATGGAGTTGGGAAGAATCCATCACGAAATTCTTGATTTCGGCCCGAATGATGCCGGCGTCGGGAATTCGAAGCGTCATGACGGAGACTAATAGGTGGAGCTTTACGAAGCTGCTGGTCTTGATGCAAAGATTCGTGTGCAAAGCCGCGGCCATAGGGTTGGCTCGGCTGCTCAACCTGGTGTTCACGCCCCGGGAAAGGTCGCCTCGTCGCGGAAGTTTCTACACCGCGGTTTTTCGTCGGAAAGATCACGCAGCTCCAGCAAAGAGCTCCGGATAGAGACTCGGCGGATGCCTAGCTAAGCCCCTCCTCGGACTTCTTTTGGCTATGCATTGCGGCCAGAATCCACTTCTGCAAAACGGCCCGAAAATTTGGCTTCACCTCCCGAAACGCCAGGCCCATACCCAAGGTCGGTTTTACATAGATCACTGTTGCCTTGGCCTCGAAGTACTCCGCTTCGTTGAAGATCTTCACCAGGACGGGCGTGCTCGCGTCAAATGGGGCGGGGCTCTCCACGTAGCACCCGTAGAGGCTGAGTTCCGCGACGCGTGTAGCCACGGTCGCGCTGGGCTTGCTTTCGGGAGCGATCTCGGCGGCAGCCGTGAATAAGAATCGCAATCCGTGGCGTTCCTGGTTCACAGTTCAAGCCTATTAGATTCTGTCGGCTAGCAAAGAGGAATTTTCCGTTCCACGCCATCTGCGGGATGCATAGGGGTCTGCCTTGGCAAGTGGAATCACGGGCTCTCCAAACGTGTGGAGTCGAGGTGTGGCGCGGTGGTTTAGGTTGAGCTTATCGGTTGCCGACCCTTTCGTCGGTCGGTGCCTCACTCGCTCCACCGTGCTTCGGTTTCCACACCCCGCTCATCCTGATTGCTACCCGGTGGAGCGAACCAGTTCCCGGGCGGCTTTACCCCCGCCGTAGACCACCACCTTTTCACGTTAGAGCTTTATCGGAGGCGCGCTTCCATCGAAGCGTAGAGCGGGGGCACGGTGCTCTGGCGCGCGTTCGATAAAGCCGTGAGAACGAAGCCGCCCGTGGTTGCGGCGGACGCGGGCC
>Ga0182024_10018911_pt1 | contig 12766 bp, 16 predicted proteins | sample P32metaG_FD_120480 | JGI IMG/M metagenome (GOLD analysis project Ga0182024, IMG submission 120480) | Permafrost microbial communities from Stordalen Mire, Sweden - P3-2 metaG (Illumina Assembly) | ecosystem: Environmental > Terrestrial > Soil > Wetlands > Permafrost | place: Sweden: Stordalen... | reverse complement strand
CGGTCAATTCCGTCGCACTCTCGGCCGATGGACGGCGGGTGGTCACGGGGTCGTACGACAACACCGCCCGACTGTGGGATCCCAACACAGGCCGACAGATCCTGCTTCTGAGCGGGACCGCCCCTCTTCTTTCCGCAGTGTTCTCGGCAGACGGCCGGCGCGTCATCACCGCGTCGTACGACAAAACAGCACGCCTCTGGGATGTGACGGATAGAGCGATCAAGCTGTTGACCGGCCACACGGATCGGGTTGTGTCGGCCGCATTCTCCCCAGACGGCCGGCGCGTCGTCACCGCATCGGAGGACCAGACAGCACGCCTCTGGGATGCCGAGACTGGCGAACAGACTTTGGTGCTAAGGGGACATACCAACCTCGTGAGTTGCGTCACGTTCTCGCCCGACGGTGGGCGCGTCCTCACGTCGTCGGCTGACAAGACCGCCCGCGTCTGGAACGCCTCGACCGGTCGAGAGACCCTTCTGCTCAGCGGGCACTCAGGCCCAATATGGTGCGCCGCTTTCTCGCCCGACGGCAATCGCATTGTTACGGCAGCAGATGACAAGACTGCCCGCCTCTGGGACGCCGCCACCGGTCGGCAGATCTTGCTGCTGAGCGGACACACCGATCCATTGAATTCGGCTACGTTCTCACCTGACGGGCAGCGCATCGTCACTGCGTCGCTCGATAAAACAGCCCGCGTTTGGGACGCTGCGACGGGTCGACAGATCTTGCTGCTGCGAGGGCATACCGAGCCAGTGACGTCCGCAGCGTTCTCGCCCGACGGTCAGCACATCATAACGGGGTCATTCGATAAGACCACCCGACTATGGGACGCGACGACCGGTCAGCAGCAGCAACTGTTGCGCGGACACTCGAGCTCGGTGGCCTCGGTCGCGTTTTCGCCCGACGGTCGGCGCATCATAACGGGCTCATTCGATAATACCGCCCGAATATGGGATGCGGCGAGCGGTCAGCAAATAATGGCGCTTAGCGGACACGGCGACCACGTCGAAGGCGCCGCGTTCTCACCCAACGGCCTGCTTGTAATCACGGCGTCAGACGACAACACCGCGCGCATTTGGGACGCGCGCGCTCCTTCCCTCAATACTCAAATCGTATGGTCTGAAGCGGCGCAGTTTGATTCGCTGCCGAGTGCGGATCGATATGAGCTCGGGCTTCCTGCTCCAATCGATACACGTGCGTGGCCGGTCACGCAATCGGCATGCGATCAATCGGCGGCGGCACCTTATGATCCGGATCGGCGCGCGCAGGGCTCGGCGCTCGGCCAAATCGTCGCCGACATAGCGATCGCGGCCTGTGCCCACGACCAGAACAGGTCAGACAATCCAGCATCCGGCTATGGACATGGCCGAGCGCTGATGGCGAGCGGCAACTACGCGGCCGCCAGGCGAGACTTCGACGAGTCCATTGCTCTGGGGTATCGAAGTGCCGAGGTTGAACTGGCAATGCTGCTTTCGCAGCCCAGCAGTGGCATGCTCGATGTTCCAAGCGCCATCTCACACTATGAACGTGCTTGGAGCGCCGGGGTCACAATTGCCGGCTTCGAGCTCGGAAGTCTCTACGAACACGGGGTGAACCGAGCTGGCGCCCGGACCGATCCTGTGCTCGCTCCCGATGGTGTAAGAGCCTGGTACTGGTATGAGAAGGCAGCACTCGCTGGAGAACCCAACGCACTCGCTCGCTTCGCCGAGAGGAACGACGGCGCCGCTGTTGCTGAAGGGAACGCTGCGAAGAAGAACGCCCTACTTCTCGAATCGTTCAAGTACTACGCGGCGGCTGCGGAACGGGCGCGACGCGAGAATTGGCCAGAGGACGCGTGGAGAGTCTGGCGCTACCATCGAGCATCGCTTGCGCGTCTCCTTGCACGCGAGGGCCTGATGCAGCAAGTAGCGGATGCTTACGCATCAATTCACGGCAAGTAAATTCTGCGCCCAACACCTAACCGTTTGAATAGCCATGTCGAGCTTTTCGGCGCAATTTCCGAAACTGACTACCCGTTGCCATTGGAGTTTCAATCATGAAGGCAGTTGAGGAACGCGACTGGATCCCCGTCAGTGACAAAATGGGATTCGTGGTGACGTCATCTCATCCATTTCCTCCGGGGAACGTAATGCTCGCGCCTCCAACGGAAGGCTATTTCATGGTGCATACCGGCAACGTCTGGCAGCGCCTTACGGTCAAAGACCCCCTCAAGGGACCGGGCACGTCGGGCTGATTCTTCGGATAGGTACGCGAGTTGTACACGTTCATGCTACATACAGAAAGCTGACCTGGCATCCTTTAACACCAAAGTACCGCCAACGCGTGTCCCTACCGCGACTCTTTCCTGCGGGCCCATATAACTGCAACAAAATTCCCCTCCATGTGTTTTAGGGTAGGGTCCTACGAATTACGACAAAAAAGGATTAACCGTGTTTCGAAGCTTGCTGGCCGCCGCGTGTCTTTTTTGCCTGTTCGGAACCGCGTACGCGGCGCCGTCCATCACCCGCGATCTGCCACCCGGATTGCAGATTCCGGCGGCGGCAGAGGTCGGGCCGAACTTTGATGTCGAGAAGGCCACTGAAGCCTATCTGAATCTGCTCTCGCCGGAACAACGCAAGCTGTCGGATCAGTACTTCGAAGGCGGCTACTGGCTGCAACTGTGGGAGCTGTTGTGGACCGTGGGCGCTTGCGCGCTGCTGCTGGTTACGGGCGCTTCCGAGCGCATGAGCCACTGGTCGCAACGCGTCAGCCGGCGAACATGGATCAGCACGCCGCTCTTCATCGCACAAATTTTGATCGCGCTATATTTGCTCGAATTGCCATGGAGCATCTATGCCGATTTTCTTCGCGACCACCGCTACGGATTGAGCGAACAACCCTTCGGCGGATGGCTTCGCGACCAAGTAGTCATCATGGTGGCCAATGTCATCATTTTTGGGCTGGCGCTGACCCTCGTCTACGCCGCGGTGCGCCGCGCGGGCGCGCGATGGTGGGTCTGGGCGACCGGCTTGGCCTTCGTGACCCTGCTATCGGTTCAATTGATTTTGCCCGTATACATTCTTCCGTTGCTCAATGATTACAAGCCGTTGCCGGAAGGACCGGTCAAAGAAGCCGTGCTGTCATTGGCGCGGGCCAATCAGGTCCCAACCGCACAAGTTGAATGGTTCGACGCGTCCAAACAGACCACACGGATCAGCGCCAACGTCGCTGGCCTTCTCAATACCACGCGCATCGCGCTCAATGACAATCTATTGCACAAGACTTCGTTGCCGGAGATCAAGGCGGTACTCGGCCACGAGATGGGACATTACGTCCTCAATCATGTGTGGAAGGGGTCAATTTTGCTGACGTTGATCATCGGCAGCACGCTGGCTCTGTTAAACGTCACGTTGGACGGGGCGCTGCGGCGGTGGGGCGTACGCCTGAGGCTGACCGATCGCGCCGATCCCAAGGCATTGCCCTTAGGCATCGCCTTGTTCTCGGTGATTCTCTTCCTACTGACACCACTTCAGAATTTGGTCGTCCGCAGTATCGAAGGCGAGGCCGACGCATTTGGGCTGAACGCGGCGCGAGAACCCTATGGCTGGGCGACCTCCGCCATGCGGCTTTCGACCTATCGCAAGATCAGTCCGGGGCCAATGGAAGAGTTTGTGTTCTACGATCATCCGAGCGGTTACCGGCGCGTCCGTGCGGCGATGATTTGGCTGAAGGAGAATCAATCGACTGGGGCGGCGACGGACGCCGATGCGTCGGCGCAGATTTCCGCCGCAGCGGTGCATTAATCAGACTCGAGGCACCCCTGGCCGCTGGCGCAATCCAATGCGCGAGTTCCAGAAACGAAAGATTGGAACGCGTCTTTTCCGTGCAGTGTCGAGTCCCGATCGGCCCGCCGGTCGATGCACAGAATTGGATTCCGGTCAGTGACATAATGGGGTTCGTTGTGACGACCCCCTGCATATATCCAATGCCCAAAGGCTGGACAGGCGCCGCACACAGTCCGCTTGGCTACGCTGGATGAGCAGCAACGCGAAATCTGCGCGCGGACCCTTCTTCAATTTCCGCTAAGGCTTTAATGTAGCGCCGACCCAGCCGGTCCCGATCGTTCGCAGCATCGACGGCACCCACCACGGCCCACTCATGGGCTAGGCGCGCTGGAATGCTTACACGGACTGGGTCTTTTGTCTGACGGTCGAGAACTCCCGCTCGGACTCTTCCTCTGGTTCTAAATCGCGCATGCTCCACGAGCCCTCAACCCAAACGGGAGATTGGTATGTATATCGGTCTAGGAACACTGCTTCTTGTCGTTTTAGCTATCTGGTTTTTTCGTCGGGCGTAAAACGACTCGCCCAAATCATCGCCAGACGTCTCCAATAGCAAAGAGAATTGGTTGCAGACACTACCTCTTTCGCGACACGGTAGAAATGCGCTCGATGCCGACGGAGCCGCGTTCAGCACGCTTGTCAAATCCTGAGTTTCTAGCAGCGTCGACTGGGGTAGCTACAAGGATGTAGCAACGGACTCAACGAGTCCGGAAGGCGAACCAGAGTCGCTGGTTTTCCGTTCCACGCCTAAATAGCTCAAAAAAGACTTCGTAAGCTCGCCCTTGAGCGTCTTATCGTCCTTCGGCAAGAGACCCCTCCATAGCTTGATGTCCCCGGGGTTCACGACGACCTCACACAGCGTGCCGATGATCATCACCAGCCCGAGAGCAACCGCGGCGCGGAGGTCGGCGTGCTCTATTCCTCGTCCGCTCGTAACAAGGATATCGACCAGATGTTCAAACGCCCGCATCTCCAACTTCGCGGCCTTTTTCCAAAAGGGGGTGCCCTCTTTCTCCTGCAAAAGCTGCCGCACGGCGCGCAATAAATTGGCATTGGCGCGATAGCTGACGACCAAACTATTGATGACTTGCTCCGCCAAAGTGGGAAAGGGAATCTCGGCGGCAGCTTCAACGCTGAGCGACAGACGCAAGAATTTGTCTTGATCCTCCAGTATGGAAAGAATCGCGATTTCCAGCAGAACATCCTTGTTGCGAAAGCGCCGGTACACTGCACCCGGCGTCAGGCCGGCGTGCGCAGCAATGCGGGGGATGGTGGTCCCCGCCACACCCTGCTGCCCCAATACCTCTACCGCAGCCTTTAATAGTTTCTTTAAAGACTCTCTACTGCGCGCTTGCTGCGGCGCCAACGTTGGTTCCGGTTTACGCACACCCGAATATTAGTTGACTTTGTTCTAAATGTAAATGTAAATTTATATTTACATATAATGACAGAATGCCCATGGACCCTGCAAACGCACGACATCCTATCTTCAATCGCGACTTTCGTTACCTCTGGATAGGCAATACGGTTTCGGGGTGCGGTGATCAGTTCTTCCTCGTGGCGCTTCCGTGGCTCATCCTGCAACTCACAGGATCCGGCGCCGTCCTTGGCGGAATCATGATGGTGGAAGCCATCCCTAGAGCTGCGCTGATGCTCATCGGTGGCGCGGTCACGGACCGCATCTCGCCCCGCAAAATCATGATTCTTACCGCCGCCGTCCGAACTCTTCTGGTGGCCGCCCTAGCGACCTTCATTTGGACACATCATGTGGAAGTCTGGCAGCTCTACGTGCTGAGTTTCTTCTTCGGCGTCGCGGACGCGTTTGCAGCGCCGGCCGCGCAGACCTTGTTACCCTCGCTCGTAGCCCCTGCACAATTGCCCGCTGCAAACGCGCTGTCTCAGGGCACGCAGCAGCTCGCGATGCTTCTGGTGCCTGCACCGGCCGGCATCATCATCGCCGCCTTTGGCGTCGCATCGGCGTTTTCCATCGACGCCATCAGTTTTCTTTTCATCATCGCCGCGCTGCTTATGCTGCGCGATCCGCCCCCGGTTGAATCGACCGTACCCCGCTCCAACATAGCCCACTCCATTCTTGAAGGTCTGCGTTACGTGAAGAACGACGTAGCGTTGCGTACCTTGTTGCTCGTGGCTTCGGTGTTGAACTTCTGTATCACCGGTCCACTGAGCGTAGGCCTGGCGTTCCTGGCGAAAAGTGAATTCGGCTCGCCAACAGCCTTTGGTCTTCTCGTATCCTCAGTCGCGGCGGGAAGCCTGGTCGGCCTCCTATTGGCAGCCGCGCGTCGACAAAGTAAGCGTGGATGGCTTCTACTCGTAGTCAGCGTGGTCGTTGGAATCTGTACAGCCTCGATAGGGTTGCTTAGCCAATTGGGGTCCCTCTTACCAATCCTTTTCGTCATGAGTGCAAGCGCCGGTTTCCTGAACGTGCACCTATTGGCCTGGTTTCAACAACGCGTCGACCGCGCGATGCTCGGCCGAGTTATGAGCGTTCTCATGTTTGCCAGCCTCGGACTCGTGCCGCTATCGCTGGCGGCAGCAGGAGTCGCGGTCCAGTGGAGCTTGCGCGGCATGTTCGCCGGAGCTGGAGCCTTGGTCGTTGTGGTTACCTGCATCGCTGCCTTGCAACGTCCGGTGCGCGAGATCGACTGACAAAGGCTCTCACAGAATCGAATTCACAGACCGTATTTGCGCGCCGGGCCGGCGCGTTTGATAAGCTCGTGGGTCAGTTTCCTACGCAGCAATATCGTTTAGACCCAAACAATTTCTTTCGAGGAGCATACGATATGATCACAATCTCAGCGTTCAAATGGGTTCCGGAGTTCGCCCAAGGCCAAGTTCGTGACTTGCGCGCACGTTGGGCGCTGGAGGAAGCTGGGTTGCCCTACCAGACTCGCCTACTCGAGCAGGGAGAGCAGGAAAAGCCGGAGTACCGGGCGCTGCAACCCTTCGGCCAGGTGCCGATACTCGAAGAAGACGGCCTCGTGCTCTTCGAGTCCGGAGCAATCGTGCTGCATATAGGTGAGCGCTGTGAGGCGCTGCTGCCGAAGGAAGCCGGTGCGCGCGCGCGCGCGACGCAGTGGCTGATATCAGCGCTCAATTCGATTGAGCCCTTCATAATGAATGTCGCTGTAATCGATCTCTTTTACGCGCAAGAGGAGTGGGCGAAACTGCGGCGCCCCGGTGCGGTGGAGTTCGCGCAGAAACGCCTGTCGAGCCTCTCCAAATCGCTGGGTGACAAGTCCTTTCTCGATGGCGATCGCTTTACGGCTGGCGACCTTATGATGACGACGGTCCTGCGCATCCTGAAGCACACCGACATCGTCTCAAGCGACCGGCGTCTGGCAGCGTACATCGACCGCTGCACCAGCCGTCCAGCTTTCAAGCGCGCGCTCGATGCACAGATTGGAGATTTCAAGAAAGCAGCATGAGGTTCGATGTACCTCCCAACACCAAAACTGGATTTCAAGGTGGTCTTAACTACTATCGAGTTGGTGCGGATCCTAGCTTTTCCGGGCATGCTATTGATGTTCCCGCCCTTTACATCGGCGGCGACAGCGAGTGGGCGGTCTATCAATCGCCCGGCGCTTTCGAAGCCATGCAACACGGCGCCTGCACGAAGTTACTCGGAGTGCACCTGGTCAAGGGCGCGGGCCATTCCCTCGCCGAAGAACAGCCTCTACAGGTCAATAAACTGTTAGTAGAATTCCTGCACCAAGCTAAAACTGCAACCGCGTAGAGAGAGTACCGCCATGACCGAACGCCTTCTCAAATTCCCCGTCAAATGTCCGATCTGCGAGACGGAATGGACTTGCGCATTGAGCGTCACCCAAATCAAAGAGTCGCTCGACAGCGGCACGCCGATCCGCGCCTACGCCGAATGCCATGATTGGCACTGGGACCTAAAGGAACACGAGCGCCAGGCGCTGGCCGCCAAAATTTGAGCGTAACAAATTGCAAGGACTAAGGTCGCACAGAGCTTGTCGCGTCCTTCCCCACCACCGTAGTCCACTCGCGAATATGCCAACGGGTTACAAGACCCCCGATCACGTAGGGATCCGACGCAACGAAACGCTCCGGTACGGCCTTTGAGTCGCATCGAAACAGCAACGCGGCGCCATCTACCGGATTGTCATAAGCACCGCCAAGAATAAGCTCCCCCCTCTCCTGTGCTTTCCAAGCCGCTAATAGATGCGCAGTTCGAAACGGTGCGCGACGCGCGACGTAGTCAGGGACGAACTCGTAGAAAAGCAAATAGTGCATAGTATTCTCCGGCGGCCGGGCTGTTCGGGCTCCTGCCCTCGCCGGCATCGGCGAGTCAGGCGCGCGATCCCGACTCGCCTTCAGGATTCTAGCCCAAAGCTGCTTCGAATCCGTTGCCAAGTCCCTGTGGCAATTTGCGCTCGACTGCGCGCAAGCTCTGGGTGACCATCCTTGGTCACCCGTCGAGCGCATGCGTTCGACCCACGGAGGGCTTCACGGCGGTCCGAACAGCAATCATGGCTCCCGTGACCCCGCCCACCCCCGAGGCACACCAGAGCGCTAGGCGAAACCAGTCTGAGCGTCAGCGACGTCTCATCCATGAGCAGCATCAGCCTTGCACGCCGAAATATCCGCAGGGCCCCGCCGCTGACCGACAATCGTGTCCAGGATAAAGTTCGGAGTAGGCGCAACGCCCGCTGACCAGATATTGCCCACACCACTTAGTAAGTCTCCCTTACGTTCGACTCGTACGGAGTACCAGGAATCCGGCGAGCGCATCAACGAGAAGGAAAGAGTCTGACCACTAAGCGTCCATGACGTCACGCCGGACGTCTGTCGATTCGGATAGATGAGTATGTAGCAGGCTTTTGCCGGATCGTACTTAAAATCATGATAAGTGGAATCGATTCGCTCAACGTCTTTCCGCTTCATCGCGCGATCAAATATCACAATGACAGCGGTCCGCACCACATTTCCTCGCTCAGAGAATGAGCACGGTCCCTTGCATATGAGCAGATCGTAGGTTCCCGAAATCCCTCGATCCTTGCTCACCGCAGACTGCGCGGCGCCAGCCATCACCATGACCATCACCACGACGCAGAGAAACAGCAATCCACGCTTCATCGGTCTTCCCCAAAGCACTCGTCAGTTCCTCGCTGGGCGCTGCACATCTGTGATCGTCGTTCCAGTCGCTTTCGCCAGAGCGACGATTTCGGCAAAATCCTTGCCGTCAATTTCCTCGCGGACAGTCTCCGGCGAGATACCCGGACTTGTCGTCAATGTCCCAAGCCGATGCTGCTTTGTTGCTCCGATGAGCAACAAAGCAAGGTCCAGTTGCTGCCTTTGCTGGCCATTGAGCGAGGCTTCGAGCCTCTTCCACGACGCCTGGCATGCCTGCGGACTAGACCCGTCCATTCGCACGGGGACCAGCGGCGTGGACGCGCAAGCTGCCAGTGAGGCGATCAAAACGAGAGCTAGGATCTGCAATCGATTCATAACACACTCCTTGTGAAAAGCATTTTTCCTTGCCCCGATCGATCGAACCCTTTGCTAGGCGGCAATGCTAGTAACTCCATCCTTCAAGAATGCAGTGCCAGTTGCAATATTGTGACGCATGGCCAGATACCAAGGAAATCCAATCACCCAAAGCAATGCGCAGGCAATGAACAACACCACCGGACTATACGAAATGCCAGACTTGTACCGCGTGAGCTGAATTCGGGACGAGTCATATGCCAGCCACAGTGAAGTGCTGAGCACCATTAAGGGACCGAGGTTGAAACGGAGAAACCCGGAAACCAGAGCACACGCCGCCACCAGACCGATTGTGAAGAGAATCGCAATCCATGCTTTCATGACGTGTCCTTGAAGTGATTCCAATGTCGCCTAACTGCTTTGCGGACAGAAATCGCGTTTAAACATGCGAGAACCTGCAATCACAAGTCTGACTCCGTTTCCCCATCGTGTCCACGTCCCGCCCGCAAGAGCTCACTAAATACTCGCCACAAGCGCTCGCTCGCTCAATTACCTGAAAACAGTCCCAGTCTCTCTTCGGAACCTTGACTCATCATTCGATTGGTGTACACTCAGGGTGTACACAATAGAGATCCCTATGAAACACGTCGGCATCAAGCAAGCCCGCCAGGAATTGCCGGCTCTCATAGACAGAGCCGAAGCCGGTGAGGAAATCATCATTACCCGCCAAGGAAAGCCTGTGGCGAAACTGATCGCAGCACCGAAAATCTCGAAGGCATTGCCTTCACTCGCCGAGTTCCGAAGGGCCATCGGTGCGATAGGCACGCCCGCCGCGCAATTGCTGCGCGAAGAGCGCAATGCCCGCTGACAGCGCCTACATCGACACGAGCGTCTTAGGCGCCTACTACTGCCCAGAAGCCTCAAGCGTCGCTGCCGAAAATGCCCTGCGGCGGATCAAAGCCCCCGTCATTAGCAGTTTAAGCGAGGTGGAGTTCACCTCGTTGATATCGAGGAAACGGCGGCTCAAGGAAATCAATGAGCGTCACGCCCTAGAGATTATCGACCAATTCACTGCTCACGTGGCCGAAGGCTCGTACCGCCGGATTGCCATGACGACTGAGCATTTCCTCAAAGCCCGTCAGTTGATAGCTGCTCCGAAAATCGCATTGCATACACTTGATGCCCTGCATCTCAGCATCGCCCTCACGGAGAATCTTGCCCTTATGACGGCGGACCGAGATCTCGCCAAGGCCGCGAAGCGCCACAAGAGTCTCGTCATCCTCGTCAAATAAATCCGCGTTTCACCTGGTGGCAATTCTCGCCCACCATCTTTCGAATCGATTGTTAGGAGTGGTGCCGATAACCAATGGTCCCTCATTTTCTTAATAACTACTGCGATCAAAACGAACTCTAGAAAGGCCGCTGCGCGGCCGCCCAACGCGGCCCGATCAGCGTCACCGTCCGATCCATCGACAGTTGGAGGTCATTCGGGTAATGGAGTCCGTTTGAACCATTGTGCGGCTCCTGGTGTTAGCAATAATACTAACGCGGTGCCCCTCAGCAACGTCTCGAACACGAGTCTGAGCGAGGATACTTTGGCCGAAAAGAACACCAGCGCAACGATAAGGGCGGGTACGGCCATCGACAGGACGATGACGCGGGCGATGTTGTTACGCCTACTGATGAGATAGATCAAGAGAGCCTGTGTTAGCGCTGCTGGAGCCCCGATGATGGAGTAGAGATCAGCGCTAGAACCACGCGCCTCGTATAAATGCGCGGCGAAGGCGCAGATGCTTATACACCATGCGACCCAGAGCATAGTCAGGGCGAAGCGAATGCGACTGGGCATCTTTACTCGCGGCGCTAGAGAATCAGCTGCGACGTTCATGCGACCTGTAACGTTGCGGCTGAGCCACGCCGAGTTGCGCCGCCGTCAAACCGAGCCGCCTTATCCCCGATCATCGACTCCCGCCTTCGCTGACCGCTGACTCGTTATCGTCGCACTCACAGAAAATGACCTGGCCTCCGCAGGCCAGGCACCGCTCAATGTCACAACCCCAAACATGCAACTCGCCCTTCGCGACTCCGCAATTGTGACATGCACCCCGTTCGACACCCCAATAGTCCATCTCGCAACCGTATCTGACAAGCTCAAAAGGTTTGCCTGCAATCTCAATGTGCGTTTGGTTAGGATTCATGCGGAAAGAACAGCCCGAAAGCGAAAAAGTAGGTCAGCACGCCGGCAAAAGTCACGCCAACGACAAATAGCGCCCAACGAAATCGCAACCAAGCAATGCGGAAGTCGGATAGCTGCGCTGCTACGTCAACAACGTAGCAAGCGCAATACGCGACATTGGCCAGAACAGCCAGCACAAAGAAGAACAGCAGCAGGTTCACACTGAGCTGACTGCGAGAACCCGGAAGGTTTAGAACGAAGACTGCGACAACCTCAATCAGAAGTAGCGCGTTATATAAAAGCCGGCGCGGCTCCCAGTAGCGGATCGCCTGCGATAAAGCCTCTCGTGCACTGATGTCTGCCATGAGTCCTAACGTCCCGCGTGAGTGGCAGCCGGAAGCCAGCGAACTTGGCAGGAGGATCTCCGCTCGGTGGAATGGTTAGAGCTCACGCAGCGCCTGCTCAGTGTTCAGAATTTGCGCGTATTCACCTTCCAAGTTCGCCAATGACATGGCATGGACTTCTGCCGCCGTTCTTTGCGTGCCCTCGTAGTCCGCCTTGTCGAAGGCGAACGTCGCGTCTGAGATCACCTTTGTACGGAAGCCAAGGTTGCCGGCCGTACGGGCCGTTGCCTCCACCGAATTGTTCGTGCTGACGCCGACGATCACAAGTGCCGTGATTCCCCGAACTCTCAACCAGCGCTCGAACCCGGAATTGATGAACGCACAAGCTACGTTCTTTTCGATGACGTGCTCGGTGTCTAGCGGCTTGAGATCCTCCTGAAACTCGACGCCAGCCTGTCCCGGCCAAAACAGCGAGCCAGGAGTCCGTGAGATGTGTCGGACGTGAACGATAGGCGCCCCCGCCCGTCGCCAAGCTCCCAGCAATCTAGCGATGCACTCCTCCGCCTGCGGGTTGTTCCGCCGCCCCGGCGCCGGATCACGCATTCCCTTCTGCATGTCGATGATCAAGAGGGCGGGTCCTGACGATTGCATTCGGAAGCTCTAACGATGAGGTTGAACGACGCAGGCTTGCCCCGATGATAAACGAAACTGCTTTATCTCAGTCATCGATCTCCTCCCCGTCCCCAACCTCACTATCGTTCGACCCAATTGTTAGGTGCTCTCAAAGTTAATACGGTCGATTTTGTCGAGGGGCCCTCGGCCGCGCCTCCGGACATCAAACTATTGCCGCGTTAATGTTAATTCTTCAGATTTGACCCGGACATGATTTCATCGCAAACGGGCGGATGCCGACCGGCACGGTGTCCAGTTGCCACTGCGCGCGCAACCGGGGG
>Ga0182024_10018910_pt1 | contig 12766 bp, 3 predicted proteins | sample P32metaG_FD_120480 | JGI IMG/M metagenome (GOLD analysis project Ga0182024, IMG submission 120480) | Permafrost microbial communities from Stordalen Mire, Sweden - P3-2 metaG (Illumina Assembly) | ecosystem: Environmental > Terrestrial > Soil > Wetlands > Permafrost | place: Sweden: Stordalen... | reverse complement strand
GTTGGATCTAGCACCGAACTTGACTCCGATTCACTGTTTCATCGCAAGGATCATGTTCTTGGGCGAAATCAGCAATCCGCGTGTCGCTGTAACGAGCCCTGGAACCTCGTGTGTCCCTTATTGGTAGCTTCTCGGTTATGACCGAGGCCAAGGGCTCTAGTACACCGGTCGCTTCCAAAACCTAATACAGCCAATCCAGTATTGCTCCTGTAGTCCGAATAGAGGAGAAATGTACCGCTATAAAGGTCCCTGATTGCAGACGCTGGGCGAGCGTTTTCAACAGATCGCGGTGATGTAAATCCGACTTTCGGAGTGTTAGGATGAAAAATCTTAGAATTCTGCTGGCCGATGATCATTCCTTGATGCGCCGTGGCCTCAAGTCAATACTCGAAACGCAGACTGGTTGGGAGATCTGCGCGGAGGCTCATACCGGCCGCGAAGCCGTCACGAAGGCCGCCCAGCTACGGCCTGACGTGGTGATTCTGGATGTCTGCATGCCGGAGTTGAACGGCATTGAAGCCACCCGACAAATCCGAAAGGCTTCGCCACGTACCGAAGTTTTGGTTCTTTCCGTGCACGACTCGAATCACCTAATTCGGGAAGTAATCGACGCCGGAGCTCGGGGATACCTGGTCAAGTCCGACTCGGATCGCGAGTTGGTCGCGGCGGTCGAATCCCTGGCTAGGCATAAGCCATTTTTCACGGCGCACGCCACCGAAATGCTATTAAACGGATTTACCGGAGACACCAGCATCCCGGATCGGGACAATGAAATGAACCAGCGTCTCACTTCGAGAGAGCGGGAAATCGTGCAGCTTCTGGCCGAAGGAAAGACGAGTAAAGAAGTGGCATCCACCTTGAATATAAGCACGAAAACCGCCGAAACGCATCGCGCGCATATCATGCGGAAGCTGGAATTTCATTCTGTGGGAGAAATCGTCCGGTACGCCGTCCGTACCCAGATTATTGACCTCTAGAAGGAAATCTCCTTCGACGCGGCTTCGTAAATGGCCCTATAAGTCAGTGAGTAGTTATGATACAGTTATCCTCCTCGGTGCCCTACAGGATACTTGGGATGGACGACTACCCCAGTGACCGCTACAGTTAAGGTGCCCTGAGGAGTTGATTCGGCACTAGTTAGGTTTCCATCCCCCCTCGGGAACCTATACTCACGGTGGCGCTGCCTGCTTTACCACTTGGCAACATTTTAGGCCCTAGTTCTCTATGCGGTGCTGGCCCTACAAGACAAATATTTTACGCAAGCGGGAGGCACGACGATGTTTTGGACGATTTCAGTGATTTTCTTGAGTCTCTGGCTGCTCGGCGTCAGCACTCCTTCGACGTTGCATGGATATATCCACATCTTTTTGGGTCTGGCAGTTGCCACCACTCTACTCCCGTTGCTGCGTCGCAAGAAACACCCGGTGGACTAAGTATTCATCAATCCATTTTGCTTCCCCTCTCGTTTCAATAAGAAACAACGCGTGATTCACAATGCCTCTACTTTCCACGAATGTGACACACGACTGGTGTGCAGTCGCGATTCGTAGCACAATTCTTGTTGAAGCGAAGCGAAAGGAACTCACGCCGTTTAAACCTTGATGAGCACCGTCAGCCCTTTTACCAGCACGGTCGTTGAAGAGCCGATTCGCGCGGAACTTTTCAGTGTCGAGCGGCTCGAGCAGCACGCCGAGACTTTGGCGGCCGCCCAAACCGTTGAAACCGGTCTGACGCGCGGGAGACCTCTGACTTCGCGCGTCGTGGAAAATGGCCGCGTGCTACTCGAGTGCTATCGTGCCCTTGCGCACGCGATTCAGCAGGAACATACCATCACTCCGGCCGCCGAGTGGCTCGTCGACAATTTCCACATCGTGGATGAGCAGCTTCGCGAAATTCGCGAGGACTTGCCGCCCGGTTTCTACCGCAAGCTGCCTAAACTTTCTTCCGGCCACTTGCAAGGATATCCCCGCGTTTTTGGCGTCGCCTGGGCATTCGTCGCGCATACCGATAGCCGGTTCGATCCCGAAGTTCTCAGCCGGTTCGTCAGGGCCTACCAGCGCGTTCAACCCCTCACGATTGGCGAACTTTGGGCGGTAGCGATCACCTTGAGGATCGTGCTCGTCGAAAACCTACGGCGCCTCGCGGAAACGATCGTGCGCAGCCGCACCGCGAGGCAACAATCGGATGAACTGGCGGATCGCCTGCTGGGCGCCAGCGGCCAGCCGAATCCCAATCTTGCTGCCCTGCTGAAACCTTTCGAAGGCCGGCCCCTCACCGATGCTTTCACCGTGCAGCTTCTGCAGCGTTTACGCGATGTAAGCCCAAATGTTCGACCGGTGCTGGAATGGCTGGATCAACAACTCGCCATGCAACACACAACGGCGGACGAAATCGTGCGCATGGAACACCAGCAGCAGGCTGCCATGAACGTCACCGTGCGCAACATCATCACCAGCATGCGGCTGATGTCGGCGTTCGAATGGCCTGACTTTTTCGAGAGCGTCAGCCTGGTGGACCAGATACTTGGAGCCGACACGAATTTCGGCGAACTCGATTTCGGCACGCGCGATTCCTACCGGCACGCAATTGAAAGCCTATCGAGAAGGTCACGCCATTCCGAGGTGGAAATCGCGCAGCGCGTCGTCCAGTACGTCAAGCGGGCTCGAATCGAAGCCCGCGCGAATTCCGGGCAGCTGCAAGAGCGGCGCACCGATCCGGGATACTACTTGATTTCGCACGGTCGCCCGGAATTCGAGCGCGAGCTTGGCTATCGGGTCAGCATTAAGAAAAAGCTCCTCCGATCGTATATGCGGACGGCGCTGCCGGGCTATGTCGGAACAATTGCCCTCTTTACGATGCTAATCATCGCTCTGCCGCTCCTGCATGAGAAGGAAGCAGGAATGCCCACACTCGGTCTTGTGCTGCTGGGCATCCTCGCCGCATTTCCGGCCTCCGACCTCTCCATTGCACTGATTAACCGGGCGGTGACGGACTGGCTCGGTCCAAGAGCGTTACCACGATTCGAGCTAAAGACCGGCATCCCCGAGCATTTGCGAACACTCGTTGTGGTTCCTACGCTTCTCACCCACAAGCGCGAAGTCGAAGAATTGGTGGCGCGGCTTGAAATCCACTATCTGGCGAACCCGGAGGGGAATCTCCATTTCGCGTTGCTGTCCGACTGGCAGGATGCGCCAACCGAACACCTACCGAATGATGATGAGCTGCTACAGACCGCGAACGAAGGAATGGCGCGGTTGAATCTTCGTTACGGCCCAGCTCCGGGCGGTGGCGAACGCTTTCTTCTGTTCCATCGCCGGCGTCTGTGGAACGAGAGCGAAAGCAAATGGATGGGATGGGAGCGAAAACGAGGAAAACTCGATGAATTGAACCGGTTCCTGCGCGGCACATCGGGCACGACTTTCCTTGGTGTGGGCCCGCAGACGCCCGAGTGGCTCTCTGCTGTGCGATACGTAATCACACTCGATGCTGACACGCGCTTGCCGCCCGGCGTGACCTATCGGCTGGTGGGAGCCATGGCGCATCCATTGAACCGGCCCGAGTTTTCGCCCGCTGCCGCGCGAGTGATCGAAGGCTACGCGGTAATGCAGCCGCGTATTATGCCGACTCTCCCCACGAGTCATGGAGGTTCGCTCTACCAGAAACTTTTCTCGGGGCCAAGCGGCATTGACGCCTACGCGTCCGCCGTTTCGGACGTTTACCAGGACTTGTTCCGGGAAGGGTCATTCACCGGCAAGGGGATTTACGAAGTCGACGCGTTCCAGGCGGCGCTGGCCAATAAAGTCCCGGACAACACGCTTCTGAGCCACGACCTTTTCGAAGGGATTTTCGCGCGGGCGGCGCTGGCTACCGATATCGAGCTGTTCGAAGAATTTCCAATGCACTATGAAGCTGCCGCCGCTCGGCAACACCGCTGGGCGCGGGGCGACTGGCAGCTTCTGCCTTGGGTTTTCGGACGAGGACCCAAGGGAGCGCATCCGACTGAGGTTCCCGCCGTTGGCCGATGGAAGATGATTGATAATCTTCGGCGAAGCCTCTCCGCGCCTGCATCTTTTTTGATTCTTTTGTTTGGATGGCTCCTGCCGCCCGCGCCTCCGTGGGTGTGGACCCGGTTCCTTCTGTTGACGCTCGCAATTCCTTCTCTGCTTCCTTTCCTGATTGGACTCAATCCGCGCCTGGGTGGAATCTCCAAGCGCAGTCACGTGCGCGGGCTGCTGCAGGATCTTTGGCTTGGACTCGCGCAAATTGCCGTGACTTTGACATTCCTTGCCTATCAAGCCTGGCTCATGTCCGACGCGATTATTCGCACGCTGGTGCGCCTGTTGGTGACTCGGAAAAACCGTCTCGAGTGGACGACCGCGGCGCAAGCAAAGTATGCGCTCGATTTTAAACTGCTGAACATATACAAACGCATGGCGGGCGGAGTCTTGCTGGCGGCAGGAGCCGCGGTCATGCTGGCTCTCGGCCGGCGCGAAGGCCTGATCGCTTCCTTGCCTTTTGTCTTCGCCTGGGCTGCCGCTCCCGCGATAGCGCGATGGATCAGCTCACCGCCAAAAAGAATGGAGTCTCCACCGCTCTCGGCCTCCGAAGAGCAGGTTCTGCGGCTGACGTCTCGTCAGACATGGCGCTTCTTTGACGAGTTTGTCACATCCGAGGATCACTGGCTGCCCCCCGATAATTTTCAGGAGGATCCTAAGCCGGTCCTGGCACACCGCACCTCGCCAACAAACATCGGCTTGTATCTGCTTTCGACGCTCGCCGCGAACGACCTAGGCTGGATCGGCGTGAACGAAACAGTGGAGCGTTTGGAGAAAACGCTCACCACGTTGAGCCGAATGGAATTGTTTCGTGGGCATTTTTACAACTGGTATGACACGAGCAGTCTGCGCCCTCTCGACCCGAAGTACATTTCCTCGGTCGACAGCGGCAACCTGGCCGGCCATTTGTTAGCATTAGGGAACGCCTGCCGCGAACTGCTCGACAAACCGTTTGGCCGAAAACAGGTTCAAGCGGGTCTTCAGGACTGTATCCGACTGCTGCAGCAACCTCTGGCGGAAATTGCCGAAACTCGCCGCACCAGCATCGTGACGCGAAAGCAACTCGCGAACGCCGTTGACGGCCTCGCAGCCGCGCTGGAATTTTTGCCCGTGAACGCAGCGGGTCTTGCCATCCGATTATTAGAACTCAGAACCCAAACCCACACCGTGGCGGATATCGCGCAGACCTTTACGCAAGAGCGCGGGCAGGGAGCACAAACTGAACTTGCCTATTGGGCGGATGCGGCCAGTAGGTGTCTTGAAAGCCACTTCCGCGATGCTCAGGTGTTCTCGCCATGGGCTCGGCTGGACGCCCGTCAAATCGCGAGTATCGCTCGTGGTTCGAACGACTGGCTTGCAATCGAACCCCTTCTGCAACAGGTGCCGAAGCTCCGTGAAGCTCCCCAATACTACGTAAGCGTGATAACGGAACTCGCTTCGTTGCGCGACCGCCTTTTCAAGGAATCTTCGCCAAATACCGAAACACTCGGCCGGATCGATTTGCTGATCGACGCCGTGCGACGGTCGGCGGCGGAAGCAAGCGCGCTCCTCACGCGAATCTCAGCGCTCGCGCAAACGGTAGATACCATGTTTCACGCGATGGATTTTACCTTCTTGTTTGATCAAACACGAAAGCTCTTTTCGATAGGATATCGCGTCTCAGACGGAACGCTTGACGCGTCCTGCTACGACTTGCTTGCTTCCGAAGCCCGGCTAACGAGCTACGCCGCGATTGCTAAGGGCGATGCCGAATCGTCCCACTGGTTCAGGCTCGGCCGCGCTGTCACACCCGTGGGCCGGGGATCCGCGCTAGTGTCCTGGTCAGGATCGATGTTCGAGTATTTGATGCCCGGCCTGGTGATGCGCACACCCACCCAAAGCGTGTTAAGTGAGACGGCTCGCCTGGTTGTTCAACGGCAAATCGACTATGGGGCCGAGCGCGGCGTGCCCTGGGGCATCTCTGAATCTGCGTTCAATGCCCGGGACCTCGAAATGCGATATCAGTATTCCCCGTTCGGAGTGCCGGGCCTCGGCCTCATGCGAGGGCTCAGTGAAGACTTGGTGATTGCGCCGTACGCAACCGCTCTTGCGGCGATGGTCGACCCGGTAGCCGCGGCGCAGAATATCGTGCATCTCACAGCGCAAGGCGGCCGGGGCGAGTACGGGCTCTACGAATCGCTTGATTACACCGCGACGCGCGTCCCGGAAGGGGAAAAAGTGGCCGTGGTGCGGGCCTATTTCGCACACCATCAGGGGATGACGATCGTGGCGCTCGACAACGTGCTCATGGGCGGCGCGATGTGCTCGCGCTTCCTCGCGGAACCGATCGTTAAGGCGGTGGAATTGTTGCTGCAGGAGCGTACCCCTCGCGACGTACTTGTGGCTCGGCCTCGTGCGGAGGAAGTTTCGGCGGCACGCGTGCGCGACTTCGTTCCACCCTCGGTCCGGCGATTTACCACGGCGCACGAGCCGACTCCGCGAACCCACCTGCTTTCGAACGGGCGATACGCGGTAATGCTGACTTCCGCAGGCGCCGGCTACAGCCGCTGGCGCGATCTCGCCATTACCCGTTGGCGCGAGGATTCCACACGCGATTGCTGGGGCTCACACATCTATTTGAATGACTTGCAGAATAAACACGTATGGTCGGCGGGCTATCAGCCCTGCGGCCTGGCTGCGGACTCCTACGAAGCTTGCTTCTTCGAAGACCGCGCGGAGTTCAATCGGTGCGACGGGTCGCTTCACACGACACTCGATATCGTGGTTTCCTCCGAAGATGATTGCGAAATGCGGCGGGTTTCGATCACGAACCAGGGCGTGCGAACACGCGAGATTCAGGTGACGTCGTATGCGGAAGTTTGCCTGGCAACTCCGGCGGCCGACGCCGCCCACCCGGCATTCTCGAATCTGTTCGTCGAGACCGAGTTTGTGCCCGATCTCGGCGCGCTGCTCGCCACGCGCCGGCGACAATCGCCACAGGAGGCGCCCGTCTGGCTCGCGCACGTGAGCGCCGTTGAAGGCGATTCGATTGGCTCGCTTGAATATGAGACCAATCGCGCGCAATTCATCGGCCGCGGGCGAGAGACCCACAATCCAGTTTCGATTGGCGAAGGCACGCCGCTCGGCGGGATGGTTGGGCCGGTGCTCGATCCTATCGTAAGCCTGCGGCGAACCGTGCGCATTTCCCCAGGTTCTACCGCGCGAATTATCTTTTCGACCATGGTGGCCTCCACCCGAGAGCAAGCGCTCGAACTGGCCGACAAGCACCGGGATGTGACGACCTTCGAGCGAACGCTGACACTCGCTTGGACGCAGGCCCAGGTGCAGCTACGTCATCTTGGAATCGGCCCGGACGAAGCGAATCTGTTCCAAAAGCTGGCGAACTCGATTGTCTATGCCGATGCCACACTGCGGCCTTCCCCGGACTTGTTGAACAGTACGCCGCTCGATGTTTGGCCGCTGTGGTCGCAACGTATTTCTGGCGACCGGCCCATCGTGCTGGCATTCATCGATGAAACCGATGACATTGAAATCATCCGCCAACTCTTGCGCGCGCACGAATACTGGCGGATGAAGCTGCTGCCGGTGGATCTGGTGATCATCAACGAGAAAGCCCACTCCTACCAGCAGGGTCTTCAAGGCGCGCTCGAAGGGCTGGTGCGCGGTAGCCAGATGCGACTTTCGCCAGAAACAGGAGACGCGCTCGGAAATATTCTCCTGCTCCGCGCCGATCTGATATCGCCCCAATTGCGTGCGATCTTGCAATGTGTCGCGCGAGCAGTGCTTTTCGGCCGGCGCGGTTCGCTTGCCGAACAGGTTCTGCGGTCGCAGCGATCGGTGCCCAGCGCATTCCCCGCAAACCAACCTGCCGAGAGGGAGACCGATACTGCCGCGATTGATGTGCCGAACGATCTCGCTTTCGCAAATGGCCTGGGCGGTTTCGATGAGAACGGACGCGAATATGCCGTCGTGCTCAGCGAAGGCGTGAGGACCCCGCAACCATGGATCAACGTGATTACCAATCCTTCGTTCGGATTTTTGGTATCGGAGTCGGGCTCCGGCTTCACGTGGTCGATTAACAGCCATGAAAACCAATTGACGCCGTGGTCGAACGATCCAGTGAGCGATCCGCCGGGCGAGGCCTTCTACATTCGCGATAACAGCACCGGCGAAATCTGGAGCCCCACGGCTCTGCCTATCCGCGAAGAGGGCACGGCGTATATCGCGCGGCACGGGCACGGATACACTCGGTTCAAACACTTGTCACACGGAATTGAGCAGGAGTTGGTGCAGTTTGTGCCGCTGGCCGACCCCATCAAGATTTCAAGGCTGACTCTGCAAAATCATTCGAGCCGGACGCGCCATCTTTCGATCGCGGCGTATGCGGAATGGGTGCTGGGCAGCTCCCGAAGCGCTCTGGCGCCCTACATCAGGACGGAGATGGATTCGCAGACCGGTGCGGTCTTTGCGCTGAACGCCTGGGAAGGCTCGTTCGGAGGGCGCGTGGCCTTCGCGGATTTGGCGGGAAGACAAACTTCGGTTACAGGAGACCGCAAGGAATTTATAGGGCGGAACGGAACGCTTGAACACCCGGCGGCTCTTGTAAACGGCGACCGGCTTTCAGGAAGGCTGGGGGCGGGTCTCGATCCGTGCGCGGCATTGCAAGCCCCGGTTGAGTTGCGGCCCGGAGCGCGCGCGGAAATTGTTTTCTTTTTGGGACAAACGGAGAATCGCGAGAAGGCCCAGCAATTGATTCAGCGATACCGCAGCGCGAATCTGGACGATATTCTGCGCCAGGTGATGCGCTCCTGGGATGATGTACTTGGCGCGGTGCAGATCACGACTCCCGAGCCCGCAATGGATGTGCTGGTAAACCGCTGGCTGTTGTATCAGACGCTCAGCTGCCGGGTCTGGGGCCGGGCGGCTTTTTATCAAGTGAGCGGGGCATATGGGTTCCGGGATCAGTTGCAGGATGTGCTGGCGCTATGCATCGCCAAAAGAGACGTGGCGCGGGGGCAATTGCTGTTGGCGGCCTCGAGACAATTTACCGAAGGAGACGTACAACACTGGTGGCATCCACCCTCTGGTCGTGGCGTACGGACGCGGATTTCCGACGATTTGCTCTGGCTACCGTATGCCGTAACGCGGTTCATCGAAGTTACGGGCGATATGACGGTTCTCGACGAAATGGTGCCGTTTCTGGAGGGCGAATCTCTGGCGGAGGGGCAAAGTGTCGCCTACTTTCAGCCCCGCATTTCGGAAACGAAGGAGTCGCTTTTCGAGCATTGCGCACGGGCGCTCGACCGAAGCTTGGCAGTGGGCGCTCACGGGCTCCCGTTGATGGGCGAGGGCGATTGGAACGACGGCATGAATCTGGTCGGTGCAGGGGGAAAGGGCGAAAGCGTTTGGCTTGGATGGTTTTTGCATCTGGTGCTGAGCGAATTTGCCCGAGTGGCGGATTCTCGCGGCGAACGCAAACGCTCTGAAAACTGGCGGCTGCACGTAACGGCGTTGAAAGCGGCGCTTGAACAGCAGGGTTGGGATGGTGATTGGTATTTGCGAGCGTACTTCGATGATGGGACGCCACTCGGGTCGGCGAACAACGATGAGTGCAAGATCGATTCGATTGCTCAGACCTGGAGCGTGATCAGCGGCGCGGCCGATCCGGGCCGCTCGGAGCGGGCCATGAGCGCGGTGCATCAGCAACTGGTGCGCCCGGGGGAAGGGCTGATTTTGTTGCTAGCGCCACCGTTCGACCATTCCGCCCTCAACCCCGGGTACATCAAGGGGTACGTGCCGGGAATTCGCGAGAATGGCGGGCAATACACACATGCTGCGGCGTGGACAGTGCTGGCGCTTGCGTCGCTCGGAGACGGCGACCGCGCGGGCGAAGCGTTTCGCATGCTGAATCCGATCAATCACACGCGGACGAGGTCGGATGTTCAAAAGTACAAGGCGGAGCCGTACGTCTTGGCGGGGGATGTCTATTCTCAGGCCCCGCACGTGGGTCGGGGAGGGTGGACCTGGTACACGGGCTCCGCGGGCTGGCTCTATCGCGTCGCGCTTGAAGCAATCCTGGGGTTCCGGCTGCGAGGAATAATGCTTAGCATCGACCCATGCATTCCCCGGAATTGGTCGAATTTTTCCATTACGTTCCGCTATCACTCGACGCTCTACAAGATTCGAGTGGAGAATCCATCGAGCGTGATGCGAGGCGTCGCGTTGATGCATATCGACGGGAAGCTTGTACCGGGGAAAACCGATATAGCGCTCACCGACGATGGTGCCGAGCACAAGATATTAGTAGTGATGGGGTGAGCGAGGCCACCCTCTAAAATGAAAACTTTTGGCCTTGGATGGGCCCCTCGGAGTATCGGCAAGGGCCGCTGCGACCCTTTATTGTGAATGGCTTACCCGCAAATTCCGTTCGAAACGGTGTGTCGATTAAACCTGAATTCCGAAGTTGCAGGATGTAGAACGCGGTAGAGGAAACTCAATCGCTGGCACATGAGCTCAAAAGGGGCTGGGAATGAAGAGGTTATCTCCTTTTCTGTGAATGCGTTCCCTTGTGAAAATCCAACTTCGCCGAAGTTGGATTTTGTACCTCCTTCAGAGGCCGCTCCCAATCTATCATTTCGACCGCGGGGTCAGCGATTTCGTCCTCGCAGACTGGAGAATTCACTCTTCAACTTCGGAATTCAGGTTAAACAGCCGGGTGATTGCTCGGAAATAGCATCCAGACGCGCTCCGAAATCGCTTGGCCTCGCTCCGGACTGTTCTCCGCGTATCTCACGACAATCGGCGTTGGGAAAGTAAAAGACTGGATCGTGTTACGCCCGACGTGTGGTTTTCGACATGCAGGAAGCCGCTACCGCCGATTAGCGGTAGCTGGCAGCTTGCAGCTCGAACATCTGGGCGTAGCGGCCGCTAACCCGAACTAACTCGTCGTGCTTGCCCTGCTCGGCAATACGGCCATTTTCCAGGACGAGAATGCGGTCGGCCATGCGAACGGTCGAGAAGCGGTGCGAGATCAGGAGCGACATTTTGCCCTTGGTGAGCTCTGCGAAACGCTCGAACACCTCATGCTCGGAGCGCGCATCGAGAGCGGCCGTGGGCTCGTCGAGGATTAAAGTCTGAGCGTCGCGCAGGTAGGCGCGGGCCAAGGCCATTTTCTGCCATTCGCCACCCGAGAGATCGACGCCTCCCTCGAAACGGCAGCCTAATGTTTGGTCGTAGCCCTTTGGCAGCTTGCGAATCACTTTCTCGGCGAGGCTCTTGTTGGCGGCGGATCGGATGCGGAACTGATTGGTGCGCTCTTCGATTTGTCCTACCGCGATGTTTTCCGAAGCGGTCATCTCGTAACGGGTGAAATCCTGGAAGATGACGCCGATCTCTTTGCGGAGATCGTCGAGATCGTATTCGCGGAGATCAATACCATCCAAGAGGATCTGGCCGGCGGTTGGATCATACAAGCGGGTAAGCAGCTTGACGATGGTTGTCTTACCTTGACCGTTTTCGCCGACCAGCGCGATACGCGAAGAGGGTTCCAGCTTGAAGCTGACATTGTTGAGAACCAAGCGCGGGTTGCCGGGATAGTGGAACGAAACATTCTTGAATTCGAATCCTTGCCGGATCGGCCGGGGCGCGGGCAGCGCGCCTGGTTTCGAGAAAATTTTTGGTTGCACCGAGAAGAACTCGAACAGGTCGTTCATGAAAAGCGCCTGGTCGGCGATGATCGAGAAACTCGAGAAGAACGCCTGAATATTTGTGCTAGCGCCCGCTATGGCGCCCACCAGGATTGTCATCGTGCCAAGAGTCAGCGCACCAGCCACCGTCCGATAGATCACAAAAGTGTAGGTGCCGTAATAGCCCAAGGTCCCGAGCATGGTAAGAAGCGCTCCAAAGAAGAGCTTCTTCTTTGCAAGGCTCATATTCTGAATGTGAAGTACGTCCGACAGTTCCGTATAGCGGTGAACGATAAAGGGACCCAGACCGAAAAGCTTCAACTCTTTCGCGCTCTCCCGGCTGCCACCGAGGATGCGCAGGTATTCCATCTGACGGCGGGCGGTCGTCTGCTGGAAATTCAGCGAATAGCCCTTGAATGCAAAATTCGTCTCGCCCATGAATGCCGGTACAACACAGGCGATGAGAGCAACAAGAATCCACGGAGAGAACATTAAGATGCTGGCTGCCAAGCTGGCTGCCGTGATGCCCTGTTGGAACAAGCGACCCGCAGACTGAATCATAATTAAGCGATCGGTCCCCTGCACGCGGGCGCGGTCCATCTTGTCATAGAACACGGGGTCTTCGTAGGAGGTGAGGTCGAGCTTGGAAGAATGCTCTACGATCCGCGTGCTGATGTGGCGTGTAAACTTGTCCGCCAAAATCGTGTCAAAGAAATCCAACACGCGAACAAGAATCGTGGAGATGATCGCAAGGGCAAATTCAATCGCGACCAACCACCAGAAATAATGAGGCAGCGCCCCTTGATGAGAAGTATAGGTATGGATGTTCTCGACGATGGTACCGGTCACAGCCAACATGGACAGCGGGAGCAGGGAAGCAAGCAGCCGAGCGCTAAGACTACCTACGACGACCTTCGGCGCCGATTCCCACACCATACGGAAGAGCAAAGGTGTGTGCTGGCGGAGCGCTTTTAGCCTCTCGCTCCACCTCGGATCAGGCACCTGAGTCTCTGAAGTGGCTTGAAC
>Ga0182024_10018909_pt1 | contig 12767 bp, 22 predicted proteins | sample P32metaG_FD_120480 | JGI IMG/M metagenome (GOLD analysis project Ga0182024, IMG submission 120480) | Permafrost microbial communities from Stordalen Mire, Sweden - P3-2 metaG (Illumina Assembly) | ecosystem: Environmental > Terrestrial > Soil > Wetlands > Permafrost | place: Sweden: Stordalen... | reverse complement strand
CTCGGGTCACCGCCCGACCGGCACCACGACCGGTCTCCGCGGGGCGCGGTGGACTGAGACAGGTGAAACGGGGTAACGCCCCACAAAGCCGGGTCTCAGGAAGCGCGGGGACTGAGCGCTGAGCCGATGTCCGGATGCGTCCGGCGCGGCGAGTACCGCGGTGGAGCGCCGAAAGGCGAGCGCGCCCGAAGCGCGGACGAGTGGCAACATTCGCCTGCGTGGCGCGCGCCGGGCCCCGCTAGGCACGGCAAGTAAGTGCGCGCCTTTTGGCGCTCCGCCCCCCTTCATTTTATTGGGGCGCGTTGGAAGAGCTTTCTTGAAGCGTGAAGCAAATCTCGGATGCCAAGGCGCATCGCGAGAACGAAGTCGCATGTCCCTCGCGCCTGGTGCGAGAGGGAAAGAGAGCGCGTCGCTGTTTGACATTGTGGATCGGCAATCCGCCCCCGCGACCCGCCTTCGCTCGCTCTGCGAGCTACGGCGGGTTTGAGTCCGCCGAAGCGCGGAGCGCGTAGGCGGAAAGTGGGGGAGGGGGACCACGCGTAGCGTGGTGGAGGGGGCGTCTGACTCGACGTTTCGTTGTCGTCGCCGAATGATCGTCGCGGCCCGCGCCCCTTCCACCATCCTGCTGCGCAGGATGGTCCCCCTTCCCCGCTATCGCGGGGCAGGACAGTTTTGCTTACTTCAGCGTCAACACCAGTCCGCTCAAATCCGCGCTGACGATCAGGCCGGTCTGCTCGCCGGCGAGCGTCAGCACGGCACCGCTTTGGTTGGCGAGGACGATGCCCTGCGCACCCTTGATGACGGCTGCGCCGGCGCCGCCCTGGCCGTAGACGCCGTTGACGTCGGACGGGCGGCGGATATTGCTGACGGTGCCGTGGAAGCGCGTCTCCGAGGCACCGAAGGTGAAGCCGTAGCTCAGCCCCCCGATCGACAGCGGATAGCTGCGGCCCTGGAAGTTCAGCACGCCTTCGCCGGCCGAGCCGCCGATGACGAATCCGGCCTTGAAGATGTGGATGCTGATGGTGCCGCTCTCGGCGTGCGCCACCGACACCGCGCCGACGAGCGCCGCGATGGCGATGAGGCCGGCTCTCATTCCCGACAAGAGTTTCATGGTCAAGTTCTCCCTCAAATCAAAAGCGCCGCAGCGCATGAAACGATTCGGCACTGTACCACCATGACGCGCGGAATGCCCTTGTTGTCCCAGGGCTCAGCGACGATTGCGTAGGGTGGGCAAAGGCGCGGAACGCTCCGTGCTCACGCCGTTTATCAGCGCCGAAATCGCGTGGGCTTCGCTGCGCTCAGCCCACCCTACGAACTTCGCTCCACCCATCCTACGACCTCACCCTTCCGCCATCCACATTCAGTGTCTGCCCGGTCATGAAGGCGGCGTCGTCGCTGGTGAGAAACGACAGCGCGCCGACGAGATCGTCCGGCACCTCGACCCGCTTGATCGCCTGCAGGCTCGCCACCGCGACGAATTCGTCGTCCATGTTGGCAAAACCCGGCCGCGGCTGGCGCACCAGCGTGCCCGGCGAACGGGTGAGCCCCGGCGCGATGGCGTTGACCGTGATGCCGTCGGCGGCAACGTCGCCGGCAAGCCCGCGGGTGAAGCCGATGATGCCGCCCTTTGAGGCGACGTAATGCGCGAAGCCGGTGGTCACCGAGCCGAACGTGCTCGACGCCATGCTCACCACGCGCCCCCATTTGCGCGCGCGCATGCCCGGCACGAAGGCGGCGGTGACGAGGAAGGTGCCGTCGAGATTGATGGAGAGGACCTTGCGCCAATCGGCGAAAGTCATGGTCGAAAAATCCTGCTGCGGAAAAATGCCGGCGCAGTTCACCACGATATCGACGTGTCCGAATTTAGCCTGCACCTGTTTGGCCATCGCCGCGACCGAGTCTTCCTTCGACACGTCGCAAACGACCGCAAGCGCCTGCCGCCCGGCGGCTTCGACGAGCTTCACGGTCGCGCCGCCGTCGGCGAGGTCGGCTATGGCGACATGCACGCCATCCTCGGCGAGACGCTTCGCAAAAGCTTGCCCGATGCCGTTGGCGCCGCCGGTGATGACGGCGACTTTGTCCTTATGCCCTTTGCCCACGAAGCGTCTCCCTGGATTGTCGTTGTTCGGTTAGAGCACAAGCTTATCGGCAATTGCATAGCCTGCGTAGTCAAAGCGGTCCGTAGGATGGGTAGAGCCCTTGCGAAACCCATCATCCATCCCCGCCGCTGTATGATGGGTATCGCATCGCTCCACCCATCCTACGTCCTTCCGTGAGGCAGGAAGATTAAGCGTAACCTTTTGCGGTTTCGCGCGTTGTATGGCGTTGGCGATCGGATTTAGCGATCGCATCTGTCTCTTTCCATTTAAGGATTTGGAGCACGTCCATGCACTCATCCATGCATCTGTCGAACGAAAGTCTTCTGGTCATCCTGCTGGTCGGTCTCGTCGCCGGCTGGCTTGCCGGCAAAATCGTGCGCGGGGCCGGCTTCGGCCTCATCGGCGATCTCATCATCGGCGTTGTCGGCGCCTTCATCGGCGATTGGCTCTTGCCGCAGCTCGGCATCGCTCTCGGCACCGGACTTGTCCCTGCCATCATCAACGCCACCATCGGCGCCGTCCTGCTGCTGCTCGTCGTTCGGCTGGTGAGCGGCGGCTTTGGCGGCTACGGCTATGCCGGCGGCGGCTGGGGCCGGCGGCGGTGGTGGTAACCCGCCGGGCAGCGAATTATTGACCCTCCCCGGCGTCCACCGGGGGGAGGATGGCAAAGGCAAATTTTGCTATAACCCTGCGCGGCGTCAGGTCGCGGATTTAAGGGAGGGGCAAAATGGCCAAAGCCGCTGAGAAGGTTGCTGCGAAGGCCGCCGACAAGGCCGCTGTGGACGATAACGCCGACACGCCGAGACCGCCGATGCTGTCGGATTACGGCTTGGCGCTCTCCGTCTATGTTTTATATCTGCTCGGCTTTTTCACCGGGTTGACCGCGGTGGTCGGCGTGATCATCGCCTCGACGCAAGTCGACCGCGCCGATGCGGTCACCCGAAGCCATTTCCGCTTTCAGATCAGAACTTTTTGGATCGGGCTCCTTTTCCTCGTCGTCGGTATCATCGGGCTGCACGTCGCGATCGGCGCGTTGATTTTGCTGTGGTGGGGTGTCTGGACCTTGATCCGGTGCGTCAAAGGCCTCCTGGCGCTGAATTCCGGCGAACCGATCGGCGATCCGGAGTCGTGGTTTTTTGGCTGAGCGCCGCGGGCGCCGATCAAAAACAAACCCCGACGCGCCGGCCCTTCTGCCACACCACCAGACAGGCTTTCTTGACGCCGGCGTGGTTGAGCGTGAAGCGCTTCGGAATGGCGTCGCCGCCGTGCACGTCGATACAGGCGCCGCCGGCGCTGAGGTCGACGATGCTGCAGACGGTCGGGGCGCCTTTGAGATCGGCAAAGATGATTCCGGTCTTGGCGACCAATCCGGTCGGTCGGACACGATGGAATCGTCTGTTCTCTCGCATTGCGGTGCCGTCAGCAGCGTTTGCAACGGCGATTGTAAGGTCAGGATTCATAGGGATGCAATGCGCCGCGCCGTTCGCTCCCGGCGATTGCGAAACACAGGATAAATCCTTGGTTTATTTGGTCGTTAGAAACGCGCGCGATTATTAGAAGCAAATGTCTCGGTCGTTCACCCGCCCGCCGTCCTCGCCCGATACGCCTCGATCGCCGCGCGCAATGGCGCCCGCAGCGGCACCGGCTTTTTCGTCTCGAGCGACATCATCGCGGTCACCATGCGGGCGCGCAGGCGAAGGAGCCCGTCGCGGTGGCAGACAATGACAATGCCGAGCGAGGAGCGGCCGATGCGATCGACCAATAAAGTCAGCTCGATGACGTCGCCCATCAGGCTCGGGATCTTAAAATCGCATTCGATGTGCACGAAGGGAAAGCCGAAGCGTTCGCCCATCACCAGCGCGGCGTAATCGTGCTTGAGCTCGTCCTTGTACCAGTCCTCGATCACGCCGTTGAACATGTCGAAATAATGCGGGAAGTAGACGATGCCGGCTGGGTCGCAATGCGAAAAACGGATCGGCACGCTGCGGGTGAAGGCGCCGGCCGGCGGTGTGAATTTTTCTTCGAGCATGAGGCGGCGTCCGTCTTTGGTTGTGCGGGGCGGAGCGTAACCCCGCATCCGCCCCCACGAAAGTGGGGGAGGGCGCCTCCGGCAGGAATCGGGTGTCGCCGCGCGCGTTTTAGCTCCATGTGTTCGGTATCAACTCTCTCGTATCGACACATGGAGGACTTCAATCATGCACTTTCGTGTCCAGGGCCTGCCGGCCGAGCAATTCGTCCCGCTGTTTGCGCTGTCCGACGACGCGCTCAAGGAACGCGGGGCGGTGCGCACCATTGCCGACGGACCGCGCCCCTGCCGCATCAGCCTTACCGACGCCAGCGCAGGCGACGAGCTTGATCCTGGTCAATTACGAGCATCACGCCGTCGCCTCGCCGTACCGCATGCGCTTTGCGATCTACGTGCGCGCCGGCGAACAGACGTTCGACGCAGTCGACACGGTGCCCGAGCAGTTACGCAAGCGCACGCTCGCGGTGCGCGGCTTCGACGGCAACGCGATGATGACCGGCTGGGAATTGATCGAAGGCGTCAAGCTTGAAGAGGCGATCGAACGGCAGTTCGCCAATCCGCGCACGAGCTATCTGCACGTGCACTTCGCCGCGCCCGGCTGCTACGCCGCACGCATCGAGCGGGCGTGAGAGAGGCGCTATTTCAGGAAATCGTTGGAGCGCAATACCACGGGCCGGTCGGGCCGGGCGTGCTCCTGGAAAAACTTGACCGAGGCGCGGTCCTCGATGACGTCGCGCAGCCGCAGAAACTGATCGACCCGCTGTTCCGGCTTCATGGCGCGGCCGTCCTCGAGATTATCCATGGCCGCGGTGCTGATCGCGCAGACGATGGTCTTGTCCGCGTCGTGCATCGTGAAATCGACCACCATCCGGTCGAAATCGTAGCCTTGCACTTCGCCTCGCTGCAGCGGCATTGCCGATACTCCGTGCCGGCGAGGACCGTTGCCGGCTTCCCAATAAGCGTAGACCGGGTCGGGCCGTTACAACAGAGCGGTTTTGACGCTCAGCCGCCGCGGCCCTCTTTGGCCTGGCCGTCCAGCCAATCCGACAAGGTGCCGGATTTGCCCTTGGTCTTGCCTCGTCGTTTCGGCGCGGCCGGCGGTTGCGGCGGCGCGGCGGCGTCTCGCGCCAGGCGCAGCGCCTTGAGCCGCTCGGTCTTAGCGCGCAATGCTTTGGCGGCGGTTTCGTATTCGGATGTCGCCTTTTTGGCGTCATTGGCGCGCTGCGCCTTCGCGAATTGCGCGCCCGCTTCGTACTTGCTGGATTTCTCCATCGGGCAGCATCCTTTTTATGGTTTGTTCTGGTCACCCATGGCGTAACAGGTCGTCAGAGCCAATGCGAGGCGATTCCGGATAAAGCGCGCGGAATGGACAACGCGACAGCCGGGGTGACCATCAATAGTGGCCAAATAGCGCGGCAATGGTGTCCTACTGACGCGGGCCGGGTGGTTTTGTCGTCCGTCTGGCCGATTTGACGGATCGCGCACTACGAGGTGGCGTGGCGGTTTTTCAGCCAATCCGCCAGCGCGACCGCGGGGCGCTTTTTCTGCTTTTTCTTGCTGCGGCCCTTCTTTGCCGGGGCGGGCCGCGGCGTCGCGCGAGCCGCTGCGTCTCGCGCCAGGCGAAGCTCCTTGAGGCGCGCGATCTTGTCGGCGAGAGCGCCAGCGGCGGTTTCGTCTTCAGACCGGGCGTCGTTGCCGGCCTCGACCCCGGGCAACTTTCCGAATTTGGGTTGAGCCCGCTGCATGCAACCTCCTTTGAGCGGCGACCCGCTCCTGGCTTTTGCGGCAATGAGGGCCTCTCGCGCAGCACGGGCGAGGGCAGAGCTGAAATCCGCAATGACGCTCAGAAAGATGCCGCGCGGCAAACCGTCTTGCTGCGCAGGCCATTGTCCTTGATAGCATATTCGATGGTTGCTGGAAACGGCGGCGGCGCCGATCGCCCTGAGCCGTAGGGGATTTCACGCAGTTCATGCATCTAGGCGATCCGGCCACATCGTCAACAGCGATCGTGTCGAATGCGATCAAAAAACAGAAAAATCAAAGCACCGGGTCAAATCCGGCAATGATGAAGACGTAAAATCACTGCACTTCCTGCAGGATGCGCGCCTGCACGTCGGGACTGTCCATGATGCGCATGTGGCTATAGCCGGGTACCGGGATATTTTGCGCGCCGGCAATCGTGCCGCCCAGCTCGCCGACGAAATTCACCGCATGGGTGACGCCGCTGACCTGCGTGGACTCCGACGGATCGATGCCGATCATGGTCACGTCGCGAGCGCCGCAAGCGGCGGCCTGCGTCGCGACCTCGGCGGCGCGTTCGGCGCCAAACGAGTGGCCGATCACGACGATGCGGTCGTCGGTGTGCGCGCAGGCATCGGCGGCGAATTGGCGATTTTGCTCGTAGCTGCCGTAAGTGACGATGTAGCCGCGCTGGCGCAACCGGTCGGCCACGACCGCCAGGCCGTGGCCGACAAAGAGGCCGTTCATCACGTAAGCACGGGTGGCCGCGGAGCATTCCGTGGTGAGCGCCGCCAGTAACGCCATGCAGCAACAAAGAACACGCATGCTCTCAGCATCGCCGATTATCGGGTGTCCGGCAACACCGCTCCCGCCGCCGTAGCGGGCAACGCGGTACCGCGTGTGCCGGACGTTTTACGCGGCTTGGATCTGCCAGCAATGGGCATCGGCCTCGATGCAGGCGATCGCTTCCGCGAGATTACGCGCGTAATTGATAAAGGTGCGGCCGAGCCAGTCCTGCCGTTGCACGATCAAATAGCCGGACTGCTCCACCACGTAGTACTTGCCATTGCCGCAAGTGAAAGCGCGTTCCGCTGCCACCGACGTCTCCATGGACTGCACGAGCCCGTCAACCACCTTGCCTCTAAAGTAATTTCAGGGTCGCGCGCCGGCAACGAGGCAGCGGAACCCATCGCCGTGACGGGCGCACTTGCCGCACCGTCGCCGCGGGCGAGAGTTGTTCGCCACCACCATCCCGTGTACGCTCATCGTGTTCAATTCGAGGGGAATGATCGTGGATGCACTACCGGTACTCGGACAGATCGAGATTTTCGCATTCGACTTCGCGCCGACCGGCTTCGCCGCCTGCCAGGGCCAGCTGTTGCCGATCGCGCAGAACCAGGCGCTGTTCGGCCTGATCGGCCCGCGCTACGGCGGCAACGGCGTCACCGATTTCGCATTGCCGAAACTGCCGCCGGTCACGCCGTCCAGGCCCATTTTGCTTCATCCGCATCGGCGGCGCGGTCCCGCCCAAGGGCTAGCGTCCGCTGTTTGACAGCACTCGCGCACGCATGCGTAGCGCGCGCGATCGCGCTATGCTGGTGTCAAACAAAAGGGGAGGGCGCCCATGCCTGGGCTTTTGCACAATCACATCGCGGTCGTCACCGGTGCGGGTTCGGGGATCGGCCGCGCCATTGCGCTCGGCTTTGCGCGCGAGGGCGCGACGCTTGCTGTGCTCGACATCAACGGCGAGACTGCCGCCAAGACCGCAGCCGACATCCGCGCCGACGGCGGCACGGCGCAAGCCTTCACGCTCGACATCACCGACCGGCTGTCGTGCCGCGACGTCGCGGCGAAGGTGGCGCGCGACATCGGCCGAGTTTCCATCCTGGTCAACAATGCCGGCATCAACCGGCGCAACGCTTTTGCCGGCGAGCCGGACGCCGTGATCAAAGATTGGCAAGACATCATGGCGGTCAATCTCAACGGCCTGTTCAACGTCACGCACGCCTTCCTCGCCCCGCTGCGCTCCGCCAAGGGGCGCATCGTCAATCTCGCCTCGATGCAGTCATTCGTGCATGTGCGGACGCCGAATTCGCCGGCCTACACGACGTCGAAGCACGGCGTGCTCGGTTTTACCCGCGCTTTGGCTGCCGAGCTCGGCAAGGACGGCGTGCGCGTCAACGCCATCGGCCCCGGCCTGATCGAGACGCCGCTGAACGAAAAGGTGCGCGCCACGCAGCCCGAGCTGGTGCAGATCTTTCTCGACCACACGCCGCTCGGCCGCACCGGCAAGCCGGAGGATATCGTCGGCCCGGCGCTTTTCCTGGCGTCGGATCTGTCGGCCTTTGTCACCGGCGCCATCGTCATGGCCGACGGCGGCTATCGGACGATTTGACTCCTCAACGTCCTCCACCGCGAAAGCGCGGGCGGAAGAAAAAGCAAGCTATTTCGCCTTCACCTGATCGGCGGATTTGAGGACGATTTCCGGCTTGCCGCGATAGAGCGAAACCGCGCCGGTGATATCGACGACCTTGCCGTCAAGCGCCTTGATGTCGGGAAATTTCGCGCTGTCGTCGGCGAAGATCACTGCGGCGAAGGCGTTGTCGGGATAGCGGCCGCCGATGTCGATGAAGGTCATGCCAGAGCGCGCGGTAGACACGTTGCCGACCGGGCCTTCGATCGTCACGGTCTGGCCGACATGCGCCTTGGCATCGGCCGGCGCGGTGACCTGCGTTTGCGCCAAAGCTGGCGCTGCGACTGCGGCAAGACCGAGAAGTGAGACAACAACAACCACACTTCGAATCAGAACGGGAGCTCTCATGTTTCTTCCCCTTCATCGGACGCGGTTGGAACAAAACAGGAACGTAAACCCTGGGTCGAGTCAAGCCCGGTTGGACACGGCATAAGGGTCGATGGATTGACGCGCTTGAACCCCCGTAGCGCGTGATCGCGACAAATGGCATCCACGCCACCGCGAGGTCTGTCGTGACTCATCAACGATTGCCGATCATGCGCACGCTTGCATTGGCCTATCGCGACTGGCGCCGCGCGGTGCTCGCGCTACGCATGATCGTGGCCGGCGCGTTTTTGATTCTCGTCGCGCTCGACGCCGTTGCGGAGTTTGTGCCGCAGAGTCTGTGGGGCCAAAATCTCACCGGCCAAGCTTTGGATCTGGCCGACGACGCGATCTGGGCCATGCTGATCACGCCGATCGTCGTGGCCGTCCATCGCTTCGTGATCCAGGACGTGGTCGCGCTGGGTTATACGCTTCCACTCGGCGATCCAGTCTACCAGAAGGTCTTCGCCTGGCTGTTCGCGCTGAAGGTCTTGTCTGGACTGCCGTTCGACCTGCTCGGCGTGATGCAAATGCTCGGCTGGCCGTTATGGGCGAGCACGCTCGGGTTTGCCGTCGCGCTCGTCGCGGCAATCGGCCTGTCGCTGCGACTGGCGATTTTGCTTCCGGCGCTTGCCGTGCAGGCGCCCGCCGCGACCGCGTCGCATGCGCTCGCCGACAGCAAAGGCCAGGCCTCGCGGTTGTTCGCGATCTTTTTCCTCGCGCTCATTCCTTGGGTCGCCGTCAGTGTCGGCGACATCGTACTGCTCGGGCGTCGCATCGAGGTCGCCGGCTCGCCGCAGATGATGATCGGGCTGTTGATGGGCGGGTTATTGCAGACGATTGTGCTGACGCTTTCGGCGGTGATCGCCAGCCACGCGTTTCGGGCGCTCGCCGCCGCGGTCAATCGGCCGCCAAAACTTGCTTTGGTGCATCCGATCTCCGGACGCCCCTTGAATTGATACGCCGGCATCGCCGCGATCTCTAAGTGTTTCTACAAATAGCCGCCTGCGCGGTCCGCGGGCATTGTCTAAATATCCGCGCCAGCACCGATTCGGATTTTGCCGAAATCTGCAGGCATTTGTGGACCGGCGCGGTGTGTCCCCCAGGAAAGCAGTGCGTCTTGGCGTAACCGTGCCAGTCGACCGGCGCGGCCTATGCGGCCGTCCGCGCGACAGATGAGCGAAGAGACACACCATGCATACCATCGCCTTGGTTTCGCAAAAGGGCGGCAGCGGCAAGAGCACGCTCGCCATTGGCCTTGCGATTGCGGCTATGCAGGACGGCCACAAGGTCTGCCTGCTCGAAACCGATCCGCAGGGCACCGTTTCGAATTGGCGGCGGCGGCGGACGCAGAGTGAGCCCATGGTCGAGACCGTCATCGCAGGCTTCGAGATCGAGCAAAAATTGCCGTTGCTGGAGCACAGCGTCGTGACGCTGACCCTGATCGACACCGCCGGCGGCGAGAGTTCGACCACGGCGGCAGCAATCGCCGCTTCCGATTTGTGCCTGATTCCGGCGCGGCCAAGCCCGGCCGATATCGAGGCCGCGGCGCCGACGCTAAAATCGGTGCGCCGCCTCGACAAGCCGTTCGCCTTCATCCTCAATCAGACGCGGGCCCGCAGTCCGCGCCTCGATCACGCCGCGGCGGCGCTTGGCGATGCCGCTGCAGCGCGCAACGAAATGTCGTTCAATGAGGTATCGCTCACCGCGATGGGCGTGCTGGCGCGGCCCTACATCGTGCTGCGCAACGATCAGCAGGATGCGCTTGGCGCGGGTCTCGCGGTCACCGAATACGCGCTGGCCGGCAAGTCGGCGGAGGAAATCCGCAGCCTGTGGCGATGGGTCTGGAGCAAGCTCACCGGCGGATTGCCCGCTTACGCTTCGTCAGAACTGCAAACGTCGCCCGCCGCCGACGCGCGCATGATCGCGCTAAGCTAAAGCGGTTCGGCTGCGTCCAATACTCACTCGACATTTCGTTTCAAGCGGCCAGCGGTTTGAACTTCACCACCGTATCGAAGCGATGGTCGCAACTGTCGCAACGCCAGTAATTCCGGATTTCGTCGCCGCTGCGGCATTCCGAGAATTCCGGATATTCCGCGGCCATCATCGGCTCACCGCATTTCGGGCAGCACGGCCGTCCGAAATATCGTTCGTGGAAAAAACGCATCGGGGCAGCGGCTTTGCCAGCGACTTGCCCAGTAACTTGGAGCGCCATGGCGAATCCCTCCGTGCTCGGATGGAATCTTGTTACCCGTCCTCTGTGTCATCCTTGCGGTCGCCGCTTCAACAAAGCGTGAAAGATGCCGAGCGCCTTTTAGCGAATTGCTGCCTTGCCGATTTCCGAGCAGCAAAAGGCGTTACTTGCCGGCGGCTTTGCGCAGTGCAGCATTGATGCGATCCTGCCAGCCCGCTCCGTTTTCCTGGAAAAAATCAAGCACGTCGCGGTCGATCCGCAGCGAAACCATTTCCTTCACGCCCGGCAACGCCGGTGGCGCTTTCGGCGGCGCCTCGACAGGCTTCGCGGTGACAGTCTTAAATGCTTGCTCGGCCGCGGAGCGGGGATCGGCTGGGCGACGGCTCATGTGACCTCCCTGTGACTGCGATGCAGCGATTACCGGACTATAGCGCGCCGTTGTCGGGGCAACAGGCCGGGACAATCGCGTTTCAGCACGCTTTGCCCCTCGTCATGTGCTCGCCTGGGCCGCCGCGTCGTCGATGGCGCGCAACAGCGTCAACAGTGCCGTGTTGAGTGGCGTGGCGATGCCGTGGCGCGCACCGGCCGCAACAATGGCGCCGGTCAAAGCTTCGACTTCGAGGCGGCGGCCGGCGAGCCGGTCGAAATACATCGAGGTGCCAAGTTCGCCGGAAAACGTAAACAGTGTCGCCATGGCGCGGGCCGGCTCGTCGTCGGCAAGGTTGGCACCCTCGGCGCGCGCCACCGCCGCCGCTTCGGCGAGGATGGTGCGACAGAGCTCCTGCACATCCGGCCGGCGCAGTACCGCCTGCCGCTGCAGCGTCAGCGTGGTGATCGGATTGGCGACCGCGTTGATCAAAAGCTTGCGCCAGACCAGCGTCGCGAAGTCGTCGCTGCGCAGGATCCGAAGCGGCGTATCGTTGAAAAGCGCGGCGAAGCCCCGGCCGGCTTCGTCATCAGCAACCGCCAGATCCTGATCGGACCCTTGACGCAGCCGTACCCGATCGGGTGCCAGCCGTTCGCCGTTGTAATAGACGATCACCGGCAGCACCGTTGCCCCTTTGGCGAGCGGCGCGACACGAGCGACATGGCCAATGCCGTTTTGCAAAACCGCGACACGGGTCGATGGCGTGCATAGCTGCGCCAGCCAAGGGCCCGCCGATTCGGTTTGATGCGTCTTGGTGCAAAGCAGCACCCAGTCAACCGGCTTGGCCTCTCCTGGCTCGGTCAGCGCATCGAGCTTGACCGGCACGGCACCGTCCGGCTGGTCGAGCGTGAGCCGATCGATCGGCCGGCGCATGCAGGCAACGACATCGTGGCGGCCGGCCGCGGCCAGACAGCCGGCGGCGATCCCGCCAATGCTGCCAAGCCCGACCACGGCGACGCGCAAACGCCGATTTTCCGACGCAGACATGCTGCCATGGTCGGCGAGATCGTGCGAAAGTCAAATGCCCGGATTAGCCGGGCCTGCTTGCAACCGGCTGCTGAGCGTCAGCGCTGTGACTCAGCACTGTTACCGCGGCCGGGTCCGTCAGAGCGGTCATTGTCGTACCAGTTGCCGCCATAGCTGTAACCGGGCGCGTAATCGTATAGCCCAGAGCCGTTCGGCGCTCCGTAATAACCATAGCCCTGCGCCATCGATGCCGAAGTTGCGGCCAAGACCAGTCCGGCGGCGAGAAGCAGTTTTTTCATGAGTTCATTCTCCTTTTTTGTCGCTCCATCGAAAACTATCGCGGCGCGATTTTGTTCACGGGCTTTCGCTGCACAACGCGTGGTTCCGTGACACTGTTTCGATGCCTTCGGTTCCAACGGCTTCCGCGCCATCACAACAATGTGCGCGGCGATTTGATCGGTTGGTGGGGAATGCGCGTT
>Ga0182024_10018908_pt1 | contig 12767 bp, 14 predicted proteins | sample P32metaG_FD_120480 | JGI IMG/M metagenome (GOLD analysis project Ga0182024, IMG submission 120480) | Permafrost microbial communities from Stordalen Mire, Sweden - P3-2 metaG (Illumina Assembly) | ecosystem: Environmental > Terrestrial > Soil > Wetlands > Permafrost | place: Sweden: Stordalen... | reverse complement strand
GCCAGCGTAATGATGGCCCGCGCAACGATGGCGGCCGTCGCGACCATCGCGATCACCGAGACCATCGGGACAACCGCGATCGCGATAATCGGGACAACCGGGATAACCGCGACCGCGAGAGCCGCGACAACGGCTCGTCGGGTGGCGGCAGTGGCATCGACGTCGGCTCGCTCGACGCCGAGACAAACGCCAAGTACGAGCAGGTCAAGGGCGGCAAGCTCTTTATCAAAGATCTGCAGACCATGGACATCCATGGGCTGCATGACATCGCAAAGCAAGAGGGGATCGCCGACTTCATTGGTCTCAAGAAGCAGGATCTGATCTTTCAGATTCTTCGTTCCCGCATCCGTCAGAACGGCTTGATGTACGGAGAAGGCGTTCTTGAAATCCTTCCCGACGGCTTCGGCTTCCTCCGCAGTCCGGAATACAACTATCTGCCATGCCCGGACGACATCTACATCAGCCCGAGCCAGATTCGGCGCTTCGGGCTGCGCAATGGCCACGTGGTGCAGGGCCAGATTCGCCCGCCGAAGGAATCCGAACGCTACTTCGCGCTGCTGCGCGTCGAAGCGATCAATGGCGAAGACCCTGAGAAGATCACCGATACCGGCAATTTCGAAGACCTGACGCCGCTGCATCCGAACCGGCGCATCATCCTGGAGACCGATCCAAAAGAACTGAACATGCGGATCGTCGACCTTGTGACGCCGATCGGCATGGGCCAGCGCATGCTGATCGTCGCTCCGCCGCGAACCGGCAAGACGGTTCTGCTGCAGAAGATCGCCAACTCGATCAGCCATAATCATCCTGAAGCGGTGCTGATCATCCTGTTGATTGACGAGCGTCCGGAAGAAGTCACGGACATGGAGCGCAACACCAAGGCCGAGGTCGTCAGCTCGACGTTTGACGAACCGGCCAGCCGTCACGTGCAGGTGGCGGAGATGGTCATTGAAAAGGCCAAGCGCTATGTCGAGTTCGGCAAGGACGTGATCGTTCTGCTCGACTCGATCACCCGCCTGGCCCGCGCTTACAACACCGAAGTTCCCCACTCGGGCAAGATTCTCACCGGCGGCGTCGACGCCAACGCCCTGCAGAAGCCTAAGCGGTTCTTCGGCGCTGCCCGAAACATCGAAGAGGGCGGCAGCCTGACGATCCTGGCCACCGCGCTGGTCGACACCGGCTCGAAGATGGACGAAGTGATCTTCGAGGAATTCAAAGGCACTGGCAACGCCGAGCTGCACCTGGATCGCCGCCTGGTGGATCGCCGCACGTATCCGGCGATCGACATCAACTCCTCCGGCACCCGCCGCGAAGAGCTGCTGCTCGATCCGAAGGAACTCGAGCTGGTCTTCCGCCTGCGTCGTGTTCTGTCGGATATGAATCCGGTGGAATCGGTCGAACTGCTTAAGGGCCGCCTGGAGAAGGTGCCGAGCAACGCCCAGTTCCTGATGTCGATGAATTTGGATTAAGTTTTCACGATCTCCCGCAACAACGCGGAGGATGCGGAGAAGGCCTCGCACGAAAGTGTCGAGGCCTTTCTATTACGCTTCACGACAATAAGTGGGGTTTACCACCGTGGCGGGAGATAGGAGAGGAAGTGACCGAGGCGTGACTTGCACTCTTCAAATGTCATTCTCGAGGCGGCTGCTTGAGGGTGGACAAGCCAATTGCGGTAGACACGAACTTTGTGAGCTGCGTCAGAGATCTGGTTGGGTATCTGGCGACGAATCACGATTCGGTTCATCAACGTTTCCATTGGCGTCCGGCGAAGCCGGGGAGACGGCCGAGCCGCTGACCAGTAATCGCGTAGAACGCCTTCAAACGTCGAAAACAATCGAAGCAGATAGGTCGATTCCAAATTCGACGCGCATCGGCGCAGTTGGCGTAAACCGATGACGTCATTTGCGGCGGCCAGCAGGTTTGAATTGACTTCAACTTGCCGGATGGAGAGGGTCAGAGCGAAATCCGCCGCCAGCAGTTCGTCGCGAATCTCCCGAACTTGCTGGAACGCGTCCCAGGAGGTCATATCGCAGTGAGATCTTGCGCCAGATTCGTAAAGAATTCGCGCGTCCAGGGCTCCCGCAGCCGCACATTGGAATCAGTGATGGCCTCCCACGTGTCGCCGTCGCGTCGGATAAAGCGCACGCGGTGCAGCGAGGGCCAGCTCTCCATGTCAACGCGGCCATTGCCGCCCGGAATGCCACGCGCGATCGGGGTTACATGGATTTCGGCGCGACCCGGCAGGCGAACACGTACGGTTGGAACGGTATAAGGACCGGTTTCCCGCTCGTCGAGTAAAATATCCGCGCGATGGGTCGACCAGTTCAGCTCAGTAGCCCACGTTTCAATCTGCGAGATGAGTCGCTCACACGCCGCAACCCACTCTTCGCGAACAGTTTGCTGACTGAGGTTTGATATCTGAGTCGTCATGGTCGAAGCTCAAGAGCCGGCTATGGTAGCCGACGTGTCTTAAGTATAGCATATTTGCCGTACATGGTTTCCAACTTAGCCATTAACCGGCGGATCATGCGACCTTGGAAGGATAGGATCGTCAACTTATACACGACAAAAGACCGCGCTGCCGGCGCGGTCTTTTGTTTGAGATTCACGGTGGCGCACCGTAACGGCCGTTTCTATTTCCCTTGGCCCACCGTCAGCGTTACCGGCTCATTGCGATGAAGAACTTTTGAAACCAGTTGGAACCCATCGCCGGTCTTTTTATATGTGATCGGCTGGTGATTCACCGGATCCTGAAAATCTTTGACCGCATCCGGCCCGCGTTGCACGACCGCAACTGCGGCCTTGAGCAGCACGATCCGAGTTTCCGCGGCGACCTCCGCATCGTGCGCCGCGGGGAGATTGGGAAGGATTCCCTTGGCAAACGGATTGGCATCAAAGCGATGCCGCAATGCGTCGGCCTTCTGTCGAAACTCATCCTGTGTCGCGGGTCTTGCGACCAGCTTTTCGGCTTCGTCGTAATAGGGCAACAGGTTTCGCAGTGCGGATAGCACGCCGTCGGGCGTACCTCCCGCCGATTTGATGAGGGTGTCAAGCGGTTCTGCGCCGGGGGGATTTCCTTCAGCGCCGCTGATGAAGCCCAGAATGCTTACCCAGTCGGGATGCGCGCCGGCGGCGGTTATTTTCCCTATGGCCCAGTCAGGGATGACCTGAGATTCAAGTTTCAATGCGTCGGCTTCGGTTGCGGTAGGGGGCAATCCATCGAGCATCGTCGTCAGTTGTTTCAGCGACTCAGCGTCGAGTCGGTCGAGGCCCATGCCAATCGCATCGATTGCCTCCCGCTCGATGCCGAAGCGGACAAGTCTCACAATGATGAGCGGATCGTGCGCGAGATTCCGCGCGAGCATCAGCACGTCACGGGTATCTTCCACCGCGGCCGCGGAATGCTTCTGCTGAAGGTCGTATCGAATTCGCAGGCATCCGCGCCGGCCGAGCCGGTTGCCATAATTCAGGTAGCGCAGCAGCAGGAAAGGGCCCTGCGAAAAATCCAATCCCCAGTCGCAATCAACAGCCTGCGCCCCGGTATGCAGATACTGGAAGCTCGTCCGATATTGACCATCGGTTGAAATAAGTCCGACCGCTTTCTCGTCCAGCGGAACATGCCGCCAGTCTTCGATGATTTTCACGTCTGCTTCCGGCATCGCCTCCATCACGGCAAAGAGGGGCCAGTACTCGAGCGCCGCATTTTTTGGCTTTTCGGGAGATGTCACTGATTGCGCTCCTCGCGCCAACGGAGCGATCAAGCCTAGCGCCAGAATCGGCGCGCAAAGTGTGCGTAATCTCATTATGAGTCTCTCTTTCATTGATAAAGTTTTGAATCCAAACGCGAGGCGTCTCCCACGCTCAACTGCGGGTCGGCATGATGTGCCGGCCCGGGAGCGGGTCGCTGCAGCAGCCGCTCGAAGGCATCGGGAGATTGTCCATAAGCACGCTGATAATCTGCCAGACGAGGGAACGCCTCGTCCTCGGAAGCCGCAGACGGATGCGTCTGCGGAAGAACAACGACCTGTTGCCGTGGCTGGGGCGCCGGGACTGAATGCCGAACAAAAATGACAGTGGCAATACAAGCCGCCGCTGCGAAAAATACGGTGATTGCCCGCACGATCAGGCGCAATGCGGGCTGCCTGTCGAAGCTGGCGCTCTCTGTTGGCGTGGCGATGGCCTCGATCCGCCGCATCACGTCCGGCGCCATTGAATTTCGCGGCTCAGTTGCGTGGCCCAGTTGCTTCAAATTGTGTTCGAGTTCATGGTCTGTCATGAGCCGGTTCCTCCGAGTTGCTCGCGCAGTCGCGCCAGCGCACGGGAGATCTGTTTGGTAACCGTCCCAACCGAGCGGCCGGTGATTGTCGCGATGGCCGCCACGGGCTGGCTCTGGAAATACCGCAGCATCAGCACCTGTTGTTCGCGGTCCGCCAGGCGATCGAGCGCGTTAATCAATTCTCTGAGCTTCTCATTCTCGACAAGGCCGTCCGGGATCGACACCGACGCGTTGTGGTCATCATCCAGCGGTATTGTTCGCGGCCGCGATCGTGCGACGCCAATGGCTTCCCGTCGCGTGATAACCAGCAGCCACGCGCCAAATGCGTTGGCGTCGTGGAGACGATTGAGGTTTGTGTACGCCGCCACAAAAGCGTTCTGGGCCGCGTCTTCAGCCCCGTCGCGATCGCCGATCACCTTCAAGGCAACTGCAAACACGGCATGCTGATACCGTTCAACGAGCGCCGCGTACGCCTCGCGGTTGCCCGCCAGCACATGTTGCACCAGTTGCCGGTCTGATTCCAAGGGCTCTGCTCCTCGTCCCGCTCTACCCATATAGAGACGCGACGGGCGAAAATGCGGCAAGAAAATTCGGCGTGCCGCCGCAATTCATGCGGGACGTTAACGGCGGTGAACTGCTTTCCGGGACGACCGACTTTGAATTACCTTGCCTCTGTCTTTAGCCGAATCGACGACAAAGCGACGGCTCAAGTGGGAAGGCCTCAATACTTCCCCGTTTCCTTCGTCGGGTAAATGATCTTCATCGCCTGGCCGTCGACGGTCACGACCGCGTTCTTGTTTTCTTCATGGCCGGTCATGTGGAACCGGCCGGCAGGTTTTTTCAGGCTTGCGATTCCGGCGACCGATACTCCGCCGTACTCGACGTCGGCTTCGACATCGCCGGTTTCGGTGTTGTAGAAGCCGGTGAACGCGCCATTGTTGCTGTTCCCGTCAAATTTGATCTTCTTTGGCATGCTCATGGCCAGGACCGGGGGGTTGAAGATGATGTCGCCGTTCTCCATCGCCGGAGCGTGATGACTGGGATCGAATTCGCCGCGCTGTGACAGGTAAGCCTTGAGTGCGTAGGTGATGACGTTGTTCACGGTGCCGCGAGCATTATCGTTCATGTCACTCCACTGACGCCCCACCCGCATCGGCCCGAAATAGAACCCCAGGCCAGCCACGAGCAGCAGGGCAACCGAGACGATTCCGATCATCATGCCCAGCGACATGTAGAACCCCGTCGCCTTGGCCGGCTTTGTATTTCCGGCGGTTGTCCCGGGCTGCGACGCGGCGACGAAGATGCTCTCTCCGCACGTCGGACACCGCACCGACTTGCCCGCCAGCGCGTCGCTCACAACCATCTTCTTCCCGCAGTCGCACTTGATATTCATACTGACCTCCGCGCTCGAAATGTGAATTAGAAGCCGTTCCCACCCAATGAGACGAGCTGCAAATCGCGCTACCTCGGCGAAGCGATGGCAGCGCGACACGCTTCTATCGGAACATGTGACGTTCCATGCGTCAATTCGTTGATGGGATGATGTGCTCCTCGCGCAGCTTCGCCAGCAGCACGTGATCCTGCCACTTGCCGGCGATGCGAAGGTAGTTCAGGCCTAAACCTTCACGGCGGAAACCGGCCTTCTCCGCGACTCTCAGGCTTGCCAGATTCGTGGGAATGACCGATGCGCCGACGCGGTGAAGATTCAGCCCATGGCCGCCATCACTGAAAGCAATGGTTAGCAGGGCGTTGACGGCCTCTGTCGCCAATCCCTGTCCGGCGACGTCGGCGCTGATGCTCCAACTGGCGGTGGCATTTTCGAATGCGCCGCGCACGACCTGGAAGAGATTGAAAAAGCCGGCGATGCGATCATCATCAAGTAACGCGACGAAGCGGTATTCGGCGCCCGATTCCAGGCCATACAGCGCGCGATTGAGTTGGACTTCGAATTGCTCGTCGAGCGTTTGTCCCGCCGGCGGGATTGGCGTCCACGGACGGTGCAACGCCGCGCTGATCGTCTGCACGCGGATGAATTCGGCGCGATCCATTTCACGGATCAGACGAAGCCGAAGTCGCGGGGTTGCGATCCAAATTGCGTCGGGTTGTTCCATCGCCGATCATTCTAAAGCAAGTGGACGAGTCGATCCCCGCCATCGACGGTGATTGTCAATTTCCTATACTTCGTGCCGGCGTTGACGCGGGGTGTAGAGAGAGCACGCAATGACAGGGAGTGCCCAGGATTATTCCGACGACGATCCCGTGGTCGTCCAATACGAAAACTGGGCGTATCCGGCGGCCGTCGCAGATCTAACCGATCCAGCCATCGCGGATTACCTCGCGACATTTCAGACGCTGCGAAATCTGTCGCCGGCGTATTGGCCGTCGGGGCAGCAGCGGCAGGATCTGGATATTCTGGTGGCCGGCTGCGGCACTCTCGCGGCGGCGTGCTACGCGTATCTCTATCCGCACTGTCGCGTGGTTGGAATCGATATCAGCCGCACGTCACTGGCGCACGAGCAGCGCCTTAAAGAGCACCATCGGCTCGCGAATCTGAGGCTTCACCATTGCCCGGTCGAGCGCGCTGGTAGTTTGGGGCTGGCATTCGATTACATCTCATCCCACGGCGTCTTGCACCATCTGCCTGATCCGGCCGCCGGCCTTAAGGCGCTAGGCTCCGTTCTGCGCCCGGATGGCGTGATCGCCCTGATGCTTTATGGCAGATACGGGCGCGCTCAGGTCGAGCGCCTGCGGGAGCTATTCCAGCAGATGGGACTGGGCCAAACCGCCGCCGACCTGGCGATCGTGCGCGAAACGCTTGCGGGGTTGCCGGATGATGCGCTGACGCGGCAATTTCTCCGTTCGCCGGATCTGCGATCGGATGCCGGCATCGTCGATCTGCTGCTGCACCGTCGCGAGCGATCGTACACGGTTGCCGACTGTCTGACCCTCACTGAAGCCGCCGGGCTGGCGTTTCAAAGATGGGATCAGAATTATTTCTATCACCCCGACGGCCCGTTCGCCGCGGCGGCTCCGGAAGTGCGAAGCCGGTTGGCGCGTTTGCCCGACGCCGAACTCTGGCAGGCGATGGAACTGGCCATCGGGATGATCAGCGCGCACTACTTTGTCGTGTGCCGCAAGGACCGTGATCCGCGGTCGTATCGCATTCCATGGGGTTCACAAACGTTGCTCGAATGCGTCCCACTTTGCGCCGCTAAACTGGCCCGGCGACTTGCCGCATCCGGCGGCGACGAATTCGCGATGGTGCTGCAATCGTTTCCGCCGGTGCCGCTGACCTCAGCGCAAGCAGCCGTCTTTTCGAAGATCGACGGGCGTCGCACTGTGGGTCAGTGTCTGATCGACAGCGGCGTCGCCATTCCCGAGCAATCGCGACTGGCGACCGCCGACGAGTATTTCCGGATGTTGACGCGCACCGGCTTTGGAATCCTGCGCATCCCGCGGGAAGGTCTTAATAGAAAGTCTGAAGTTACTCGACCGGCGGATTAAGCGGCGGCGGTTGCGGAGGTTCGGGCGGGTGCCCGGTGATCGGCGGCTGCTGTTGGCCGGCGATTCTTCGTTGATACTGCTGCAAGGACATTCGCAGCGTTTCCAGCACGCGCGGGGCCTGCTGGGCGCTCATGAAAATGCGGGCTGAGACCGCCGCCGTCGGGTAGAACCCAGTGATGAAGTCCATGAAGAACTCGGACGGGGCGTGGCCGATCAGCACGCTGTTGGAATAGACGCCACTCCAGAGGTCTTCGGGCAGTTTCAGATTCTCGTAGATTTCGCCGATCGTCGGCCGCTTGGCCGGCGGCTGCGCCCGGGGCAGCGGGGCGGGCGGGCCGTAGGTTTGGATGTATTTGTTCAGATTATCGTTGAGGGTGCCGACCAGGGCATTCATTACCGCCGGCGCCAGGACGACGCGGCATGCCACCTGGGGCGGGCGCGAGATCGCCTGCAGGAAATCGAGCACGAATTCGTTGGGCCCGTCCTGAATCAGCACGCCGGTCGTGAAGATGCCGCGGCCGAGCTTTTCCGGCACCCGAGCGGCGACGGGTTGGTTATGAAACGGCTGGCTGTAAACCGCCGAGGCGTCCTTCTCAGGGTTCGGTGGGTTGTTTTCGGGAGCAGGGGGAAGGTCGGATTCCATCATGGGCTCTGTAAATCGCGAAACTTCACCGAGCCTGACGTATCCACTCGCGGCCGGCAAGCTTCTATCGCGCGGAGTGTAGCGAAGCGTCCGCGCCAATGCGAATCGAAAGAGCATTGGCCGACGGCCTCAGTCCGCTTAGAATCATAAATCGGGTCCGGCGACGGCAATGTCGCCCGCGACCCTTGCGAGGAGAGACCGCATGACCGCCGGGAATTGTGATGGGGATTTCCAGCTGCGTGATCACGCGATCGTCGCTGGGTTCGGCGTGCCCGGTCGCGTTGCCGCGGATTCGCTGTTGGCCAACAACGTCCCGTTTTGCGTTATTGAATTAAACCGCGCGACGGTCGAGCGTTGCGCCACAGGAAAATATAACGTGATCGAAGGCGACGTCTGCGATGAAGATGTCCTTCGTCGAGCCGGCGTCGAGCATGCGACGCTGCTGGTCCTGGCTGTCCCGAGTGATCCCGCTGTCCTTGAAGCCATCAGTGCTGCTCGACGACTCAATCCCAGGATCCGCATTCTTGCTCGTTGTCGATTCATCTCCAGCGGCATGGAAGCCCACCGCCGCGGTGCGAATCAAGTTATTATTGAAGAGCAGGTCGTCGCTCAGGAATTCCAGCGAAGGATCGAATCATCGCTCGCCCATCACCCGGAACCCATCCAGCCGGCGGCGAATTCCTAAGCTATTAAGTCTCAAGTATTTGATAAACCGACTCGATATGTGATCTAGCTCACATTCCGCGACGTGAGTTGATGGCATAGCTGATGAGCATCGGACTACCGAACATTCTGGCATTGGACGATGACCTGGACATGCTCAGCCAGATTGCGCGAGCTGTCGCGGGGCATTATCGCGTGATCTCACATTCCAATCCCACCCGCGCGATGGCCCTGTTGGAGACGGACTCCGCGATCAGCGTCTTCGTCACCGAGCAGGTCATGCGGTTTGGCAACGGCCTGGATCTGCTCGAATCCGCGAGATCAATGAAGCCAAACGTGCGGCGGGTGATGATCACCAACTATTCCGACCTGGCGAGCATCATCCCCGGCCTACATAGCGGGACGATCCAGGCGCTGGCGCAGAAGCCGGCGACCGATAACGAACTTCTGGGCGCGATCGCGCCGCATCTGTTGCAGCTGCGGGCCTTCGCGGCGGCGCGCAAGTCCGCGTGAACGGCATTCAATGCGCGGCTGTCCCGGCGAATCGCTCTTCCACCTTCGCTTCATTCGCAATCAATGCCACTGAAGCGATTCCCAGAAACAAGCCCGTCTCAACGATGCCAGCGCGCGATCGCAACGAATGCGCCAGTTCATGTGGCGCGGCGATGCCTGCGGGGAATCGGCAGTCGTAAATATAGTTGTCGTTGTCCGTGATAAACGCCTCGCCGGCGGGTGTTCGCCGCAACATCGGCTGCGCGCCCAGCGACCGCAAAAACGGCTCCTGTACTTCGTGCGCGAATTGCGCCACCTCGACCGGCAGCATCGATTTGGAACCCAGCTTTTGCACCGTTTTGTTGGCGCCAGCGATGATCACCAGCTTCGCCGAGTTCTGGGCGACGATCTTCTCGCGAAGCAGCGCTCCGCCGAGGCCTTTGATCAGATCAAGATTTGGAGCAACTTCATCGGCGCCATCGATTGTCACATTCGGCCGCGGATGCTCGGCCAGCGTTGTTAGCGGGATGCCGAGTTCAATTGCCCGGCGTTCGGATTGCTTGGAGGTCGGCACGCCGCGAATGTCCAGAAGTTGTTTGCTTTTGATCGCGGCGGCCAGTGCGCGCAGAAAGAAATCCGCGGTCGAGCCGGTTCCCAACCCAACCACCATCCCGCTTTCGACATACTTTAGCGCCGCCTCGGCAGCGCGCTGCTTCGCGTCCATTGGCGGCAAGATAGCGGCCCATCGTGGGCAAATACAGCGGTGATGAAAGCGCATGACTTGTCGAATGGATGTATCTTTTTTCTCCAAATCGCATTACGTTTCCTGAGACCATGGCAAAGCACACCATTGTCCTCATCCCTGGCGACGGCATCGGCCCGGAAGTCAGCACTGCCACGAAGCGAATTATTGAAGCCGCCGGTCTGTCGGTTGAATGGGTGGAACTGCCTGCGGGCGTCACCGCGATCGAGCAGGGGTTCGACAACGTGCTGCCGCAACGCACGCTTGCGGCGATTCAAGCGCACAAGGTGGCGTTGAAAGGCCCCGTCACGACGCCAATCGGCAAAGGGTTTACATCGGTCAACGTGCAGCTTCGCAAGAAACTCAATCTCTATGCGGCGGTGCGCCCGACCAAAAGCCTGCCGCAGATTAAAACGCGGTTTGAAAATGTCGACATCGTGATCGTTCGCGAGAATACCGAAGGGCTATACAGCGGCCTCGAGCAGGAAGTCGTGCCGGGCGTCGTCACCAGCCTGAAAGTGGCCACGGAAATCGCGTGCACGCGCATCGCGCGATTCGCGTTCCGATATGCCACGCGCAATCATCGGAAGAAGATCACCGTCTTTCACAAAGCCAACATCATGAAGATGTCCGACGGCATGCTGCTCAATTGCGCCCGGCGGATTCATGAAGATGAATATCCGAACATCGACTACGAAGAGATGATCATCGACGCCGGGTGCATGCGGCTGGTGCAGGACCCAACGCGATTCGATGTCCTGCTCACCGAAAATTTTTATGGGGACGTCGTCAGCGATCTGTGCGCGGGGTTGGTCGGCGGCCTGGGCGTCGTGCCCGGTTGCAACTTTGGCGATGACGCGGCGGTGTTTGAAGCCGTGCACGGCAGCGCCCCCGATATCGCCGGCAAGAACATCGCCAATCCGCTGGCGCTGCTGATGAGCGCGATTCTGATGCTCTCCTACATCCACGAAGATGTCATCGCCCGCAAGGTTGAGTCGGCATACCGCAAAGTCCTCGATGAGGCCAAAACGCTGACGCGCGACATGGGGGGCACTGCCGGCACCAGTGAATTCGCCGATGCGGTCATCGCGGCGTTGGGTTGAAGGGCCAGGTTCACTCGATCCGATAGCAACACAATGGGCTTCAGCCGTCGCATCATCGGACCTGCATTCCTGCTCGCAGCGTTTGCGCTGATCGGATGTGGATCGAACTCGCGACCCGAGGATCGCAAGCCCGAATTCAACCCCGGCGAAGGCGCCATCTCCGGCGAAATCGTCGGGGCAGATCACGAGCCGTTCGACCTGGAACTGGCCGGCGGCCAGAAGGCGCTGCAAATTGAACTGCTAAGCCCCGTGCAAGGCGTCGCTGCCTCCACGTATCCGATCGATAAAAAAGCTCATTTCCTTTTCAACCACGTCCCGCCTGGCCGTTACGAGCTAACCGTCTTCGTGACTATCCCCGGCAAGCGCAGCATCGCCGGCAACGTGCCGGTGACGGTGGATGCTGACAAAGTTATGCCCGCAAAGCTGACGCTGACCGTCACGCCAGTAGACGCCGGTTCGTGACATTCCCAGCTCTCCTTTCAACTCTCTCCTTCCTACCTTCTCGCGGCGCCCGCCGCGCCTCCCTACAATTCCTCACCCATGGCTCAAACTCCTTACGACCTGATCGTGATCGGCGCCGGACCCGGCGGCTACGTGGCGGCAATTCGCGCGGCTCAGCTCGGCATGCGCGTCGCCTGCGTGGAGAAGCAATATGTTGGTGGAACCTGCCTGAACGTCGGCTGCATCCCCAGCAAGGCGCTGCTGGATTCGAGCCATCGCTTTCACGACGCCAAGACCAAATTCGCCTCGCACGGGATCAAGTTTGAAGGGCTAAGCCTGGATCTGATGGCCATGTTGGGCCGAAAGGATCAGGTCGTCAAACAGCTCACCGGCGGCGTGTCGTACCTGTTCAAGAAGAACAAGATCGATTCGATCCTCGGCACCGCCAAAATCATCGGCCGCGGCAGCGTCGAAGTGCAGACCGCCGAGGGGGCGCAGAAGCTGACGGCGCAGCGTATTCTGATCGCGACCGGCAGTGTCCCGATCGAATTGAATGGCCTGCCATTCGATGGCAAATACGTCGTCACCTCGACCGAAGCGCTCGCGTTCCCCGAAGTGCCCAAGAAACTGATCGTCATCGGCGGCGGCTACATCGGTTTGGAAATGGGATCGGTCTGGAGCCGGCTCGGGTCCGAAGTGCTCGTCATCGAATTCACCGAAGGTATCCTCCCGCTGATGGACAACGAACTGGCGACAATGCTCTACCGCATGCTCGAGAAGCAGGGGATGAAGTTTCAATTCAAAACCGGCGCGACCAAAGCGGCAGTCGAGAATGACAAAGTGCGCGTTGCCTGGAAGAGCGGCGAGACGACGGGAGAGGAAATCGCCGATCGCGTTCTCGTG
>Ga0182024_10018907_pt1 | contig 12767 bp, 13 predicted proteins | sample P32metaG_FD_120480 | JGI IMG/M metagenome (GOLD analysis project Ga0182024, IMG submission 120480) | Permafrost microbial communities from Stordalen Mire, Sweden - P3-2 metaG (Illumina Assembly) | ecosystem: Environmental > Terrestrial > Soil > Wetlands > Permafrost | place: Sweden: Stordalen... | reverse complement strand
GGCATAGAGGATGAATGGGCGACCGCCGAGCGGATGAAGGACTTTGGGGAGAGCGCTCCGCATCCGTTTGCCCTGCCCGGCGGCGAGGATCACCGCGTGGGGCCCGTCACCCATGTGCTCCCGAGTATACGGGCTCGCCGGAGCCGGGCTTCAGGCCCCCGTCCGTACGATGAACTCGTGCAGAGCTCGATGCTCGATATCGACGGCCCGGTCTACGTCGCCGATTTCGGTGGCGACGGTCCGGTGATGCTGCTCGTGCACGGTCTCGGCGGGGCGCACCTCAATTGGATGGCGGTGGCACCCCAGCTCGCCGTCCACAATCGCGTCTACGCGGTCGACCTCCCCGGCTTCGGACGCTCCCCGCTCGCCGGGCGGCGTTCCACGATCGCCGCCAATGTCGACCTCCTGACGCGTGCGATCACCCGGCTTTCGCGCGAACCGATCGCCCTGATGGGAAACTCGATGGGCGGCCTGCTCGCAATCGGGGTGGCCGCGCGGCACCCGAACCTCGTCGATGCCCTCGTGCTGGTGGATCCCGCGGTGCCGGCGCCGGGTGGCGGGTTCCCGCCGCGCCTCGACCGCGTGTCGCGAACCTTCATCGCCACCGCCTTCATGCCGCGATGGGGGGCTCGGCGGCTGAGCCGCGCCGTCGCGGCTCTCGGACCCGACAGCCTGGTCCGCGAGACCATGCGGCTGGTTAGCGGTGACCCGACCCGCATCGAGCCGACAGTGATCGACGCCCACATCGCACTCGAAGCCGAGCGGCTTGCCGAGTCGAGCTGGCATGAGTCCTTCTATGCAGCCACACGCTCGCTGGTCGCGTCACTCGCGCTGAAGCGAAAGGTGCTCCGGTGGATCGAGGAGGTGGTCGCACCGACCCTGCTGCTCCAGGGCGATCTCGATCGCCTTGTCCCCGTCGCCTCGGCGCGAGCCATCGCATCGCTCCGTCCCGACTGGGAGTACCACGAGTTCGCCGGCGCGGGCCACGTACCGATGCTCGAGGTGCCTGGCGAGTTCGTTGAGGTCGTCAGTGACTGGCTGAGCCGCCAGGGTGCCACCGCCTCACATGGCCTTGCACCAGAGGGCGCTGAGGTCCCCGCCTGACGAAGCCGGCGGTTCGTGCGGTCCCCGGGTAGGATCGACGTGCCACTGGGGAGTCGCCAAGTGGTAAGGCAGCGGACTTTGGATCCGCCATTCGAAGGTTCGAATCCTTCCTCCCCAGCAAATTTCGTGTATGCCTCCGGTTGATGCTTGCGCCGGCGACCTTCCTAACTCCACGTCCATCGACTGATCGCTAAGCTCCCTTCGGCGTGCCCCTGCAAGACCTCGCGCAATCGATTCCCGGCGTGGCGATTGGCGCGCTGTTGACGGGTTTCGCCCTCGCAACCCTGCTCAGTCCGCGATGGCACTGGTGGGCCCGGCTCGCCATGTCGCCGGGACTGTCTGCGGGGTTCATCGGCGTCTCCGGGATGGCTATGCACGATGTCCACATCCCGTTTGAGCCGGTCACCGTGCTGCCACTTGTCGCCGTCCTCGGCGTTGCGGCGGTGATCCGCTGGCGGCGTGCCAGCCCCGGTCAGAGCGGCGATCCACCTCCCTGGTGGATACCCATTCCGGGGCTGCTTGTCGGGTTGGTCGGTGCGGCGGTCTTCGTCTGGGCGCTGCGCGGACAGGTGCTGCCCCCGGACTGGGACGCACCGACTCACGGCGGCCTCGCCGCGACGATCGCCCGAACACACGACGTGCTTCCGCTGATTCCGATCCCGCTGGAGGCGACCGAGTTCGTGCGCGTGCGTCCGGGGTTTGAGGCGATGGCCGCAGTCGTATCGTGGCTTGGGGGGCCATCGCCGGCGGCGTCGATGGCCCCGGTGATTGCGGCGACGATCGTGCTGATGCCGCTCTCGCTCACGCTGCTGGCTCTCGAGGTGACCGGCTCCGTAGCGCTGGCGGCGGTCGTCCCGTTCTTCACGCTCGGTCTGGCGTTTCCTTCGTATCAGGCGATTCTCGGACGGTTTCCGGAAATGGTCGACTCGACGCTCATCGTGCCTCTCGTGGTAGCGACGCTCCGCGTCATGCGAGGCGTGTTCACACGCGACCACCTGCTGCTGCTCCTGGCGATCACGGCGTCCATCTGGGTGATCCACGGCCTCGAGCTGTTCACCGCGATCGTGGTTGCATGTGGACTGCTGGCGGTGGCGGCCCTTCGGGCGATCAGGGCATCTCCCCAGCTCGCGCTCCAGCGCATCGGAGCGGCGGTTGGGGCGGTTCTCGTGGGCGCGGCCCTGGTGACGATCCTGACGCGCATGCCGCACGTTCCTCCGGCGAATCCCGCCGAGCCCTCGTCGGTCGTGCTTCCCAGCACGAGCTCACCGGTGCAACTGCACCAGATCGCGGCCGCCATCGCCCAGACCGACCTCATCAGCCCGGTGACGCTCGTGCTCTACGTCATTGGCGTGGTCACGATGCTGATCCGCCGCCGCCTGCTCTGGGTGCTCGTCGCCCAGATCCTGCTCGTGCTCCTGATGGTTGATGACCTCTACCTGCACAAGCTTGACAAGCTCTGGCGGCTCATCTACCCGTGGGGAGACCCGGATCGAATCGTCGGGGTGCAGTACTGGTTGATCCCGCTGGTTCTGGGCACCGGGTTCCTCGCCCTCGTGAGCCTGGTGCGATCGCTGTCCCGCACCCGGCAGCTCCAGATTCGGGTCGGCGTCGCGGCCGCGGTCGTTCTTGCCGTTGCGGTGGCGTTGCGTCATCCGCTGGGTCACCTCTGGACGGACGTGATCGGCCGGTATCCGTTCTCCGTCTACCCGCTCGGCGTCCTCGATCCGTTGTCCGCGTTGCGCCCCTGGCTCCTCGTCGTCGGGATTTCCGCATTGGCAGTGGTTGCCGCGTGGCTCGCGATGGGCCTAGGTCTCGGCGCGCCACGCATCGTTCGAGATTGGTTGGGTTCCGCGGCGCAGGGCCTCGACGGCGCAGGGATGGTGCTCGGGGTTGTCGCCGTGCTCTGCGTCGTCGTCGGCGCATCCGTCGAGCTTGGGGTGTATCAGCACGAAGTCGCGAGTAGATCGCTGGTCTCGCCGGCAGACGTGACCGTCCTGAATCGCATGAGCGAGGTTCTCCCCAGGGCCGCCGTGGTGATGAACGACGGTGGTGACGACGCGGGCGAGTGGCTGGCTGCGTTGACCGACTTCACTCCATTGACTCCGAATGGCTTTGCGTGGAGAACGCTGGACACACCGCTTGACGTCGACCTCGAAAACGCGTGTGCCGATCCCGCTGCCGCCGAGTCCGCCATTCAGCGAGCCCATACCGACGCGATCTTCATGGGCTCGTTGGACATCGTGCCCCCGCAGTACCCATGGGACTTCAGTTGCATCTCGCGGCTGGCGGACCTGCGACTCATCGTCTCGGTGCCGGGAAACGGGACGGTCTCAGCTGCTTTTGCCGTGATCAAGTAACCGCCACCGGGCCGGACGATCAGTTCTTGGCGGGATAGTCTCGGCGCGGTTTGCGACATACGGCAGCGAGGCCGACCGCACGGTTCATGTTGACTGAGGGGTCATCGACAGGGGCCCAGACGATGTCCGATGCGAACCATTCTCGCGGTGCCGGCGCAGACATCGGTGCTCGTGCCTGCGCGGGCTCAGGCGACTCGATGGCCCGCTTGATCCGCTCGACGGCTCCCGGGGACACTTTCCGGACGAGCCCCGCGGTGAAACGAATCAGCTGCGGGCGCGGGGGCCGATCCGGCGATGACCCGACGGCAATCGATGGATCTCCATCGGTTGGTGGAGGAACGTCGAATGGCATCGACCCCTCCGGAAAGACGCGCACCATGAGGCTGACCTCATCGAAGGCGGTGCCGAGCAGCACGCTCAGCGCAGGGGGCGTGAACTCCATGAGGTGGGACGGAGAAAGAAGGTGTCCACCGGGCGCGTGCTCGAATGACCAGAGGCGGTTCGGGGTGCCGACAAAGCAGACGCCGGCATCGTTGACAGACTCCGCCATTGCTCGGACGAACGCGAATGGATCGACGACGTGTTCAAGGACCTCGGAACTGGCAACGAGGTCAAATGACCTGGGGGTGAACGGCTCCGGTAGAGGCCTCATCAGGTCGGCGACCGTGAATCGAACGTTCGCCCCTCCGTAGTTCGCCGTCGCATAGGTGATGGCGGCTGGGGAGCTGTCGACGCCGTCGACGCTCGCGCCGCCCCTGGCCAGGAGCGCGGCACCGTAGCCGGTGCCGCACCCGAAGTCCAGCACCCGCATCCCTTCAGTGACCAGATGCTCGGCGATCCACTCATACGTGCCTTCATGGCCTGCCGAGGTGATGTCGCGCGTCGCGCTGGGGACGTACCTGTCCTGGCCGTCCGCGGTCGCAAGATCAACTTCGGTCATCGGTGCGGAAGCTTACTCCCGGTTCCTGACGCTTGATCGGATGCGTAGCCTGTCTCGTCATGACTGAAGACGCTGCGGCGCTGGGCGTGACGCTGACCAACCTTGACGAGTCCCTGTTTGACGCCGCGGGGGCAACCAAGCGAGATCTCGTCAACTATCTCGACAGCGTTGCCGGCCGGATCATCCTGGAGCTGGAGGACCGGCCGCTTTCGGTGATCCGTGTTCACCGCGGTCAGGAGGCCTTCATGCAGAAGAACCTGCCCTCGTACACGCCTCCCTGGGTGCAGCGGGTGACGACGTGGGCGGAGTCGTCGAAGCGAGAGGTGAGCTATGCGCTCTGCAATGACCTCCGGACCCTGCTGTGGTTCGCGAACCAGCGCGCCGTCGAGTATCACCCGGCGCTGGTGCGCGTCGACAGTCCCGATCACATGACTCATCTGGTGCTCGACATCGATCCTCCACACGCCGACGCCTTTCCCGCCGCTGTGCGGGCTGCGCAGGTTGTCCGGCGCGTCCTCCTCGATGAAGGGCTGGATGCCGTGATCAAGACGAGCGGAGCAAAGGGCCTGCACATCTTCGTTCCGATCGACACCAGCCTGTCCATGGATGCGGCCGCAGCGGCCACCCGGGCGATCGCTGCACGAGCCGAACGACTGGATCCCGGCACGGTCACCACCGCCTTCATGAAGGAGGACCGCGAAGGCAAGGTGTTCGTCGATGCGACCCGCGTGGGCGGGGCGACGGTCGTCGCCGCGTACAGCCCGCGTGTGCGCCCGGGCGCCCCGGTGTCGTTCCCGGTGGACTGGGACGAGCTCGATGATATTTCGCCCGCTGACTTCACGATACTCACCGCTGTGCGTCAGCTCGGGGAAGACGACCGGTGGGCCGCCCGAATGCCGCCGCCGCAGCAGCCCAGCACCGAGCTGCTCGACGAGGGCCGAGCCATCCCGGTCGCTCGTGTCCAAGCGATGCACGAGGGCAAACGCCGGGCACGGGGAAACAAGGGAGCGGCATGACCGCGGTCCCGGGCTCTCATCACCCCGCCGTGCTCTGCCTGACTCGATAGTCGAGGAAGGTCGCAAATCGCGACTGGCGCACACCCACTTGCTCGAGCTCCATCGAGCGTGTGAACCCCTCGAACAGACGCTTGCCGCCACCAAGGATGAGCGGCGCGATGATGATCGTCAGCTCGTCAACGAGGCCGGCCTCGAGGAACTCCCGGATGATGTCCGCGCCGCCCATGACGTGCACCGCCTTCTCGCCGGCGGCCGCCTGGGCACGTTCCACCGCATCCGCGATGCTGCCCACGAAGCTGAAGCCATGCCCTGGCGGCTCTTCCTCAGGGCGGTGCGTGAGGATGAAGAAGGGAACCGGCCAAGGATTCCTGTCGCCCCAGTGCTCGGCGGCTTCGTACGTGCCGCGACCCCCGATGACCGCCCCCATGGTCGCCGCCGCCGCATCGAACCAGGCCTGGTCATCCGGGGCCATCTGCCCGCGCTCCGGGGAGTTGTATCGCCACGTGCCCCCGAACACCCAGTTGTGTAAACGCTCACCGCCGACGCCAAGCCCGGACCCCGGCCCGTCATTCGGACCGGTGATGTAGCCATCCACCGACATCGTGATCAGCGCCAGCACCTTGCTCATGGTTCACCTCCTCGCGATCTCATATCTGCAGAGACGGACCGGGCGTCGAAACTCATCGGCCGGGATCGACGACTATCGTCACACTGCTGACCGTGGACGCCGCCGGCCTGTATCGAGGACCGCTCGAGGATTTCGTCGCGCGGCGTAGCGCTCTCGTGCGAGAACTGCGGCCCACAGACCGAAAGGCGGCTGATGCCGTCAGCAAGCTCCGCAAGCCTTCCGCAAGCGTCTGGGCAATCGACCAGGTCGCGGCCGAAACCCCGGCACTGATAGCGGAGCTTCTGGCTGCCGGTGCCGATGCCCGAGAGACTCAGGGAAACGTCGCCGCGGGGACAGCGAGCCGTGAGGATCTCCGCACAGCTACAGGAGGGCTTCGCGATGCGGTCGAGGCTGCGACGCGGGCCGCCGTCGACGTGCTGAACGGTGCCGGCCACACCGCAACCGAAGACACCACACGAAGAATCCGCACCACCCTCCAGGCAGCCGCAACAGGCGGCGCAGCAGACCGGCAGGCGCTCTGGAGCGGCGCGCTCGATCGCGACCTCGATGTCGCGGGTTTTGCATCGGTCAGTGAACCCGAGGATGACAGGTCAGAACTTGCTGCAGTCCTCGCACCGCTCCGCCGGCGGAGCGAATCGGCGACCCGACAATCGGCGCCAGAACCGGCCGCCGCAGGCTCGAAGGGTCTGGAGCGGCGACAGGCGGAGCGTGACGAGGCCAAGCTGCGCGCGGCTGCCGAACGAGCACGAGAAGCCGCGGATGCGAAGCGGCGTCAGGCTGATCGCCTGTCGGACGAAGCCCGCACTGTCGCCGACGAGGCGATGGCCGCCGCCCATGCTGCTGATGCTGCGGAAGAGGCCGCACAGGCAGCACGCGCGGCGCTTGATCAGCGCGTCTGAGCCACGACCGTCGGGTGCGCACGCGGCACGGGGCTCGCTCCAGGCGGCGTCGACCTGACCTCGGCACGGCTGTGGTCACTCTTGTGAACGCCAACACCGAACATCACCAATCCGATGCCGACGAGATCTGGCACTGAGGGGATCTGGCGCAGCACGATGACCCCCATGATCGTTGCAGTCGCGGGGAGCAATGCCAGGAAGAGCGCATAGGTCGATCGCGGAAGCCGGGCCATGGCGAGTTGATCGAGCACGTAAGGAATCACCGACGACGCCACGCCGACTCCGATGCCCGCCGCGATGGCGACGGGAGCGCTGAAGGCACGAACCGCACCGGCGAACCCGATCGGAGTCACGAAGATGAGCGCGAACAGCATTGCAGCTGCGAGTCCGTCGATATCGCCCACCGCCGAGCGCCGTGAGACGCGGTGCGCAAGGATGATGTACAGCGCAAAGAGCGCCGCATTCGCAAAGGCGAACGCGACCCCAAGCGGATCACCGACGGCACGGGCATGGGTCAGCAGAAGGACACCGGCAGCGGCTGCGACGACCGCCGCCACGTTGCGCGGGATCCGCGCGGCGATCACGGCAAGCGTGATCGGCCCGACGAATTCGATGGCTCCGACCGTCGCGAGTGGCAGCCGATCGATCGAGATGTAGAAGCAGACATTCATCAGCGCGAGAACGGCGCCGAGCGCAGCGATCAAGCTCTGGCCACGACGGTCGATCGCCACGAAGCCTCGCCACGGGCGCCGCCAGACCGCAAAGACCAGTGCGGCCGACGCGATACGGAGCCAGGCAACCCCGAGGACGTCGATGCGGGCGAAAAGGAGGACCGCGAACGCGGGTCCGAGGTTGTGGAAGATCGCGCTCACAACGAAGTACACATGCGGCGGCACGCTGGTGACACGTGCCCGGGAGACCTGCCTGATCTGAATCAGCGCCATGCGAATACCGTAGCCCAGAGGCGACAGATTTGACATACGCGATCAACGGCATTACGCTCTGTTCGCCTTATGAAGAACGGAAGAATCGCGTCGAACCCAACAGTTACAGCCCACCTAGATCAAATCGACCGCCGAATCATCGGAGTGCTTGGGACGGAAGGCCGCATCTCGCTCGCCGAGCTTGGACGGCGAGTGAATCTGTCGTCACCGGCGGTCGCGGAGCGCGTGCAGCGTCTCGAGCGTGCCGGGGTCATCACCGGATACCGGGCGGTCATCAACCCGCGCGTCCTCGGGTATCAGTTCACTGCGATCGTGCGAGTCAAGCCCGCGCCCGGGCAGCTCCAACGGATCCCCGAGCTCGCCCTCCAGATCCCCGAGGTCGGTGAATGCCATCGGATCACGGGCGAGGACTGCTACTTCCTGAAGGTGCATCTGCAATCGATCGAGGAGCTCACCACCATCCTCGACCGCTTCCTTGCCTACGGGGAGACGACGACCTCGATCGTCAATGCCTCACCGATCCCCCACCGTGATCCGCCGATTCCGGACGACCTCTAGGTCCGTCCGCGTGCCGGGCCCGGGCTGAGGTCGAACGGCCGAGCATCCGCGTCAGGTGACGACCGTCAGGACGACATTGCCGACCTTCTGGTGCAGCTCGACGTACTTCGTCGCCTCGACCACCTGCTCCAGCGGATAGCGGCGATCGATGACTGCCCGATATTTGCCGGCTTCCATGAGCCCCTTGAGAAAGAGCACATCCTTCTTCATGAACTTGGGCGGGAGGTCGAACACCACCTTGCGGTCGCCGATCCGCGACGTCCACGCGGCAAGGGCGAGGTTGCGCAACCCATCGGTCGGCAGGTAGACGCCGCCGGGCTTGAGCGAAGCCTTGCAACCAGCGAACGACTGCTTTCCCACGGCATCGAAGATGACGTCGTACGTCCTGCCGTTCTTGGTGAAATCCTCCTGCGTGTAGTCGATGACGCCATCGGCGCCGAGGGACCGCAGCAGGTCGAAATTCCTTGTGGTGCATACGGCTGTGACGTGGGCGCCGAAGGCCGCAGCCAGCTGCACGCCGGCGGTGCCCATGGATCCCGATGCGCCATAGACGAGGACCGACTGTCCGGTTCGCACTTTTCCCGGCCTCAGGCAATTCAGTGCGAGGATCGCCCCGTCGCAGACGGCCGCCGCCTCCTCGAAGGGAGTGCCCTCAGGCATGAGTGCAAGCGGGCCGCTCCCCTGCACGGCGATGTACTCAGCGTGCGCCCCGAATTTCCACGGCTTCATGCCGAAGACTCTGTCCCCGATATTGAACTCGGTGACACTCGGTCCCGCGACCTCCACAACGCCCGCAAACTCGCTGCCGAGGATCCGTTGCCTCGGGCGGCGGATCCCGGTCAGGAACCGCGAGAAGAATGGTTCAGCCGCCCGCAGGGCGCAGTCCGATCGATTGACGGTCGTTGCGTGAATCCGGATCAGAACCTCATCGTCCTTCGGAATCGGGCGCTCCACCTCCTCGATGTGCAGGACCTCGGGTGGACCGTACCGGTCGTGGACCACGGCTCTCATGGAACTCCAACCTTCGCACGTGCGTCCATTTCCCGAGTCCACGCGTCTCATCAGCATGCGAACTGCCTCAATAGCAGGCGTCATGCCTGAGTATGCGGCCCGCCCTGCCAGCTCAGATGACGAACGTCGATTCGAGCTTCTCATGGACATGAGCGTCGAGGAGTCGGCGGGGGTTCTGGGGATATCGGTGTCGGCGGTGAAGGCGCGAACAGCCCGCGCAGCCTTCAGGTTTCGAGCGCTGATGAATCAACCTGAGGCGGCGGAATAGATGGAAGACGACGACATCCGGCAACTGCTCCACGCCACCTACGGTGCGGAAGGAGCCGAGCCGGTCATGAACCCGGGAGCCTTAGAGCACCAAGCGCGGGGGCCACGGTCGCGCCTGGTGACATCACCACTCGCCGTTGTCGCGGCTCTCGTGGTGGCCGTGCCGGTCGGCGTCGGCGTGCTCCTGCGCTCCGGCGCCGGCGTTGGTTCCGGTGGGCCGGCCACGTCGATCCAGGATCTCCACATGTACGACGCCAACAACGGATGGGCGTGGCCTGGAGGGGACGAGATCCTGCACACCACGTCTGGAGTCCAAAACTGGACGATCGTGCGCGCCCCGATTGCCGGCCGGCTGATCGTCGGGGTGGCGTGGGTCAATGCCGAATCGGCGCGAATCCTGACAACCACCACCGCCGCGTACGACCACCTCGAACAGACTTACACCATCACCCCGTGGATGACCGACGACGGTGGGACGACCTGGACAGAGGGTCAGCCGTTCAGGGTGCTGCTCGAGATCGGTCAGGATCCCGTCAACGGACAGACGTATGCGGATCTCGATTTCGTCGACCCACTCCACGGGTGGTTCTTCGACAGTCAAGGTCCGGCGATCGGTGCTCCCATGTTCATCTACCGCACCGTGGATGGCGGACTGCACTGGTCTCATGTGGAGATGACGCCCGCGACCGGCAAGGCCGCGCATGGTGCACTTCCTGTGGGATGTGCCTCCTATGGCATGGCGTTCGTCAGTCCCACGACCGGTTGGGTGAGCGGCTCGTGCGGCCTGGCGACGCTCTTCGACGTGACGCACGACGGGGGTGTCACATGGGCGCCGCAGCCGTTCCCCTGCATCAACTGCGCTCTCTATGCGCCACAGTTCACCTCGCCGCTAGTCGGCTCGCTGTTCGCGGGCACCGGCGTGGGCGGATTGCTCGTGACCAACGACGGCGGGCGAACCTGGAGTGGCCGGTTGGCGCCGCCAGGAAACTGGCCGGATTTTGTCGACGCCAATCACGGCTTCACCATGGGTCTCACAGGGAACAACAACCCGTCGACCGTCCTGTGGACGACCACGGACGGTGGGATGACCTGGGCTCAGGCACCAATGGCGCGATTCACGGCAACGGACCGTTCGAGACTTCGCAGTTCGACTTCATCAGTCCTCGGATTGGTTGGGTGGTCTCCGTTGACATCGTCGTCGGAGGGATAGTGGGACCAGGACAGACCCCCTACCCGACGCTGCCGCCTGAGCTGTGGCAAACAACCGATGCAGGGTCAACCTGGACGCTGATCACGCCGACCTTCACGACCTCACGCTGACGACGGCGGCGCGCCCGGAATCGGTCTGAGGTCCGGCGCGACCCACGTCGCGCGTGCGCGAGGACTCGCGAGCAGGTCGGGAGAGTAGTGGTTGAGAAGCAGGTGCTTGTCGAGAAGTTGCGGGCTGTGGTCGAGAAATCGGGTGAAGCTCGACCGCGACGAATGCTCGATCCCGGCCGCGACGACGTACACCCAGGCTCGGGTGAGCGTCTCGTGATACAGACCCGGACGCCCGTTGTGCTGCGCGAGGTTGCGGATGCCGGTGGCGGCCTTCTGGATTGCCTCGTCGGGCCCGAGTTCGGTCACGTAGAGCCAGGCCATCCGCAGATGTGCGCGATGCGGGAAGGCGCCGCCGGCGAATTCACCGCGTTCGAAGGTCGCAAGGAACTCGTCGTCAGGCATGACGAGGCCGGGAAGATCATCGGATTTGTTGTGAGCCTGGTGTCCGGTCACGGTGCGAGATCTCCAAGTATACTTCGACTTCGTACTATTCGCTACCGTAGCTTCTTTCGCAGACCGGAGTCAAGGAAATAGTCGCATCGCGAACTATTCCATCTCGTAGTATCTTGAGCAGGTGGTTGCTTCGACCCGTGCTCAGAAGGGTCGCCGTACGGCCGGCGATCCCGCGCCGCTCCTGGTTGTCGCGTTGCAGCGAGCGACCCACGCCGCGGGTGTGCGACTGGAGGCGCTTCTTGCTGACACCGGCATCTCACAAGGAGAAGCGCACGTCCTTGCCCTGCTCGCCGACGGCGCGGAGCACACCGTCGGCGAGCTGCAACGCGGTCTCGGTCATCGCCCCTCGACGCTCAGTGGATTTCTCGATCGACTCGAACATCGCGGCCTGATCCGCCGAGCACTCAACGAAGCGGATCGCCGCTCCTTTCTCATCAGCGTGACGAGAAGCGGTCGCGTCGCAGCGCGGGCCGTCGTGGAGGCGTTGCGTGTGATCGAGCGCGAGGCACTGGCGGGGGTCTCCGCTCGTGACCGCGCGGGATTCGTCACAGTCGCCCGCGCGTTCGAGAGCTGACCTCGCCGCCCGCTCGACTTCAGGTGAGCCCGAGAGACCGCTCGGTCGAGCTCTCTACCCGCCCTGGGGGACTTGCTGCGGTGCCCACTCGGGGAGTTGCTGCAGTGACCAGGCGTTGCCGTCGGGATCGCTGAACGTCACGAACGAACCCCACGGCTGGACGTCGATCTCGCTTGCCGCCACGCCATGGCTGACCAGCTGCTCGCGAGCCGCCGCCACGTCCGCAACGACCATCTGAACGCCACGCTGCGACCCGGGCGGCATTTCGGTGATGCCAGTGCCCATGACGATGGAGCACGCAGAGCCAGGCGGCGTGAGCTGCACGAAGCGCAGCGTCTCGGTGACCTGGTAGTCGTGGTCGGCGTTGAAGCCGACCTGGTCGACGTAGAAGGCCTTCGCGCGATCGACGTCGGTGACCGGTATGGCGACGAGTTCAATCTTCCAATCCATGCGCGTAGTCTATCGAGACGACATAAGGAGCTCCTATGCACAAGCGGTTGGTGACGTGCTACGCGACAAAGTCCAAAGAGGCGGCGGACGAGAATCAGCGACGGGTCGAGGGAGTGTTCGCCGAGCTCGAGGCCAACAAGCCCGGCAACGTGAGCTACATCGTGCTGCGACTCGAGGACGGCTCGTTCGTCCACGTCTCATTCCACGACCATGGCGATGACGAGGTGAATCCGATCTCGTCGACCG
>Ga0182024_10018906_pt1 | contig 12768 bp, 10 predicted proteins | sample P32metaG_FD_120480 | JGI IMG/M metagenome (GOLD analysis project Ga0182024, IMG submission 120480) | Permafrost microbial communities from Stordalen Mire, Sweden - P3-2 metaG (Illumina Assembly) | ecosystem: Environmental > Terrestrial > Soil > Wetlands > Permafrost | place: Sweden: Stordalen... | reverse complement strand
GTAGGTTTCAAAGCTCATAAGGACGGCTTGAGGCTGTCCGTGCTTCGTAATCAGGTAGCGTTTTGCGGGCGCTCTGCGAAAGCCATCCACGACGGCCAAGAGTTTGCCGCGCAAAGCCGTAACGGTGCTGTACTCGACTTCATCTTCTAATTGAGTCGGGGAATGACCGACGTGCCCAACCGTCATAAAGCCTCCCAGGCTATACCGTACACTATAATGTACACTTTTATGTCAGCCTTCCTAGAAGAGTAAGAACAGGTGATAGATAATGGACTGTATTTCGTGGAGCCGCAGAATCTGATATTAGTTTGAGAAGACCCGTCTGGTAGCGGGTTTAACTTGTTATGAAGTGTCCCAACTGCGGAAGTTCCAGAGTTCGGCAATCGAAGCGCACTGCGGCAGAGAAGGTCTTTCTCAGCATGCTGGTCACGCGGCCATTTCGATGCGAGGACTGCATTGCGCGATTTAATAGCTGGATCTGGCGGTCGGCGCCCGATCAAGCGACAACTACGCCGGACGAAAATAGCCTGGTGTATCGATCAGCGACCGCTGCGCTGCATACTGGCGTTTACCGTTCGCGTAAGAAACGTCGCAGAGCGAAAACAGGGAATCTGCGGCCTGCGGCGACCTCAATATCAAACTCGGTCGGATCGTGGCTGAAGAAGCCGATCCAACAACCAAAGGTCGTCGGGCAAAAAGCTCAAGTCGCGATCGTTCGCCAGATTCCTGATCCTCCACCGCAGGGATTTTTGCCAGTGATCCTTGGCGTGATCCTGGAGATGAAGCACGAAACGAGCTAGCGCTTCGGGATACCCTCTGAGTCGGTCTGTGGACTGAACGACTCTTCTCTCCCCCTTCCGCCTTCCCGTCCATGAAGTATTTACAATTTGCGAAACGGCCTTTGACTTTGAGGCGGGGCAGTACGCTTGCCTCTACCGGTCCGCGGGTATACGCTTCTTTCTCGCAGGCTTAATTTTTCCAGTCATGGCCAAGCGCCCTCGATGGTGAACCTACAGGCCTGAAACAACACAGAGCAGTGCGCAGGGATAATTTACGCAGCAAAGAACAATCACGACACAGGAGGTTTGAGAATGGCGACGGCAACGACGGTGATGGAACCGAATGTCAAAATTAATGCGACAAAACTTCTGATTAACGGGCAGTGGGTGAACAGCGCATCGGGTAAAACTTTTCCGACCATCAATCCCTCTACCGGCGACGAAATCTCGCAAATCGCAGAAGCGGATGCGGCCGATGTGGACAAGGCGGTAGCTGCGGCACGCGCCGCGTTTGAAAAAGGGGCGTGGCGCAAGATGACTGCTGCCCAGCGTGGCGCCTTGATGTACAAACTGGCGGACCTGATCGAAAAAAATCTCGACGAACTTGCGCAACTGGAGGCATTGGATAACGGCAAACCGTATGGTGTGGCGCGAGTCGCCGATTTACCACTCACGATTGCTTGCTACCGCTACTACGCGGGATGGGCGGACAAGCTGCAAGGGAAAACTATCCCGGTGAGCGGCAACTATTTCACATACACGAAGCACGAACCGGTAGGCGTGGTGGCGCAGATTATTCCGTGGAATTTTCCGCTGCTGATGCAAGCGTGGAAACTGGGTCCCGCGCTGGCCACCGGCTGCACGGTGGTGATGAAGCCCGCGGAGCAGACGCCGCTGACGGCGTTGCGCGTGGGAGAACTAGCGCTGGAGGCAGGATTTCCGCCAGGAGTTTTGAATTTGTTGCCGGGCTATGGACCGACGGCCGGCGCGGCGCTGGCTCGCCACATGGATGTGGACAAAGTGGCGTTCACCGGCTCGACCGAGGTGGGGCACCTAGTAATGAAAGCGGCGGCAGAATCCAATTTGAAGCGGGTCACGCTGGAACTCGGCGGCAAGAGTCCCAACATAATTTTTGCCGATGCGGACATGGACAAGGCTGTGGAGGGCTCGCACTTCGCGTTGTTTTTCAACCAGGGACAATGCTGCTGCGCGGGCTCGCGGACCTTTGTGGAAGACAAGATCTACGACGAATTCGTGGAAAAGAGCGTGGCGCGCGCGAAGAAGCGCACGGTCGGAAACCCTTTCGACAAAAACACCGAGCAGGGGCCGCAGGTAGACCAGGAGCAGTTCACCAAGGTGATGGGCTACATCGACTCCGGCAAACAAGACAAAGCCAAGCTGATGACCGGCGGTAATCGAGTAGGCGAGAAGGGCTTTTTCATCGAGCCGACCGTGTTTGCCGAGGTGAACGACGACATGAAAATCGCGCAGGAGGAAATTTTTGGCCCGGTCATGTCGATTCTGCGATTCAAGGATCTGGGCGACGTGGTGGAGCGCGCCAACAAATCGTTGTACGGCTTGGCTGCGGCGGTATGGACGAAGGACATCACCAAGGCTCACGCGATCGCAGACAATGTGCGCGCGGGTACGGTGTGGGTGAATTGCTACGACGTGTTCGACGCCGCGGCTCCGTTCGGCGGATTCAAACAGTCGGGCATCGGACGCGAACTGGGCGAATACGGACTGGCCAACTACACAGAAGTCAAAACCGTTACGATTAAACTGTAAGCATTCTGATTGAGAATCTGCGGTTATGATGGCGAGATGACCAGTGCGCCTAAATCGCAGTTTGTTCGGATTGCTTACCTCTTGTTCCTTTTCCTAGGGCTTGGACCGACTGCCAAGGCCCAGGCACCCAACGCCGAAGCGCGAGCCAAGCTGGCGCGCAACCGGGCGGAACATTTGCGCCACGGCATAAACCTCAGCGAGTGGTTTGCGCAGGTATATGACCCCAAGGGTTACACCAAGGAACATTTCGAAACGTGGAACACGGCGCAGGACATTACGCTGATCAAGGCGATGGGCTTTGATCACGTGAGACTAAGCGTCAATCCGCAGCCGATGTTTCGGCAGCGGCAGGCCGACAACATCCCGGTCGACTATCTCAACGAGCTGGACGCCGCAGTGGAGATGATTCTCGATGCGGGGCTGGCGGTGATGATCGACATTCATCCGGACGCGGACTTCAAACAAAAACTCGCGACGGACGGCGAATTCACCGAACAGTTTGGAGATTTCTGGCGCAGCCTGGCCCATCACTATTCCACGTTCGATCCCAACCTGGTGTTCTTCGAGATACTAAATGAGCCGGAGGCGCGCGATGCGTATCGCTGGTATGGCGTGCAGGCGCGGCTGGCGGTGGCGATTCGCGAAGGGGCTCCCAACCATACGATCATCGCCACGGGCGCACGGTGGTCCGATGACGACGACCTGCTGGCCATCGAGCCGCTGGCGGACGCGAACGTCATCTACACATTTCATTTTTATGATCCGCACGTCTTCACCCACCAGGGCGCAACATGGGGCGAAAATTACTGGCACTTCGTGAAGGCTCTTCCCTACCCGTCGACGCCGGAAAATGTGCAAGCTTCGGTTGCGGCTATTCCGGAACCGGAGCGCCGCCTGGTGGCTGCGCGCTACGGCATGGATCGCTGGAACGCGGCGCGCATGGATGAGGAGTTCGATCAGGTGGCCGCGTGGGCCGCGCAATGGAATGTGACGGTAATCTGCAACGAATTCGGAGTGTATCGCAAGGAAGCGCGTCCGGAAGATCGTGCCGCATGGATTGCCGATGTGCGCAAATCACTCGAGAAACACGGCATTGGCTGGACCATGTGGGACTACAGCGGCGGATTTGGTGTGGTGACCAAAAACCAGCGGCAAGCTGCCAGCGGTCAGACCTCGGGCCGCCAGGAGGCCGGCAATCCGGCATCGAGCAGCCAGCCGATTGTGGACGAAATGACTGTCAAAGCGCTGGGCCGCACCATGCCACACGCAAACTGAGATGCAGCTTCGTGAGTACGAATGGCACGATTTCAATGCCATATACAAACTTGACCAGTCCTGCTTTCCCCCGGGCATCGCCTATTCGAAAACCACGCTGCGTTATTTTTTGTCGCTTGCGACGGGCCAGAGTTTGCTGGCGGTAGAAAATAACGAAATCGCCGGATTCATCCTCAGCGAAGTGAACGGTTCTCTGGCGCACATTATTACGCTGGATGTTGGCAAAGCTTATCGACGCTGCGGAGTTGGCTCGAAACTTCTATCAGCCATGGAAGATGCCGCAGCTGCACAAGGCGTGCGCACGGTGCTGCTGGAAACGGCAGTGAACAATGAGGCCGCGGTGGCCTTCTGGCAACGGCACGGTTATAGCGTGGAAGGTGTTTTAAAGCGCTACTACTTGAGCCACATCGACGCATACGAGATGCGAAAATTGTTGGCGGTGAAGGAAAAATAATAGCTCTCCGCGCAGTCAAGCAACGTCTTCAAGATAAACATTTGTTCATTATTTCGATATAGAAACAACGAACGGATACCTTCATGCTTTGTGTAAGCTTTATAGAACGACGGAGGGGTTTTGCACGAGTATCTGGTATCTGTAGTGCTAGGGATCGTTGAGGGTCTGACAGAATTTTTGCCGGTCAGTTCGACGGCGCATTTGCGCATTGCAGAAGCTCTCTTACACATCAGCCTGCAAAGCGGCTACTGGAAGATGTATACCGTGGTGATTCAGCTGGGCGCGATTATGTGCCTGCCGGTTTATTTCCGTGAACGCATCGTTGAATTGATATCGTCTTTCAGAAGGCGGCTGCAAGGCGAGCGCAGTGTGTTAACGCACCCGTTAACCCTGGTGATGATCGCGTTTGTGGTCACCGCGATTCCGGCTTTCCTGCTGACCAAAATTATCGGCAAAAATCTGGAGAGCCTTTTTGTGATGGGCATGTCACTGCTGGTTGGCGGCATCGTGATGTGGATTGTCGACGGGATAAACGCGAAGTCGGAGTTCATGGGTGAGCAAGCCGCGGACCGCGGGCGCATCCAAACGTGGCGAATGGATGCGATGAGTGTGGGCCAGGCAGTGTGGATTGGCGCATGCCAGATTTTGTCGGCGGTGTTTCCGGGCACATCGCGGTCGATGTCGACGATTGCAGCGGGCCAAGTGGCGGGAATGTCGCGGGCAGCGGCGCTGGAATTTTCTTTCTTTCTGTCCATACCCACCATGTTCGTAGCAACTTTTTACGACCTACTGAAATCGATGATGGGTAAAACCGAGAACCCTATAGGCGTTTCGCAGATCGATGCGCATGGATGGATCGTGCTGGGGATCGGTTTCGTGATCTCGTTTGCAGTGGCCTACGCAGCAGTGGCCTGGTTTATCGGTTACGTAAGAAAACATGGCTTCATGCCTTTCGCGGTGTACCGAATCATTCTGGGTGGGGCGGTTTTGTATTACGCCACCAGAGTCGCCGGATAGCGATGGGATTTGAGCATCGGCGTGCCACGCGCCCATGCTATAAACAATCCTTCCCTTGGAATTTTTCTACCTAAGCTCGAAAATGCCTACATCCGTTTCCTGGATTTCCTGCCGGCTCCATGCAAGCGCATCGGTCTACGTGAGCGTTGCGTGAACATGTCCTCTGGTGCGGTCATCCAAGTTTCCGGAATGCGTAAAACCTACGGGCGCACGGTGGCGGTGGAGGACGTTTCGTTCGAGGTGAACAACGGAGAAATCTTCGGGCTCATCGGACCTAACGGCGCGGGCAAAACCACCACGATGGAGTGCATTGAAGGTCTGCGGACCCCCGACCGAGGGACGATAAGCGTACTAGGTCTGGATCCTTTTCGACAGGTCTACAGACTGCAAAATCGCATTGGAGTACAGCTTCAACAGGCGCAATTGCAGAAACGGATCAAGGTGTGGGAAGCCGTGGACCTGTGGGCGTCACTTTACGGAAAGAAATCCGTCGACGGTGAACGGCTGCTGCAGCAGCTCGGTCTGGAAGAAAAGCGCGACGCCTGGTTTATGAACCTTTCGGGCGGACAAAAGCAGCGACTGTTCATTGCCTTGGCGCTGATCAACGATCCGGAGTTGGTATTTCTCGATGAACTGACGACCGGCCTGGACCCACAGGCGCGCCGCGCGATCTGGGATCTGGTGCGCGGAATACGCGAGCGCGGAAAGACAGTGTTCCTGACCACTCATCTTATGGAAGAGGCCGAGCGCTTGTGCGATCGGGTGGCGATTATCGAACGCGGCAAAATCATTGACATCGACACGCCGGAGGGCCTCATCCGACGGCATTGCCCGGAGCGCACGATTATCCTGGCCACCGATGCGCCTGAGGCTGAAACGCATTTCAGGGCGATTCCGGGAGTCGAACAGGTGACTTCCAAGGATTCGCGTTTCACGATTCTGGGACAGGGCGAAGACCTGGTCAGCGAGGTGATTCAGTGTTTGTCGGAAAATCACATGCGGGTCACGGATTTCCGCACGATTCTTCCGAGTCTCGAAGACGTTTTTCTGAAGCTGACGGGCCACTCTATTCGCGACTAGGCGCTCTCTGATGCTGCGTGGACTCTGGAAACTAAGCTGGATTGAGCTGAAAGTCTTCCTGCGGGAGCCGCTGGGAGCCTTTGGGACTATTTTCATACCAGTGGTCATCTTCATTGGTCTCGGTCACATCACCGCGCTCAAGGCTGGCCCCTCGCCATTGGCTGCCAGTTCATTTCTTCATGTAGGGCTGCCGGTTCTTGCGTCGCTGCTGATCGCCATCAGTTCAGTGCTGTCGCTGGTCACCATTATTTCTATTTATAGAGAGGGCGGCATTCTCAAACGACTGCGAGCGACACCGCTGCGCCCCCAGACTATCTTGACCGCCCACGTCATGGTGAAACTGCTGCTCACCGCAGCCACGCTGGCGTTGATGCTGCTGGCCGGCAAACGCTACTACCCGGTTGGAGTACACGCGCCATTATTTAAATTTACGATCGCGCTGCTGATCAGCACCTGGAGCATTCTTTCGATCGGTTTTGTGATCGCCAGCATCGTTCCCACGGCGCGGTTTGCTCAGCCGATCGGCGCGGTCATCCTGTACCCGATGATTGGCTTCTCCGGGCTGTTCGCGCCGGTGGCGTCGTTGCCGCCCGGGCTGCAACTGGTGGCCAAAGCGCTGCCGCTGACGTACGCGGTATCCCTGCTCGATGGAATCTGGAAGGGCGATGCGTGGTCCGCGCACCTGGGAGACATAGCCGCGCTGGTCGCGGTATTTATAATTTGTACGGCGGTCTCGACGAAAATATTTCGGTGGGAGTAGCACCGGCCGGCGATTCGATTCCTCGGCGATACGAAATCATCGTGAACTCCTGGATAGTCGAAGCGCTCTGTTCATGATTTCTAGACGGCTTGCGTTTCGGCGAAGGCGGAGACGATGTCGACAAGAAAGAAACACGCGATGTAAAAATAGTTGTTGCCTGTTCTTCGTTTGGTATCATCTGGACGTTCCTGATTCCTCCAAGCGAGCCGTGCCAGCGCCAGCGTGTTCGCCGCGACACTCAGCCTTCCCCAAAAGCTGAGGTGAAAGACTTGCGTCTCCTGACTCCTACGGAAAATAAACGGCTCAACGAGCTGATCGGATTTTTGTGTATTACGTTCGCCATTCTCAGCGCGCTGGCGTTGATTTCCTATTCTCCGCGCGATGCGGCGTGGAATGTCAGCACCAATGGTCCGGATGCGGGAATCACGCGTAATTGGATCGGGCCAGCCGGAGCCTACACTGCCGACTTGCTATTTCAGGTCTTCGGCTTCGCGGCCTTCCTCTTACCCCTGGCATTGGCGGTGTTGGGTATGCGCTGGCTGAAACATCGCCCGGTCAATTCTCAGGTCGCGACGCTGGTTGGTTACGGGCTGATGTTGCTGTCGCTGCCATCGCTGCTGAACCTGTGGCATTTTCCCGATGTGCGCGGGACGGTGCCACCAGGCGGCATGCTGGGCTCGCTGGTATCCGGTGGACTACGCTCAGGCTTCAACCCGATCGGCGCGAACGTGGTGGCTTTTGCTCTCCTGCTTACCGCGTTGTTTATGACCACAAGGTTTTCATTTTCCGGCGCGCACGCATGGGCCAGTGGGCCGAAAGGGCCGCTGGGCGGGGTGGAAAAGCTAGGCATTTTGCAAAAGGTGCAGGCTCGGTGGGAATCCTGGCGCGCGGACCGCGAGCAGAGAGAAAATCGCCGGCGCGTGGCGGAGACGCGGATCTCGGGACGCAAACCGGTGATGCCGCAGTCAGTGCGTAGTACGGTGTTGCCGAATGAGCCTTCTGACGCGATTGAACTGGAGGATGAAAGCGACGTCTTCAAATCGAAGACCGAACAGCGAGAGGAAGAACGCAGAGAACGGGACAAAGCTCACAAGGCACCCATTTTTGTACTCGATCGCGAACTGGAAAAGCCTTCCACGAGAAGAGTTGGGGCGGAACCGAAAATTGCCAAGGGCAACACCAATTACAAGCTGCCGTCCGTCTCTTTGCTGAGAGAAGGTGAGCGCAGCCAGAAGCTTGATGAAGCCGAACTGAAAGAACGCGCGCGTGCCATCGAAGAAAAGTGCCAGGAATTCGATGTACAGGGCCGCGTGACGCAAATCAATCCCGGGCCGGTGGTTACAACATTCGAATTCAAACCGGAAGCGGGAATCAAGTACAGCCGCATCATCGGGCTGACGGAGGATCTGTGCCTCGCGCTGCAGGCGGAATCGATCCTGATTGAACGTATCCCCGGTAAATCGACGATTGGCATTGAAGTACCAAATCTGACGCGGCAGACCATTGCGTTGCGCGAGATTATCGAGGCGCCGGAATTTATCAATTCCGCAAGCAAGCTCACGCTGGCGATGGGACGGGATCTGCACGGCAGAATCCGCGTGACCGATCTGGCGGCCATGCCGCACCTGCTGATCGCCGGTTCGACGGGCACGGGCAAGAGTGTGTTCATCAACTCGCTGATGATGTCGATCCTGTATAAAGCCAGCCCGGATGAGGTGAAAATGGTGCTGGTGGATCCGAAGCGCCTGGAATTGAATCTGTACGAAAACATTCCGCACCTCATCGCGCCGGTTGTGACCGATCCCAAAATCGCCTCTAACGTGCTGCGCAACGCCACGCGCGAGATGGAAAACCGGTTGAAGTTGCTGGCACAACGCGGGGTGCGAAATATCGATCAGTACAATCGTACTTTTCAGAAACAGCAATCGCTCTCACTATTCGAGAACGTACAGGAGAGCGAGCACAAACCACTTCCCTACCTCGTGATCGTGATCGACGAGTTGGCCGATCTGATGATGGTGGACACCAACAACGTGGAAGAGTCCATCACGCGGCTGGCGCAGATGGCGCGCGCTGTAGGTATTCACCTGATCCTGGCAACGCAGCGGCCATCCGTGGACGTCATCACTGGCCTTATCAAAGCAAATTTCCCGGCGCGCATTTCTTTTCGGGTGGCCAGCAAAGTCGATTCGCGAACCATTCTCGACGCCAATGGCTCGGAATCACTGCTCGGCAAAGGCGACATGTTGTACCTGCCGGCGGGGTCGGCGCGCCTGCATCGAATCCACGGGCCGCTCGTCAGCGAAGACGAAATCGTTTCGGTGTGCGATTTCTGGAGAGAGCAGGCCCAGGCAAAATACAACCAGCAACTGCTGGAAGCTCCCAAAGATGAAAACGGAAAAACGGAGAGCGCAGCCACAGCGGATGCCGCCGAATCCGAAGCCGGCGGGGCCGAAGATGTCGACGACGATTTGTATCAGGATGCCATTCGCGTGGTGTGCGATGCAGGGCGTGCTTCTACTTCGACGCTACAACGACGCTTGCGCATCGGATATGGGCGGGCAGCACGGTTGATCGACCTCATGGAAAAAGATGGGATTGTAGGCCCGCCGGAAGGCACAAAACCGCGCGAAGTGCTGAAGAACCGTAACTGGACGCGCGAGTTCGACGAACACGCGCAGGAGTAAAGAAGTTGGGTGTGCTGCGCCAAAAAGATTTGCACTTCCTGGAATAACATTCATCGCGACGCGAATATTGTGAGAGTTTATTTCGGGACTTTATTTGACAGGCATCCTGCGCGTCTCTAGAATTTGACACAGTGCCGGGGTAGCTCAGTGGTAGAGCGCCGCCCTGAAAAGGCGGGCGTAGCCAGTTCGATTCTGGCCCCCGGCACCATTCTAACAGCGACAGTCCCGAGCCAATCCCAAACGCCCGATGCGATTTAGTCCGTAGCACTGGAGATCGCTTCATCGGCAAAGGTGCGCCTGTCGAAAACGTGCAGTGCATGACGCTCCGCGTATTCGCGGAACTTCCGGATTTGTTGATCGATGGAAAGTGGGTTCTGGCGTTCACCACTGAAGCGACTGTAGATTGCGCAGCGTGCGGAATCGCTCACGGGCTGATTTTCCCCTTCACACTTCGCGCGGCGGATGACCCACACCCAGGCGCCAGTCAGTGTACTGAATTGAAATTTAGAGTTCCGAAATGGTGTTCCTTGGTGAAGAGGAATAGAAGTTCCACGGCATCCGGGGTGTTGACTTTGAAGCAATACAAAGCAGTTAAAACGCAAGCAGGGCAACTTTTCCCTGGCTGACGACGATTTGCGTTGGTCATTCCGTTGCAGGGTTCTTATCCCAAAGCGCCGTTCAAGTGCGCCATGGGGCTGCTGCAAAGGGAGATTCAAATGAGGATGGCTAAGTACGGCATGGGCGTCGCAATGTTGATTCTAGCTTTCACTAGCGCCACGCATGCGCAGCAGTGCCTGCCTGGCGGGCTCGCGGTGATCGTGAACAAATCGAATTCGGTGGAGAGCTTGTCGATGGGTCAATTACGGAAATTGATCCTGGGCGATGTGCGTGCGTGGCAGGACCATAAAGCGGTGGCGCTAGTAGCGCGGGACGCGTCCAGTAAAGTCTTTCAATGCGAGTTGTCGAGTATCGTGCGGCAGTCGGCGGCCGATTATCAGAAATACATCGCCAACGCAGAATTGCGCGGGGACAAACCGATCGTTATTCAGGTCGTGGATTCGGATGAAGCAGCGGCACGCGCGGTAAGCGGCTCGCAGGGGGCATTTGCAGTGGTGGAAGCTAATTCGGTGGCAGCCAACGGCAGCGGGGTCAAGGTCATTCACATTGACGGCAAGGCGCTGGGTCAAGCCGGTTACCCGCTATAAGCGGTCAGGAGAGACACCATGAGACCGACGATCAAGAACAAACTGGGGGCTGGATTCACGGCGCTGCTGCTTTTGATGGGCATCGTAGCAGCAATCGGAATTTACTCGGTAGTGGGATTGCGGCGGAGCGCGCTGGAGACGGCTCGGGTAGGAGACCGCCTGAACGCGATATCGCTCGAGATTCAGGTGCATAACCTGGCAGCGCAGCGAAAAGTCAAAGATTACTTGCTGGAATTCAAAAAATTGGGACCGGAAGAAGCGCGGCAAGAGTATCTGGACGAAGCGGAATTTGAGGTACATGAAATTTACGCGGTGGTGGCCAACGCGGTAAAGCTCGCGCCTACGGATGAAAAGAGAGCCAAGTTCCAGATTATCGCGGATGCCGCTAAGAATTTTTCAACGACGCTGGAAGCAGTTGTTCAGGGCGTCGAGCAGGGTATCGAGGGTGAGGTTTTTGCGACCAGCGTAGCCGCGTACCAGGCGGCAGCAGAACGCCTGAGCGAAAGTGCCGAAGATGGGGAAATGGCGGGACGCGAAGCCAGCGAAGCTTCCCAGGGCGACATTGAACGCATCAGCCGCCGAACGGTGCCGTTGGTGATTGGTGTATCACTGGCAGGGCTTTTCTTTGGATTGACCATGAGTCTGATGTTGGCCCGCGCCATCTTGCTGCCCGTGAAACATTTGACCGAAGTAGCGGAAAACGTCAGCCTCGGAAATTTGACCATGCCAGTCCGGCGTTTCTCCAATGACGAAATTGGGGATCTGGCGGACTCTTTTTCGCGCATGGTAACCGCGGTGAGATTTTTTCAATCAGAAGCTGAAGCGTCGAAAGCTCAGCCCGTTCCGGAGATGGTTCGATCATGAGCGCTGTGTCGGATAAAGTTTTGGCTTTGAGCAAACCCTACCTGGGCCCGGCGACGGAATCGTTTCTAAGCCGGCAGTGCAAGGGACATCTGAATATGGAAATGGATGCGATAACCGCAGCCCAGCTAAAGGAGCTAGCGGTGTGGGTGGAGCGGTCCGGGGCGCTGATTATGGAACCAGCCAAGGCTGCAGAGTTGGCTAAGAAAATAGCAGCTGGATGAACGATTGCAGTTAAGCGTTGGTCCCCAAAAAGGCCTGAGGTACATTCTTCGCCTGGTAGCCCAAGCCCCTTCAGGACGCCGCTTTGACGAGACTAGAGACTCGGCGACTTGCTGCGAATGCTCGCGTCCCGAATCGGCAGCATCTCCAAGCGTCACACTTGGTGCAAAGTGAGCAGTTCCTCGAACGACAGAATGCAGACTAAAACGATTCTACAAGACGGTATCTGATAAAGCCTTTTGACGCGCGTGTGCGTCTATGTGTCACGAAGAATAGTTCTGACACTTACGCGGTGATCGCGATTTCGAATGGAGTTGCAGGAACGAGGAGTGGGGTTATGTGCAAGCCGAACGCCCGGCACCACCCGAACGCGCCAAGGCATTCCCAGCAAAGAAATCCACCTCTCCGCGAACCGAATATGATTCCGCTCTGAGATCTAGAGTGAAGCCTGCCGAAGTGTTCCCTCAGAGCCGCGCGTGCCCGGTCAACGTTCCGGGGTTGGCAGGCCTTTATACCAGCGTATTTTTAATAATTCGGAACCGGCCGACATCAACAGAGCTACAATTTTGCTCATACACCTCGAAGCTTCAGCAGAGGGAGAACGCATGTCCGCGTTAACACAAAATTTTCAATTTCAATC
>Ga0182024_10018905_pt1 | contig 12768 bp, 13 predicted proteins | sample P32metaG_FD_120480 | JGI IMG/M metagenome (GOLD analysis project Ga0182024, IMG submission 120480) | Permafrost microbial communities from Stordalen Mire, Sweden - P3-2 metaG (Illumina Assembly) | ecosystem: Environmental > Terrestrial > Soil > Wetlands > Permafrost | place: Sweden: Stordalen... | reverse complement strand
GAAACGCCAGAACAACCTAATTGACGCGCTCCTCGCGGACCACGGGTTATTTCACCTTGAAGCCGACCTTCGCTGGATCGACATGACCGCGGCCCGACTTCCCTACCTCGCCGAGGCGGTGGCTTCATGAGTGTTGCGACCAAGGCCCTGGATGTTCGAACTGCCGATTTCTTAATCGAAGCGCGCGAGGTTGTGTTCGACTTTGGCGAGACGCCAGCCCTCAGAGGGGCAAATCTGTCGATTCGTGAGGGCGAGATCCTTGCGGTCATGGGTCCGAGCGGTTCGGGTAAGTCGACCCTTCTGCACTGTCTGGCGGGCATTCTCACACCCAAGCACGGCGAGATCCGTTTTTCGGGTCAGCGGATCGACACACTCAGCGAGAACGAGCGCAGCGCACTTAGACGAAACTCCTTTGGCTTTGTTTTCCAGTTCGGCCAACTGGTGCCCGAACTAACCGCTGAAGAAAATGTTGCGCTGCCGCTCCTGCTCGGCGGCCTTCGACGAAATGACGCCCTCGCGCACGCTCGAGAGTGGTTTGAGCGTCTTGGAATCGAGGGTCTCGAGCGACGACGCTCAGGTGAACTTTCTGGTGGCCAGGCCCAGCGAGTTGCTCTCGCGCGCGGACTCGTCGCGCATCCAAAGATCCTCTTCGCTGATGAACCGACCGGCTCGCTCGACTCGTTGACGGGAGAGCTCGTTATGGAGTTGCTCGTAGCGGCGGCACGCCAAGATGGGACCACCGTCGTACTCGTAACTCATGAGCCGCGGGTCGCTGCGTACGCGGGCCGAGAAGTGATCGTCCGCGACGGCCTCGTCACGTCCCTAACTACCGACATTCTCGCACCGTGACCCGGTTCGGTCTTCGCCTGACCTTGCGCGGAGGGAGAGAGTCCCTTATCCGCCTCGTCGTCATGGCGCTCGCAGTGGCCGTAGGGGTGTCCATGCTGCTCGGGACCATGGCAATCGTTAACGCATTAGGCAAACAGAATGAACGAGGGGCGTGGCTCTCTACCGCACCTCGAATTACCAACGGAAATCTTCAAGGGCGGTTCACCAACTCAAATCCTCAGGGGCGACAACACACGAACGAGACCCCCTCATCCAAGCGTGAGCCGCTCTGGTTCTTGGTCAGCACTGACCAATTCGAAAATCAATTGATTGTCCGAGTGGACGTGGCCGCCACCGGTGCACGCTCAGCGGTCCCGCCGGGGATCCCGCGGCTTCCCGGGCCGGGACAGTTCTACGCTTCGCCGGCCCTGAGCGCACTGCTTCGATCAACGCCCGCCAGCGAACTCGGCAATCGCTTTAGTGGTACCGAGATCGGCACCATTGGGTCCTCGGCGCTCCCCTCACCGAGTGATCTCATCATCATTATCGGCCAACATGCTTCCACCCTGGCAAAAGTTCCCGCGGCCGGCAAGATCACCGGTTTCGTGACGTCTTCGAACCATGGTAGTCCGGACAGTATGGGAACGACAGGGCTTCAAGTCGTCTTGGCCGTCTTGGCTCTCGTGCTTTTGTTTCCCGTCTTGGTGTTCATCGGCACGGCGACGCGACTCTCTGCGGCCCGACGCGAGCAACGATTCGCTGCCATACGACTCGCCGGCGCAACGATTCGACAAGTCGCCGTGATCTCGGCGGTCGAGGCGGTCGTCGCTGCCTTGGCGGGCGTCGCCGTCGGATTTGGCGTCTTCTTCCTAATTGAACCCGCACTGGTCCTTGTCCCTTTCACCGGACAGACCCTTAACGCTGGCGACCTCTCGATCGGTTTGATCGACATACTCGTCGTCGCCATCGGTGTGCCAGTGGCCGCGGTCGTGGTAGCTCGTGTCGCACTAAGACGAGTTCGAATCTCCCCTCTCGGCGTTACGCGGCGGGTCACGCCATCTCCGCCACGGATCTACCGCGTCCTCCCCCTCCTCGCTGGCGTCGCGGTGCTCGCATACTTCGTCGCCGTCGGCCGTCCCGCCAGCGCAGGTGGCCAGATACAGGACTATCTCCTCGCGTTTTTTCTGATCATGGTCGGGCTCGTTACTTCAGGCCCCTGGCTCACGATGATGGGCTCAAAGGTCATGGCTACGCGGACTCGTCGTGTTTCCCTGCTACTCGCAGGTCGCCGACTATTCGACAACCCACGCGGCTCGTTTCGCGCAATTAGCGGCCTCATTCTCGCTATTTTCGTCACGAGCGTCTCCGTTGGCGTGATATCTACTCTGCTAAGCGATCACGGATCCACGAGCTCTAGCTCTCCGGCCAGCAAGACCGTGACCGACCAGTTCGTCTTTACCCAGAAAGGTTCCGTGCCTTCCGTGGCGCCCACCGTGTTGACCTCACTACGTTCTATCCATGGCGTGACTGGTGTCACGGTCGTCTACGTGGCGCCTATCGGGATGCGAACCAACGGTCGGGTGCCCGACATCAACGGCCTCGGGGGTGATGTCCAGTATGGATTGGCGTCATGCGCCGAGCTGGCTCGCACCCCCGCGCTCGGACACTGTCATTCAGGTGCGGTCTACGCTGCGCTCGGCGATGACGTTGCCTTCATGCCGGTCACGAAATCGATAACAATTCCCGCGTCGACGACATGGCCCGCTGCCCTCGTCTCTGGAAACGTGACCAGCCGGCCCGTTCAGTTGGTCGCCGTGGCGACCAATGGCTCGGCGTCGGCAATTGCTCGTACCGAGACAGTTCTCGATAGGGTATTCCCCTTCGTCAGTTCGGTCAGTCTCTTCGGCGAGATCGATACGGGGAGCTCTCAGCTGCTTTCCGAGTTAAAGACCTCGAGTGAGGTCGTGATCCTGGCGAGCCTATTGATCGCCGGATGCAGCCTGGCGGTCGCCTCGGTTGCCGGGGTGAGTGAGCGCAAACGCCCATTTAGCTTGTTGCGCCTCACCGGCGTACCGGTCGGCGTGCTTCGCCGCGTCGTCGCACTTGAGACCGCCGTGCCGCTTGTCATTATCGCGATTGCATCGGCCGTCATCGGGTTGGTCGCCTCCGACATGTTCTTGAGATCGCAGTTGGGCCTGACGTTGCGACTACCGGGGATCACGTACTTTCTAATCGTGCTGGGTGGTCTTGTCGGGTCGCTCGCGATCATCGGTTCGACCCTGCCTTTGCTTGATCGAATCACTCGACCCGAAGATGCGCGGATGGAGTAGGCGTCCATTTATTCGAGGCCCTTAATTGACGAATAGAAGAGTTCATCATATTTCGACCCAGAAGCAGCTATTGGATCCTAGGAACTCCACCATGACCGGCGGGCGCGAAGCGCCAAGGCGGTCGAAGGGTTTCAATTCTTCGGAAAATGAACGTGAGTAATCTGCTTCAGGACCAATCGTGGTCAACATCGAAGTTCAACGCTTTCAATTGCTGAAGTAATTGCTGAAGTCAAGTGCTGAGAGCCCCTGAATTCATAGCATGACAAGTGAATATCCAGCAAATGATGGAAAAAATTTGGTGGGCCGTACAGGACTTGAACCTGTGGCCCCTTGCGTGTCATTGCGTCAAAGGGTGTCCACCGTGGTGCACAGCAGTCCAAATTCCTTTCATTTCTTGACTTCATTGTCCACACCAGTCCAACTCGATACAAGAGGATTCAATATAACTACTGAAGCAAATGCTGAGGTGAGCCCTATTTACGATGTTCCTGCAGCGAGTAGTGATTTTTCAGAAGTGTGGGTTTACGGCGGAGGCCCGACGCGACGCGAATGCAACCATCCACTGGCGGCCGTCCTTCTTGGATCAAATGGGACTCCTACGATGATGGTCTCCGCTCAAGCGGCAGTTGGCTCCAGAGTCACTGTGTAGCCCATGTCTCGAAGTTGGTCTAGTGCGCGACGCTTTGCTCTGTCAGGATTGCGTTTGGAGTAGAAGTCGCCACCGGGATCACAGGCATTAGCAGTTGCATCTCCGGATTATTGGCGCTGCACGCCTTGCTCGCGCTAATTGGAGTCAAAAGTGTCTAAGAACTTCTCGACGCCACTCATCGTCTATTCGCAACCAACTTGGATGTTCAGGGTCAATAACTCAACGTCGGGAGCAACCAGGCCACTAGTAGTCTCGTGCTATCTCAACGGAGGAGAGGTCCCGATGGAGAAGTTGTTGGGTGCGAGCACCTGGGAAGCAGAGTTATACGAACACCTCACGACGCACGAGGCGGCCGAAGGAGCAATGCTCGCGGAGTACCGCGAGGTCGCCGCGGCCTCGTCATCGAAAGCGTTTCAATACTTGAGCAATCTCATCATTGAGGATGAAATTCGCCATCACCGAATCTTCCGAGATTTAGCAGCGGCTCTCAAGAATGAAGTCGAGATCGATCCCGAAGAGCCCGCCGTACCCAATATCGGCACCTGGGGACACGACGCCGTCACGGTATTGCGACTCACCGAGACGCTTCTCGGACACGAACGTGACGACGCCAAGGAGCTTCGTCACCTGTCTTCTGAACTGAAGGGGCTCAATCAGGAGTCCCTTTGGCAATTATTGGTCAAGCTGATGGAGATGGACACCGCCAAGCACATCGAGATTCTGAAGTTCGTCAAGCGCAATGCCAGGATAGCGCTGAAGCAGAATTCGTGACGCGAGAGTGACGAACTTCGCTTTCCTAACCGGGCCAGAGAATTGATGAGGTCACGGCAAAAGTCTCATCGAGTCCAACGCACGAGGTCGCGTACTGGGAGTGCGTTATGACCAACCTGAGTCACTCAATCGAGGTTCACGTGGTCACGGTCACGCGCCGCCCCAGCGCCCACACCGTCGCTCTGCTAGGACCAAACGAGGTCGGCAAAACGTCACTCTTGATTGACGTATAGAAGAGTTGGCTCGTTTCAACTCAGACGCGGGTCTTACTGAGTGTGTCCTATTCGCTGCGACTGCCGGAGCAACGTCGGTCGGCACCGTGCACCTTTATGTCCTACGCCAGTGACCTGACCGAAGACTCAGCGGGCGGGATCCGGCTCCGACGACGACTGCCACTCCCGCCTGATCAACCCGTACACCCAAGAGTCCGAGACCTCGCCACTCACGACGCAGTCTTCCCGCAACGTCCCTTCACGCACGAATCCGAGCTTCTCCAGGACGCGGGCAGATGCCGCGTTGCGCGTATCGGTCTCGGCCTGGACTCGATTCATTTCCAGCGCGTCGAATGCCCACTGGAGCAAGGCCCACGCGGCCTCGGTGGCGTAGCCATGACCCCACGCTGCATCGTCGAAGCAGTAGCCCATCGACGCGCTGCGGTAGTCCCGGTTCCACCGGGTCAGGCTGCACCAGCCGATGAACGCCCCGTCGGAAACACGGTCCACGGCCAGCCGCGTCCCGGTGCCTGCCTCTGCGATCTGTCGGCAAGCAGTTATGAACCGCTCGGCGCGCACAGGTTCGTTCCAAGGCGGCGCGTCCCAGTAGCGCAGCACGTAGGCGTTGCTGTGCAGCGCGAAGAGGGCGTTCGCGTCCGAGTCTTTGAAGGGACGAAGGAGCAGGCGAACGGTGTGCAGCGTGGGAGTTGACAAGGGCATGCGTGTCATGGTACCTAGTCACGGATGCCACTCACTCACCACCCGGGCTCTCTCAACGGGCGAACAGCAGGACGTGCCCGCCCATCGGTAGATCCGGTAACGCGTCTGCCCGGCACGCAGCCGTCAATAGGGACACACCCAGTTAGATCATTATGAACTCGACCACGACCGGCTGGCGCGAAGCGCCAAGGCGGTCTATCGGTGTCAATTCTTCAAAAAAGAACGAAATTGATCGCTTTAAGGCTCCAACGTGGTCAACATCGATGTTCCGAATCGAACTTTCGAAGTCCAAGGTTTTCAATTGCTGAAGTAATTGCTGAAGTCAAGCGCTGGAGGCTACCGAACTCAACCCGTGGCACGTGGATATCCAGCAAATGATTGAAAAAAGTTTGGTGGGCCGTACAGGACTTGAACCGATGACCCCTTGCGTATCATCGCGTCGAGGGGCGTTCACGTCGATACGACGCAGACCATAATCATTTAGTTTCTTGGAGTCATTGTCCCCGCCAGTACATCGCAATTCAAAGGAATTCAAAAGAACTGCTGAGGTAAAAGCTGAAGTAAGCCCCAATTGCAAAGAACCAACAGCGAATCGTCCATTTCGGACGCGTGCGTTCTCGTCAGGGAGCGAAAGCCACAATCTACGATTTAGTGGTCACCTTGAAGGAATGTCTGAAAGGTTCGAGACCTTTAGCGCCCACCGAAGACTCACAATATTCCAGTCCGCAACTCCCTTGGTCATCGACGCTGGTGTCATTTGTGCGCTAGCGCCCGAGCCCGCGATCGTTGTTCCGATCGCGACTTGGAACGTTGCGGTCGTGCTGTTTGGAGAGTTCGAGGCGCGCCAGAAGCTGCAGGACTGCTGCTTCAAGTGGCGGAAGCTCCTCCGTGATAGTTGCTTCGACCACTGCTCGGGAGGTGTCGAAATAGTGGTGCGCAAGCCAGTCGCGCATAGCGGCCGCGTCCGACCACTTGACATTTGGCTCGCTCGCGGCGAGCTGGGGATCCAACAACTTCACTGCCTCGCCAATCTCAATGAGACGTAACCGAATGGCATCGAAAATGAGTCCGTCGGAGAGGTCGCCACGAGTGAGGTGACTCCTGATTGCGCTAATCGCGTCAACAATGTCGGTGAGGCGCTCGTCGTCGTGTCGTGAACTCAAATTGGGATGGCCTCGCGTTCAACCTCTTCTCGAACACGAGGTCGGAGGCTGTCGGACGGGGCAACATCAACAGGTACGCCAAGGATCTCCGAAAGTTCCCTGCGTAATGCTTCCAAGGTAAACAGCCCAGTTCCTTTGTCCAGGTCGACCAACAAATCGACGTCGCTATCGGGCCGGTCTTCACCCCGCGCAGTGCTTCCAAAGACGCGGACGTTGCTCGCGCCATGGAGCGCCGCACAGGCGAGTATTGAGCGTCGGCGCTGGCGGAGTCGGCGACCAAGAGGGGTGTCAGGGAGGCCGGGCGGATAATCGCTTGAGCGCTCGACGTCGAGGACCAAGCGGTGCCCCGTCGCGAGTACGAGACGTTCGAGCGTTGAGACCGAGGGTTCCCTCCTGCCAGATTCGTAGGCACTGATAACGCTTTGAGCAACCAGAGCACGACGTGCGACATCGGTTTGCGACATTTGGGCGCTAATGCGCGCCTGTCGAAGGAGCTTCCCGGTCAAGTTGTCCTTCCGATTCATCATACGACGACCATAGTACTGATTGTCTATGGGCAGTTCCTCAAGATCAAAGAGATGCCAGTACTTATCGTGTTCCTCAAGATCCTCGAGCGTGTAACTACGCCATCGATTACTCAGTTGCCGCCGCTTTCTGTCATAGGCGATCGTAGTGAGTTGACCGCCGAAGGCTATGTGCTGTCGAACGTAGTTGTAAAAGTTCTCAAATTCGAGGAGATTCTCGTTGAAAAGTTCGACGTCGCCGATGATGACGCCATCGTGGCCACTCAGCCGTACGGCACTGAGGGCGCGCCTTCAGTTAGCAACTCCCCGACGCCTTCGGCGAGATTTTGGAGCCGGGATGGGATGGTCCGCGATCTCATTAAGTCGTGCCCAGATTTTCGTCATTGATCTAATCAGGCGTTCCCGTTCGGGCTCGGTGAGGTCAACGAGAGCCGCGGTGATCACCGCATGGATGACGGGCAGCATCTCGTCGACAATGCTGTGAGCTTCGCCGACGAGATGGACCAAGATTTTACGCCGATCGTTTGGGTGGGGACGGCGCTCCACGAGACCTCGGCGTTCAAGCGTGTCAAGCATAGAAGTCATGCTGGCGCTGCTCACGAGAAGTTGCTCGGCGATCACGTGTGCGGCGAGCGGCTCGCCCGCTCCTTCGAGGATGGCCAACGTCTGGAAGGCACCGGCCGAGAGGCCGGCGCGTAATCGTGGCCAGCGGTCAATCTCGGCCACGAAAGCGGCGGCGGTCCGCGCGAGGTTAGCGGCCACTTCAGCTGCGGATCGGCTGGCCCCTCGGAATTCGTGCTCGAAGTCATCGGGTACGCGTATGGCGGAAAAATCTGGCATCACCAAAGAATACCTTGGACTCTTATTGCTAGATATCTAGCGATTTTGATGATACGATGCCCGTAAAGAAAATCGAGTCATCTCGGAAAGGATGGACACCATGTCCGATGCAAACAAGGCACTTGCTCACCAGCTCTACGAACGATTCAACGAGGGGGACTTAAGTGTGGTTGACGATGTTATTTCGGATGACTTCGTCGAACACGAGGAAATGCCTGGCTTGAAACCGAACAAGGAAGGGGTCCGACAAATGTTCGAGATGTTCCGGTCGGCATTCCGCGACGCAAGGTTCGAAGTCGATGGCATGATTGCCGAAGGTGACATGCTTTTCGCTCTGGTGCGGATGAAGGGAATCCACGAGACAGAGTTCATGGGAGTTCCCGCTTCTGGTCGAAAGATCGACGTGGGCGTTGCCGACTACTTCCGCTTTGAGAAAGGGAAAGCACTCGAGCATTGGGGCGTGATGGATACGGGCGCGATGATGCGGCAACTCACGGAAGGCGCGGCCTAGCGCGGAGTGCCGATCGAGTTTGATGCCGCCAGATGCGCCATGATTGACGTATAGAAGAGTTCATCACCTCTCGGTTCGAAGTCGGTTCTTGGACAACTGAGATCTCGAATTTGGACCGCCAGGCGTGAGTCGCCAGGGTGGTCCGTGGCTTTCATCGCTTCCGAAAATGAACGTGAATGAACGGCTGTGAATCAGTTGTGGCCAACCTCGAAGCTTTTAATCGAGCATTCAAGATGCATTGATTTCAATTGCTGAAGTAATTGCTGAAGTCGAGCTTTGAGATCCCCCGAACTGGACGAAAGACAAGTGAAAGTCCAGCAAATGATTGAAAAACTTTGGTGGGCCGTACAGGACTTGAACCTGTGACCCCTTGCGTGTCATTGCGTCGATGGGCGTTCGAAGCGATACGGCGCAGCTTAAAATCTTTATATTTGTTGGACTGATAATCCATACCAGTGCATCGCAATTCAAGGACGTTCAACAGAACTGCTGAAGTAAACGCTGAAGTAAGTCCTGTGAGTAAGGATCCGACAGCGATTCAATTGCCTTCGGACGTCTGGGTTCGCGTCGAGGGACCGACAGCTGAGTTCACTCCAAAGGGGGCGGCGAAGGCTACGCTGAAGATTCGCTTGGGGTGATGAACGTGTCGAACTATCCGGTTGTCAGCAGTCGTGAAGAATACGAGCTCGTGTTCTCGGATTTGCGACGAGTCGTGAATCTTTCTGCCCGCCTACCGGACACGCCCTTTTGGAGTGACGAGGGCACGGATTCGTTTTGTGAGCTCGAACACTTTCGTTCGGGATTATTCGGTCCTCACCTTGAAGCATTGGCCGTGCAGTATCACGACGAATTTGTCTCGGGCGCAAACCTCGACGAGTTCTTCGTCGACCGTGAAGATCGCTACGGCACTTTCTCGGCTTTCCGTATTCCCTCCTCACAGGTCGCAGAACAGTACTATCGCGCATTGACATACGAGCCGGACGATAACCTCGCTGGCGCCATGTATTTTTCGGCAGAAATCCTTTGCGTGGCCGGTTCATCGGGGTCGTGGGCCATCTGGGGTGAGCGCCCCATTGGCGTCGCGATCGTTCGAACGGTTGGTTCGGATGTATCGTGGAGAGATTATTCAGAGTGGTTCTTGTCACCAGAGGACGCGATTGAAGCATTCATCGAGCCAAATTTCAACCGCCAGCCCTTGCCCGCGGAATGGCGACGGACTTTTCTTCGAAACGTGCGTCCGTTCGGCGGCTATGAGGAGTGACGTAGTCGCTCGTCAATAAGTATCGGTGGCGCGACTGCTAGTCCTTGATTGACGTATAGAAGAGTTCATCACGCCTCGGTTCGAACTCGGGTCTTGGAGAACTGAGATCTCGATTTTGGACCGCTTGGCGTGAAGCGCCAAGCGGTCGATGGCTGTCAACCCTCCCACAATTGAACGGAAATGAACGACTATGAATCAGTGGTGGCCAACCTCGAAGTGCTTGATCGAGCGTTCAAGGTGCAAGGATTTCAATTGCTGAAGTAATTGCTGAAGTTGAGCATTGAGATGCCCTGAACTAAACGCAAGACAGATGAATGTCCAACAAATGACTGAAAAAATTTGGTGGGCCGTACAGGACTTGAACCTGTGACCCCTTGCGTGTCATGCAAGTGCGCTACCAGACTGCGCCAACGGCCCCTGAGGGAGCAACCTTACCACCCAACGCTAAGTGCTCAACTCTCAAATAGACAGGTTTCGATCATTTCAACGGCCCTAAATTACGACGTGGGCGGAACCGTCAGACCGAACGACATCTGACCAGCGCTGTTAAATAGGACCTGCTCGAAGAAAACTTCTACGGCAGCGCGAGCATCATCAAGAGCATCATGTCCACCCTGCTTAACGCCATAGTGCGAACAAAGATGGCCCAGACCCCGTCGGGGCCGATCGACGCGGCTCGGTTCGATCAAAAGATCATGCTCCACGACGTCGATTACGCGCATTCGAGAGGTATTGAGTCCGTCGTCGTCGAGCGACTTAGCAAACACGGATCGATAACTCCAGCGCAGCATTTCCAAATCGAACCGCATCAAATTAGATCCCACGAAGTACGCGTTGAGACTCTGATAGTGGCGCAGTACTTCAACGGCATGCGTCAGTCCCTCATCGACCGAGTACACCGACTCCGTTGACCTTTTCGCCTCGATATCGTCCAATGAAAGTCCGTGCACTCTTCGAGCGCCTTCGCTAATGGGGCGATCCGGAACTACGAAGAAGTGTTCCTCACCCTCCGGTTGTCCGTATCGATAGGCGCAGAAACCGTAGGAGATGGCCCGCTCGACCGTGACGTCGAGCCCAGTCGTTTCGGTGTCAAAGCCCACGATGAGCTCCGGCACCTGGAGAAACCTTTTGGTCACCGCACTATCTTGGCAGCCGCGTGCGACATCCATGCCGTATATCCGCGACAAGGATTTCGCACATTCTGGCCGACCGACCCGGACCAGTGACCAAGGCGCACCGAACCAAAAGTAAGCACCAACTGCTCGGACGAACCATAGGGTGGACCCATGCAACTTCACTCCCTCGGACGAACCGGCATTAAAGTCAGCCCCCTCTGCTTGGGAGCCATGATGTTTGGGGGCTGGGGCAATCCCGATCACGACGACTCGGTCCGCATCATTCATCGAGCGCTCGACGCTGGCATCAACTTCATTGACACTGCCGACGTCTATTCCCAGGGCGAGTCCGAGATCATCGTCGGCAAAGCATTAGCATCCATTGATCGTTCGCGCGTGGTGCTCGCCACCAAAGTGCACGGCAACATGGGTGATGATCCCAACTCGCAGGGCAACTCGCGTCGATGGATCATCGCCGAATGTGATAACAGCCTGCGCCGCTTGGGAGTGGATTACATCGACCTTTACCAAATCCATCGACCCGATGAATCGGTGGATATCGATGAGACGCTCGGGGCTCTGAGCGATCTCGTGCACGCCGGCAAGATTCGCTGCTTTGGCAGTTCGACCTTTCCCGCGGAGCAGATCGTCGAGGCCCAGTGGGTGGCCGAGCGCCGAGGCCGTGAACGGTTCCGAACCGAGCAACCACCCTATTCAATTCTGGTGCGAGGTATCGAGCGCGACGTGCTGCCCGTCGCGCAGGCCTACGGAATGGGTGTCTTGCCCTGGAGCCCCTTGGCCGGCGGGTGGTTATCTGGGAAGTTTGGCGCCGGCAAGGAAAACGTCAGCCAGCGCGCCGAAAGGTTGCCGGCGCGCTACGACATGAGTCTTCCGGCCAACCAGCACAAGCTGGAAATCGTCAACACGCTGACGGGCCTGGCCGAAGAAGCAGGATTGAGCTTGATCGAGTTGGCGCTCGCCTTCGTGCTCGAGCACCCCGCCATCAGTGCGGCGATCATCGGACCTCGCACCATGGAGCAGCTCGAGTCGCAACTCTCCGCGCCCTCCATCCAGCTCGAGTCCGAAGTCTTGGACCGCATCGACGAAATTGTTCCTCCGGGCACCAACGTCAATCCCGACGACGCCGGCTGGGCGCCGTCTATTCTCGCCAACGCCCGCAAGCGTCGCCGGCACCGTCGGTAACAGAACCGTTACAATCCAAAGACAAAGTTCACCCAACCACTAACCTTGACCCGTGAAGTCCCCCAGTCGATCAATTACTTATTTCGTCGTCGCCGGTTCCATGGTGGCTGGATCCTTCCTGGTCACCCCTATTGCCCAGGCGGCGAACGGGCTGCGCTCAAAGAACGTTCTGTCCCAACGCACAACGTCACACGCGGAGCGACCGCTGAGCGTGAACTACACGATCAAGCTCGAAGATCAGTTACTCGCGATACTTAAGTACCTACCCGTTTCCTTCAAGCCGCGTCAAAATACCACCACTTCGACCACGACGACGACGTCAACGACAACCACGACCGTTCCGCCCACGTCGACCACTTCCACCACGTCGACGACGTCCACCACAACGACCACGATGCCGGTCACCACTACCGCGCTCAGCAATCCCACCAAACTGCAAAGCGGCACTTACGTGTGGCGATTCCGATTACTCGAGTCCCCGCTACGACATCTGTGGCGCGTAGGATCCAACAACGTAGTTCTGCAAGGCGCACTGATGAACTTTCAATTGGTTCACAATCTAGCTACCACCGGTTCGATGAATTCAACCACCTGGCACGAGTTGGTCGCCGCCGCGATCAAGAACCAAGTTGATCCCGGGG
>Ga0182024_10018904_pt1 | contig 12769 bp, 10 predicted proteins | sample P32metaG_FD_120480 | JGI IMG/M metagenome (GOLD analysis project Ga0182024, IMG submission 120480) | Permafrost microbial communities from Stordalen Mire, Sweden - P3-2 metaG (Illumina Assembly) | ecosystem: Environmental > Terrestrial > Soil > Wetlands > Permafrost | place: Sweden: Stordalen... | reverse complement strand
GGTGGAGAAGATCACCGCGCGTTTCGGCGATTTGCCGTTGAACTTCCGTCGCGAGACGTGGTTTGAATTCATCGAGTGCGCGGTGCTCAATCGCGGTGCTAGCAAACGCGCGGCCTTGGCGCGTTTGTGCGCCGATTTTCAGATAGCGCCGGAGGCGGTGTTGGCGATCGGGGATTCGCGCAACGATGTGCCGATGTTGCGTTGGGCAGGCATCGGCGTCGCAATGGGCAATGCCTCGCCTGAAGTCAAGGAAGCGGTGCTGTACGTTACCGCGAGCAATACCGAAGACGGCGTTGCGCTTGCCATAGATCGTTTTGTGCCGGCCGTGAGGAAGAAGTTCGCATGACTTCACCGTTGCCTCCTGCGGATTATGATGCTGCGCTTGGCGGGATATTGGCTTCCGGAGATTGGGATGCGCTGCGTGTTTTTTCGCGCGAGCACAATCAGATTCCCGACGACGTCTATGAGAAGGATCAGCATTTTTGGGAAGTGTTGCTGCACAAATTGACGTGCAATCGCGTCGATCTGCTCGGTTTGCACGAACGGTCGCGCGCATGGTTGCGGGAGCACGGCTACACGACGGACCTCGGCGGATACTAACGGGAGTAAACGTACTTGAATATTGATTTGCGGCATGTGCCCGCGGCGGGGACGGAGATTGCGTTTTTAGAGTATGAGCCGCGACGGGCGCGAGGGGTGTGCGTCGCGGTAGGCCACGGATATTCCAGCTCTAAGCATAATCTCGATTTTTTGTGCGGATTTTTGGCGAGCCATGGATTTCGCGTGTTCAGCCTAGATTTTCCGGGGCATAAGCTGGGGGCCAGCGGCGGGCGTTTGCGTTCGATCGACGATCTCACGGATGCCGTGTCGGCGGTGGTGCGTTACGCTCGCGCCGGCCATGGAGATCCGGTGTATGTCGCGGGGCACAGCATGGGAGCTACGACGGCGTTGCGCGCATGCGCGTCCGATCCTTTGATCGCAGGCGCGGTCGCGATCGCGACGGGAAGCGGGCGCGCGGCGGCGCTCGCGGCGTTGCGCGGCAAAGTGACGGTTGATTTACGCACGGCATACGTCGACGGCTTGACGCTGGATGAAGTCGCGCAGCAAACCGAAGCCGTCTTGGACCAGGCTCTGGGCAAGCTCGCAGGCCGGCCCGTGCTATACGTAGCGGCGGATCGCGATATGATGGTATCGCGTAGAAGCGCTGAGGATTTATACGAGCGCGCTCCGCAACCAAAAAAATTCGTCGTGATCGAGAGCGATCACACGTATGCCGGGGAGAATGCTCGGGCAGCCGTGCTTGCGTGGTTGGACGAACGGCATCCGCGCGAAGAGCGCGCCTCCTGACGCGGTCATGAGGCGCTATAGCAGGCATCTCTTGATTCCGCAAATTGGGCTCGCGGGTCAGAAGAAGCTGACGGCTGCGCGCGTGCTGTGCGTGGGCGCGGGCGGTTTGGGTTGCGCGGCGTTGCAGTATCTCGCGGCGGCGGGCGTTGGGCTCATCGGGATTATCGACGACGACGCGGTGGATATAACGAACTTACAACGGCAGGTCCTCTTTGCCGCGGCGGATGTCGGTCGCGGAAAAGCGGAAGTCGCGGCCGCTCGGTTGTCGGCGCTCAACCCGGAGGTGTCGGTGCTTGCCCTGCGCGCTCGATTTGACGTCGGCAATGCCCGGGAGCTTGTGCGCTCGTATGATATCGTGCTCGATGCGACCGATACGTTCGCGTCGCGCTATCTCATCAATGACGCGTGTAGGCTTGCGGGCCAGCCCGACGTGTACGGTTCAATCTTTCGTTTCGACGGCCAAGTGAGCGTTTTCGCGCCGGGCGGGCCGTGCTATCGATGCCTTTTCCCTGAACCGCCGCCGGAGGGCAGCGTACCGACCTGCGCGGAGGGCGGCGTGCTCGGCGTGCTCGCGGGGATGATCGGAACGTGGCAGGCGAACGAAGCGTTGAAGCTGGCGCTGGGCATCGGAGAGCCGCTGATCGGGCGCTTGGCATTGATTGAAGCGCTGGGCGCCCGCGTGCGAACGCTTGCGCTTGCGCGCGACGCGGGATGCGCGTTGTGCGGCGATGCGCCGACCATTACCGACGTTGCGGATAGCGTTCGCCCGACGTGCGAACCTAGCGGCGTTCCGGATATTTCCGCGCGTGAATTGGACGCGTTTTTAGCCGAGCATCTTGATGCGCTTGTGCTCGACGTGCGCGAGCCGCATGAAGTCGTGCTTGGGATCGTTAAGGGCGCGACGCATCTGCCGGCGAGTCAGCTTGAGGCGCGCATGCATGAGCTGGACTCGGCGAAGACGTACGTGGTCGCCTGTCGCGTCGGGATCAAATCTCGTTGGGCGGCCGGGCGCTTGCGTGAGGCGGGGTTCGGGCGGCTGCGCCATTTGCGAGACGGGTTATCGGCGTACGGAGCTTTGGGCGCGGCTGAATTTGAGATTTTCTAGAGCGCGGACGAGGCGGCGTCTGCGCTAAAGCGCTTTCGAGAAGGCGCCGCATGGAGGAGGTCATCGCTGCGAGCGGTTATCAGAGGGTTTGTGTTCCGCTGCGGCGTGCGGCTCCGAATGAGGGCCTTGCAGGCCCTTTGCCGTCGGAGGGCGCGCCTTCGGGGGTACTTTGAGCGGCTTTAGCTTTGACGTCGGCTTAGGCGTAGCGGGAGAAGGTTCGCGTTCCGGGATTTTCAAAGGGATCGCCTCGTCGGCACTTCTCGCTTCCGCGCCCTTGCCGGATTGATCATCAGCTTGCGGATGATCCGGCGTGTCTTCGGGGTTCCGCAAGTTTTGAAATCGTGAATATTCTTGGTCGTCTTGCTCCTCGCCGGCGTGAGACCTCGGACGTGCCTGCCGTGCCTTCGTAATGCGATCGACGGCAAAAAAGCAGAGGGCTCCTAGCGCCCCTCCAATCAAAGAGAGAAGCAGGCCGTCCGTTGATAAGCTATTCTGAACAAGCGCTGCAAGAATCCCTATGAACGCGCCGGCCGCCGTGCACCCGAGATAACGCGCCGCCGCCTGTTTGCGTGTCAACTTGCGCGCCATTGGAAGGCTCCCCTCATTTGTAATTTTATATCGCGCTGACGATTATGATACTTCTCCATCGTTAACCGGCTTTAGAGGCAAAGTAAAGAAGGGAAGGCCCATTTTCGTGTAAAGTTATGACATACTTTGACGTTTGATGCGCCGGCCGTCCCGTATTTGAGGCGATGATGCGAACGCGACTTTTCGGAAACGCTTCCCGCAGCGTTCCCGTGATTGGTCAAGGAACTTGGAACTTTCCCACGCGCGGAGCGCGAGTCGATGATGCGAAAGCCGCCCTACGCGCGGGCATTGAGTTGGGAATGACGCACATCGATACCGCCGAAATGTACGGCGACGGTCGTTCCGAGGAGATTATAGGGGAAGCGATCGCCGATTTGCCGCGCGAGCGGCTCTTCATCGTGAGCAAAGTGTTGCCGTCCAACGCGAGTTACGCCGGCACGTTGCGCGCGTGCGAAGCGTCCTTGCGCCGCCTGCGCACGGAGTATTTGGATTGCTATCTCCTGCACTGGCACGGCAACGCGCCGCTTTCCGAAACGATGCGGGCGCTGGAGAAACTTGTCGACGACGGGAAAATTCGTTCTCTGGGCGTGAGCAACTTCGACATTGACGATCTCGATGAAGCGCGCGCCGCTCTTACGAAACATCGTATCGCATGCAATCAGGTTCTTTATCATCTCGGCGAACGCGGGATCGAGCGAAAGCTTATTCCGTATTGCGTCCGCAACGGGATAGCCGTCGTCGGGTACAGTCCCCTTGGCTCAGGGGAGTTTCCCTCGGAGCAATCCAAACGCGGGCGCGTGCTCGCGGAAATTGCCGAACAGCGGGGGCTGCGTTCGCAGCAAGTCGCCCTCGCTTTTCTCGCGAGGCTTGAAGGAACGTTCGTCATTCCCAAAGCCGCGAACGTCGAGCATGCGCGCGAGAACGCGGCGGCCGGCGATATCGTTTTGAGCGATGAGGAGGTCGTCGCCGTCGAGGGCGCATTTCCGCTACCCGATAAAGACGTACCGCTCGCCGTTCTTTGAGGCTTCGGTAACGGCGAGCGAAAAAGCCGGCGCAATCAAGTATTCATGGATAATCCGCCGGCATGAGGTTCTAGCAACTTGGAAAGCGCGGCGGGTTGAGAAATCTGTATTATTATCTGCGCCGATGCCGTATTTTATTCAGGATACTACTCAGTGGGTTTGGGCAAGTTATCGAAGCGCACGTGAGAATAGCAATGATTTTTTTCGCGCCTCCGGCTCGCGGCGCCGTTCCCGCCGGAAGAGTGCCGGGCTTTCCTTGCGAATCGCGCGCCTGCGGCGGAACATTTGCAGAAACGTTGTCTGGGCCGGCAGACGACGACGCTTGCATTGTAGCGGATGCCGAGAAGGGACCGAGCTCTGAACTGCTAGTCGTCGCGACCTTTGACGATGTCGGGACGGTAGGCAGAGCCCCGGGCTTTCCTTGCGAATCGGGGGCTTGCGGCGGAACATTTGCAGAAACGTTGTCTGGGCCGGCAGACGACGACGCTTGCATTGCAGCGGGCGAAGAGAACGGCCCAAGCTCTGAACCGCTGCTATGAGGATTTAGTTCCGGCTGTATTCCGTGTGAACCTAACTCGGAGATTTGGCTCGGAACGTTCGAGGAACTTGAGGGAGCGTCTACGGGCGATGTGCTAGTCGTCGCAACCTTTGACGATGTCGGGACGGTAGGCAGGGCGCCGGCCTTTCCTTGCGAATCGGGCGCCTGCTGCGGAACCTTTGCCGCAACCTTGTCTGAGTCGGCAGATGACGACGCTTGCATTGTAGCGGGCGACGAGAACGGCCCGAGCCCTGAACTGCTGCTATGAGGTTTCGGGTCCGGCTGTATCCTGCGTGAGCGTAACGCGGCGACTCGACTCGGAAGGGCTGAGGAACTTGAGGTAATGTCTATAGTCGATGCGCTAGTCGTCGCGACCTTCGACGATGTCGGGACGATAGGCGGAGGGCTAGTTTGGCAGAATGCGTCATATGCATTCGCGAATGCCGATCTTACAGCCTCATATTGCGGACCTTCGAATTCTTCGCGACTTATTCCATCTCGTAGGACGCTTGCGGCTTGAGGATCAATATTGCCGAGAAAAGCCATGAGCTTGTAGGACGTTTGGTTCAACTTAAAGGGGTAATGCGTCGTCGCTTGCTTTGCTGCTATTTCACGCGACTGAGGATCAAACTGCGCCTTTAGAAATGCGGAAATCCCCTTCTCTCTGGAAAGATCCAGCTTCAAATTTTGACCAAGCTCATCTTTGAGATGTAATCCCATATCGTTGAACATATATGCGTCATTTTTATTTTGCTCGTCCTTCTCAAATCCGAGCGGTTTTGCAGAAGGGTTTCGCTTTAGAAAGTTGTCCATCGCTTGATGGTGCTCGATCAAATCAGAGCGTTGAACGATTCGTAGACGACCTTGTCCGAGAAGAGAATCTGCTAGCGCGGAATATGATGCGTCGCGCGCATTACTTTCTACCCCGGATGCCAAAGAATCAGCCAATAATGTTTGGGCATGTTTAAAAGTAGGGTGATCGGGCAGCTTGATTAGATTCGCTATGTCGTCCGGCAGAGCGGGCTGCGGTTGGGGGTCCCGGCTTTCGTCGGAAGGATTTATTAGACAATAGGTTTGGTATGCAGTGTCGCAAGCTTCGCCGATTAGGATATGCGTCGAATCGTCTGATATATTCGTATTGCGTTTTCCGGCATTATGTAAAATAGTCGCGGCATTGGGACTGAATTTTCGCATTTCGTCGAAAAAAGCCAAAAAATTCACCTGCAATGCTGATCTTTTATAATTCATGACGTCGGTCGGCGCGGGCTCCGGGGTTTGAGCGTTAGGAGGAGCTGATTTTATAATCGCATCACACGCAGCAAGCGTCTTTGCCGCAAGGCTTTGTATTACGATATCAGCCAATGGATCTTGGATCGGCTCGTCAGCTGAAGTTGTAGGTCCTGAGGCCGGGTCTGCGGGTTGAGTTTCCTTCATCGATGGACTCCTGAAAACAGAGCTCGCGCGATAATAGATGGGGAGGCCATAGTTCTCGGGCGCGATTGGAAAAACGACTTTTTTTCGCTGGGATTTTTAGGTAAGCGAATGTTCATTCGGCTTGGTAAGGGAACTAAGTCCAATGTTGTCGGCAGCGTCGATTGTTTGAATGGAGTCGGTGAAAAGGCGACATCGTGTTGAGCGATGACGAGATCGTCGGTATAAAGCGGGCGTTTCCCATCCCCAAAAACGACAGGCGGCTTGCTGTTCTTTGAGACTTTCCGGACGCATTCTTCGCGTTGGGAATGAACCCGCCGGCAGGCATTGCGTTTCAATCCGACCGTCCTTTCCATTGCGGGGATCTCGGCCTTTCCTGCGCTTTGGCTTCCACCGCCGTTTCCAAGAGCATCTGCGTTCTCTCAGAACTGACTATTGACGGGGAGCGCGTGCTTCGCTGCGGCTGCAATGAAGCAGACGGCATCTGCGTCGCCTGCATGAGGGGCGTGCTTGGCTGCGGAGATTGCGGGCTTTGCTCCCCTGCCTTCGGCGATTGCGCTCTTTGCGACTCGCCGCGACCTAGCGAAGCTCCTTTCGCGTTCAATTTAGCCTTTTTTCTTTGCGATGTTTGCATCGAGTTTGCCGCTGTGCGCTTCAAAGGATTATGCAGCGTTTCGACTACGCTAGTCGGCGGAGAATCGGCCTCAAGCGCTTCGTCTTCGAATGCCGGCACGTAAGCTCTCAGCTCGCTAATAGAGCGGCTCACGGCGGAGATTTCGTTCGGCGTTTCTTCAGATCGCCGACGAAGGGCGGCTTCCATCGCCCTAGCAAAGCTTCGCTGATCCGAATCAGGCGTATCAAGTTCTGCGGCTAGGTTAAAATATTCCTTAGCATACCTTACGCCGTCGGCACATGGCATCTCCTTGTGCAGCGCAGCTGCTCGGTAGACGGCGAACTTGAGCATTGGATTTTCGGATTGTTCTGCGTAATGTAAAGTAGGACTAATTTGGTCCCGATTACAGCCGTCTATCATGGTTTGGACAAACGTTTGCTGTTCTTCAGCGGTTAACTCGAAATCGGCAGCTCGAACAAAATAGTTCTCAGCAAAGGTTATGCGGTCGGCAGGGGATATTTTATCGTGTTGCGTAGCTGCTTGGTACACGGCAATCTCGACGTCCGTGCTTGCGTTTTCTTCTGCGTGATCTATAGCAATTCTAATGTCAATCTCGCTAGAGCCGGTTAGACTGTTTTTCACGAATTTAAGCTGTTCTTTTTTCTGTTCTCTAGTCGTTAAGTCGAGTGCGGCGGCTAGGATAAAATAGTTCTCAGCAAGGTCAATGCGATCGGTGAGGGACATATTGTCATGTCGCGAAGCCGTTTGATACACGGCTAGCGTGAACGTTGAGCTTGCGGCTTTGTCGACGAAGTCTATAATTTTTCTGATATCGTTACGAGTAAAATCTGCCATCATATTTTCAACACGTGTTTGTTGCTCTTGAGAAGGTAAATCGAGTTTGCCGGCTAGGCGACTTACGTTGTTAAAAAGATCCGCGGATTCGGCGGACGACAGTTCTACGTCTTTTCTCGCCATTTTGTGTTTTGCTGCTATATCTGCTCCATATTCCTTAGCCCCCGCGTCTTCCTCAGCTGCGGTCTGCCTTCCTAATGTAAGAAAAAAATTCTTAAGAAAAGCTCCGCGTTCGGCTGGGGACATCGCTGCGGATTTCTCCGCCGCATCGCATTTTGCATCTGCAATCGTTTTATATTTCCGATCCTTCTTCGCTGCCTTTGCCGTTTTGGTTTTTGAACGTGCATTATATTTTGCAGCCGCTTCGTACACGGCAAGCTGAACCTTCGGGTCTGCGTCTTTTGCATAGTTTATTAGATTGACGAATCGGTCTTTTGACGATTTTAGTAAACTACGCTCCAGAAGAAGATTAATTTCCGGTAGGGCTAGAATTTTTGAATAAACAGCGGCGCGGTCTGATTCGTCAACCGACGCGTCTTGAGCGAGCGAGAGAGCAAAATCTTTAAGCTGCGCCGTCTTCGCCGAGTGTTGTATCTCGCCAAATGCTTTGCGATCCGATAGCTCTTCCGAAATGCTCGCCGCAAAATTCGCTTTTTGCGTAAACGTTGTATTTTCCGAATTGACGCAGATGTTCGCGACATGGTCGGCAAGCGCAGGCTCCTCCGATGACCGCAATGCATGATAAAATTCTTGCAAAGATTCAACCCCGCCTCCTTGCTTTTTTGACGTTTCCCGCTGCACGAAATCTCGTATATTTTTCCTGGTTATGATGTTGTTTTGTCGTAGAAAGAGACGGAGAGGTTCGCGGGCGTCGTCCGTCTTTTCAAAATTGAAGACGGCGACCGCCTTTTCAAAAGTACTGTCCGTTTGAAATAGCGTGGAGATAGCGGCCTTCCGTCGCTTTACGCCGGCATGTAGGCAATGCGCCATTAGCGGATATTCGGGCGAAAGCTTTCCGTGCGAGGTCCACTCGGATTCAGGCGGATATTCTCCGTTCTTGTCGCAAGGGCGACTCGAAATCTCAACCTCGTACGCTTGCTGCAAATCGTCCGAGCCTGAATTCCTTGCGACGAGCTGCGCACGAACGGCGAGCGCGATCTCTTGAGGCTTAGCGCCGATCTTCGTAAAAAGGTCTTCATTATCTTCGCGCTCCACGAGCGCTAAAGGCGAAATGAGCACATCGGTTTCATGAGACTTAGCGCCGATCCCGGCAAAGAGTTCTTCATTATTATCACGTTTAACGACTATTGCAGGCTGACCGAGTACTTGGGCCTGTTCGTGCCGCCGATCCGCGGGGGGATAGGCAAAATCCCTACCTTTTGCGATATCGTTATCCATTTTTATGACCCCGCCGTTCATTGGTCCAAAGCGCCAGCGCAATCATAAGCCGCGCATGCATGCAGGAATGAGCCGGGAAATCCGGGCTTGTCCCTGTGCCGGTATGGGAGTCTTGATCAATCACGGCGTAGACCTTGCCGAATAATGCTAGAGAATATTGATATCATATGCAATAGGACATTCGCTTCCTTGCCCTGCCTTGCGGCTCGGTTATTTAATGAAGCTTGAGCTGACGAAAAACGCATCGTGTCGCTTGAGATACGAGTATGGCCGCTGACCTCAAGCGGCGGGTAGTTCAGACAGCGATCTCAGCCGGCGCCTGCGCGGTTGCGGTCACGTCGGCTGCGGATGACGCGGGTACGCGCGAGCGCATGCTGGCTGCCTTCGCAGGCGAAGTTTTTGCGACGTGGGGATACGACGAACAACGCGCGAACGATGCGTCCTCGCCGCGCTCCTTGCTTCCCGGCGCCGAGTCGGTCGTCTGCGTAGCCTTGGCATATGCGACTCCCGCGCCCCAAGGTCGGCGGCCTTTATCCGGGCGCGTTTCAAACTACGCATGGTCCTCTGAGGATTACCACGGCAAGATGCGGACGCTTTTACGCCGGATAGCCGCCGTCTTAGATAATGAGGCGGGCGTGCCGTCGACGCGCATCGCGTGCGATACCGCGCCGCTGGCGGAACGCGCGTACGCGGAACGCGCCGGCATGGGATGGGTCGGCAAACATACGAACCTCATCTTGCCCGGCATCGGCTCGTACGTTTTCCTCGGAGAGGTCGTGACGACGCTCGTGCTCGAACCGGATGAACCGTTGCGTAAGAGGTGCGGATCTTGCGCACGGTGCGTGACCGCGTGCCCGACCGGGGCGTTGCGAGGCGACTATACGATCGATGCGCGTCTGTGCATTTCGGATCTCACGCAACGGCGCGACGGAATTCCCGTTGAAATGCGTCCTTTTATCGGCGATTGGATTTGGGGATGCGATCTCTGCCAAGAAGCATGCCCGCCCACGCGACGCGCTTGCCCGCGGGTCGACCGCTCTTTTGAGGCGCCTGACGCGGAGCACGCTTTTCCCGACCTGCAAGCGCTGCTTTCCATGCGCGCAGGCGTCTTCAAGCGTCGTTTCGCGAAGACGGCGATGGGGTGGCGAGGCGCGGCAGCCTTGCGGCGCAACGCCGCCGTCGCGCTGGGCAACGAACTCGATCGGGCGACCGTGCCGGCGCTTGCGCGCGCGTTACGCGAGGATCCGCACCCGACGGTGCGCGGCCACGCCGCCTGGGCGCTGGGGCGAATCGCCTCGCCGCAGGCGCTTCATGCGCTGCGCGAACGAATGCATGAGGAACCTCACGCGCAAGCTTTTGAGGAAATCAAACGGGCCTTGGAGCCTTTTAGCCGAAATACCATAGTATGAAACGCATAACCCTAGCTTTACTTGCGTTGCTCTTCGGTACGACCGGCTTGCCTACGACTGCGCAGACGGTCGCCGTGCCGAATGAGGCCACGACGCTGCAAGCGCAGAACAGCGAATTGTTTCAACGCATGACGCGCGTGAATGCGGGCTTACGATCGTATAAGGCGGATCTGCATATAGACGTCGCGCTCAAATCGTTTTTAACGCTCACGCAATCCTTGGACGGCAACGTGTATTACAAACAGCCTGATGAACAAGCGGTGGTCTTTGAGGTTGTTCCCGCGTTGGCGAGCGAATTCAAGAAATTATACGCTCGCATTGAGCCGCCTGATCGTTGGGCGACGATCTACGCATTCGCGGTCCTTGGAGACCAACAGGGCATCACCACGTATCGTTTGGAGCCGCGCAAGCATAGCCGCATCACGCATTTGGACGTGAAGGTGGACGATGCGACGGCAACCATCCGCGGTTACGTATGGCACTACGAGGAGGGCGGATCCATCGCGTTTGATCAAAGCTTCACGACCATCGACGGGAATTATTTAGTCAACGGACAGGTGGGGCGCGTCGACTTGCCGTCCTACAAAGCCGACGTGAAATCCTCGCTGACCAATTACCGTCTCAACGTTGCGATCGACAACGACGTTTTTCGCAAATCCAATTGACGACGACGGCGTCATGTCGCAGGGGGAAATCCAAGTCGCGCCGAGCAACTGGCATGGGTCATCGTCGATCTCATTGAAAATAGGAGCATCCTCTTGATCCGCGTCAGCGTCCTTTTCGTCTTCTGTTTCGCCTGCGCATTGGGTATTGCGGGATGCGCAAAATCCGGCTCGTCTTCCGACAAGGGGCCGATTACCGATAGCGCCTCCAACGGCCTTAAGCAAACCCCGAGCAAGGCGAACGCGCCGGCGGACGCGGTGCACGGGAAGCAAATTTTTGCGCAGAATTGCGCGGCCTGTCACGGCGCTAACGCGCAAGGCGGCGCCGGTCCGAGCTTGCTCGGCGAAAAGAAGCGTAAGGATTATCAGCAGGCCGTCGCGTGGATTAAAGATCCGACGGCGCCGATGCCCAAACTATACCCGTCGACTTTAAGCGCAAGCGACGTTGCCGACGTCGCTGCCTTCGTGCAGACGCTGTAAGGAACGTTCTTGTCGGTATCCGGATCCGGAGAAAGCGCTCTACGTCGTCTCTTGGGCGAGGCGAGGCCGTACTACGGGCGCCTCGCGTTCTCTATGCTTTTGGGCGTCGTCGCGGGCTTGGGGCCATTGGCGTACTCGCCGGCGTTTTACCTCATCGTCGATCGGGTTTTTAGCAGCGCCGTTCCTTCGCAAGCGCCGCCGCGGTTTCTCGCGCTCGTCGAGCATCTCGTCGATCGCGCGTTCGGTCCATATGCTCATGGATATCCGATTTTGTGGTTCGTCGTCGTCGGCTTGTTCGTCGTGAACGTCGTCGCGAACGGCGCCTCGTACGGTCAGAAGTATCTCACGGCCTGGAGCGGTCAGCGTTTGATCGCGGCGTTGCGCGTGCGCATGTTCGGGCGGATCATGCGTTTGCCGCTGCCGATCTTCGATCGTTGGCGTCCCGGCGAGTTTCTGTCGCGCTTCACCAACGATCTGCAATTAATGACCGATGCGATCAGTATCGCGTTGCCGGAGATGTTCCAAACGGTCATCACGTTCATCGGCGCGGTCGTCGTCATGTTCTGCACCGATTGGTTGTTGACGCTCGTGCTTTTCGTGTTCGCGCCGCTCGTGCATTTCGCGACGGCAATGTTCACGAAGGTTATCGCCGTGCGCACAACCGGAGCGCAGGAACGCGTCGCCGATTTGGCCGCGACGCTCACGGAAGCGGTACAGGGCGAGCGCATCGTCAAGGCGTTTCGTAGGGAAGAGTACGAGGTGCAACGTTTCACGCACGTGAACGAGAGTTTTTTCGGCGCCTCCATGAAGGTGACGCAGCTTGGCCAAACGCAGGGGCCGGTCGTCTCGATGATCGTAACGATCGCGCTGTTGGTTATCGTCGTGTTCTCGGCGCGTGAAGTCTCCGTCGGTCGCCTTAACGTCGGAGCGGTGTTCGGATTTTGGGCTACCGTCGTCCTTGCGATCAACCCGCTAAACCGTTTCGCGACGTACGTCGCCGATCTCACGCGCGGATTGGTCGGCGCGGGGCGCGTTTTTGAGATTCTTGATTTACCCGTCGAAGCGGCGGACGACGCACAAGCCATTGCGCCGTCGCGAATCCAAGGCGCGCTGCGCTTTGAAAACGTGACGTTTGCTTACGACGTCGACGCCGCGCCGGTATTGCGCGATCTTAACGCGTCGGTGCGATCGGGTGAAACCGTCGCGCTGGTCGGGCCGTCGGGAGCTGGGAAAACGACGATCGTGAATCTCGTTCCGCGCTTTTACATGCCGCAGTCTGGTCGCATCACTCTTGACGGCGTTGAGTTGGGAAATCTTCATC
>Ga0182024_10018903_pt1 | contig 12769 bp, 11 predicted proteins | sample P32metaG_FD_120480 | JGI IMG/M metagenome (GOLD analysis project Ga0182024, IMG submission 120480) | Permafrost microbial communities from Stordalen Mire, Sweden - P3-2 metaG (Illumina Assembly) | ecosystem: Environmental > Terrestrial > Soil > Wetlands > Permafrost | place: Sweden: Stordalen... | reverse complement strand
TGCTCACCTTTTCTTGACGGCTTCGACGAGCAGCTCGCGAATGCGCCGTTCGTCGCCCGTCTGAACTGTCAAGCGCAAACCATCCACGGTCACCGATTCACCGACTGCCGGCACGACCTGGAACGCGTTGAGGGCCAAACCGGCCATGGTTTCCACGCCGGAAACACTGGCCAGGGCTGGGTATTCGCGCCGAAAATCATTCACCGCCACGGTTCCCGGCACGCGCCAGCGGTTATCACCCAGACGCTCCACCACCGCCTCGCCGCCGGGTGGTTGGGCCAGTTCGCCGACGACTTCCGCCAGAATGTCCTCCAAGGTCACAATGCCCGCGGCGCCGCCAAATTCATCGAGCACGATCGCCATGCCGCGCTGCTGGCGTTGGAGGCTTTTGAGAAGCTGCAACAGGTTCATGCTCTCCGGCACAAAGGAAGGAAATTCGACCGCGATGGACAAATCAATGGTTGGCTCGCGCAAGAGAACCTGAGTGTTCAAGACGCCGACGATGGTGTCCGGCGTTTCGTCGTAAATTGGCAAACGTCGATGCTTGACACGGCGCGCCACAGCGAGCATTTCAGGCACTGTCAACTCGTCGGAAATGGAGACCATCTGGGTGCGTCCTCGCATCACGTCGCCTGCTTTGCGCCGGTCGAGATTGATAATTTGGAGAATGATTTCCTTTTCGCCCGCCGCCAGCGCGCCCTGCTGGTAAGCCATTTCGAGCAGTTCCTGGTATTCTTCGTCCGAAAGACCCGGCGCAGGCGCAGGTATGGAGCCTGTCGCCGCGCCCAACGTCCAATGCACCGCGCGCTGCGCAACGAGGCGGAAAGACCGGCTGAATTTTCGCAACCAGAGCATGGGCCGCGCGACGCGCAACGACCACGCCTCGGGCGCGCGCACCGCGAGAGCTTTCGGCGCCACTTCGCCGCCAAATAAGATCAACGCCAGGACGCCAATCATGACTGGCGCAAAGGGCCAATGAAAACGAAACACCATCCAAATGGAAACGGCGACGATCCCGGCGTTGGCAAAACTGTTGCCCAGGACCAGCGTCGCCAGAAGATCGTCGCGTCCCGCCAACAACAAGCGGACGATCCGGCCGCCGCGCGGCGACCGTTCCTCCAATTGCAGCATTTGGTATTTGCCGAGGGAAAACAATGACGTCTCGGCGAGCGCGAAAAAGAAGCTCGCGCCACAACACACGATCCACGCGATGATAGCAAGCGCCGGCGTCATGCCTTCAAAATAGGTTTAAAGTCCCAAGATCAAAGATCAAACTTCAGGACTGAAACCCGTAAACATGACCGCATTCGAGACAGCGCACGTGCGCATATTGGGCGCCGCAATGCGGACAAATTCCCAGCGAGCCGAAAATATCAAATTGCTTGCGACAGCGACCGCACCTCCAAAAATCGCCGACCGGTGGCGCGACATGGCAATTTGGGCAGGCGTGCTCGACTCGCTTGGGGGCCTGTTCCATTCGCGCCATGGCCCGCGCCTGCCGCAGGCCGCCCCAACAGTTCAATAGCACAAACAGGCTCATGATAATCAGCCACGGCGTCCGGATGGCGAACAAGAGCAACAAACCCACCGCGATAAAACCAATCGTGCTGGAAACCAGCAGGCTTCGCGACCGCCCCAGCGCATACCAAAGCAGCGACCGCAAGACTTGTCCGCCGTCGAGCGGATAGATGGGCAGCATGTTGAAACAGAACAACGTGACATCGATCACCAGCAGAATTTGCAAATACTGGAATAAATCCGGATGGTTGCCCGCCAGATGCGTGTTTTTGGCGATGAACCAAATGGTGAAGAAAATCGGCAACAACAACACATTCACCAACGGTCCGGCCGCGATGCTCCATAACATCGCCCCGGGCCGCTGCGGCGGATCCACATAGGCCACACCGCCCAGCGGCCAGAGTACGATCGTATCCGCCTTGCCGCCCACGCTCCGGCAAGCCAGCGCGTGCCCGAATTCGTGCATGAGGACAATCCCGAAGAGCGAAACGCATTCCAAAACGGCCCACCAAACGGATGAGTACTGCACGATGGGCTGGCTGATTCGCCAAATCGCAATCAGAAACCACGACCAGTGCAGAAACACATCCACCTGCAGGAGGCGGAACAAATGAATGGACCCTTGCCGTCTTGGCATCACGCGAGAACCTAAGGCCCGCTGGCCCAAGTTAAAAGTCCAAAGCGAGCGATTTTAGTTTGACGGCGTCCCAGTCAACGGAACGGCGCGATAGAGGCGGGTCGGTGACGCGTTGGCGTTTGGATCGACGAAGTCGATGGCGCCATCGATCACTTGATTGGTGCAAAGGGGCGTCCAATCCTGCAAGTTCGTGGTGTAATCCACGTGGAACCACGCGCCTTCCGGGCCGGACAGAGTGAAATGAAACTCGCCGCCGCCAAGAAGAATGGCCTCGGGAAAGCCCAATAGCTTGTCATCCACAATCAATGCCGCGGCCTTGGAATCAAATCCGACCAGGTAGCCCAAGGGAGAATTGGTGGAAGGATCCAACGTCAAAATCACCGTGCGGATATAATTGGAGCCATTCTCGATGGGAACAACCGTGATGGCCGCGGTATTTTCTCCGGCGGGAAGCGTGATCGAGCCGGGAAGAAATTCGTAATCAATCCCATTCGTGGCCGAGCCGGAAAGGTCATAATTGACTGTCAAATCATTGGCCGACGATCCGATCCGCCGGACGGTAAACGTCGCGTCCTTCGGACCGCAATTGGTGAAAAACCGCCAAATCGCGATCGGCGAAGTCCATTGCGACCACGTGCCGACGCCATTCGTCAGCCCTCTCCATATCCAACAATTCGTGCTGGCGACAGCAACGGGATCCGTCGCCACCACACTGACCACGTCCGGAAGATTGGTCGAAGGCGGCGTCAACGAAGCTAGAATGGAGACGGCGACCGGAGCTGAGGTCGAGGCGAAGCCGAGGCCGTCAGTGGCCACCGCCGTGAGGTCGAATGAACCGACCGGCGGATTGGTCCAGGTCACGATAAAAAAGTGAAGGATGGGCGATGACGACGGCGGAGCCACACCTGCCCCATCCAAGGGCTGCTCCACGGGAGGTTGGAAAGGAGTTCCGAAGCCGAGGTGGTTTGTTCCCGCGAAGAATTGAACCGTCGCAATCGAGCCATCCGGACTGTTGGCGTAGGCCACCATGGGAAGATTCATTGGCGCGTAAAAGACAGCGTGGTTGGGAGGGGCGGTCAAGGCGACTTGCGGCGGAATATTCGAACCGATGATCACGGTGAGGGGCGGGGAATACGCAATCTCTCCATTTGTGTCAAGCATGGCGGCAGTGAGCGTGTGCGTGCCGATAGTTTGATTTGTCCACCGCAACAAATACGCGCGGTCGCCCGTCACCCAACCCGCCGGGAAGCCTGGCGGCGGTCCGGGGTCTAAAACGAGACCATTGGTAGCGAACCCGATGCTCTTGGCGCCGTCAAAAAACTCGACGAAAGCGACGCTGCCGTTGGTATCCAAACCACCGGCCAGCAAATCAATATTAGTCGGGCCGGGATAAATTGTGCCGTTGGTGGGCTGGACCAACTCGAGCGAAATGTAATGGCCTTGGACAACCGTGACGGTGTTGGTTCGCGACCATGCAGGAGCCCCACTCAGCCGGCGAACGCTCTCCGCCGCCAGGGCATACGTCCCCGACGCAACATTGGTCCAATCAAAGGCGAAATTGCGACCGCCCTGGATGGCGACGGCGCCATTCGAGACGACGCCGAGGAGATTCGAGTTGGCGAAAAATTTAACCGTTACGCCATTGTCAGGATCCTCCGTCACATGGGCGAAAAGCTGGACATCAGTCGGGGCGAAAAACGCGGCGCCGTTGGTCGGCTGCGTCAGAATCACGCCGGGAAAAAAAGTCTGGGAACGACCCGGCCAAACCAAATTAAAAGTTATAAAAAGCAGGATCAGGACCTGCCAGGGGCGCAGAGTAGTTTTCATGACACATTTCCTATCCGCTCAAGGTTTCGGCCAATAAGTTAAGCCAGCGCAGGAAGACAGTCAAATGGCCGGGCGGACCTTGCGGCCCAAGGGGTTGACCAAACTTTGACTTAGGTAGATCAAAGTTTGGTGAAAAATTCGGCGTGCGCCGCCATGCCGCTCTGTTATGGTGGCATAGACATCGTTGATCTTATGAAAATTGCCATTGGTTCTGACCATGCCGGGTTCGAGGACAAAGAAATAATCAAGCAATACTTGACGTCCTTGGGCCACGAGGTCCGCGATTTTGGAACGGATTCCACCGAGCCGGTGGATTATCCCGTGTTCATTCGTCCGGTGGCGGAAGCAGTGGCCAAAGGCGTGGTGGATCGAGGAATCGTGCTAGGCGGCTCGGGCAATGGTGAGGCGATCGTCGCCAACCGCGTCAAAGGGGTGCGTTGCGCGCTTTGCTGGAGCGAAGAAACGGCGCGCCTGGGGCGGGAACACAATGACGCCAATGCGCTGTCGATCGGCGCGCGCATGATCACGCGCGAACTGGCGCTAAAAATCGTCAAAATCTGGCTGGAAACCCCGTTCGCGGGCGGACGCCATGAGATCCGCATTAAAATGATTGACCAATAACGGTCACTTTTTTATCGGCCAACCGTCGGCCACCATGGCTTTGTAGCCGCCGGCCAGAGAGTGAACGTTCGTATAGCCCATTAGCTGGGCGGATTCGCACGCCAGAGCGGACCGGTAACCCCCGCCGCAGTACATGATAATTTCCACGCCGGTGTCGGGAATTTGCTTCTCGATATCGCGCTCAAGGACGCCGCGTCCCAAATGAATTGCTTCCGCAGCGTGACCCGCAGACCACTCGCCATCTTCGCGGACGTCGAGCAAAATGGCTTTGGGATTGGCGGCCAAACGGCGGCGCGTCTCTTCCAGTGTCACTTCATGGATGTGGACGCGGGCGGCCTCAACAACTTTTAGAAACTGGGGTGCATGTTGCATGACGAAAAACATAGCGCCGGCTCATGTATTCCACTAGCACGATTGGTGGCGCACTCACCCCGTTGAAACATCCCGGCATCGATTATTGGCTTGTGTCTTAGGCCTGCCGGACCGGCCCGGTTGGCCCGACGCTGGTTTTTGCGGTGAAGGGATCAGCCAGACGGGCGCTTTTGCGAGGAACGGGCCCGTTTTCCTGCATTGGCTTTTTTTCCAGATGGTCCAGGATGAGGTCGCAGTCCTCGATCATTTCCTTCCAATCCGCCCGGTCGTGCGCGTGCGCCACCCTTTCTTCCAAACGGAGCTTGAGCTGGGCAATATTGGCTTCGATCAACGCCGCCATGCGTCCCCGTCCGCCGATCGATGTCGTTTGTTGTTCGCTATGGTGTGTCACGTTGCTTTCTTCTCTCAATCTTTGCAGCCTCCGCTCGCGCCGTCCACCGGAAGTTGTTCGCAACTTGTTCGCACCTTATTCACCGCCGCCGTTGCAGGCGCAGTGGAAGACAACTTATCGTAAGTAAGGAAAAGTGGCTTGCGTAAGGACCACGTCTAATGGTATGGTATGGCAAATGGGAAATGCTGTTTCAACCATCACCTCTAAATGGCAGGTGACCATACCCGAGGAAGTGCGCAAGGATTTGCCCCTCAAAGTCGGGCAGCGGATCGCCTGGGAAGCCGATGGCGACAAGCTTGTGGGACGCCGCATCCGCTCCATCAATGAATTGGCGGGATGCCTCAAGCCTGGCGCCTCCGCGACCGGCGCCGGGAAAAAAGCGGCCGGCGCTTTTGCGGAAGCCGCCATCGCCCGTCACCATCGCATCGCAAAACAAAAGGCGTGAAAGAACTTCTGCTCGATGCAAACGTTCTCGTGCGATTCCTTGTTCAGGACGAGCCGAAACTATGCCTCGCCGCCACCGCGTTGTTCGCAAAGGCAGAACAACAGGAACTCGTTTTGCATCTGGACGCGCTTGTCGTGGCCGAGGCGGTTTACGTGTTGAACGGATACTACAATCAACGCCGAAGTGATGTGGTAAGCGCCCTGCTCGCCATTGTTCAAAACGCCGGAATCCAGACTGCCGAGCGGGAACTCGTCATCGACGCGCTACGCCGGTTTGGCGCGATTAATGTGGATTTTGCCGACGCCTGGCTGGCCGCACGCTCAGCCCGCCTCAGCCTCCCATTGGCATCCTTTGACCGCGACTTCGACAAGTTCACGGACATCCAGCGCTTCGAGCCGGGCGACTGAACGCCAACATGACCGGACATAACCGTGCGTCTGCACTCTAATTCGCCGTCAAAATCCTGGCGTCTGTCCGCAACTCTGCTTGTTCTCTGCGCCTACGTCGTGGCGCGCAACCGCACCTATTTCTACTTCCCCGTCAATTCCGTCGAATCCTGGTTTGTACGCGATACTTGGATGACCGTCCCGCGCCTCGCGAGTTTCATCGCCATCTTTTGCATCTACTCCGGATGGAAAACGGCGCGAACCGATTGGCGCCTGTCGGGCAATCGCAAAGCCCTCTCCCTTGGATTCCTTGCCGTGGCCCTTTGGTGTTTTTATACCAGCGGCAGCCGGGGCGCGCGCTTCCCCCGCGAGATCATTTGCGTCGGCGCCGCCACCAGCGTCATCGTTGGGCTCTTTGAGGAATACGCCTTTCGCGGACCGCTCCTCATGGATCTCGCCCGGCGCATCTCAGTCACTAAGGCTGTCTTCCTCAGCGCCTTTCTTTTTACGATTTACCATTTTCAGGCCCAGGGGCTTACTTCCTGGCCGGCCATCTTCTTAACAGGCTTGACCTTTGCCGGTCTCCGCTTTCAGGGCGTCAGTTTGACGTGCCTCGTCTTGATTCACACTATCATCGACGCCAGTTATTTCTTTTTCGGAAGCCAAACCCCACCCATGACCAGCCTCTACGGAGCCATCCTCAACCTTGGCCTGCTTATCTGTTCAATTGCCGCCTTCCCATTTTCGTCCTCAAAAAAAGCGCTTTAAAAAGTCCTTGACATGTTGCTTTTTACAATATATCTTCGGCTAAAAACAAAACCGCATCCCCATGCCTGACTTCTTTAAAAATCTCTGGAATCTTGCGAATCATGTCAAAATCTCCGACACTTCGGATATTTCGTCATTGAAGCTTGCTCGTTCGTCATCTTATGAGCCCCCCCTCCCCCCTCCAGGGCTGGGTATCCAACCCAATCCTCCTCATCAAACCATGCTCATCATTTCAAAAATCTCTCTGGACTCACTTTTTAGCCATGATTCTGTGTGATTTATTTCGAGTCATCTCGACTCATCTCTACCTATCTCTAGTCATCTCGACCGATTTTATATACGCGCGCACGCGAGGACCGATGAGCGTGTTTTCGCGGTTTAAGATTGCCTGAACGCCAGACGCCAATTACGGTTAACACGGATTTCTGTTTATGAGCCAAAATGAGAGCAACGGTGAAACGAATGGCGCGAATGCCTTCGATTGGCCGTTGGCCTTTGCCGCCGAGGATTACCTGCGCCAGGCCATCGCCACCTTCCTCGCGCGCAATCGCTTTGCCCAAACTCTCGCCACGCGCATGCGCTTGGAAACTGGCACGGATTTCTTTGAATGGATTGATTATCTCACTTTGCCGGAGTCGGCGGGCGCGGCGTTGCAAGACCTTGGCTTTGAGCATGATAAAGTCGAAACGCCGCACGGTGAAACCGTCTTGAAACATCCCCGCGCGACGTTGCCGCGGGTTGTCATCAGAAGCCAGGAGGCCGATGCCGTCGTGGCGTTGCGCCCGGAAAACCTCGCCGATTTTGTCGCCGCTCACTCACTGATTGGCCGGATCGAAGGTTCACCTTATGCGCGCTTGCGCCGGGTCGTCGCCAGCGCCGAGAACGGCACGCGCCTCGACGCCATCGAGCGCAACGGCTATCGCGGTTTCATTGCCGCACCGCTCCATTTCGCCGATCTGAAAAGCATCCTTGAAGCGCGCGAACTTTGGCGCATCCGTCGCCGGCGCTGCGGGTCGGATTCCGCCGGCTTCATCGAAGCCCGCGAAATTCTCCACGACGTCACCAAATTGGTCGGCGAAGATCTGGCCTGCCAATTCTTCTTCGAGGAGGCGCGGCGCTATTGGGAAAGACGCAATCACGCCGCGCAAATCCAGAAACGCCGCCAGGACCAATTAGGCCTTGGTTGGGGCAACCATGATCATCACACCTTCCGCTCTTCGCGCGAGCATTTCGTCGATGTGATCGAATTTTTCCTCCGCCTCGGCTTTACCAAACGCGAACGATACTACACCGGCGCCGAAGCCGGTTGGGGCGCCCAAATCATGGAGCAACCGACGGTCGGGATCGTTGTCTTCGCGGATGTCGATTTGATGCCCGAGGAGACGGAAGTCGATTTTTCCTCCGTCCGCCTGGCCCCGGCCAAAAAGCTCGGCACGGTCGGGCTTTGGGTGGGGTTGCACGGGGAAAGTTTCCTCGAGGCGGGCATGCACCATCTCGAGGCGCGCTTCGATTTTGACGCCCTCCGCGAGCAACTGGAAAAAGAAGGCGTGCGCATGATGAAGCCTTTTTCGGATTTCCGATTCCTGCGCCAGGCCTTTAGCGAAGGCGAACTCTGGCCCGTCGCGCCCGGCCGCCTCGATCACCTGCGCCGCGCCGGATTAATCACCCCGGAGCAAGCGGAAAAATTCGCGAGCGAAGGCGCCTTGGGCAGCCATCTCGAGAATCTCCAGCGCCACGGCGGCTTCAAGGGTTTCAACCAAAAATCGGTCAGCGTCATTATTAACGCGACCGACCCGCGCAAAAGCCTTCAGGCGGCTTGACTCGCGGGTCTTTTCCAACGTTCATAGACCGCCACGCAGATGGACTATAAAAACACGCTCAACCTTCCGCAAACCGGGTTCGCCATGAAGGCCGATCTGGTGAAGCGCGAACCGTTGCGCTTGGCCCAATGGGAAACCTTGCGGCTTTATCAGAAAATCCAGGCGAATCGCGCGGGCGCGCCCAAATTTGTCCTGCATGACGGCCCGCCTTTCGCCAATGGCGATGTCCATATCGGCACTGCGTTGAACAAAATTCTCAAGGACATTATTATCAAGTATCAGAACCTGCGCGGCAAACAGGCCCCGTATGTGCCCGGTTGGGACTGTCACGGCCTGCCCATCGAATACAAGGTTACTCAGGACATGCGCAAAGCGGGTCAAACCACGTCCGACCCGGTCGCCATTCGCGCCGCGTGCGCCGATTACGCGCGGAAGTTCATCGACTTGCAACGCACGCAATTCAAACGCCTCGGGGTCCTGGGCGATTGGGATAATCCATATTTGACGCTCGACAAGGAATACGAGGCGGACGAATTGCGCCTGTTCGCGGATCTCGTCGAAAAGGGCTTTGTTTATCGCGGCAAAAAGCCGGTCTATTGGAGCATCCCGGCCCGCACTGCCCTCGCCGAGGCCGAAGTCGAATATCACGATCATACCAGCCAGAGCATCTACGTGCGCTTTCCTGTCCTTGGCCAGCCGCAAACATACGTCGTCATCTGGACAACAACGCCGTGGACGCTGCCGGCGAATCTGGCTGTCGCTTATAATTCCACCTTGACCTATTCACTGGTCAACGTCGCTGGCGAACGTTATTGGATTTTCTCGGGTCTGGTTGCGACCGTTGCCGCCAAATGCCAATGGAAGGATTTCCAAATCGAGCGCACGGTCTCGGGGGCCGAACTGGCGACCTTGGAATATCAACATCCCTTCTGCCAGCGCACGGGAAAACTCTTCGCGGGCGACGCCTTCGTCGAAGACAGCGCCGGAACGGGTTTTGTCCACATCGCGCCCGGTCACGGTTTGGACGATTATAACGTGGGCCGTCAAAATGGGTTGCCCATTTATTCACCAGTCAATGATGACGGCGCCCTTGCCTGGACGAATGATTTCCCGGCCGACCAGCAAATGCCGGCGGAAATGACCGGTCGCTCCATCCTTGAAAAGAATGGCAAGAGTGACGCCAACGAAGCCGTCCTGCAGGAGTTGCGCGCGCGCCATGCTTTGCTGCACGAGGAGCCTTATCATCACAGCTACCCTTATTGCTGGCGCAGCAAGACGCCGATCATCTTTCGCGCGATGGATCAATGGTTCATTCAACTTGACAAGCCTGACAATGCCGACGGCTCGTTCCGCAAGGCCGCTTTGCGTGAAATTGACCGCGTTCAGTGGTCGCCCGAATGGGGCGTCAATCGCATTCGCAGCGCTGTCGAGTCGCGGCCGGATTGGTGCATCTCGCGCCAGCGCACGTGGGGCGTTCCCATTCCCGCGTTTTACGATGCGGCGGGCCATGCGGCGCTCGACGCGGAAATCGTCCGCAACGTCGCCTCGCTCGTCGAAGAGCACGGCTCGAATATCTGGTTTGAAAAATCCGCCACCGAGCTATGGCAGCTCGTCAAACCTAAATCCTGGACTGGTCCTGGCCCCATCTCCAAATCCAATGACACGCTCGACGTCTGGATCGATTCCGGCTCGTCCTCCCGCGCCGTCCTGATGCGGCGGCCGGAACTCCATCACACCAACGCCACCGGCCCCGCTGTCTGGCAGGCTGATGTGTATCTCGAAGGCAGCGATCAACACCGCGGCTGGTTCCAGTCTTCCTTGCTCCTCTCGCTCGCCGCCAACGGCGTCGCTCCATATGCCTCCGTTCTCACGCATGGCTTTATGGTGGACGCGGATCGCGAAAAAATTTCCAAGAGCAAACAAACCGGCTACTCCAAACCGCAAACCGCGGAAGCTTACGTCTCCAAATACGGCGCCGATGTCGTGCGCCTTTGGGTCGCCTCCCAGGACTATCGCAGCGATATTATTGTCAGCGACGAACGCATCAACAAAGTTGGCGAAACCTATCGCAACCTGCGCAACACGCTGCGTTATCAATTATCCAACCTTTACGATTTCGATCCGGCGACGCACACCGTCCCGGACGCAAAACTGAATGGACTTGACCGATGGATATTGGCGCGCTTCGCCCATCTGGAAAAAGACGTGCGCGAAGCCTATGACCGCTCCGAATTTCACTTCGTTTACCAGCGTGTCAGCCAGTTCGCCGCGATTGAGTTGTCCGCCATTTACCACGACGTCGTCAAAGACCGCCTTTACACCGACAACGCCAATTCCGCCCGGCGCCGTTCCACGCAGACGGCCCTTTGGCGGATGGTGCGCGGACTCTGTGCCATGCTCGCGCCCATTCTCGCTTTCACCGCCGATGAAGCCTGGGAATTTATTCCCAAAAGCGGAGCCGAATCCGTCCTGCTTGCCACTTGGGATCCGTTGCCGTTTGCGCTGGGCGCGCGCGAGGAAGTCTCCTGGAGCCTCCTCTTCGATCTCCGCGCGACCGTGCTTCCGCATCTCGAAAAGGCGCGTCAAGCGAAAGCCATCGGCAAGTCCCTCGATGCCAAGGTCAGCCTCGCCGGCCCGGCGAATCTTTTGCCTTCCACCGATCCCGAGTTTGCCGCCTTGCAGGAATTGCTCAATGTCTCGCAACTCATTTTTCAACGCCGTGAGGGCGATCTGACGATCGAGGTCTCGCCCGCCGGCGGCCGCAAATGCGAGCGCTGCTGGCACTACGAAGCAGACGTTGGGGCGAACCACAGCCATCCGGAGATCTGCCTCCGTTGCGTCGCCGCTCTTAATTCTTGACACCAAGCTCTCTGTCAACAAGTTCAGGCAGATACTTCAACGGCACGGCTCCCGGCCGCAACACCGCGTCGTGATATGCCGCCAGCGTGAAGTTGCCGCCCATTTCCCGCTCCACTTTCTGCCGCAATCGGTAATGCCCCATCCGCCCGGCAAAGTAGGTGGATAGTTGACACGAACTTTGCTTGGCCCGGATGATTTTCAAGCGCGCTTCCCCTTCGGATTGAAAACAATCCTTCATCAAGAAAGCCAGTGCCTCTTCATCCGTCATCCGGTCGCAGTGCATTTTATGGTCAAGAATCGTGTTGGCCACTGCGCGCAGATAAAACTTTAATTGACTCATGCGCAACGCCAAATCGCCGCCGCCATATCCCTGGTCCACCATCATCTGCTCGGTGTAAACCGCCCAGCCTTCCACATACGCTCCCGAGCCCAGCACGCGCCGGATGAGCGACGGATTGGCATTGCCATACTGCAACTGCACCGCATGGCCGGGATAACCCTCGTGAATCGTCAAAATATCCAGCATGTGGTCATTGTATTCCTCCAAATAACTGTTGACTCGCGCCGCGTCCCAATCCGCCGGGGGCGGGCTGACCGCCAGATGCCCGGTCGCCTTCGGATCCAGCGGAGGAGGAGCTTCCATGTAGGCGGTCGAATTGCCCCGGCGGAATTCCGGCATTACGACAACCTCGCAAGCGTCTGGCTCGGGCAATCGCAAGATGCCGTTGTCAGTAATAAATTGTTTCAAACGCGCCACCCGCTCAATCATGTTTGTGGCGAGACTCTCCGCCGTGCCGTGGTCCTTCCCAATGCTGTTCAGAACCAGTTGAATGGTGGCTCGCCGGCCCGCGTCATCATCCGGGGGCAGCGGTTGCTTTGGGTAATACTTGCTCCAGAGCTGCCGCGACAACACATACATGTCGCGCCGCACTCGCGCGAATTCCCCCTCGGCATCCTGCATCACTTCCGCGGCGGTCCGGCCCGTTTGCAATTCCAGCTCCAGCTTTTGCGCAAACTTCTCCGGGCCAATCCGCCACTCTCCATCGGCCCGCGGCAGCAAATCATTCTCCAGGAATTTTTGGTAATCCCGCAACGCCGCCGCCGCCGTTTTGCACGCCGCCCGCA